>Ga0302140_10000928_pt1 | contig 38336 bp, 33 predicted proteins | sample I_Bog_E1_1_FD_202095 | JGI IMG/M metagenome (GOLD analysis project Ga0302140, IMG submission 202095) | Peat permafrost microbial communities from Stordalen Mire near Abisko, Sweden - I_Bog_E1_1 | ecosystem: Environmental > Terrestrial > Soil > Wetlands > Peat | place: Sweden: Abisko, Stordalen...
CGCTACGATGCGGTGAAAGGCGGGCTCGAGGCGGCGCAGGAGGCTTACCTGGACGCGGCGAAGACGGGGGGCGTGGGGCGTTGCATGGAGGCTCCAGGCGGGTTCGAAGGGATTGCGGACAGTGCGGATTCCGGCTGCCCGCGCGGCTCGCAGTACTGGGCGCAAGACGGCGGGAAACATGTGGACGTGCTTGTGGGTGTCGACGTGAGTGAGGTGGACTCCGCGGCTTTGTAACAGGGAGATCTGGGCGCTAGCTTCGGCTTCGATTTCCTTGTTCATTGGAGAAGCGGCCATCCGCGGCCAATACCGATGGATGGCGCCGAGGAAAGGGACGAGGGAGGGCCGGAAGCGCCCGGTGATTGGATCGGCAAGATTCGGAATCTCCGATCGAGGGGAAAGGATCGGCACTCCATCCACAAGGACCACGTGGCAGCCGACGCCGAGGGAGGGAGTGGCGAGGGCGATCTGGATTGCTTCGGCAGTGGCCGCGGCGCGGGCCATGAGCGTGGCGCTGGTAAGCAAGCCGGCTTGGTGCAACTCGGCTACGGCGCGGTTTACTCCGCTGGTCAGGCCGAAGTCGTCCGCGTTGATGATGAGTCGGCTCACCGGGTGAGTTTATCAACTCTGCGTGGGTGTATTGAATCTGGGCGGCGGTGGAGGCAGGATTGCGCAAGGTCGCTGGTATGATGGGAATAGGCCACAATTGCCTTAGCGCCTTTGTGGGCGGTTAGCTCAGTTGGTTAGAGCGCCTGCCTTACAAGCAGGATGTCGGGGGTTCGAGTCCCTCACTGCCCACCAATAGAATCAATAACTTAGTTAATGTTTATCTTTTCTTGACCGTCTGACTGCGGTGGATTTTGCGGGTACCCTGCCGGAATTCCTGCTTTAGGGAGACTGATGGAATCCACAGCGCTGCGCAGTTCTTCAAGTCCAAAGTGACCGTACCGCGCTGCCATCTTCGCCATTGTGCTCGGGGACCATCCGACAACCTTGGCAATGATGGGAATGGGGCTGCGCGCTGCAATCATTCGAGAGACTGCGCTGTGCCTCAGGTCATGGAAGCGTAGCCGGGTGATCGCGCCGCAGCAGAGATCAATAGCTTCTTCAGCCGAATCGACTTGAGCTAAACCGGCAGGTTCTCCAAGCCTATGAGTGCCACTTGTCGCGCCCTGTCCACCCAACGGAGACTGTGTGGGGACTTTTTGTCGTGGCGAAGTTGTTTTCCCCTCGCGAATTGCGGCGTCTCACAAGGAGGCGTCAAGCGCGTATTCAGCATACGGCTCACGACTCTACCGCTCCTAGGGAATCCTGCTTGGCGGCACAATCGGCAAACCGTTTGCGTGCCATGCTTGAAATCCACCAACTATGTCCGTCGCGCGCCAGAGTCCAAGACCTTGTAAGGCTGCGGCCGCCAGGCTCGAGGTATAGCCTTCAGAACAGAACACGATCACTTGGATGTGATGATCTGTCGCGACCGGCAGTCGCGCGCTGGAGGTCGGGTCGAATCGCCACTCGAGAACGTTACGCTCGACTATCATCGCGCCAGCGATGCTGCCCTCGATCGCGCGCTGGCTTTCGGGACGAATATCAACGAGTGTCGCTCCTGCGTTGACCACCGCTTCATAAGCCTCATCCGGAGAGAACCGGCGCAGCCGGGCACGTGCAGCTGAAAGTACATGCTCAATGCTTGAGGCTCCGGCCCGGTCTGCGGGTTTCTGGCGTTGCGTACGCCAATCCAGATCCAACGTGCCAACCTTCCCAAACGCGGATTCTCGCGGAATTAACACGCTGCCATCCACCTCGAATTCGTTCATCTCATTGAGCGGAGGAGAATATGCGTGGATGCTGATGGCCGGCGCGAGAGAGACGTTACGTACGTCGGGCGCGTAATCGGGACCGAACGCGCGTGGCTGGCCCGGATGTATGACGCGGGCCCGCTCACCGGGGCGATGCTCTTCAAGAATCCCGGATGCGAGGACGAACGCGCCTGCGGACGCACCGTGGTCGTGGAAGCCGGTGGATTGCCCGGGCATCCAGCTGATTATCCATATGTCGTAGTCGGGACCGTGATATAGCCGCTCATACCATCGCCGTTCGGCATTGAGCCGCACCTTTTCTAACCATCCATGAGACGACGCGAACTGCGAGACGATGTTGGCTAGCTGCTCAGGCGTTCTCGAGACCGCGCCGGACAGGGTCTCACCTGCTATCAATGCGCCGGCCTCGGGCACAAGGCCTTGATCTGTTGCAAATTGCATAGGAACTCTCCAAAGCTGAACCGTCGCAAACAAGGCTCGGCAGCGAATGCCGGCTCGTTCGCGGACACACGGAAAAAGGTGGAAGTAATTTGGATGAGCTTTGGAGAAGGTAATTCAGGAAAATCCAAGAATGTCGCGGCTCATCCAACGAGAGGCTGGCCGCAGCGACAACAAAGGGGGAAGGGAAACGCCATATCTTGACGCTAGCATGGCGTGAAGATGTGGGTCAATGTTTGAGCATCGATAAAGGGACAGGGGCGCTGGACCAGCGCTTGACGAATTCTTCCAGCCGGTCCAAGGCGTCAGGGAACTTGTCGGTAATAGCTGCGAAGCCGAGGCGGAAATGCGCAGGCGCATCGAAGCAATCTCCAGGCGCGAGGAGGATGCCTTGCTCCGCAGCTGCCTTGCAGAAGGCGCGGCTGTTTTCTCCGCTCACGAGCCAGGGAAACGCAGTCATTCCGCCTCGTGGAGGAATCCAGCCGATCGTCTCTTGATGCTCGGACATGAAACTGCCAAGCTGGCAAAGGTTTTCACTGGCAACTTTCTGCGTTCTGCCGAGCACAACATTGCGATGGCGCATCGCGATCTCCGCAAGGAACTCGCCGATGGTGTTGTTGGTGATGGAAAAATAGGCGCGCGCATTCCAATAGTCCTGGCGGCGTTTCGGATCGTGCTCAATCATCCACCCGGTTCGGACTCCCGACAGAGGAAACGCCTTTGAGAAATCATGGATCACAGTGGCATGGGGCAGACGGGCGGCTGACTCTGTAGGCTCTCCGTGAAAGATGGGATGGTAGACCTCGTCGCTGACGAGTTGAATTCCACGGGATGACGTGAACTCGTGCAGGCTGTCCAGTTCCGCATCGCTGATGGTGGCTCCTGTGGGGTTGTGCGGGCTGTTGACGAGGATCAGTTTGGTATTCCGGTCTGCGAGATCCTTGATCTCCTCCAGATCGATGTGGAAGCCGTTCTCCTTTCGAATTGCATAGTAGCGAGTTTCAAGCCGAAGCGACTCAGGCAACGCCGAGAATGTTGTAAAACCTGGAAAAGGCAGGATGACATTGGCGCCCGGTTCGGCGGCGAGCCACATGAGGATCAGCAGAGCTTCTGAGGCGCCATTCACTACTTGAACGGCGTCTGCATCCACGCCATGGAACTCGGCGATTGCTGAACGTAACCCCTCCGCACCCGCGGGGCGGCTGTAAACAACCTTGAGATTCAGGAAGCGATCACGCTCCGCGTCGCTGGCGAGGTTCAGAATCTCGTTCAAGGTCCAGGATGGGCCCGTGCTTGCAGCAAGATCGAATTCGGCGCCGTGTTTGTACTGATCCAGCCATATATCGAGCAGGAAGGGTTTGAGCAGCATGCCTCACCTCAGGAATTGGATCGTTGGGCTATCAAGATGGCTTCAAAAGAATTGCTAACTCTCAGCTTCACAATCAAAGATGCTCTCGCAACTTGCCTCGATAACTCCCGCCTCTTACGATCCATTTTCAAATGCGCGTCGGAGTTCTGCCGTAGTCTTCGATTTCCAATGCCGGTCGTAATTTTCGAGCGACGAGAAGCTTCGAGTCCAAATGCGGTCGACGTATAGTGTTCCTCCGAGATGGTCGATCTCATGCTGGAGGATTCGCGCATACCAGCCAGTGGCTTCGATCCGGACCGGCTGACCAAGATGATCAACGGCCTCAACCAGCACCTTGTGAGCGCGTGGCACAATTCCCGTGAAACCGGGAAGGCTGAGACACCCTTCAAAGAAGGCAACTTCTGGCGGAGAAACAAGTTGAATTTGAGGATTGATCAGAACATGAAACGGCACCGAGCTGCGCTCGCGTTCCGTGAGCGCAGCCTCGGAAAGTTTCGTATGATATTCCGCCTTGTCCTCAATGATGGCCAGTTGGAGTGGCTCACCGACCTGTGGAGCGGCGAGACCCACGCCCGGAGCATCCGCGAGCGTTTCGCGCATATGCTCAATGAGGTCACGGATGCGCTGGCTGCTAATTTCCTCTTGCGTCAACGGTCTCGCTTCGCCGCGTAATATCGGCTCGCCGACGTTCGCTATCTTGATTCTCATGTCGCGTCCATTCTCGCAAAAGAGGAGGACAGCATCAACTATCAGGTCAACTTCAGTAGAGAGGGACGACATTGGCAGAGTTCTGCCGGCGGTCAACAAACCGCCAGCAAAACTCTCCATGGGGTTCAATATCTGGTTGAGGCGTTTGTAGGTCCGGAGTGGGGTGTGATGGCGGCTGAAGCCAACTGGGGAGCGTCTTTTCCTGCGAGAAGATTCTCAATGGTGGATGTAAATTCCTGCTTGAGTTGCTGGTTGAACTCGCCGCTGGCGGGTGCGGCGAATCCGGAATGGATCAGTTTGACGCGGCCATCGCGGCCAATGAATAAGAGCGGTGATTTCTCCAGACTATCGGAGGAAGATCGCCGTGCAATTCTCGAAATCCTGCTAGCAACCAAGCAGGGATTGCCAGAGGAGTGGGATGACTACACGTATCTGATTGCGGGTGCGCCGTCAGATATGTGGGAGAAGGTTCCCCAAGCGGTCAATCTCAACACCTGGCCAGCGACGATCTTTGTGGGACGGGACGGACTGGTGAAGGGGATTCACTCAGGCTTCGCATCGCCTGCTAGTGGCGAATTCAATCGTCAACTTCAGGAGGAATTCACGTCGAAGATCGAGCAGTTGCTTGCAGAGAAGCCAGCTCAAAACCTCGCCGAAACAGCTTCTGCTTCTACCAAGCCTGGACAGTAGTAATTGCCGGTGAGCTAGTGTGCACAGATAGGTGTTTTGTTGATGAATGCAACTCAGTGCAGCCGTTCCCGCATAGAACGGTTGCACCGAGCTTGTTGGTGATGATGAAGCGGTCAGGCACCTACGACCTGCGGAAGTCTGGATAACTGCTCGTCCGTGCTGTCGTTAGGGACCGAGCAACCGGGAGTCAGGATGAATTTGCTTCCTGCCGCGCCGCTCGCGCATTGCCATTGATCGCGGATCTGAGCGAGAGAGAGGTCCTTATATTTCGCTTCATCGATGCCGGTAGCGATGGTCTGCGAGAACTTGCTACGCACGGTGCTGACCTGCACGCCACTGGCCTGGACGGACCAATTAACAACCGGAGCGTTGAAGCCGACAAATTGGTCGACATACTCGTTCTCCCAGTGCAGGTGGAGGAAGTTAAGTTTCGCACTGGACGTGGCATCAAAGAAGCGTCTATCGAACGGTGCGCTGAATCGAGCGTAGTCGGCTGGTGAAAGCTCCTCACGCTTAGCGTTGGCAATCGAGAAGAGTATCCCCGATGCACCCGCTGCGAATGCACGCTTTGCGTGGTTGATGTGCGACTGCGTGAGGATATCGAGTGCATCCAGCAATCGTTGTGGGCTTTCGTGCTGCAGGCGAAGAACTTCTTCCTTAGACGACAACTTGACTGCGACCTGCCAGGGATTGAAAGCAGTCTCGAGGATATGGGCATCTCCGTTCAGGCCTGAGTTAATTAGTTCCAGGGCACGAATCTAGTCGGGAAATGGGTTGTCGAGAACCTTCAGGTCATACCAGTTGCCCGCGGGCTTAGGATACTCGAAGTCGCTCATTACCTTTACGATGTCCGTCTTATATTTCCAGTGATAATCGAGCGTCGCCTTGGCGTGCACTTCGGCAGTTTGTGGACCGAAATGATGCCAATGGGTGAAGGGCGGCCGATCAACATCGCGGCCTGCGAGGGCGCGATCTACGCGCTCTTTGCGAGTGAGCGGCTTGCGGCCCGCTACCTGGCCGAGAATCGGATGAGCGAGTGCGGCTGCAGAAACTAGGAAACTTCGACGATCAGTCATGAGTTGCTCCTGGAAGGGGTGAACCTGGATGGATGGGGCCCATGCGCAGACAGAATAGTCCAAAATTGCCAGCTTTTGAATTGTCAGGGTGCGATTTGCGCCTGACTGCGTCAAAGCGAGACTGCAAAGGATGCTTAGGGAATTTGCTAAATACTTGCCGACTTTCGAGGACCTATTTCGGCGGGAGTGTCTAAATTGAAGAATATAAAATTGTTGCATCACTTAACGCCGAGGTTCTGGGGGGACGCGCCCGGTTCCAGTGAGAGTTGAAGGTGTCGGCGAACGTGCAGAAGTGCTGGCCGCAGCACCTTCAAGGCAACCAAGATATCATGCGTAGAGAACGCGCGCGGGACTGTTATTCAACTGGTGATAGCCGGTTGGCCCATGATATGGAATCAACGCGAAAGGGTTTCACTGTCTTGATAGGTTCTTGTCCGTAGCCAGTCAGAAAGCCTCTGCTTTCGTCATTTTCCGAATTGCTGCTTGCGCCCGTCTGGAGAACCGCAAGGTTTTCGATGCATCCACTCAACTTAGGATCCAAAACCTCTATTCGCGTCAGGAAACGTGAGGATCGTCACTCCTCTCTGTGATGTATCTCACATACAACCGTGCACGGGCATTCATAGGGTCACACTTACAAAAGGATAGCGCCGAATTGAGTGTTGCAGATCACTTGGATGGAGTTTGCAGCCATGATGCGGCCGTTGTGGAGAGAGCTCGATGAGCGTATTCAAGGATGCAGGCCATCTGTTCCGATTTGCGGGGCTGTTCGTCCTTGCATTCGCGGTGTTCCTGGTGGTCCGCCACTTTGTTGTTCCACCGAGCTTTGGGCAGTATGGTCACTATCGGGGCGCCGCCATTCGTGAAATCGCGTCTCGCCCGGTGAAGTTCGCAGGCCATGACACCTGCGAAGCCTGTCACGTCGATGTGGCCGAAAAGAAGAGCAAGGGAAAGCATGCGCACGTGAACTGTGAAGCCTGCCATGACGCGCAAGCCAATCATGCCCACTCGGACGACCCCTCCACGGTAAAACCGGCGTTGCCAGACACCACTGTGCTCTGCGTGCGATGCCACACCGCAAGCGCCGCCAAGCCCAAAGGCTTTCCTCAGGTTGTCCCGGCTGATCATTCCAACGGGATGCCATGCAATACCTGCCATCAGCCACACAATCCGGGCATGGACGCGCCGGCTGCCGATGCACCTGCAAAGCTGGCGGGAGGTGCGAGATGAATATGAACCGCCGTCAAATGCTAATCCTCCTGCCAGCCGCGGCCATCGCCTGGAAGTCAGTCTTGGCCGGAACTCCGGAGGACTCGCCCAATTACAAGATGTCCGATCACTGGTGGGGCATGCTGATCGACATCCCCAAGTGCATCGGCTGCGGCAATTGCGTGCGTGCGTGCGCGGCTGAGAACGATGTTCCCGACGGATATTTTCGTACATGGGTAGAGCGTTATCACGTCTCTGACTGGGAGATGAAAAACCCGCAGAACATCATGACCAACCCCATGACCGATCCTCAGGTCATCTCTCCCGATGGCGGCAAAGAAGGCTTCCCGGTTGCAACAGACGAATCCGGCAAGTATTTCTTCGTCCCGAAGATGTGCAACCATTGCGTCGACTCTCCGTGTACCCAGGTCTGCCCCGTCGGGGCAACCTTTGTGGCTCCTGACGGTGTAGTGCTGGTGGACCAGAAATACTGCCTTGGCTGCGCCTATTGCGTGCAAGCATGCCCCTACGGCTGCCGCTACATCCATCCCGAAAAGCGAGTCGCAGATAAATGCACGCTGTGCTATCACCGCATCACCAAGGGACTCACAACCGCCTGCTGCGAAGCCTGCCCCACGGGAGCGCGCCAACTGGTCGATCTTAAGAACCCTCACGACCCTATCCACGAGTTCTTGAAGACCCACAGCGTGCAGGTGTTGAAGCCTCAGATGGCCACGGGCGCAAAGGCCTTCTACAACGGACTCGACGGATCGGTCCGGTAACTGCAATCTGTAACTTGTCATCTACGGTGAGCTTGTATGAACGGTGTTGAAGGCTTCATGTATCCTAACGAGATCGGGCTCCAGTGGAGCGTCCTGATCGTTCTTTATCCATACATCACAGGACTGGTCGCCGGCGCATTCATTCTCGCGTCGCTGGTACGTATCTTCCGGGTTCACGCTATTGAACCCACTTACCGCCTTGCGCTGCTCACAGCTCTTTCTTTCCTGCTTGTAGCGCCACTGCCACTGCAACTGCACCTGGGCCACCCCGAGCGCTCGCCTGAGATGTACTTCACGCCGCACAGCACCTCGGCCATGGCCATGTTCGGCTATATCTACCTATGGTATCTGATGGCCGTATTGGTCCTCGAAATCTGGCTCGACTACCGCCGCGAGATTGTCCTCCTCTCACAATCCAGCAAAGGCTTGCTGCGCATCGTCTACAAGGCCATGACCTTGGGCTCCAGCAACATCAGTCCCCGCTCGTTGGCCATCGACAGCCGCGTCGGTTGGATCGTCACCCTCATCGGCATTCCTTCGGCCTTCTTGCTGCATGGCTACGTCGGATTCATCTTCGGTTCCATCAAGGCCAATCCTTGGTGGTCTTCGCCGCTCATGCCAGTCGTCTTCATCTTTTCCGCGATGGTGTCCGGAATCGCTGGAGTCATGCTGCTCTACATGGTCGTCACCAGGCTGCGCAAACAGAAGATCGACGTGCATTGCGTTGACTCCATCGCCATGTATCTCTTCTACATCTTCATCATCGACTTCAGTCTGGAGATGCTTGACCTCGTCCATCGCGTCTACGAGGCAGACGAATCCTTCCGCAGCCTCAACTTCCTCGTTCACACCCAACTCTACATCCCGCACATCGTCGTCCAGATATTCATTGGCACGATCACGCCAATTGTCCTTCTGTTTATCACCCAGGTAGTCAAGCTGCCGGAGATCGTTCGCAAGCGCATGTATGCCGTTGCCGGCAGCCTGGCCCTGATCGGAATCTTCGCCATGCGCTGGAACGTCGTGATCGGGGGCCAGTTATTCTCCAAGAGCTTCCTCGGATACACCACGTACAAGATGGCTCTGGTCACCAAGGAAGGCTTGGTAGTTGCCGTCTTTCTGACTCTCTTGCCATTGTTCTTCTTGTGGATACTGGTCAAACTGCTCCCGCCGTGGCCAGAGAATCACGCTCACATGCCCGCCGCCGGGGATTGAGACCGTCCGGACTCTCTTTTGTTTCGAGTGGAATGCATGAACGAACTTCCCGTTACGCTGGACCAACTCGCTCTACGGCTTGAAACCCTCGAGCAGCGCGTTCATAGCCTTGAACACCACTCCGATGCATCCGCGAATTCAGTCCTGACGGATGCCCCCATTCCAGCAGTCTCGCCAACCGCTGAGGGCCTCACTGCCACGCAGACTGCAGGCCTGTTTTCCGTGCTCGGCAAAGCCATGCTCGGTATTGCCGGCGCTTATCTGTTGCGCGCAATAGCGGAATCCACATCGCTTCCCAGAACCGCGGTTGCAGCGATTGCCATCGCCTACGCAATCATGTGGCTGATCTGGGCTGCCCGCGTTCAGTCAGACACCTGGATCCCGAGCGCAATTTATGCCGGCACGTCCGCTCTCATTCTCGCGCCCATGCTCTGGGAACTCACGTTGAACTTCAAGGTGCTGTTGCCAGCCGCCGCCGCGGCCATCCTCGCAATCTTTGTGCTTGTTGCCGTGACGCTGGCGTGGAAGCGCGATCTTACACCCGTCCTCTGGATTGCTAATCTGGCGGCGGCCATTACCGCCATGGCATTGTCCGTGGCCACCCGCGAACTCATTCCGTTCCTCGTTGCGCTCCTCTTGATGGCTCTCATTTCCGAGTACGCCACCAATTGCAATCACGCGCGCAGCGTGCGTCCGTTCATGGCCGTCGCCGCCGATCTGGCCATCTGGAGCTTGATCTTAATCTACTCAGGCCAACAAACCTCGCACACGGATTTCAGGCCCCTTGGCACAGCGTCCCTGCTTGTTCCCGCCTGCGTGCTCTTCATGATTTACGCGGTCAGCATCGCAGTTCGCACCACCCTGCTGGGGCAGAATATCACTGTCTTTGAAACCCTTCAGGTCACCATTTCCTTCGCATTGGCCATCTTCAGTGTGCTCAACTTCGCACCGCAGTTCGGCTCCATCGGCCTTGGCGTCGTATGTCTGCTCCTTTCTGTTGCAAGTTATGCAATGGTGCCAGTAGTTGCTCGCAAATTGACAGAGGGCCGCAATTATCAGGTCTTTGCCGCGTGGGGCACGGTGCTCCTTCTGGCTGGATGCACGCTGTGCCTGCCGGCGTTCGGACGGTCGCTCTTTCTGGGCTTCGCTGCCATAGCGTTCACGCTTCTCGGTGTCCGTCTCAAGCGCTATACATGGCAAGCTCACGGCCTGGTGTTACTTGCGGCGGCGGCAATTGCCTCCGGGCTGCTGGACTGCATCCTCCACTCCCTGGCCGGGACGCATCCCTTGATGCTGACGCCGGGCGCGTACGTCGTTGCCCTATGCGCACTGATCAGTTACGGGACGTGCAAGATCGTTCCCAGCGAAACCAGGATGCACGAGGCGCTCCGCTTCATTCCTGCCGCGCTGGTTGCGTGCACTCTGACTGCGCTGCTTGTGCACCTTCTCTTGAAACTTGTCGCGTTGCGTATCGTTCCGGAAGTCCAACACATCGCCTTCATCCGCACGTTTTCTACCTGTACAGTCGCTCTCGCAATGGCCTTCGCCGGAGTCAGGTTGCGTCGCCCAGAGTGCAAACCCATCGCTTACGCGGCCCTCACCTTCGTCGCCGCCAAGCTGATCTTTGAAGACCTCCGCCATGGCCACTTCGAGTTCATCGCCGCGTCCATTTTCCTATTCGCCATTTCTCTCATGATCGTTCCGCGCCTCGCCTCAACGGGACAAAAAATCTAGCTCTCTCCTCCGGACAGTCGGCAATCGAAAAGCTTCAGAACTCATCAATCCGACGCGCACTTGTGTCGTCGCCTATTCATCATTCCTGTCTTGGTTAATACTTCGACAGTTAATAGGGCAGTTACACAATTCATATACACAAAAGGGGCATCAACGGACGGGCGGGGGCGCTAGCGTCTCGATATACCATCGTCATTCTTTAGTCGTCCCGCCAGAATCGGCCCTGACAAACGCCGTAGCCGGAAGGAATTCTGGACTCGCTCAAATCGAGAGCCTGGCGGGCCGAAGTCCGACGTAAGGACGAGTCATCGGCAAACTGACGGGTAGCCGGTCAACCGCCCGGAACTCATTTCTTGGTGGTGTTTCAGATAGCTCTGGAGAGAGAAGATGACGGGCTTCGAGCAGGTTTTGAGTTCCGTCGCTAGTGGCCGATTGCCAATACGGAGTCGTAGATGGCAGACATGACTATGGAAGTGCGAATCGAATTGCACCAGCTTCGATTTGTGGGACTACTCATCGTTGAGCGGCCCTGCTCGGAAATCTCCGCGTGTGGGATAAACGGCGTCCGGGCTTTGTGAATGTCACGTTAGGCGGTGGCCAAGGAGTAATCTGATTCCAATATGTCCACCCGAGTCAGCGTGTGTCTCCTCTTTGCCCTGTCCTCCGTTCTGAGCCTTTTCGGCGACGATTTTGCCATGAGGGTGACCGACAAGAATTACCTCGATACTCAAGGTTTCAGCGTATTTCTCTACGACAGCACGTACCATCCGGTTTTCGTAGACCAGAAGAACACTGCCATGGAGATGATTCTCCATGGGGCACGTATCGCCACGAACGGCGACGTTCGCCTGATGCCGACGCCCGAGCAGTGGGACCTGGTGGCCACGCTTAAAGGGCGCCACGCCGATAAGGCGAACAATCGGCTCAGCGCGGATCTCGCTTTCCCGACCTTCGATTTGAGCTACACCCTGGAAGTTGCAGCGGAACCGGGCGGCGTGAAGGTCAGCATCAATCTCGACAAGCCGCTACCGGAGAAGCTGGCCGGGCGAGCGGGCTTCAACCTGGAGTTCCTGCCTTCGATCTACATGGGCAAGGCTTACCTGGTGGACGGAACCAAAGCCGGCATCTTTCCGCGAACGCCGAATGACCCAATGGTCAAGGTAATGCCGCTGGCCGATGAACCGAAGAAGGCATACTACCTGGAGGACTGGGACAAGGCCAAGGGATACACTCAGCCGCTGCCGTTCGCTCAGGGCAAGAGCATCACCCTTGGGGTGGACGACGCGCTGGCCCGGGTCAATGTTAAGTCGGATACGGCCGACCTGATGCTCTTCGACGGACGCAACCGGGCGCAGAACGGCTGGTTTGTGTTGCGTTCGCTGATCCCTACGGGCAAGACCGCCGGCGCCATCGTGTGGCACATCAGGCCGGATGTGATTCCGAACTGGACGCGTTCGCCGATGATCGCGCACAGCCAGGTCGGTTATGCGCCGGGCTTCTCCAAAGTTGCGGTAATCGAGCTCGACCCGAAGTTCAACGGCCCCAGGACGGCCAAAGTGCTGCGCCTCATGGAGGACGGATCTTACAAGCAGGCGTTCGAGGGCCCGATCACGTCTGCAACGCCCTGGCTGCGCTACGTCTATTCGAAATTCGACTTCACCCCGGTCAAGGACCCCGGCCTTTATGTAATCGAGTACGCAGGCCAGCGTACGGCAACCTTTCCCATCTCCAACGACCCTTACGCCAACATCTGGCAGGACAGCCTGGACCATCACCTTGCAGAGCAGATGGATCACGTTTCCGTGCGCGAAGGCTACCGCGTGTGGCACGGCGCTTCGCACCTGGATGATGGCCGCATGGCGCCCGTAGTTGGGGAGCAGTTCGACGGCTGGAATCAGGCCACGGCAACGGATGGGAAGTACAAAGGCGGCGATCATATCCCTGGAATGAATGTGGGTGGCTGGTACGATGCCGGCGATTTTGACCTTGAGGAGCCCGCGCAACTAAGCGTGATTCAGAGTCTGGCCCTGGCGTATCGCGAATTCAATCTCAAATACGACGAGCTCACTGTCGATGAAACCGCGCGTGAGGTTGAGATGCATCGTCCCGATGGCGTCCCCGACACGGTGGAGCAGGTCAAGCACGGCGCATTGCTCATCCTCGCGCAGTTTCACAATATCGGCCATGCGATCCGCGGCACTCACGAACCAGATCTGCGCCAGTACACGCACCTGGGGGACGGAGCGTCTAAGACCGACGGCCGCATATATGACCCGACGCTCGGTCCGAACGAAGTGAAGGGCGACTACTCCGGCAAGCCGGACGATCGCTGGATATTCACCAGTAACAACCCGTTCTTCCAGTGGAATGCCATCGCGGCGCTCGCTGCAGCAGCCGATACGCTGAAAGGCTGGGACGACCCATTAGCGAAAGACTGCCTCGAGACCGCGATCAAGGCATGGAACGACGAGAAGGCTCACCCGACGCCGTTTCCGGCAGGCGCCTTCGGCGGACCCGTTCCAGCCAGTGGTCCGGTCGGTGCTCCAGCAGCGGGCGGCGTGCTGGCTGCGTCTCAGGGCACGGTGTCCAGCGCTCAAGGCGCTCCCAACAGACCTGCCAGCCCGGGCGCCCAGGCAAGTTCGCCAAGTTCAGCCGCCACGAGCGCACCAACAGCTCCAGCAACTCCGCCGCCAGCCTTCGGTCGTGTAGGCTTCGGCATTGGGATGGATTGGACCGCGGCTCTGGAATTGACCATTGCTACGAACGGTGCCGAGCCGTACAAGTCCCGCCTGAAGGAGTTGTTCCCACAGGTAATCACTCCGGAACAAATGGGGTTCCGTGGCTGGACGGCGGTCCGGGCATTGCCATATTTGGACCCCGGCGCAAAAGATCAAATGAGGGAAGCGGTGAAGACCTACATAGCGGGTCTGGACAAGCAGTTGGACGCTACCCCGTTCGGCGTGCCTCCGAGCCTGGGTACCTGGGGCGGATCGGGCGCCGTGACTGACATGGCCATCCGAATGTACTTTCTCCACAAGACGTTTCCGGATCTTGTGAGCCCCGAATATACACTGCGCGCCGTCAATTACATCCTCGGCACGCACCCGGTATCCAGCACTTCGTATGTAGCTGGCGTGGGCACGGTCTCGAAGACAAAGACGTACAGCAACAACCGCGCCGACAACGCTTACATCCCGGGCGCATTGATTCCCGGATACATCATTATCAAGCCGGATTTTCCGGAGTGCATCGACGATTTCGGATTCCTCTGGTTCGAGGATGAAGCCGTCGTAGCCGGGTCGGCAAGCTGGGTCGTGGCCGGCAACGCTGCGGACGCGATCACTAAGGAATCGAAGTAGAGCCAGTGCTGGAGGCGCCCGGCGGTTTCGGACGATATTTCATTCCCGCAGCATGCTTTTCTTTATTGCTGATGCGCCTTCGCCACCGCACGGCGAATTGCATCGGTAACCGAAACGCGCAACGCTGCTTCCTGTGCCGAGGGAACGTCTCCCTGGGCCAGATCAGCTGATCCTCCGCCCCGCAATCCAATTTCGGCCAGTGCCTCGCGTAGAATCTGTCCGCAGTTGAAGTCAAGGTCCGAACTGCGGGAAACGAACATGCGTACTGGATCGGCGTCGTTGGCGGAGAAGATCACGGCGGTTTGCGGGGCGGCTATTGCTGTCCGCGAGGCCAGCAACTTTATGTAATCGCGGCCCTGGTCTCTCGACATACGCACCACAAGCCGCAGTCCGTTTTCGATTGGCACTTCCATCACCAGCCGCGCCGCCTGAAACGCCGCGAGTTCCTCGCGCAACTTCTGACGCTCCTTTGAATTGGACTTTCCTTCCGTCAGTAGTCGCCCCACAGTGGGCGCCAAGTCTGTCGAGCCGGTTGAAAGCAGCGCAGAGGTCTCGCGCAGGGTGGAAAAATCTGCGCGAGCGGACCGAACCGCTCTCAATCCGCAGACGAACTCGATGCGCACGCCCCGGCTCACGTTCTCCACCGTCCGCACCAGTAACCCGCCGATCTGTCCGGTGGAACGTACGTGGGTTCCCCCGCAGGCGTTCTTGTCGCAATCTGCAATGTCGATCAGCCGAATTGTGCCCTGCCTGTCCGGAAGCTTGCGAAGCAGGCCAGCAGCCAGCATGGCTTCGGCCTCGACGCGGGACACGTAGCTGCAAGTCACTGGGCGATCTTCCCCGATGATCTCGTTCGCAATCCGCTCCACACGTTCCAGGCTTTGATGCGCAAAGGGTCCGCCGGCCAAATCGATCGTCGAAGTGCCTTCTCCCAAATGGAAGGAGATCGTCGGCGCCTGAAGTTCCTGCCAAAAGATGGCAGAAAGCAGGTGCTGCCCCGAGTGCTGCTGCATATGATCGAACCGTCGCACCCAGTCGACCTGCCCATCGACATGAGTCCCGGCTTCAAGCGGTTCGCGCACGAAATGCCACACCGTGCCGTCCTCGTCCTCTTCTACCTGTTCCACAGGAACTATCAGGACCGCTCCGTCCCGAGAAAGCGCGCTGAACTGGCCCGTATCGAACGGCTGTCCGCCGCTGGCCGGGTAGAAGGCGGTACGGTTCATCGCCAACTGCCAAGCCAATTCGCCCTTGCCGCTCGTGGATTTGCGGAGGTCTGTTACGGTTCCGGTAAAAGTCCTGAGAAAGGAATCTGAATGGTAGAGACGCTGAGACATAGGCAAGCTTGAATCTCCGACTAGGGACCGGCCACAAGCCTGGAGACATCGATCGGACAGTGCCGGCCAGTCCCATATAGTGTAGTGCGCGCGCCGCGTGTGCCGCTCCTGCCAAGAGTGGCTAACTCTGCGGTAAATGGGATTTTGACTAAGGTTCTTCGAACCATCCGAGTCGGTGAGAATTCATGAGCGTCGTTCTTGCGGCGCCCCATGGGATCAGGATACTGATGGCACGCGAACCTCCGCATCAAAGCCTGTCGGCGACTATGTGTAAATCGACTCCTGAAAGGATCAAATACCGATCTGGCAGTATGGTGCCTTAGGTAACGAATGTCCCATAAATCTACGCAGTGAATTCGGCATCCCCAAGAGCCTCACAACCGGCGCGGACAAAAGCATGGAGTGAAGACGCCCGCGCTTCGAATTCAATTTACCTTTGGACATCCCAAATGAGTCGTGGTATGTTCTTTGCAATGGCCAAAGGAGAGAGCTTGAGCGCCGACAAATCAGAAGTTCTGCAGGGCACGCTGGACATGATGATCCTGAAGACCCTTCACGCGCTGGGTCCGTTGCATGGATTCGGAATTGCACGCCGCATTGAGCAGGTGAGCGAAGATGTTCTCACGCTGAATGAGGGTACGGTGTATACCTCACTTCTGAGACTGCAACAGCAGGGATGGATCGAGTCGGAGTGGGGAACATCGGAGAACAACCGCAAAGCCAGGTTTTACTCGATCACACGGCAGGGACGGAAACAACTTGCAGTCGAGACGGAAAACTGGGAGCGGATCTCTGGAGTGATCGGCCGTGTTCTGGGTTTGGAGGGAAAATAAACATGACTTCCTGGATGTTTCGGCTTGCGTCAAGAGTACGCGGCCTCTTCGGACAGAAGGAGGCGGATTCGGAATTCGACCTCGAGACACAGACGCATCTTCAACTGCTAACGGAGAAGTTCATTCGGCAGGGCATGGATCCAAGAGATGCCTGGTCAGCGGCTCGCACTCAGTTCGGCAACACGACCCTGCTGCGTCAGCGCCATCGAGAATCGCGCACGCTCCTGTTTTTCCCAAATCTCTTGATGGATCTCCGCTACGGTCTCCGCATGTTATGGAAGAGCCCGGCATTCACGGTGGTCGCGGGGCTGACACTGGCACTGGGAATTGGAGCGACGTCCGCGGTTTTCAGTTTGATTCAGGGCGTACTGCTCACCCCGCCCCCCTATCAGAAACCGAAACAGCTCATGCTGATTCAATCCGTGCGCACGGACGGGCAAAAGATGGACAGCCCGCGAGGCTGGGCAGCGCAGCAGTGGATGGAATGGAACCAAAAGGTGGGATCGTTTCAGGGAATCGCAGGGTATGGCTGGACCTTCAATTTCTTGATCCGCGATGACGGCAGCCAGTCCATGCAGGGTATGGAGGTAAGCAAAGACTATTTTCGATTGATGGGCCTGAAGACTGCCCTCGGGCACGGCTTCGACGATTCAGATTTCGGGCAGGGGCACGTGAAGTCGATTGTGCTCGGGTATGAGTTTTGGCAACGTGCGTTTGGCGGCGATAGGGAGATTATCGGCAAGACGGTGCGCATCAGCCGATGGGATTCGTCGCCGGTGGTGATTGGCGTGATGGAACCGGGAGTGCGATTCCTGCCGTCGCCAAGTGCAGCGAAGGAGCCGAATTACGACGTCAACGCGACGGTGGATTTGTGGGTGCCGGCCGACCCGGACCCGAAGTATCTGAAGGAGTCCTATTGGAACGTGGTCGGTCGGCTGCGCGATGGAGTGACTCCGCAGCGCGGCTTGCAGGAACTGGCCGCAATCACCGCAAGAGAAGGCAGCACAGAGAAGAAGTTTGAAGGGTTCTCGCCCCAACTTGAGCCTTTAACCGACGAAATGAACCGGGATGGTAGGCGGATTCTATTGCCGCTGCTGGGCGCCTCGGCGCTGGTGCTGCTGATTGCCTGCGGCAACGCCGCGGCTCTGTTGCTTGTGCGCGGGCTGCAACGGCAACAGGAATACGCTGTGCGGATCGCCATGGGCATGGGCCGCATCGGTCTGGTGCGGCAGGTTGTAACGGAAGGCTTGCTGCTGGCGTTGCTTGGCGGCACGTTAGGAATCGGGCTAGCCATTTTCACCGTGAAATTGTTCAAAGTGATCGCCCAACATGCCGTTCCGCGTCTCGATGGAGTGACAGCAGGCTGGGCTGTTTTGGGGTGGGGGCTTGGGTTGGCTGTGCTCGCCGCGTTTTTCGCGGGAGCAATTCCGGCGCTTCGCGCCTTTCGGTTGAATCCGATGGAGGTACTGAAAGATGCAGGGCCGAAGGGAACCGCGGGCATTGGAGAGAGACGCCTTCTGCGTGGCGTTGCGATGCTGCAAACCGCGTTGACGCTGGCGTTGCTCGTGGGCGCGGGCCTGCTGATTCGTACCATGGTAAAAATCGCGCAGGTGCCATCAGGGTACAACACAGGCCGAATTCTTACGATGAGTGTGACTGAGGTGCAAAGCCGGTCGAACTGGGGTCCCTTTCACCGGCAGGCGTTGGAGCGCGTTGCGGCAATTCCGGGCGTCGAGTACGCTGCGTTTGCCTGGGGTGTTCCGCTGACGGGAAACAATTGGCCTGTGGCTTTGGACATTGAGGGTCAGCCGCCAGCGGCAAAGGAGAGCGACAAAACAACTCTGCCGCTGCGCGCGGTGACGCCTGATTATTTCAAGTTGATGGGATTGGCGCTCATCGATGGGCGGGAATTTCGATCGACGGATGATGATAAATCGGCAGATGTGGCCATCGTGAACCAGGCATTTACGCAGCGCTATTTCCCAAACAGAAACTCAGTTGGACGGAAATTCTGGCCGAACGGACGAGATAAACCCGGCGTCGAGATCGTGGGCGAGATCGCGAATGGGCGGACTGAGGATCTGACACAGGCACCATCGCCGGAGATTTATCTGCCGCTGTGGCAGGCGCAGGCGTTCTCAAAGCATCTGGTGCTACGAACAACAGCCGATCCGCGCGCGGTGGTAGTTGCGGTTGAGCGCGAACTGCGAGCCGTGGATCCAACGGCGGCCATCGAGAACGTGAAGACGCTCGAGCAGATTCGCGACGAATCGCTGGCGTCACGGACCTTCGCGATGCACTTGTTGACGGGGTTTTCGGTGCTGGGAAGCGTGCTGACGCTGGTGGGAATCTACGGCGTGATTTCGTTGTCTGTGGCCTCGCGGCGCCGGGAGTTAGCCATCCGCAGCGCGGTGGGCGCGCAGCAAAAAGACATTCGCAGGCTGATCTTCGGTGAAGGCTTCCGATTAATCGCCGGAGGCGTGCTGGGTGGTATAGCGCTGGCGGTCATTGTCTCGCGCGTGCTGCGAACTTTCCTGTTCGAAGTGCAGCCGGGCGATCCGGCGACATTCATCTTTGTAGGGGCGTTATTCATGGGAGTTGGGCTTCTGGCGTGCTGGGCGCCGGCGCGCCGCGCAGGCAAGGTCGATCCTCTGGAGGCGCTACGCTACGAATAAAGCGTGGCAATCTCGGCAGCGAAGCCGAACGCGTATAACGCCAAATCACGGACAAACCCAAAATTGATTTCGCTTGATGCGAACAGGCCAACGCACTCATCCAGCGTGCGTGATTCAATCAATGCGGGATAGGCACCGATAGATGCTGATGTTGGATCTATGCCAAGACTCGGTGGCCTGCATCATCACTACGATTTGGTCGCTGGAGTCTGCTGATCAATAAAATTCTCCATTCAGTCGAAAATAGGCGTCGGGAGTAGTGCGCCTGCCGAGCACCCGCTCTTCGCTCAACGAAGAGCTTCTCCCCGGACGGAAACCGTCTCCAGAACGACCGACAACGTCGGGACCGATGCTCATTGTGCACACGGATGAAATTTTGGGGAGGCACAAGTCAATCCGGAGGCCAGGGAACGGCCTCCGGAAAGATTATCAAGATGCGAAGTCGAGCATTCGTGCAAACGTTCGCTAGTGGATAATGACCACGTTCATGCTCCACGGGGTTAAGGTTAGATTGAGCGGCAACGTCGGCGAGCTGATGGTGCTAGTGGTTGGTGGGGCCCATGTGCTGGTCCCTGCCGGGTCCGGTGGATTGCCCGTCGGCGAACCTGACAGATCGTAGATGGCCTTGTTGTAGGTCTCGACGGTCACGGTTGTGGCGGTGGTTTTCCCAGACAATGTGATCGACACCGGCTCGCTCGTGGTCTCGTTCCGGTTGAACAGCACCAGTGCCGTTCCACCTTCATGGGTTGCCGCGTATCCGACTACATCCGTGGTATCGCCGGTCACATTCGTGGTAAGGACGCTTTCTCCATTGACAGCCACGTTGCTGAAGAGCTGAAACGCGCGCGCCGTGGGAAGCAGCACCCCTGGAGCCAACGTTTCCGCTGTGCATTGGTAGAAATCAGTCAGCCCATCGGAGAAGACCATATAGCCGCCGAAACTCTGCCACCCATAGAGCGAGCTGGAGAAGTTGCCGCCGTAGGTACTATCCGCGCAACCGCCGAAGCCGATCCACCAAGTTAGGCGCGTGACACCGTCGTTCATCATTTCGCCTAGCACCTGGCCGGCATACAAGGCCTGTGTTATGGACATGGATTGTTTGCCTGGAGTGCTGTAAGGTCCGCCAATCTCGCCGACGTAAATGGGCGTGTTGGGAGTCCCCCACTCTGCCAGTTCTGACCGGATGAGGTTGATGTTCGTGGTTAACTGCTGCGCATCCTGGTGAATGAGCGTGGTGTCATTTTCGGATCCCGGCGCCTCAGGATAGTAGTGATACTCGACGAAATCATAGGACCCCTTCGCATTGGAAAGTACGATGTTGTCCCACCCGCCGGCAGTATTATCCGCGTCTATCACCACTCCTACCAGAGTGTTCGGAGAGGCTGCCTTGATGGTCTGATAGAAACCGGAGGTTCCTACCATGGAGGCAGCGTAGGTTGTCGGATCGTGCGCTGGAGAGTGCAGGTCTTCTTCCCAGGTAGCACCATAGACCTCGTTGCCCACGGTCATGTGGCTCACTGTAACGCCCAGGCTCAAAGCATTGGCCGCCCAAGCGGCAGCCTCGCTTGGCAATCCGCCTCCGGTGCATGTGGGGTTGGTCCCGTAGTCCGCGGTGAGTGCGATGTCGAGACCAGCTGGAATGACCATATCGTTGACGAAATTCGCAAACGTGTCATTGGTATCAGGTGTCCCGCCACCATACGGAGCGTTCTGGCAGTTGGTATTGGTCTGCCAGTGATACACGTCTGACCATGATCCACCCGGCCAGCGAACAGCCTTGATGCCAGCGGTCTGAAAGGCATCGACAATCGGGGTTTCGTTAGTGACAATGTCATACCAGGCGGCCATGTCCATTCCCAGAATCTGATCGGAAACCGCCAGACCGGTGCCCGTCTGGTTGACCGCTACAGTCGAATACCCTGAGATGTTGAGTGTGATTGTGGTGCTTGCCGTTGTGCTGCCTGAGGCTCCGGTGATGGTGACCGTGGGTGATCCTGCAGGAAGCGAGGCGGCGGCTGTGAAGGTGACCACACTTGAGCCGGTTGTGGGGTTGGTACCGAAGGCGGCGGTTACCCCGCTGGGCAGGGTGGGCGCGGCAAGATTGACGCTGCCGGCGAACCCGCCAAAGTTCGCTACCGTAACGGTGTCGGAGCTACTGCCTCCTTCAGCAACAGCCACAGTGGACGCCGAAGCCCCTAGCGTAAAGCCCCCGCTGCCGTTGCTGCTGCAGGTTGTGCCGTTGATCGCGAAATTTGTTGGAATGGCGTTAGTGACGCCGTTCCAGTTGGCGTTGAAGCCCACTTGCGAGGTGTTGCCACCGGGGGCAATACTGCCGTCGTAGCTTTGGCTCACGATCGTCACGTTCGCGCCGCTCTGCGTTTCCACTCCACCCCAAAGGGACTGGAACGTCTGTCCGTTGGCAAACGTCCAAGTCAGCGTCCAGCTGGCCCAGGCCGTCGTTCCCGTGTTGTTAATCGTGATGACGGCGCCGAAGGAGCCTGAGCTTCCCGATGAGCTTTGTGATGAAATGTTATAGCCAATATTGCACGCCATGGCCGGGGTGCTGGTGCCGGAAGAGACGGTGATGCCCACCGCGTTCGATGTGCTGGTCGCGAAGGTCGTCGATCCAGCGTAAACAGTCGTCAGTGAGTCGGTCCCCGCTGTTGCAAACGAGGTTGCAAGGGTCGCCACCCCCGAGCTCAATGTTCCGGTTCCAAGTGAGGTTGTGCCCGAAAAGAAGGTGACTGTGCCGGTGGCAGTTGAAGGCGAAACCGTGGCTGTCAACGTGACGCTGGCACCAACTTTTGGCGTGGTAGTGGATGCGGCGAGCGTGGTGGTGGTGGCCGTCTTGGTGGCTGTACTGACCGTCACTGTGACGGCGCTTGATGTGCTGGTTGCGAAGGTCGTCGATCCAGCGTAAACGGCCGTCAGCAAGTCAGTCCCGGCCGTTGCAAACGAGGTTGCAAGCGTTGCCACACCCGAGCTCAACGTTCCAGTTCCAAGCGAAGTTGTGCCCGAAAGGAAAGTGACTGCGCCGGTAGCCGTCGAAGGCGAAACCGTGGCAGTCAGTGTGACGCTGGCGCCAACTGTTGGTGTGGTAGTGGATGCGGCAAGCTTGGTGGTGGTGGCCGTCTTGGTGGCTGTACTGACCGTCACTGAGACGGCGCTCGATGTGCTGGTCGCGAAGGTCGTCGATCCAGCGTAAACGGCCGTCAGCGAGTCAGTCCCGGCCGTTGCAAACGAGGTTGCAAGCGTTGCCACACCCGAGCTCAGCGTTCCAGTTCCAAGCGAAGTTGTGCCTGAAAAGAAGGTGACAGTGCCGGTGGCAGTTGAAGGCGCAACCGTGGCAGTCAGCGTGACGCTGGCGCCAACTGCGGGCGTGGTGGTGGATACCGCGAGAGCAGTGGTAGTAGCCGTCTTGGTTGCTGCATTCACGGTCACTGTCACAGCACTCGAGGTGCTGGTCGCGAAGGTCGTTGATCCGCCGTAGACAGCTGTAATCGAATGCGTCCCAGCGGTACTGAACGAGGTGGCCAATGTCGCCTTGCCGGAACTCAGCGTCCCGGTTCCCAGCGAGGTTGTCCCATCAAGAAACGTAACAGTACCAGTGGCTGTCGAAGGCGCAACCGTGGCAGTGAGCGTAATGCTGGTGCCAGCCGTGGTCGTAGTGGAGGAGGCCGCGAGCGTCGTGGTTGTGGCGGTCAATGACGTGTTGCAAGTGGTTCCATTGACCGAGAACGACGCCGGCACTGTATTAGTAACGCCGTTCCATGTGCCATTGAATCCTATGCCCGAGAGGGTGCTACCGGCGGCGACACTGCCGTTGTAGGGCTCGTTTTTCACTGTCACGTTCGCACCGCTCTGAGTTTCGATGCCGTTCCAGAGAGACGAGACCGTCTGTCCATTGGCGAAGGCCCAAGTCAGTGTCCAGCTACTCCAAGCGGTTGCGCTCGTGTTCTGAACGGAAATTGCCGCGCCGAAGGCGCTTGTGTTCTGTGGCGAAATTGTATAAACAACCTTGCATTGAGCGTCGGCGCGTGGCGCAACAATGGATATAAGCAGAGCCGCGAGTACTGTAAGACAGTATCCGCTCAGTTGACGAGTGCGTACCCGTCCACGGGAGGGAGTGAACTGCTGAGACATGGCTTCTCCTTGTTCATCACATAGACCGTTGATAGCGGTAACTGTTTGAGTGCTATCGCAATATGATGACGCTATGAAAGCCTTTACATCCGATAGAGACGATGACAACCCGAACTGCAATCTGAATCTTCTCCGGCTATCGAATAGAAAGATGAAATGAAGTGAAGAAAATTGCTTCCGATTCGTGCGGGGAAGGACGAACACAGACTTCTTCAACCCAGGCAAACTGATGCATTCTGTCTTGGAATGCAATCAAAGGCGCATCACTTACCGAGATGACACATGTATGACGCGGCAATAGCTGGCAACACGCTTGCCGGGAGAACAGCATATGCAGCACAAGAGCCTGTTTCCCGCAAAACTTGAACTCACGAATCAGAGCAGCCAATACTAAAACGTTTGAGTACTGAGAAGTCAAATTACCATGGTAATGTTGGCAGACTGTTCATCCGGAGTCCTTTTTGCATGATGTCAAAAGCAATTGCAGGACGGGAGAGCCCGGAATGTGATGCCGACGTTCCCTGTTCTGCCCTGATTTAACTTGCATGGCACCTAGTGATTTGCGGACTCAAGTGGGCTTGTGGATCCTTAATAGAATTGATTCATAGCGTTGTCTCATTGTGGGGCGGCGGATTCGTCCTGGAGAACGCTGCGGTGCCGGTTTTTCTAGTCCTGAGTTAGTGACGAGATTCCATGACACTGGCTTACATTTGAGAGCCTTTCCGTCCCCGATGAGCGATTTGGCGATAATGCGCCCGCCGAGAGAGCGGCAAGAAGTCGATCTGCGGCATTCACTTGTTCAATAAACCGGTTTTACGGCCACTTGGGCCTTCCAGCACACCGCTGCCGTGTCACGGCATTGTCGGGAAGTCTCGGGTTCGGAAAGGAGCGCACGGTAGCAGTACAGTATTGGAAATGCGGGGGCGTGGTTCAGTTGGTTAGGCCTCCTCCATATCACGCAGGAGGCCGCAGGTACGAGTCCCGTCGCTCCCGCCACAATTCTCTAATCCGGCTTTCAGCGGCCTCATGAAGTGCGGAAGATTTTCTTTGCCTTTATCTCGATGGCACCTTCCATCACTCTCATCTACGTACGCAGCGACGAGTCTAGCCAGAATTCTCCGAGCCTATAGCATCCCGAACTGCGTCAGCTTTTCGTAGAGCAGGCACCGGTGGATACCGAGGCGGCGAGCCGCGTCTGACTTGTTGCCTTGGGCAGCTTTCAATGCCTGCGCGATGAGATGACGTCCCAAGGATTGGCTATGATTCCTGGAACGTTCGGAGGAAACCAATTCCTAGACGTTTAGACAAGAAGCCACGCGCACGCGGACTTATCCGATCGTGGAATGAGTAATTTGTGTTTCCAGCAGTCGTCCTGAATGACTTCTCGGATCGGAAGCTCAACTCGCTTCAACCTCGTGGTGACGCACGATCTCGTTGGATGCAATGGAGGCGGTTCTCTATTTTGAAAGCCGGCCATCAAGAAAGATGTCGATCGCGACGTCGTTGTCCGCTTTCCAGATCATAAAGCTTGGATTCTTCAATCCCCATTGGACGTACGGCACGATGAAATGAGCCTTGGCGGTTGCGGCCGTACCTTCAACATGGACGAGGATGGGAACAGTGATCTCGTGGGGCGTGCCGAGGATTGTGAAGAGCCCGGTTACCTGGAGGTTCGAGTCGCCTAAAGGAGCCAGTTTGCCGGTATAGGTCTTCGGCTCAAACGAAACCGTTGCGAATTGATCGACCTTAAGAATGTCCTTATTCATCTTTTTGTCGCGACTGCCATTACCGGTATTACCGCTAGCGGCGAGGACGACCACCAAACCTGTCATTTGAGAAGTGCCGCGGTCAAACTCAATCGATCCAGATTGGGCGTGAAACGTGCCGTTGACGATCTCGTGGGTCGTATTGAGCGTTATCTTGACATGGCTGGCATCGGGATTAAGGACGAAGCTCTGGTGCTGGGCGAACGCGGCTGGAGCGAATACGGCAGCGAGTGCGAAGGCTGTGAAGGATTTCATTTCAATCTCTCCGACGTGCTTTTGACTACCACGAATGGTGTTTGGTGTGGCGAGTGTCGTCTCTCCAAATCTCATTGAAGAACAACTGCAGATCTTCGACTGACCCCAAAAACTGAAAAGCGTTTGGGGCTCCGTTTACTCTTGATGAAAGCCACCTTCGAATACGAACTATTGAGACACCACACATCGATCTACGCCGGCGCCTGCATGGGAGCAACAGCGGCGTTGTGGGCGACGCGAGTCAGCCTTGCCGTTACGCGCATTACGCCGGGCCAGACCCTGAGGCAGAAGGGCAAAACAGCGCGTGCGAAAGAGTTGTTCAAGCCGTTGGCCGCAAATTCGGCAAGGCGCATCTGTGTCAACAATGCGGAACGCAGCTTAGCCTGGAAGAGAGGCGCCGACTCTCCCGCAGCATAGGCGGCCACCGCACAACGTGCGGTATGCAGTGCAATCGAGATTCCATCGCCGGTAAACGAGGGAATGACAGCTGCCTGATCGCCGATGCAATAAAGCCCATCTTCGGATGTTAGCCGCATGTATCCATATGGAATGTGTGTGATGGCGATCGGCTTGGCGAGCAACGCCTCCGCACCGGCAAGCCTCATGGCGAGGTGTGGACAGTCCTTCTGCATTTTTGTGAGGAATTGCTCCCAGCGATTACCCGTACGTGCAAGATACCTTTGTTGCACTACACAGCAGAGGTTTGCAATGCCGCCTTCAACTGGCTGGATACCACCGTAGCCTCCTGGATAGAGCATCAGCTCAGAGGCGCGCGCAAGCTCGGCTGTCTGTGCAGGTGCGAGGCGAAAGTACATTTTGAAGGCCACCCATCGCTGCGGGTCATCCGGCCGCGCGTGGCCGCGCAGATCGTGCTTGCCAGTGGCGAGAAAGACCGATGGAGCTTCACGGATCGTGCCGTCGTCGAGCGTAGCTTGCCACACATTGGGTGCAGTGCGCGCCAGCGTCTGCACACTGCGACCCTGCTCCACGCGGACTCCTGCGGCGACGGCCTCGGCGATGAGCGCCGTATCGAGCGCTTTGCGAGTCAGCGACTTTGCGGGAAAAGGTAATGGGGCCTCAGCGGCGCGCCTGGCAGCGGCCAGACGAACGTAGGGTATAGGTACGGCTCCAAGCGAGGTGACATCGATACCGAGCAAGTGCAGGTCCTCAAGGGCCTCACCGCTCAGGAACTCTCCGCAGACCTTATGACGCGGGGTGGGCTCTCGTTCGATCATCGTAACTTGCCGGCCCTTGCGAGCCAGCGCGATAGCAGCGGCGCAGCCTGCGACGCCACCGCCGAGGACTAGAACTTCATCTTGTACAGGGTTCTGATTCAGCTTGGACGTTGTAACTGGAATCTCCTTGTTCGGATCCTATAGTAGAAATTGTACTGCTCCTACTGGGATCAACATGACGGTCCTGTCATCTCAGTGAGAGTGCAGGCGGTAACATCAACAGGACCGTCACTAAGTTGGACGGAGCAATGAGAGAGATGGTGAGCCTTCGTTTGATGCGCCGATTTTTTGTTCCCGACCTGCCGCACCGGCCAGATTGATGACAAAGCACTTATAATCCGGACAAAGTTGCCGATAAGACAATTGAGGGGCTTATAACATCCCAGTTAGTGGGAAAGTCTACTGACATCAGATTGTCGCCACTTTGTGGGCGGCTTCCCTAAGATAGACATGGACGCCTCATCCCTATAATTCGAGTTGAGGACCTATTGCGAGAAACTTCGGCTTACATAAATCGCATCGCCACTGCCGTACCCGAGCACGATGTATATGACGTTTTCGTCATATACATCGCATGGCGAGCCGCGCCGATATCGCACATCGCTATTCGTTCCTCAACCCCCGGGCTGGCCCCGGTCAATTTTCGTCGCATGACGCGAATGGGTTTTATCGGCCAGGCAACTTCCCCGACACACGCTGCTTTAAAAATCTCACCGCGGCGTGGCCCGCCATCAAGCACGACGAGTGGTGAGCTCTCGCCAGTTCAGGCCGATGTCCACGATAAGCAGTGAGATAAGTGTGAAGGCGATGACACCGACGGCGGATAAGGTGTCGCCGAGATGGCTCCAATAACGGGGCCAAAGGTTCAGCACCCGGCTGGAGATGAATGTAAAGGTGACCGCGTAGGAACGGATCATCCACTGACGATGTTGGATGATGTGGCGGTTACGCGCGGTGACGAAGGCGGCAGTGGTGCATACGACCCAGGCTGCAGCCTGTCCGCAGGTTCCTGGAAAGCCCGGACGACCGAAAGCGAGGGCGATTCCCGTTGCTGCTCCAATAAAGACCGAGATGACGTAGATGCGGCCGAGGACGCGATGGAGTTTCAGGTGACGGCTGCGAAAACGGGACGAGAACTGTAAAGGGCCGGCCAGGAGAGCAAAGGTGCCAGCGAGAGTATGGGGAATGAGGAGGCCGCGGTCCGCGATGACCTGCAGCCGGTAGGCGTGGTACATCGGGTAATCGGTGACGAGAAGAACCTCTGAAGTGATGAAAACAAAGAGGGTAGTAAGGCCAAGAAAGATCCAGACAAAGGTTTTAAAGTTGAAGCGCCTGGAGCTGGGTACACGCAGCGTGGAAGTTGCCATTATTCGCCCTTCAGAGGGTTAGACGTTCCTAGGGACTGGTTGGACGTTAATCGAGGCGCTCCGAGAGCGAGGGGTGCGAAAAGCTTCATGTTTCTTAGTCTAACCAGAAGCTTCAGCACGCGGGGCATTTCGAGGCTCTGGCAATGGATATGCCGTGCCAATCAGGCAAGTTGGGGTTATTGCGAGCAGAACTGTTCAGCTCGCCCGTCGCCCGCATCAAGATTGAGGAATGATGTTCGCAAGGATTGCAATAAGGAGACGTGAATTACGCGATGAGCGATTCCTCGGCCAATAACGCGCTCACACGCTCACGAATCTCGTTCCGAATCAATCTCACTTCTTCTAAGGGCAGGCCTTTAGGGTCCCGCAAGGGCCAATCGTCACGACGCAATCCGAGAACGAGCGGGCACTTATCTCCGCAACCCATCGTGATCAGCAGTTGTGCGCCACGGGCCAACTCCTCGGTGAGCTTCTGTGGCTTGGCCTGGCTCAGGTCAATTCCGACTTCCTGCATTACAGTTAGAACTTCTGGATGAACGCGCACCCCCGGCTCCGTCCCAGCCGAAATCGCTATTGCCTCTTTCGGGTCAGCAATTTGATTGAAGAAAGCCGCGGCCATCTGAGAGCGACCGGCGTTGTGGACGCAGGCGAAGATTACCCTTTGCATTCTGTTTCCTTTCGAGGTTCGTTCGGATTGAGGTTGTAAGCCTGGGTTGCTGCTTGAACGGAGTCCACTGGCTCGGACTAGCTTTTTCCTATTTCGTAGAGTTTTTCCTGAAGAGCGAAGGTATCGATGGTCGCAAGCGGCAGGCACAGAAAGAGGCTTATGCGCCTGTCGAGAGCCTGAAACGCCTTTCCGAAAGCCCGGTCGATTTCCTCGGGAGTTCCGGTCACCGCAGCGGGGTCAGGGATTCCCCAATGCGCCGTCATCGGCTGGCCCGGCCAGAATGGACATACTTCATTTGCAGCGTTGTCGCAGACCGTAAACACAAAGTTGAGGTGGGGCGAGTCCGGTCTGGAGAACTCGTCCCACGATTTGCTGCGGGCATCTTCTGCACTAAGACCCGCCCTCTCAATCTGGCGAATGGCCTCGGGGCGTACAGTTGCGGTGGGATGACTTCCAGCACTGAAAGCCGTGAAGTTGGGCCGCCCTTTGCGATTCATAATGGCCTCGGCCATGATGGAACGCGCGGAATTGCCCGTGCAGAGAAAAAGGACGTTGTAGTGCGGCATGAAAGCTCCTTGCTCTTCGTTCGGGTGAGATGCGAGCTGCTATGCGCAGCAAGTTGGGCCACAACAGGCTTTCGCACCTCCTGTGTGCGGCTTGATTGCATACACCTTCACGCTGGCGGCTGCTGCATTCACGTCATATTGCGAGAGAAGAGCCGTGAGATCCTCGTGCAGCGAAGGCTCGCTCGGTGCCGGTGTGCAGCATGCCCCCTCAATTACCTGGAATGGACTTGAGCTGTCCATCGCCGGCGAGCAGCAGGCCGCTTGGTTCTCAACCTTCGCATAGGCGTTCAGGTCCGCACCGCTATCGACGATCTCGACATGCTCAAATCCGGCGGCGAGCAGACCATTTCGGTAATCGTCGATCTTAATGGCTCCAGCGATGCAGCCAACATATGCGGCCATGCTTTGTGATACTGCCTCAGGCAGCTCGTGTTTCAACGCGATGTCGCTGACAGCGACTCGCCCTCCCGGCTTGAGAACGCGGGCGATCTCGCGAAAGACAGCGGGCTTGTCGGGAGCAAGGTTTAGAACGCAGTTGGAGATCACGCAATCAACCGATGCGTCGGGTAGCGGAATCTGGTCGATGGTGGACTGATAGAACTCGACGTTGGTATACCCTCCGGCTTGAGCATTCGCCCGAGCGCGCTCGATCATGGCGGTGGTCATATCGATACCGATGGCGCGACCTCCCGGCCCAACCATCTTTGCCGCAAGAAAGACGTCAATACCGCCGCCAGAGCCAAGATCCACTACCACCTCACCGGGTCTCAAGTGTGCCGTCGCAGTGGGATTACCACAGGAAAGCCCCATGTTGGCCTCGGCTGGAATCGAGGTCAGTTCCTCGGCTGTATAGCCAAAGGCCTCAGCGACAGCCTGCACACCTGCGTGGTCATTCGATAATGTGCTTTCTGCAACTGCACCATACTTCGACTTCACCGACTCCAAAAGCTGTTCCGACATACTGCCTCCTCACATCCGCTTAGGCGACTATATTCCTTGCGTTTGTATTCGTCAAGGCGTATACATAAGGAATGGCGAAATCGACTTTCAATGTCGAGAGGTTTTTTCAAGCTCTCGGCGATAACACCCGGCTCCGCCTCCTGAACCTTATGGGAGACCAGGAGATTTGTGTCTGCTACTTCGTGGAGATTCTCGGCGGCCCCCAACCGAAGATTTCCAGGCATCTGGCCTACTTGCGCAGGGCAGGAATCGTGGCGGCGAGACGTGAGGGAAAGTGGATGCATTATCGGATCGTCATGCCTCCGCACGTTGGAGCTGTGCAGATCCTGAAACAGACTTTGGGCTGGCTCAAGGAAGACAAAGCCATGCAGTCTGATCGCGCGCGACTCTCGAAGGCTTGTTGCTTTCCATCGAAATACGCATTGCTCGACGGCGCACCCCTTCCAACAGCGATTCAAGAAACAACCTGCGAGGCCTGCTGATGTCCACTACTTCGTTCACCCAAGGGCGGATTTGCGCCCCTGCTGCTCGCAAGAAGCTGTCGTTTCTTGATCGATATCTGACCCTCTGGATTTTCCTGGCGATGGCCATTGGTGTCGCCGTCGGACATTTCGTCCCTTCGACTGCCGGATTCGTCAACCGCTTTCAGACAGGCACCACGAATATTCCGATCGCCATCGGACTCATTATCATGATGTTTCCGCCGTTGGCGAAGGTCCGGTACGAGAAACTCCACGAGGTGTTCCGTAACAAGCGCGTCCTCGGTCTGTCCCTGGTGCAGAACTGGATCATCGGGCCGGTGCTCATGTTCCTGTTGGCAATCGTGTTCCTGGGCCGCGACCCCGCTTACATGCGAGGCCTGATCCTCATCGGGATCGCACGCTGTATTGCTATGGTGTTGGTTTGGAACGAGCTGGCGGAAGGCGACACAGACTACGTTGCCGGACTTGTGGCCATCAATAGCGTGTTTCAAGTTCTCTTTTACAGCCTCTATGCCTGGGCCTTTCTGACGGTGCTTCCGAAATGGTTTGGTCTGGAAGGCAGTGTTATCCAGATTGGAATCGGACAGATCGCCAAGAGTGTCGGGATCTATCTTGGTGTTCCATTTGCTGCTGGGTTCATCACGCGTTTTGCATTAATCCGACTCAGGTCCGAGGAGTGGTATCGGACGCGCTTCATTCCACGTATCAGTCCGCTCACCCTCGTCGCGCTGCTGTTCACGATCCTCGTTATGTTCTCGCTGAAGGGCGACCTCATCGTACGGTTGCCGCTCGATGTCGTGAAGATCGCGGTCCCCCTGGTGATCTACTTTCTCATCATGTTCCTGGTAAGCTTCTGGATGGGCAAGAAATTGGGGGCAAACTATGCCCAATCCGCCACACTCTCCTTTACGGCAGCCGGCAACAATTTCGAACTGGCAATAGCAGTCGCGGTTTCCGTCTTTGGTCTGAACTCGGGTGAGGCATTTGTTGGCGTTGTCGGGCCGCTCATCGAGGTGCCTGCGCTCATCGGCCTTGTCAAAGTCGCCTTCTGGGTGCGGAGTCGATACTTCCGATCCAACACCGAAATCTTTCGGGCGCTCCCGATAGAAGACGCACCATAAGTTTTAAAGTGAGGCAATCTCGGCAGTATTTATGCATGTTCTGTGATCAGTCAGACATCTCGGCCCGCGCCAACACAATCGCACTGCTCGAGGCAGCATCTTCAAAGCACCCCACCATGCGCTCCGGTTCACTCGCCTTGTAAGGTGCAAGGTTATGCGCCCAACGATAGCCGATAGGTTGATACCAGAGCTCCGCAATGATTGACAGCTTCCCTCCGGCGCCTCTTGTAGACACCATGTAGCGCGCACGGCTTCCCTGATCTGTGAATTATCGGCGGCAATTTTGCGCCCTACGGTATTGCCTGGAATCTTGAAGGTGAACGATCGCTCACTTCCTTCCTCACCGTCCGGGGGCGCTACCTGCACAGCGATCTGCGCAACCAGGTCACGCTGATGCCGGAAATCAATCCAAACTGGAGTGCCCTGGTCCTAGGAAGTTCAGGTCAAGGAGAACTGCGCCAATTTGATCTCACCACCGGAGTCGGATCAAGTAAATCACGACAGTTCTATCTATCCTATGTGCGGCAACTTGCCAAAGGAGACCAGACTGACGCGGCCTCGTATCTCGGAGACTTGCCCCTTCCCGTGGTCCAGTCGCGCATCGCGGCCAGCAATCCCGGCGAGATTCCCAACCGGTTCCTGCTGTGGGGCACCTCGACTCTTCCGTGGAGGATGCGCATTTCACCAAGGTTCGAACTGCGCAACGGATTCTCCTATCAACCCACCAATTCGCTGCAGAACTACGTCGACTTCGCCCCGAATCTCCAGCCGCGATTCCCGCGATACTTTACAGCGGATGCGCGGGCCTCCAAGGACCTGAATGTGGGACCAAAGCACGCCATCCGTTTGTCCGTCAGTGGAATTGCTGGTGCAGGCGGCTGGAGGCCACTAGAAATCGGAGCCGTTTTTCGTTGCGCGCGGAGCGTTGAAATGGCTGCATAAAGGGTTGCACACCATAGCTGAAATGGCTGCTTGAGTGGTTACAAAACATGCGAAAGGGTTGAACCTGTGGTTGCGACTCGCGGAGACACGTACCGTGGGGGCAGCCTTTTCGAGATGTTTCGGTTGCGGAGAGTTTAATTAAACGAGGCAGAGGGTTGCAGAGAGTTAGCCGTTTTTTTGAAAATCGCGTTGATTTCGCACAAGATACATCCGTATATGGTTGATAATGCATGATTTATTTGAATTTTGTTTGCTGTGCAGTTGCGCTCGGAATTGGGCGGGTTGACGCGTGGGGAAACGCTGAAACCTGAAGACACGCATAAGAATGCGCGAGAAGCTCGACACCATTTGTTCCGAACTGAATATTCAGTACCATGGCGTACGTTTCCGGACCACGGGGTATCGGCAGATTATTGAAGTGCACTTGCTGTTCCCGGAAGCGACATTGGTGAGCGAGGCGCACCGGTTGGCGACCATGCTGGAGGAGCGACTGCCGGTTGAGTTGGGGAAACCCGCCGAGGTGACCACGCATCTTGAGTCGCTGGAAGACCACGCGGCCGTGCATCACCACATTCACTATACGGGCAAGCCGGATTAGGGTACGGAAGATTCACAGGTTGCGAAGATAGTGACTTACGGTTTGCAGACTTTCCACTCGGGACTCGCAATGCCGGGTCGAGCCTGACGTAGAAACGAGTATGGGGCTGTTCGCGCAGACCCAGGATCATGCCGCGAAAGATCGGCGGACACTAGCCGACTTTCCGATACCAATCTGAATTCATCGGGCCTACTGCTGTTCCTGAACCGCCTCGAACTACTGATAGAGTCAGATTGGGAATCCTTTGCATTCAATTACCTACAAGACGCTCCTTGGACTTGGATTTGACACCGATCTTATACGAAAGATCGGCTCAAATAGCCATACCGTTGCTGCGTTGCGCAGCCTGCCCTCGAAATCGCTTGCTCTCGATTATGACGAAGCCGAAGTTCAGATTATCCGAGAGAAGATTCAACGAAGCGCAATTCCAACAGCGACTGTCGACAAGGTCATCGAAGAATCTGATGGAGTCTGCTGCTTCTGCGCGGACGGGAACAGAATCCGCCCGTTTCAAATCCATCACGCAGTTGAATACTCAAAAACGCAGGATCACTCGTTCGATAACCTGATCTTGCTTTGCCCCAACCACCATCAATCGATTCCCAAAAGCCAAACTGTTGGGTTTCAAAAGCAAGCTCGAAACGAATGGTGGGCCATTGTCTCAGTCATTCGCGCCTATCGCTCCAAAGGTATCTCTTTCCCTCTGAAAAGCTTCACGGCCTTGGATTACTCAAGTCCGCCGGATCCCACCGCATTGGTCGAACGCTTCAGAGCTTCGAATTCAACTGCACTTGAAATGGTCCAGAATGCGTATGCCGATCGAGCGTACCGGCGATTGCGGGAATCACCGTTTCTCGCGATTGCCGGACAATCTGGTAGCGGAAAGTCCACTTTCGCGAGGGGCCTTGCTGGCCGTTTCTGGTCTCTCGGATACGCGATTTTCCTTTTCCATGCACCCAAAGAAAACGCAATCGCGGAGGTCCTAACGTTTCTGTCGACGGCCGACCGACCCTGCGTTCTCCTGCTTGACGACGTGAATCTATATCTCTCCGAGTCCGATCTGGCAACGGTGCAAGCCGCGTCTCGATCGGAGGCCCTCGTGATTTGTACATGGACAAGAGACGCAGCGGGAGCTACGTCATTGGAACGCCATCTCCCCGATTGGCTGCTAATTGATTGGGAGCAATTGAGACCCGGCGTTCACGAGTACCTCCTGCAGCGCGAGATCGTCTTGGCACCTGCGATCGCAAAACGTCAAGGGAAGGGTGTTGTAACTCGTGTTGGCATTGGGCACCTGGACGAGCGACTCGAAAAATACATGAATCGATTCGAAACGAACGCGAAATCGGTTGGCGAGTTCCTGTTCTTGCTTCGAGGAGGCGAGGAAATCGTGGCCAGAGATTTGGAGGTTCTAATTAGCAATGGGCGAAGCGACATTCCAGTGCTCTACGCTGCGCGTGAACAAATTGCAGGGTTCGAGCGGGCGGTCTCGGTTGAAGAAGTCGTGGAGCTAGGCAATTCCATTTTCACTTCTTCACACCCAGTGCAAATGACAAATGGCTGGGTCCGTCGGGTATTCGAATCCCAGGTGTCGGGCGGTCGAATGCAGGAGGCGCGAGCTCATTTCACAACGATCCACCGAGAATGGGCGGCCCGTCTCCTTGACAGGGCATTAGCCTCTGATCGAGCTTCCCCTGATGCGGACCGCTTGTTGTCGCAGGTCTTTGATTTCTCCTGTGCGGCACCAGAGCGTCTCGTGAGAACGTGGAGTTGGTTTCGGAATCTTCCAGCAGCAGGGAAATGGACAAGGCAAGTTCTCGCGACCAAGGATGCAAGCGAATGGAAAACATTAGTGGGGCGGGCCGCAGAGCATGACCTTTCGACCCTCTGCTTTTTGGCCGAGGAAATGCATCTTCTATTTAGGACTCCTGGTTGGGGCCAAACCGTCGCGGATGCCTTCGAAACTCACGAATCCAAAATCTGTAGGTTGCTAACAAGCGCGAAGCCCACTGATTGGTGGTCCCTCACACGCCTTGCTTGGACTATCGGTCACGCGAATCAACCGTTAGCATCTCGTGTTTGGTCCACATTCGATCCTTCAATGGTTGCGGCGCTGATCGAAGCGACGCACCCCGACTACCTTGAATCGCTATCGACCTTCCTTAGCTCAGCAAGCAAAGAGAGCAGCACGTGGGCCACGCAGGTGGGTCGCGCACTCAACGTAGACCTGATGCTCAACCAACTCCATGGGATCTCCCAAGGTGACGCAGAGAGTGCATTCAGCGCAATGAAGATTCTGAGGAAATTGGGCGTACCGATCCGAAGATCGACAATCCGCAGGGTTGCTGAGGCGTTCGGAAAGGCCCTCGAGAATTGCCCTCTGCGATCTTTTCATCTTTGCTTTGCGCCCGTCTGGGACCCTACATGGCTTATTTTTGATCGTGACATTCAGGCAAGCCTAGTGCGGATCAATGAGGAATCCTTGGCCCGAGACCTCGAGTCTGGCTCGCCGCGGGAATGGCGCCGCTTCAGTGACCTGACAATGTTTGCTGTGCCATCCCTCGCAAATCTTGAGCGCAGGATAGTCGACAGAATTACACCCGAAGTATTGGCAAGAAACGTTTCCAGTACGGCGGAGGGTCACGAATATGAACTGAGATGTCTTCTTTGGTCACTCAGCCGTGGGACCAAGAAAGCGAAGGGAGTGATAGCTCGTGCTCTTTACAAGACGGTGCTGCGAGCATGCCAGCGCGTCGATCAAGAGCGACCGCAACTGCTGAAGGCTCTCTACGCGGTCGACCCCGAGCAGGCCGAGCGTCTAAAGGCGGAACTTGTCCCCTACGGAGAACCGGAAAAACAGGATTGGGAGCTTAGGGAAACGTGGCTGGACAAACGAGACCGAAAGCTGTTCCATCGCGATATCATTCGCCTCAAAGAGAGGTACGCTGCTGCCGAGAAATCCGGCGAGGATTATGTTTTTGAAGCGTGGACACAAGAGGACGAAGTCGGTCCCAGCTAGAGCCTGTTATTAACTTTGTCCCATTATTTACTTTGGGATAGTGAAATTGACGTGGGTTATTTGACGATGGAGGGGTGGCAAGCGGATTCGTGCGGGTTATCCGAGCGATGTGACGGACGAAGAGTGGTCGTTTGTTGCGCCGTACTTGGCGCTTTGCCGGGAGGATGCAGCGCAGCGGGATTTTCCGCTCCGCGACGTGTTCAACGGTCTTCGCTATGTGGCCAAGACCGGCTGCCAGTGGCGCATGATGCCCAACGATCTGCCTCCGTGGACGGTGGTGTACCAGCAGATGCGGCGGTGGATGGAGGCGCGCTGCTTCGAGATCATGGTCGAGGATCTGCGCATCTTGTTGCGCGAATTTGCCGGGCGCGCAAGCCAGCCCACGGCCATAATTTTGGATAGTCGGACGCTGCAGTCGACACCGGAATCGGGCGGCCGCGGCGGATACGATGGAGCCAAGCGCCGCAAGGGATCGAAGGTTCATGCGGCGGTCGATACGCTGGGCCATTTGCTGGCGCTGCATGTTACTGCTGCCCACGAGCAGGACCGCACCCAGGTGGAAACATTGGCCGCTTCGGTCCAGGAAATTACCGGCAAGCATATCGAGTTGGCCTATGTCGATCAAGGATACACAGGGCAGGACGCGGCGCAAGCAGCGGAAAAACACGGCCTGCGCCTGGAAGTGGTCAAACATACCGAGGTCAAGAGAGGCTTTGTGCTGTTGCCAAGGCGTTGGGTAGTGGAGAGAAGTTTTGCCTGGGCTGCCCGTTTTCGCCGTCTGGCCAGAGACTACGAGCGCCTTGCAAAAACTCTGGCAGCGCTCCACTACCTCGCCTTCGCCATCCTCATGCTCGCAAATCTGGCCAGGGCTCTAACTGGAACTTAATAACAGGCTCTAAATAAACCTATCTCGGCGAGCGAGCACCTTATTGCGTACCACCCAATTTGTCCGTTTATGTAGGCCTCTGGCCCCAAGACCAGATTGGTACCGACAAACGTTAGACCCCTATCGGGACTGCCCCGGTCAGATGAGGCTGAATTGAGCAGGGCTTTCCCGACCGGGGCAGTTTCGATAGGGACGTTTGAAGTAAGTCGCTGGCGTTTGCGACGGGCGCGGTGATCTACCTATGGGATTTCAAATGGCAGCAGATGGCCTTGGGGGTGTTGTGGGGTCGGGAAGCGATGGTTCGGGGACCGCGAACTTTGGCTACAGGGCTAAATGTGGGCATGTGTGGTATCTCCAGACCTGCGTCGTCACGGTTGTTTTCGAAGGTCGAGCGCACTTCGGCGTTGCGTGCTGGTGCACGACGGCGTGAGGACTGGATAAGTACAAGGCAGGCCGAGAGGGATTCATGAACTGTCATCGGGACACCTCCTTGGGGCGGGCTGGGTCAGGCCTGGACGGAAATACAACTGGCTGGGTGTGAGCCGTTCGACGACCAGCATGATGCCTGAGCAGGATGGACAGCGGAGGCTAGGTGTCTCTGGCGGATCGACGCATTTCGCCACACCGAGCAGAGCGCGGCAGCGGTCGAGCGCAGCACTCCGCCTGCGGTTGGCGAAGAGTCCGAAGTGGCGGATGCGAACCAGGCCGCCGGGCAGGACGTGCAACAGGAAGCGGCGCAGGAACTCATCTGCGGAAACGGTCATGACCTTCTTCTTGCCGCCGTGGGCATAATCTCTCCAGCGGAAGGAGACGCGATCGTTTTCAAACGCCACGAGACGATGGTTGGAGATGGCCACGCGATGGGTGTAGCGGGCCAGGTAGTTGAGAACATGTTCGGCACCGCCGAAGGGTGGCTTGGCGTAGACGACCCAGTCCTGGCGGAACAGTTGCCGGAGGAAGTTGCCGAATGCGCCAGGTGTGGCAAGCTGTTCGAGTGAGCCGTGAAACTGGAGTTTTTCCTGTTGGAAAAGTTCACGGAGTTGTTCCGAGAACTTGCCGCGGAAGACACGGCTCAGTGCGTGAACCG
>Ga0302140_10000930_pt1 | contig 38299 bp, 35 predicted proteins | sample I_Bog_E1_1_FD_202095 | JGI IMG/M metagenome (GOLD analysis project Ga0302140, IMG submission 202095) | Peat permafrost microbial communities from Stordalen Mire near Abisko, Sweden - I_Bog_E1_1 | ecosystem: Environmental > Terrestrial > Soil > Wetlands > Peat | place: Sweden: Abisko, Stordalen...
TTGTAATGACCCCAGGCATGCGGCATGATCGCCTCGGTGGCCAGATTGCTCCCGCTTAGAATAAAGCGCACATTCTGCCTGTGGGCGGCGCGAAACAGCGTCGCTGTGATGCCGTGATCGGTGGGCGCTTCGGCGTTGGCGACCGAAGCCTTCAGGAAGCATAATTGAAGATCGCGGAACTCCTCCCAATCCACAACGTGCGTGAACAGATCAATGCCCAGAGCGTTCAGTGTCCGGCGAATATTGTCAACCGCCAGTTCCGAATCCCAGCCGTTGTCGAAGTGCACGGCCAGCGGACGCAGTCCGAGTTGTTTCGTGTAGTAAGCCGTCGTAGTGCTGTCCACGCCGCCGCTGACGCCAATGATGCAGTCATATTCCTTGCCCCGCCCCTCGGCCCGGACGACCTCCGCGAGGCGCTCCATCGCTTCCCGGCGCGCGGCAGGCGGCAGCAGTTCACGAGACATGCGCTCAATCGCAGCGGTGCAATGATTGCATCGACCCTGTCCGTCAAAAGTAATCTCTGGATCGGATGTATCCATGATGCAGCGGGTACAGATCCGATATTTTGCCGCACTGTTCATGATTTCCCTTCAAAGGCTTCTTGCCGGTGTTCCGAGGTTGGATAGTTGATCAGTACCGCGCGGTGTTTCCCGTGATAGACAAACATGCTGCCTGCGGCGGCGGACGAGGCGCCAGCCCGAATCGCTTCTCGGGCGTCCGCAAGCGTTCCGGCGCCGCCACAGGCCATCACCGGAACAGAAACTCGGGCCGCGATCTCCGCGATGATCTTGAGATCGTAACCGGTCATTGTGCCATCGCGATCAATGGAATTGATGAGGACTTCTCCGGCACCGCTGCCGACAAAGCGAGCAACAATCTCCATCGGGGAAGCGGATTGCTTATGCGTCCCGCATCGTGTATACGCTTCGTACTTGCCGAACAGGTTCTTGCGAATATCGAGACAGGCCACGATGCTTTGGCTGCCAAACATCTGAACCGCTTCGGCCAGCAGATGGCCATTCTCAATGGCGGCGGTGGCGAGGACGGCTTTCTCCACGCCGATCGAAAACAACCGGCTGATGTCATCCACGCTGCGGATGCCTCCTCCGTATGCCACTGGCATAAATGCCTCGGATACGATCGTCTCGATCAGTTCGAAGTTGGGGGATTTGGCTTGCGGCGTAGCATTGATATCCAAGATCGCCAGTTCATCGACCTCGCGCTCGTTGAAGATCCGCACTGCGTTGATGGGATCGCCGACGTATGCCGGGCGCGCAAAGCGCACGGTTTTAACCAACTTCCTGTCTTGTAGCAGCAGGCAAGGCACCAGTCGCGCCAAGGTAGATGCACTGCAATTGCGAGGTACATTGTCAGCATCGGTGGTCATTGGCTGCTCACAATTGGATCCATCCTGGCCGGACCGGAGGCTGGGCCGCAAACAGTCCGAAAGCGCCGGAGTTTTTTCGGACAAACTTCAAGAGATCTCCGCAAAGTTCCTCAGCAGAGCCATGCCAAAACGGTGACTTTTTTCCGGATGAAACTGAACCCCGTAGAGATTCTCGTGCGCAAATGCGGAGGTAAAATCTCCGCCATAATCCGTAGTCGTAGCGACATCGGACGCTGTTTCGCAACAGACATGATAACTATGTACAAAGTAGAATCTGGAGCAATCTTCCATACCCTTCCAAAGAGGAATGATTTTGCGAGGCATGGCGACGTTCCATCCCATGTGCGGTACGCGTAGCGGATTCTTGTCCTGAACAAAGCAAAAGCGCCTGGTGCGCGCGGCAATCCAGCCCAGACCGGGCAAAGAACCTTCCTCGCTGGAACGCGTCATGATCTGCATCCCCAAGCAGATACCCAGCACCGGCTTCTGCTTGACCACGGCCACTTCCGTCAGCACATCGGTCAAACCGCGCGAAGCAAGGTTCCGCATCGCGTTGTCAAATGCTCCCACGCCAGGCAGAATGAGCCGGTCAGCCTGGCTAATCGCAACCGGATCCGAGGTGATCTGCGCCTCGATACCAAGACGTGTGAACATGTTCCGGATGGAGCCCGAATTGCCTACGCCGTAATCAACGATTGCGATGGTTCCCATAGCCTCTCGGAATCCGAAATCACTTAACTCGGATTTGCATCCTTGTTCTTCCAGAGCGCTCCAGCGCCTGACGATAGACGCCGTACATCATCTCATGACACTTTGCCCACTCGAAATTCTGTTGCACAAAAGCTCGGCCCTGCGCTCCTAAGTTAAGGCGCAACTCCCGGTCGCAAATCAATTTATCGAGCGCATCTGCGGCTTTTTCAATATTCCCCGCAGGTACAACAAAGCCCGTTTCACTGTCCTTGACCACCTCTGGCAACCCGCCGACGTCGGAAGCCACTATGGGAATGCCACAAGATGACGCTTCAATGACCGCCACACCAAAACTCTCAGAACGGCTAAGTGCCACAAAGATATCGATTCCGGCCAATAAGTCGGGCACCATGGCATTGGGCAACTGCCCATGAAAGGTTGTCACTTCAGCAATTCCCAGAATGACGGCGAGCTCTCTGTACTCCTCCAGGAAAGGCCCACCCCCGACGATCGAGAGCCGCAAATCCCCGGCCCGCTCGTCTTGCGCGTCCCTTAACCGTTTTCTCACGACCGCGAATGCCTGCAATAAATAGTCGATTCCATAGATCGGATCCATGGTCTTTACGGTGCCTACCGTGAGATGCGCGTCCGTGGAATGATGGTGGGGGGTGAACAGTCTAGTGTCGACTCCAATCGGGGTAATGATACTGAGCAGCGTCGGCACCAGACTCCGAACGCTTTTCTCCATGACTTGGCTTGTGACACACACACAGTCATAGTGTTTCAGGTTATGATTCACTGTCATCCGCATAATACGCGACTGACTTGGTGCACTCAGGACATCACTTCCCCATGCCGACAATACGCACGGCCGGAAGCCGCTTAGCCGTCCCAGAGTCCCGAAGCCTGTCGCATAGTGCACATGCAACAGGTCCGGCTGAATTCGTTTGAGCAGGCTCTTCAGGCTCCAGGCGTTCAAATAGTACCCGAAGGGCCGAGGAAACGGCAGTCGATGGCAGGTTACCAATGGTCCCGGCTGTTCCAATGGTTCTTCCTGCGTAATCAAGTGTACTTCGTGACCATCCTGCGCCTGGGAAGCGGTCCACTTCGCGCTAAAAACGTCGCCTACAGAGAGATGCGCAATTCTCACACAATTCCCTTCGCAGCCGCTGCTGCACGTGCCGTGTATCTGGAGCTCTTATGAACTTGCGTCATTGCTGTAAATACCTATGCCAGGACTGTATCTGGATGCTATGTCAAACCATCTCGACCAAGCTCGGCGATGGCGGTACATGCGGTTCTGTCATCCGCACCTGGCTACCTTTGGCGTATTGCTACCGCAGGAGCGCCTACCGCGATGCAACGCGCTCCCAGTCGGCCCCGAACCACGGAGTTAGCACCTATCACGCTCCCTTCCCCGATCATCGAACCGGCCAACACCGCCACCCCGCGGCCGATCCATACGTCGGATCCAATATCGACCGGCCGACCGGACATTGCCTGCTCGCATATCGGCCCGGAGTCAGCCACCATGCCGTGGTCCGCATCGCGAATCGAGGAATTCTCGCCAACTTGCACGTAATCTCCGAGGCGTACTGCGGCGATGGCAGAGATAAAAACATTCTTGGCCAGCGTGACTCCGCTTCCCATCTCAAATCGCGCTCCTGCGTCAATATCAAAGCAAGAACATTGGCCGACAAATATGTCGTCGCCCAATTCATAACCGGCGTGAGGAGCCTGACGAAAGATCACGCCCCCTTCAACGCGCAGTCTCCGTCCCACGCGTCCTCCACCCGCCCGGATCAGCACGCTCAAGAACGAGCCGCGTGCGAAATAGGCGGCCCGATGCAAGCGCACAAACAGTTCAGGCAACAAGTTCCCCATAACCCAATCGATCCCCCATGATTCTTCCAATTCGCGTCCGGTAACGTTCGCTCCAGACTCCGCTTTGCAGGACGCCGGTTTCAGTCTCGCCGCGCTTCCTCGGCAAACAGCGAGGGCATGTGAAGCATGAGGCTGTGATAGGCTCGGATCCTTTCGATAGCCTCCGCCGACGGGCTGATCACCGCATAGAGATACCACTTGGAGGCGCGCATGATCAGACTCAAATAGAAAACCGGGATCATGGACCAGAACTCAAAGGGCCGGCCATGTTTCCTGACATATCGCATCCGGGTGGTGTATTGCTTTTTCAGGTAGACAGCAAGATTACCTGTCGTACTCCGCCCGACATAGTGGGTAATGACCGCAGTCTCTACTCTCCATATTGCATACCCCGCCTGTGAGGCGCGCAAACAATAATCGCCGTCTTCGCCCCAGAACATCCTCTCGTCAAGCAAGCCTATCTCGCTCGTCAAGCTCCGGCGGAAGATCATGGCCGCCCCGGAAACAGCCTCCTGACGCTCGGGCGGAAAAAACTTCGAAGAGAATCTTCCCAGACCGCACATCTCGATCATGATCCGGGCAAAAGTGGGTTGACGCAGATCATGCGCTTGCACCCCCTCGCCGTCCGGCAGATTCGCTCCGCAGATTCCCACTCCCGGATGCTCCTCGAGAGTCGCCACAAGCCGTTCGATGGCGCCTTCGTGCGGCACGGTATCCGGATTGAGCAACAGTACATACTCACCCCGAGCAAGGCGCATTGCCTGGTTGTTTGCCGCGGGAAAGCCGGCATTATCCTTGTTGGCAACTATGATCGCCTCGGGAAAGCAGCGGCGCGATCGAACCAGGCTATCGTCTCGCGAAGCATTGTCCACGAGAATGAGTTCAAACGATAGCGTTTTGATCGTATCGCGAAGCGATTGAAGGCAGGCTTCAATCTCGTCGCTGGAGTTGTAGGTGACGATAATGATAGTCAGCTTGGGAATCTTCATCGCAACTTCACTTCCAGTTCCGTAGACTTCATTTCCGGCTCCTGCTCTGCCCATTTCAAATCCCATCTGTTGTTCGTTCCCGCGGCTCGGCTGGAGACACGCGCAATCAGCATGCTTTCGCCAACACTCTACCGGATGATCCCGCTTCACCAAGTTCCAGTCCGCCGCCTGCCGACCCGGCAGCAGCGGAGGTTCCAACAATGATCCAGAAAATGTAAGTGAATTGAACTGAAAAATAGTTTGGCTCGACAGCAACGTTGACCAGAAAGACGAGCCAGGCCATGTTCACCGCTGTCCACTCGTCTATCATTGCTTCCCGCGCGGAGAGTATCCTTCGGCCTGCCCGCCAGGCATACGCCAACCCAAGGAGCAATGTGGCCAGACCCATCCAGCCTTCTTCTTCGAGGGTTTCCAGATAGAGGTTGTGGGCCGAACCTCCCAATCTTGCATCCTGGACCGCGGAGAGACTCTCATAATTGCCTACGCCTACTCCCTGGGGATTCTTCATGCTTCTGTGAACCAGAATCTCCCATCTTGTAAAACGAGCATTGGTCTCGCCTGACGTGGAAACCTGCATATTGGCGATTTCGATCTGTGTTAGTAATGTCAGCTTTAGTTGGGCAGGAAACAACCGCCAACCCAGGAACACGGCCATGGCTATTGCCACCAAGGTCCATATTGCCTTTCGATTGCTTCCCTTGGACCGGCCACATACGCGCAAGATCAGCGACACACCGACCCCGATCATTGCAGCAATCATGGATCCACGGGACATGGAAAAGATGATAGTGGCGCAGAGCCCCAGCAGAGAGACAAGTCCGATCAACCGCCAGCGACGATTTGCATGCCAAAGCGCATACATTGCGCCCGGCAGCAGCATGGCCGCAGTCCCACCCACGGCATTGCTGCGTAATCCGGCCATCTGAACCATATCCTTTGCGGCCAGGCCGCCTTCCAACTCGATTGCTCCAGATTGAAAGCGCGACCAGTTGTAGAGTGCGCCAACGGAAAGCCCAATTCCAACGACCGAGCACATCATCAGGACGCGCTGCAGGTCAACCTTCGAGCGGAAACACCGGGCAGCGGTGATGAAGGCGATCAGCGGCATGATGTAAAGTTTTGCATCCGCGATACTGCGCAAGATATCGGCGGCGTGCGGCAGCGTAGCCAACATCACGACACTATAAAGTCCCATCCAAGCCACAGTCGCTCGGATCAGCCGGTCACTCATATGGTGCGGCCGGCACCCGATGAAGGCGTAGAGAGTAGCCATACAGATCGCCACATCGCCAAAGAAAACGTTCGGTTCGCGACCGCCAACCTTGATCGGCACCGGACCCAGCAGCAGCGAGCAGAGCACGCCGCATATCAGCATGGCTTCAATGCTCAAACGGGGAATGGACGAAGAACGTTGGATCTCCGGCGAAACTGTGGAGCTTGCAGGGTTCACAAAAGATGCGCTCAAATCTTCGGCTCTGCCGTCAGCGGTTCCGCGTAATCAAGCAAATGCACGGCTTCTTTGCCTACATTGAATAGGGCATCCAGAACGCTCAGGCCAGGGGTGAAGCATGTTCCCCGCTGCGGATAAGCAATCGGCCGGTACTGCCTCACCTTGAGGGCCAATCCTGCCAAAGAGAACTTCTCCTCCGATTGATAGTTTTGACCGCCAGGACCAGACAAATACGTCTTTCCGCCCGCGATTTGAACGAGGGAGATCAAGCGGTCGTCACTGGTTCCCTGGGCGTGCAGATCGCTGGAACGGTAAAGATTGGTTTGCAGGCCAAGGTAGTTCGCAACCGCGAAAATGAGACGAATATTGAAATCTGCGAGAGTGGGACCAGGTGTCTCATATATAGGCGTCAATACCTCGATGACTTCTCGAAATTTAGCGCAGCGCCCGTACAAGCCGATCAGGGTTTTGAGGTGTTTAACGTGCCAATTATTGGGGACCAGCGCGACATCTCGAATAGGATCGCCGTATGCAGAGTGTGTCGGAACCGACAGCCACTGTCTCACGCCTTCATGGGTACAAACCTCCGACCGGTATACATAACTCTGCTTTCGCGGCATCTGAGCGTCGTCGAGAAAGATGAAGGCGTCGGCGTGTTTGATTTTCGCGAAATATCCGCACCAGGGAACGTAATTGGGTTGGTGAATGGCAACGATCATAGCTCTCTCGAATACGACATTCAATCAAAAGTCACTCTAGAAGCCGCGCTGAATTTGCCAAGGTTGATGTTGCGAAGAATCGCTGCTGACTCAGCCAACATCCAAAGCAAGCCACCTTCAGAGATTCCAGACTTGAAGCCTGATCTTTCGTAGAATCGGATAGCTCTACTATTCTTCAAATGCACTTTGAGTGTGATGGCGGACAAGCCACAACCGAGCGCATTTCGGGATAATTGCTCCAATAGGTGTATCCCAATTCCCCCATTCCGGAACGCTGGACCCACGATGAAATGATGCAGGTGCAGCCCTTCCGCTCGTCTGGAGCAAATCGCATAACCGGCAGCGACCGCCCCAACGCGCGCCACTTGGCTCAACTCCCATTTCCCTGGTCGTTCGGCAAGCAGATTGTCGACGGTCCAGTTTTCCCAGTCGTTATCCACCCCCAGCGCCAGCAGTTCCTGCGCGTGACACTCGGCATAGGTTCGGGTCAGCGGGCCGATATCCAAGGAGCCGGGGCTTAGCATTTGATGCGAATCACCTCGAAGCACTCGGCATAATCAGTCTTGACCTGTACGCCTCTCACACGCGCCAGGGATTCTATGAACTCCCTGGTAAAATAGGAGCGATTTAAGGCGATTTGGCTTTCGTAGCGTTGCAGGACATTCCATTTCATTTCCATGTGACGCGCCTCGAGTTTCACAAAGGCTTGCGAGGAGAATGTCAAATGATTCCATGGAAATTCGTAGCCCAGCAAAGAGCAATCCTTGAACGCCCTCACACCCTCCGCATATACCACCTGGTGATCTTGATGCAGATCCTGCGCAGAAGGTATGAATACCAGGTCCGGGTCGATCTCTTTTCGAAGGTCGATTAACTTCTCAAGAACGTCCTGACGGCTATATGACAAGCGGCGAACGGAAAAATCGAAAACTCGGCACTGTTCCTCTGGAAGCCCCAGAAAGCTCATTGCGGAGAGAAACTCACGCTTCAACGTCCCCTTCGGCACACCGGCGGGGAGCGAGTCCTCGGCAGTAGAAAACACGGCAACGTAGACACGTGTATCCTGTTCGAGAAGCCGTGCCATTGTCCCACCGCATCCGAGTTCTGCATCATCGGTGTGAGGAGCAACTACGAGCACCTTGCGGCTGCTTTGTATCATACTAGGACCTCGATTTCTTATCCGCCAGTGTTCGGTTCGGGGCGCCGCCCGGGTTCAAGTTAAAGATTTGCAAAGAGTTGGCTTGACCCTGCACAAGGACGCACAGTCACGTTAGAATCCGTGAGCCTGCTTGCCAAGAAAAACAATTCGTCTAACTGCTCTGGATCACCCTTCGATAGACATCCGCGTAACGGTTGACGGCATAGTCGATGGATAATCGCTCTTTGGCAAACCCTTGGCACCGCTTGGCAACCAATACCCGGTCGGTTAACAGCCCGGCGAGACGCACTGCTGCATCCGCATAGGATTGCGGCGAAAATGACCTCACGACTACGCCCGTCCTGGCCTCCGCAGTCAGTTCCTCGGCCCGCTCAACGGTACTTGAGATCACCAGGGGAACCCCGGATGCCAGATACTCGGCAATCTTGATCGCCGATCCAGAGTGTGCAGAATCGCAGAAGTTCAGTCCGGCGTCGGCCATGGCTGTATATTTCGGCACCTCGCTGGGTGGCACACTGGCAATGATGTAGTCCTGCGAAGTCAAACCATAACCTTGCAATATATCTTCTACGCCGGGTGTGTGGGTCAGAACAAGGAGCCGCGACGATCCAAGGCGCTTCTGAGCCACCCGGACAAACGAGCATATCTCTTCCGGCAAATGGGGTTTGGTGATGCCTGCTACCAGCCAAAGAAACACGATCGAATTCGAGAGACCGTATTTGGTGCGCATTGTATCTCGCGTTGAAGCATCCACAATGAAGCGGCTCATGTCAACGCAGTTTGGAATGATCGAGGTCTTCTTATCGATGGCACCGCCGGCACTCTCTCCGATTACCGCCATCAACTCACGATGCATGCCCTCGCTTGTCAAGATGATCCAATCGGCCGCCTGAATGCAGCGTAGTTCTAGCCATTTCGAGCAGCGGTACTGCCAATCCTCTCTCGTCCAATGGCCGTATCGCACGTACTCATCCGGATAAAAACCGCGCATGTCGAAGATAAACGGGGTCGGTGCGAGTTTTTTTAGCATCAGCATGATGTACGCGGGAACGTAGCTGCGACAGTGAACAAGATCGATCTTGTTGGAGCGGATGATTCGTGCCACCTTGGGAATACCGCGCAGCAGGTCTGAGGTGCTATTGGGAAGTAGTGGAACCCGTCCATTGGGCATCGTCAGCCAAGTGATTCCCCAGGCACAGAGCTTTTCCCGCAACTGCCGAGCTTCCTGGGAAAGCAGTTCTCCGTCCGCGGGCTCAATCGTGAGAAGTGTAAACTCAACCCCGAAGCGTGCAGAGAGTTCCCGCATATGAGGTATTCCTTGCGACTGCAGCAGCGGCGACAGAGCGGAGGTAGGGGAAAGAAACAACACGCGCTTGCCTTGCAGTTCGGGAGATCGCTCAGAGGGTTGGGTCAACGGCACAATCTTGGCGGTTTTCATAGCAGGGCAAAAAACTCCTCATCCGTGCTGGAAGCATGTCAAGGCAGGCCTTGACGAAACTCAAATCAAGAACACACGCCGTTGCAACCACGCCCGCCACGCCGCCTAGCAATCCAAGAAAGAGCCGGACGGGCACCGGCTGAACCGCGCCGGTAAGCGAATTGCCCGCTGTCGCGCAGGTCGCACCGGCTAACGCGCAAAGCACAGGTGTGTACGCTTGGCGAAGCAAATCGGAGAATTTGCCTTCGAGCAACCGGAGCACGATGAAACTCAACGTGGGCGGAATGACTAGCAGATTGGCAACGGCGTACCCGGCCGCAACTCCGAGGATTCCCCAATGCAGGCCCAAAACAAACCCGGCGCACACGGCCGCAATGTAGACTGCGCCCAATTTGAAGAGAAGATCTGCCCTGTTTCTCGCGATATAGACACTGCCAGATGCGGCCAGGATCGGCTGGATCGCAGCGACCACGCATAACAGGCGAAAGGCGGGAACGGATGGCAGCCACTGGGTCCCCCAAATAGTCACAACCAGGGGCTCTGCCAGCACGGCAAACGTGGCCGCCGTGGAAAAAGATATCATAAGAGATATCTTTGCCAGCTTGAGGTAGGTCTGCCGCATGCGCGCCAAGTCATGCTGCATTGTGGAAAGGGCGGAGTGCAGAACGGGCGTAACAGCGGTATGCAGCATCGAATAGGGGTACATCATCAATGAGTACGCCCGGTTGTAGTACCCAAGTTGTCCGCTTCCCCAATAGCGCCCTATAAGAAGCGCGTCCAGGCTTCTCGCCCAGTAATTGAGGGCATTGAATCCCAGCATGTTGGTAGAAAACAAGGCGATACGGCGGACCTGAGCAGAGTCGAAATCAAGGGACGGACGCCACCCTGACACCACGTAATAAAGCAGGCAGGCCGTCGCAGTAGCGGTTAGATTTTGACCGACAAGCGCCCAGTACCCAAAGCCGTGCAATGCCAGGCCAATTGCCGCACACCCGGCGCCGCATTCAGAAACCATTTCTACGATCGCGGTTTTCCGGAACTCCATTTTCAGATTCATGAGTCCGAGAGGAACGGCGCAAATCGAGGAAAAGAACAACCCGCACGAGATCGCGACAAGCACCGACGAGAGTGCCGGCAGGTGCGCGAAGTTTGCGATAAGGCGTGAACTGATAGAGAGCGCTAAGGCAAGAACTGCACCGACACCGGCACTGAGCCAAAACACGGTAGACAGTCCGGCACGGTTAAGATCTCGGTATTGGACCACGGCCGCACGCAAACCCACGTCGGTCAAAATGGTTGCAAAGCCGGCAAACGCCATAGCTAGTGCAACTAAGCCAAACTCGGATGGGCCGAGCAAGCGGGACATAACGGCGGCGCTAGCCAGTCGGATTCCTTGAACCACCACGCGGGCTGACACCGTGCAAAATGCGGCAGATGACGGTCGCATCAGTGGATCACCGGAACTTGAACGGGCGAGGCGGAATCATCCGCTGCCGTTGCGTTGCCGACAACACCGGCATTGACGATTGCCATGTCTTTTATCAACCGCGCCGGCGCCCCGGCAAGAATGCAGTTACCCTCCGGAAAACTCCTGGTAACTACGCTGCCCGCGCCAACCACAGTGTGATCGCCCAAATGAACACCAGGGAGCACCACAGAATTCATGCCGATCCAACACGACTTGCCGATAATGATGTCCTGACCGGGTCGGTGTTCGTGCGGATTCATGGGGTTGTGGTTCGAGGTGATCAGGCCTACATTGGGCGCGATGTACGTTCCGGAGCCGATAACAATTCGGGCGTCAAAACACTGAAAATAGCATCCGAACATATGAAAATTATTAAGATCGTCAATGTCGAAGCTGATATTCTCCACCGGACCTACAATGTTAAAAGGGTTGACGGGCCACCGGCAGTGCCGGTTAAAACCCAGCACTTTTTGCCACAGGATGGATTGCCATACCCACCGCCAGCCAATCGTGTGTTGCTCGAACCAGCGTCCCCTCATATTCTCGCGCGGATATAAGAACCTGGCGAAAACACTGAGAAGAGCGATGGCTGCTCTTTTGACAATCGAACGTAGACATTTCAGCAAGACAGAACTCGATTCAACAAGAATAGGCCTGGATGGATTGGGCGACGTATTCGCGATCTCCGCAGGTTAGCTCAGGATAAACTGGTATCGCCACGACTTCGCGCGCCGCCGCGCTGGCCAATGGGCAGTCGGATGGCTTGTAGCCGAGGCTGGCGAAGCATTCCTGCTCATGCAGGGGCAGTGGGTAGTAGATCTCGCATCCAATATCGCACGCCTTGAGATGATCGATCAGTCCATCGCGATTCTGCACGCGAATTACATACTGATTGTAGATGCTCTCACAATCGTGACGAACAACGGGAGTGCTTACCGCCGTACCCGAGAATTGCTCATTGTAGTAAGCGGCATTCTGGCGCCGCGACTCTGACCAATCTGCGAGATGTGGAAGCTTCGCCAGAAGCACCGCTGCCTGGATCGGGTCCAGCCGGAAGTTGCCGCCAACGAACTTGTGGAAGTACTTCGGTCGGGCGCCATGATTGCGCATGAGGAACATGCGCTGGTAGAGCGATTCGTCGTTCGTGACGATCATTCCGCCGTCTCCGGCTGCACCCAGATTCTTGCTGGGAAAGAAACTGAAACATCCGCAGGTTCCGATGCTGCCGGCCTTGCGGCCTTTATACGTCGCGGTGATTGACTGCGCGGCGTCTTCAATCACATGCAGCCCATGGTGGCTCGCGATCGCCATGATCGCGTCCATATCGCAGACCTGACCAAAGAGATGAACCGGCATGATCGCCTTGGTACGGTGGGTTATAGCCGTCTCAATCAATGCCGGGTCCATGTTGTAGGTGCGTGGATCAATATCCGTGAATACCGGCGTGGCTCCGGTGCGCGCGATACATCCTGCGGTCGCGAAGAAGGTAAACGGAGTGGTGATGACCTCATCTCCAGGACCAATCCCCAGAGCCATCAGGCTGCACAAAAGCGCATCGGTACCGCTGGAAACGCCGACTGCGAATCTGCAGCCGCTCATCAAGGCTATCTTCTGCTCGATTTCAGAGACCTTTGGCCCGCCAATGCAAACTTGCGAGTCGAGCACCTCGGTCACAGCCGCTAGTATTTCCGTGCGGAGGGAAGCAAACTGCATTTTTAAATCAAGCAGTGGTACTTTCATGAGAAGACTTCCTGTGAGGCCCGTTGAATCTTGAGTTCATCGTACGTTTTTGTGCCCACGCTGAGTTCCTTGGGCAAGGGCGACTCTTCATCCAGATCGAGACAGCGCAACATTCCCGGCTCGACTTCCTGATAACGAAAACCACTTTCCGGGCAGATCATGGTCCCATCCTCATCGGGATAATCGAGCCGATGGCCGTGCCGGCTGATCCATCCAATCTGGCGCCCAGGATTCCCCACCACCAGGGCATAGTCGGGGATATCTTTGGTGACAACCGCGCCAGCGCCGATGAGGCAATAGCGGCCAACCTCGATTCCGCAGACGATCGTCGCGTTTGCCCCCACGGACGCGCCACGTCGAATCAGTGTTCTTTCGTATAAGGAGTGGCGGCTCACCTGCGAGCGGGGATTGGTTACATTGGTGAGCACACAGGACGGGCCAAGGAACACGTCGTCTTCAATCTCCGTCCCGGTATAAATGGAGACGTTGTTCTGAATTTTGACGTTGGCGCCGATCACTACCTTTTCGGCCACCTGGCAGTTCTGTCCTATGACGCAGCCTTCGCCAATCTTCGCGTTCTTGAGGACGTGGGAATAGTGCCATATCTTGGTTCCCGCGCCGATCTCGCAAGGCTCATCGATCGAAGCGGTCGGGTGCGCGAAGAAGTTTCGCTTCGCGACCGACGACTGCACAGCCTCTGCCAGAAATATTGTCTTGCGGCTATTGAGTGCCTGCTGACACATATTCAGCACGCGCAGCACACGAAGCCCCTCGTGGCCGTCCGTAAGTGGCGTTCGCCGGGATTCGATGCAATCAAGGAATTCGTTGCACTCCCTTCGCAGCGGTTCCTCGAAATTCAGCGGAACGGGTTCGGCCTCTGCCTTGACCGCATTCGGAATGCGGTTCCTCCATTCAACGCGATGGGAATACAGCACCAGTTTCTCTGCCGCTGTGTCGTCAAACACTGCCATCTTCTCGGAGCCGACCACCACCAGACGCTGCTCCTTGAACGGATGAAGCCAACTGACGAAGATGTGGCCACGGACACCGTTGGCAAAGACCAACTGACTGAGCGTGACATCAGCTACTTCGTTGTTGAGATAATAGCCACCTTCGCATGACACCGATTGTGGTTCCTCATCGAGCAGGCTTAGTAACACGCTAATATCGTGGGGTGCAAAGCTCCAGAGGATGTTTTCCTCGGCGCGGATTTTGCCCATGTTAAGCCTGTTCGAGTAGACATATTGAACCCGCCCCAGGGAGCCGTCGCCAATCAGTTCCTTCAGCTTTATGACCGCTGGATGATATCGCAGGATATGCCCAACCATCAGGATGCGACCATGCTTTTCAGCAAAGTCGACTAATTCCTCGCCCTCGGCGACATTCAGCGCCAGAGGTTTTTCAACAAAGACATCCTTGCCGGCCTGCAAAGCCCTCTTCGCCATATCGAAGTGGAGCGCCGCCGGCGTCGCCAGAACAACTCCCCGGATGTTGCTATCCGATAGGACGAGGGAAAAATCGCCGCGGAACGTGACATTTGCGTACTTGGCGCGAAAACTCGTTTCAACAGCTGGATTGCCATCGCAAACCGTATGCAACCCGCCGAGATCGAAGAAGTTCCTGACAAGATTCTTGCCCCAATATCCATTTCCGACTACAGCAACATTCTGTGGCATATCGCCTCCATTTCAAGCGAGAATGATCTTTTCCCTGTTGGCGGTGACGTTTCGAGTTGCGTTTCGAGTGTCGATCACCGTATTGGATAGCCGTACGATGTGGTCATAGTCGAAGGCATCGTGATCGGTCAGGATGAGCGTCGCGTCGGAAGCGAGGATTGCATCGTCCGACAATTCAGTTAACTCGACTCCTGGCAGGCTTCCGTATCGATGAGAGACATAGCCGCTCACATGGGGGTCAAAGTAGGAAAGCGCGAAGCCACGATCCTCTAGAAGTTTGAGCACCTTGACCGAGGGCGACTCGCGGCAATCGTCGATGTTCTTTTTATAAGCCAATCCCAGCACCAGTAGACGTGCGCTACTCGAAGAGATGCCCTTGCTGTTCAGGTGCTCAATAACACGAGCGACCACCTCATAGGGCATGTTGGTGTTGACCTCGCCGGCCAGTTCAATGAAGCGCGTGGAAAAGTCGTATTCGCGCGCCTTCCAGGACAGGTAGAACGGATCTATAGGAATACAATGTCCGCCGAGACCCGGTCCGGGATAGAAAGCCTGGAAGCCGAAGGGCTTGGTCTTCGCAGCATCCACGATCTCCCAGATATTAAGTCCCATACGCTGGCAGAGAAGCTTGAGTTCGTTGACCAAAGCAATATTGACGCAACGATAGATATTCTCAAGGATCTTGGACATCTCTGCCGCCTCGCAAGAAGACACGGGAACGATATGATCGAAGGCAGCAGCATAGAACTCTTCAAGAGCTTGGCGCGATGATGGATCATTTGCCCCGACAACCTTGGGAATGGAACGCGCGGTGAAGTGCGGATTGGCGGGATCCTCTCGCTCGGGAGAGTAGCCGAGAAATAACTCTTCGCCAATGACCAGCCCGGACTGCTGCAGGATAGGGAGCACCACTTCCGTGGTGGTTCCAGGGTACGTGGTGCTTTCCAGAATCACCAACTGACCCCTGCGAAGATGCGGCACAATGGACTCCACCGTTCTGCGCACCGCGGTGAGGTCGGGCTGCCGGGCCTTGTCGAGGGGCGTGGGCACGCAAATACTCAACGTATCGGCCTCGGCTACGCAACTGAAATCCGAAGTGACCCGCAAGCAGTCATCCTGGCGCATCTCCTGGATGATCGAGGAGGGAATGTGGCCGATATAACTTTCCCCGCGCATTAACTTCTCGACCTTCAAATGATCGATGTCCAGGCCGAGGACTTTGAATCCCCGACTCGTGAAGAGTTGGGCAAGAGGGAGACCGACATAGCCGAGTCCGACTACTCCGGCCGTAAGACTCCTTGTTTGAATTTTATGGAGAAGTTTTTCCAGATGAGCGCAAGAGGCTTCGACAATCATGAGCACTTTCCTTTGGTTAATCGGTGATTGGTTCGGCATCGCGATTCGATCTTCTTGACTCGACCGCATACCGGCACAGAGAATACCCTATCGCCCACATCGCGGATTGGATCTGAGCAGACACATCGCGATGAAGGCGCGGATTATGAGCCGTAACCATTCAAATCCGCAAAAGCGCGGATTTGAACTCAGCCAGAAGTCGGGCTATCTTGGGATCTGTCTCGATAAAATTGCGAAGATACAAGAAGATGCAGGCAATCAGGAATCCCGCCACCGTAAACCCTTGCACAATCAAACCTCGATGCGGTGAAGATCTGGTATCCGCGGAGATTGCCGGCTCCACCACTTGAATGACCGCGGCTTCTTTGCCTTCATCCAGTTTGGCGGCCTCGAATTGCTTGAGCAAGAGATCGTAGAATGCCTGCCTGTACTGCATATCTCGCTGCGCCCGAACAAAGTCCAAACCGGCCTTGGGAAGATCTTTCAGACCCATTTCCGAGAAATCGGATGCACTCGCGCTATGCTCCAATTGCGCGGCCTTGGCCTGAAGTGCGGAGAGTTCCCGTTCTAGTAATTGCACATCCGAATTCCGTTCAGTCGAGTACGAAAGCAGCACCTGCAATTCAACTTCCTTGGCAGCTGTCTGGCCACGAATGCTGGCGATGTCTCCAACAACTGTCCCCGCCTGCGCATCAAGGCGAATCAGTCCCTTGGTCTGTTGAAGCTGCTGAAAGGCGACTTCCGAGGCCACCAGATCCTCGTTGGCTTGTTTCAACTGCTCTTCAAAGAAGAGCCGTCGCTTGGATGCTTCCGTAACCGAGATGCTCTTGGTGAGGACGCGCAGCTGCGCAACATAGGCATTGGCGATTTCTGCGGCGCGGTTCTTGTCGCGGTCCGTAGCCGATATGGAGATAAGGCCGCTTCTCTCCGACGCCACGTCCGTCGCCTTATCCAGGGCGATGCGGGCGCTCGTCATATCTTTGACTCCATAGACCGCTTGCAGGTGAAGCTGATTGATGATGGCATCTGCGATAGGCCGGGACTTCAGCAGACCAATGTAGATCGCATTAGGATCTCTGAGGCCCAACCCTCCCGACGCCACATCCGCCAGCGAGCCACCACCTGGCATGTTGTTCAACAAAGAGGTCGTTGACTGAGTCTGCCGCGGCGGCATGATCTTGGCGGCAGATGTATACTCGGTCGGAAGTAATAAACTGTAGAGCACGCCTAGAATCATGGCCCCGCCGGCAAGGCCCACTACCAACTGTTTATGCTCCGCAAGGAGAGTGAGGGCCTTTATCGCCGCAATTCGAACCATTGCCTCGTTACCCTCCGCAGGAGATTCAATTCCCATCGCCATCTCCCCCCATTCGCTATGAATCATCTGTTCGCTCATTTTGCTCGCCTGAATTACGGCAACGCGCCAATCAAGGCACAACTAAAGGAAGCTTGCGAGAGCATATGCTTCCCATACGGCAGATCTTGGAGGAGATTCAGAGGGGATCTGAGTCTTGTTTGCAAGAAGAGTGTGTCTCCCGGCAACAGGGCATCTTCACCACGTTGCCCCGCCAGAGATCTGTGATGGCTCCGGCTGTTCGGACAGATTCTCTAAGTTCTTGGGTGCGGGCTCTTGTTGTTGTATTACGCTGTCATGGATTCTTGCAGGCAGTTGAAGTAAGCCTGATCGGGGAATCCGCAAGGGGTTGACGGCGTTCTCGGCGCGGAAAAGCCATATCCCGGCAAAGATTATGTTGCGCTTGCGTGGAAGAGGCAGGTGCAAACGCCGAAGCAATTCGGACTCCGGGTGGTTTGAGACGCCGAAATGGCTCGTAGAACCTGTGACGCGAGCCAACCCCTGCCCGCGCTTGCGTTGACCCTGCGAATGGTGCGCCCCGACTATGGGATCAAGCTAAGTACGGCGCCGGTCATTGCGGTTTGGGAGATTATCTGGGTGATCAGGGGCAATTTCTCCATGAAGCCTCCTGGCGTTCTGACCTTAGGTGGAACGATGATCGCGTCTCCAGGCATCAAGGCTATATTCTCAAAATTTCCTGCCCAATGATTGCCCCGGCTTTGCCTGCTCACTACCGTCCCATCCGCGCGAATCAGGAAAATGCGTTTGACATCCGCTGTCCGAGTTGGACCGCCTGCATCGTTCAGATAGGCAGAGAGTCGCTTGTTGACCTGATAGCGTAATGCGTTTTCATTGTAGACCTCCCCGGTAACTTGAACAGTGCCGAGCCGGGGTGGAATGTAAAAACTGTCCCCATCTTCCAAAGGGCAATCCGGAATGTCTTCTCCCACTTTTGCATCGAGCTTGATTCCGAGAACAACACGGCCTGTCGGCTGTACTGCAGAAAGCCTGTCGATGAGAACCCTCTGCATTGCGAACTGAGCCTGTTGATCCGCGGCTTTTCCACTTGTGGCCTGGGAAGCATCGGCGTTTTGTGTGTTCGCATAAGCCGAGAGGAGTTCCTTCTGCATCCGGTCGATCGACAGCTTGAGTTGTTCTTCCTGTACCTTTCGGGTTGAAATGCGCGTCAACTGTGAGGCGTAGAGGTAGGAGTGCGAAGTCAATCCGCCCGCGCTCTCCACCACTTTCCGCAAGGTGTCGCCGGGATTCACACGATACACGCCTGGAGCATTAACCTCGCCGCCAACACGGACGAAGGTCGAGTGCTTTTCTATGGGCAAAGGAATGTCTTTTCGCGAGAACACAGTGATGACATCACCAACTATCAAGAGCTGGTTGTCGGAAGACGCCGGGTTGTCGATGGCGTTGCCAAGATTGAAGGCGATAAGTTGCGTGCTCAAATCATGCTGGTCGAGCCTCTCAATCGCTGCATAGTCCCAGTTGATTTCCGCGTTGCCCCGATCAAGGTCGGTCATTATATCGGCGTGTTCTATCTCAGTCGGTTCAGGGTGCTGTTTCTCGGTCTGATGGTTCTCCTGAATCCAATGGCCGTTCGTGATCAGCGAATCGCGAAATGGGATCAAATCCGTGACTCGCATCCCTTCATGCCAGACGAAGCGTCCAGGCGCGGCGACATTGCCGCGAAGCGTAACCGCGTTATCGAACCGCGGAGAAATAGGAAAGATGCGCAGCAGGTCCCCGTCCTTGAGTGTTCGTTGCAGGCCGGATGCATCGAGTGCGAACTCATCGACACGCCGACTCCGACGGTTCTCAATCCGCTCCAGAAGGGCACGATCAACCCCCGCCAGATTGGTCAGGCCGCCCGCACTCTCCAATGCGGATGCGAGGGTCGTTTCGCCTTTCAATTCATAAATGCCCGGTTCATTGACGTTCTCGGCAATCGCCACCTGGGGACCGACTGGAGGAATATAGATCACATCTCCAGGAAGGAGCTGAACATCGTGCGACTTATCTCCCCTGCGCAGCACATCGTACAGATCAAGGTCGACGAGCTGGCGATCTCCGCGGCGCAGCTGAATCCGCCGCATGGTGCCGGTTGCCGATGGGCCTCCAGAAGCGAAGAGCGCGTCAATCAACGTGCTAAGGGAACTGACGGTGTACGCGCCTGGTTGCCGAGTACTCCCCAGCACAAAAACCTGGATGGAGCGGAGATGGCCCAGCGTGACATTCAGTTCAAATCCTTTATAGATTGTGCCAACAGCCGCCCGCAGATAGCTGTCCAGTTGCTCATAGCGCAAGCCTACGACATTTAAGATCCCAACCTTCGGAATGGAGATTTGTCCGTTCCTGTCCACCGTGGCGTTGATATAGAAGTCGATCTTTCCCCAAATCCTGATCAGCAGTTCGTCGCCCGGACCGATCGCATAATTGGCAGGGACTGGAATATGATCCACGGGAGCAAATGTCGAAGGAACTTCGTCGAAAAGCTGTCTCCCATACACCGGAAGCAAAAAACCGACCGTATCTTCCGCGAATCTGTCGAAATCTGACCGGACGGTTATGGGACCGGCCTGCCTCGTGGACGCCGGAGCTGTATCAGCGGCATCCTCCTCCTTTTCCGTTTTGGTAGCGACGGAGCTTTTCGACCTCGAAGCAATCCCGTTTTGCACTCTGGGAACGGCCGGAGATAATTGTGTCGAGCAATCCTCTCCAGTCGTAGTGGGCAAAGACTGAGTCGAGGTGCATGGAGTAGCGACAGTAGACTGCCCCGCGCAGAGTGTGCAGGACAGCAAGACGACAGATGATAGCTTTCTGATCATAAAGAAATTACGCCTCAAATTCGAAGTCATTCGAAACTGATGACAAAAGTCGCGAATAAGAACATAGCTCGCGAATACAGATTCCCGCATCAACAAATAGTACGGGGCGATCTCACCGCATTCAGATCCTTCGCACCCGTTTTTTTAACAACTGCTTTGTGAGCGGCCTAATTCAAAAGGGAAGCCGGCGTCAGCTTCGGTCCCGCTGGGGCCTCGGACTGCACTGAAAGAACCGGAGCCTTAGCCCAAACAACATGATCTGTCTTGGTAAACAAGGCAGTCTTCAAGAGTTCGGCCCCTGGATTGTAATCGGGAATCAATTCTTTGAGCAGCAGAACGAGGTTGGCGACGTCTTGTTTTTCTGCGATGTTTTGCAGGCGTAACAAGAACGTTTTGATTTGCTTTATATCCCGATTGAGATTGCCGACATAGCTTCTGATCTTTGCGTGCGAGGTTGGAATTAGATGTTCATCCTGAAGATGCAATTCTTCGAACATCTTTTCCCCCGGGCGAAGACCAGTGTATTGAATCTCGATCTCTCGTCCAGGCTGGAACCCCGAAAGCAAAATCAGGTTCTTGGCCAGATCCGCGATCCGAAGGGGCTCGCCCATCTCGAGGACGAATACTTCTCCGCCCTTGCCGATAGAGAAGGCTTGCAAAACCAGCTGGGCCGCTTCAGGAATGGTCATAAAATAGCGAGTCATTTCCGGGTGGGTGACTGTTACCGGACCGCCGGCGGCAATTTGTTCCTTGAAGATTGGAACAACGCTTCCGTTACTTCCAAGCACATTCCCGAAGCGCACTGCAACAAACTTGGTGCCGCCCTCCATCTGGAGCGCGCGAATCAGCACCTCCGCCGTGCGCTTCGTTGCGCCCATCATGCTGGTCGGCCGAACCGCCTTATCGGTGGAAATCATGACAAAATCATCGACTCCGTGCTCGATGGCCGCAAGCGCAACGTTCCAAGTGCCGAAAACGTTCGTCTCGATGGCAGCGAAGACATGCCTCTCCATCAACGGAACATGCTTGTAGGCGGCTGCGTGATAGACAATCGACGGCCGATAGTGTTGCATCACTCGCTTCAGAGTGTCGCGGCGGGTGATACTACCGATCTCCGGGTGAAAGGCCACGTCTGGGAAGCTCTTAGCCATCTCTCTGTCAAGATGGAAAAGGGGGGTCTCAGCCTCATCGAATCCGACCAGTGCAAGTGGATGGAATTTTACGATTTGCCTGCAGATTTCTGACCCGATTGAGCCGGCGGCACCCGTCACCATGACGACCCGCCCTTGAATGCGCTCCCGAATCCGCTCCAGGTCAAGCTGCACTGGAATTCTACCAAGCAAATCCTCTACAGCAACCTCTCGGATCTGTTTGCCCAACTCTGTGCCCTGGATAAGCTCTCCCAAACTGGGCACCGTCCTGTATTCCACTCTGGCATCCGTGGCGAATTCCAAAATACGCGCCATTTGCAGTCCCGACGCGGACGGAATCGCAATGAGAACTTTCTCGACAGCGTGGTCCCGCACCAATGCGCCAAGGTCGGCTCCTGCCCCCAACACCTGCTTCCCTAGCAATATCAGTCGAGCCTTGAATGGGTCGTCATCGATCAGTCCGATCACATTGAAACTCAGAAGGTCGTTCTGTTGAAGTTCCCGAAGGAGCGCCAACCCCGCTGAGCCCGCGCCGTAGATGAGTATTCTGGTCCGGTCGCCGTCTTCCCCCCGCAGGTATTTGTGAGTGGTGAAGAGCACACGAACCACTAGCCTGCCTCCCAAAGTCATCAAGCAGGAAAGCAGCCAGTCAAGGACATAAACAGAACGCGGGATGTCCCATGGTTTGAGTAGAAGAACTATCACCGATCCGCTCAGGATTGATCCTGCTGAATTCGCTACGACAATCCTGACAGCATCGTGAGCGGATGTATACCGCCATCCTCCGCGGTCCAACTTGGCGACAATGAAAACGGTGGACTTTGCGGCAAACCAGATACACAGGGCCGCCGCCATCGGATGGGGGCGGTTTGAGGGCAGCACGAAATCAAATCTCAACTCAAATGCAAGGACTCCGGAGAGGGCAAATACAGCCCCGTCCAAAAGATATCCACTTATTCTGTTCCTGATCAGTTTCCCGCTAAGGCTTGAGTCAGGAAGTGATATGGAGGACATATACTTTTCCTTGGATTGCATCCAATGGTGAATGGCGCGCTGCTTGAATTGACAAAAGCTCTCTTTCGCCCGGCCCTGGAGAGCGCGAGCAACTAGACTAAGGTCAATTCGTTTCTATCAGTTTCGCGTCCCATCTCTGGTCCGGTTTCATTTTCATTTTCGATGAGTTGCATTCCGGCCGTCTCACGGCTCTTGGCACGAGTCGCTCCGGCGAACCTTAAGATCACCCAGGCAGAGGCTGGTGCACGACTCGAAGAGAAGTCATGGATAGCGACTCTGAACTCCCGAGCGCCTTCTTCCGCTTTATTCAATTGGTGCAGAGGCTCGAGCAGATTTCGAACATCACACAGGGATCTAAACCTTCAGCAGAGAATATCCGCTGAACTGAGCTGTAGCTCGCAACAATTGCGACAAGGGTGAAAATGAGAGTCTTGCCGCTTTTGCAGCGTAGTTCGCCCTTCTCGATCCACGGTTCAAGGTAGCGGGCTGCGACTTCGACAAATTCGCTAAGATGCCTGCGGGCTAGGGGATCGAAATCCGCACTCAGTTCAAGAGCGCTGTATTGCATCAGCCGAAGGATTTCGGGCTTCTCCATGAGGGTTCTGGCGATCAGATCGAAAGTCCGCGCAATCGCTGTTTGTCCATCGCTGGCTTCCGCGATACCGGCCAATAGATCGCCCCGGAGATGCAACTGTCGCAGCCCCGACTTCATGACCGCCAAATAAAGGTCGTGTTTTCGCGGATAATGCCGAAAGATTGTGACTTCATTCACTTGCGCGGCGGAAGCGATCTCGCGGGTGCTGACGCCATTGTATCCATGCAGAGCAAGAAGACTCGTTGCAATGGCCAGTATGCGCTCACCTGCGTCAAGCCCTGCTAACCCCTTAGATTCAGGCATTTCGTTCTCCCGCAGTGCTGCCACACGGTTATGACCTGTTCCCCCAGGAACAGTTGAGGGCTTTGGAATCAATAGGCTCCAATTCCTCTGCATCCACCTCTACGGCGATGCTTTGCATAATGAGATCCATGGTGAGAACAAAGCGGAGACTGTTGTTCTTGCGCACAACGATGCCCTCTAACCCGGCAAGGGCGCCTGATCGAATCCGTGCCCGCTGACCAATCGTAAGAAGAGGGTGCGGCTCGGCCCGACGCAAATTGAGGCCGGTTCGCAGCGCCTCGACCTCAACATCTGGCAGCGGAGCCATTTCGCCTGCTGTGCCACCCACAATGGCCAGCACGCCTGGTACTTCCAGTACCCGCACACGCTCTGTCCGCTTGATGCGCACAAAGATGTAACTTGGGAAGAGAGGGAGATCCAGAACGACCTTTGAGCCATTGCGCCACTTGCGCGGTGAGTGGTAGACGGGAAGATAATGCTCGACATCCCTCTGTCTCAAATGCTGCTCTACACGCTTCTCATGGCGCGGAGACGTGAAGGCAACGAACCATTTCGGCACGAAGTGCATGTCCTGCGCACTTTCACTTACAGGTTCGCCGCCATGAAGCAGATTCTCTCGGCATTTAATTTCAGCCATAGCTTCGCTCTCCTCACTTAGATGGGATCTCCCACCATATTCCATTCGGAACCAAGTGAACGATTCAAAATCAAATCCCAAGAGCCCGCATGAAGGTAAGTGCCCTCATGCTTTCTAAATCGACCAGAGGCCCTGAAGGATCATGTCCAAACACTAGCACCAGATTTAAGCACGTTGTTCGAAATCAACGATTGTCTCGCTTCAGCGACAATTAGATTTCCCACAATTGTTCGGATTCCCCTTCTGGAATCTGAATGGATCGATTGAGGGTAATGAGTGTAAGGAGCGTTTTTCAGGGCCAGCCGCTGTTAATACTCGTGATTGCCAGACAACAGGCAGGCTGCGTCGGCACTCGTCAGGGCCCCAAAACATCCGTGATGGCAGCGGCAGACAGCTAAGGCAATGGATCGCCATGGAGCGACCGGTCCAATGCGCTGAGGATGGATTAATGAATCGGAATCTGAAGAGCCTCCTATTCGATTTATCTCTTGGGAATCGTCGTTCTGTTCATCGCATTCGCAATGGCCGACGATGGACCGAGGAGAGAGAGTAACAAGTCTGGGTATCCAAGCGACGCAACGGATGAGCAGTGGGCGTTTGTGGTTTCGTACTTGGCGCTATGTCATGAAGATGCAACGCAGCCGGACCATTCTCTGAGAGCTGTATGCAATGGCCCGCGTTCTATCGTGAAGACCGGCGACCAGTTGCGATTCATGCCGCACGATCTTGCTCCATTGCCGGTGACGTGTCTACAGATGTGGCGCTAGAGCAAAACCAGGGATACTGTAGCCTGATTCAAATCGTCAAAGGTCGCCGCTCTCTGTTGGTCGCGTCGACTTCAGTGCACAGGTTTCGGGATACGTCATCCGCGTAGTGCAGATGAACCCTGGAATCCGAAGTGAGAGCACCAGACTCCGCTGGAAAGAAATAGAGCATCATTCCGATCAGCTCGGGATCCAGCTCGACCAGGTCGATCCGCTCGATGGTCGGATGCTTGAGTGTCTGCGCGATGCTTCCGCTTGCGCCGCCGCCAATGAGCAACACTCGCCTGGGCGCTGGGTGCTCCAGCAATGCGTAGTGAACCGATTCTTCGGCGGCGCTTTCGTCGGGCGTGCTGGCAAGGACGAGGCCATTTTCATAAAGACTGCGGATGTTGACTGTCTCCGTCGCTGTCAGATTGCCGTAAATAGAATCGCGCGATGCGAGAACGTGGAATCCGCTCCACTGGCGCGCCAGGGCTTGTCTTTCGAGCCTCGGCGCAACCCCGACGAAAAAAATGACCGCAAGTGAAATCGCCGCCTCCGCCGCGCCCACCATTCGCTTACGGCTAATTTTCATCAAGAGGACGGCAGCCATCGACAGGTTCAGAAGAAGCACGATGCTGGCAATCTGGAATGGCTCAAGAAAGCGCAACAAGACCCGACTGGCAACGAGGCCTCCAATTGCGGAGTCGGCAGCCTAACGCAGATAAGAAACGCTGACAGCCCTGCGCGCGTCGACTGGGTCCGATTCTCCGATCATGCGCGTGGCGGCCACAAAGAGAACGCCCGCTAGAGCCAGAAAACGCTCAGACAGCCGAGTGATGCGAGTAGCTCCGGGATCGGACCGACCAGTTCGCCCGCCACGGATTGAAACAGGCTCTTGCTGGCCCACAATGCCAAAATGGTCGCAGGCAGGCTGAACCCGAGCAGGCATTCGAGCATTGCTACCATTCGCCGCGTATTGCCTCGATGCAGCGCAAAAGTGCCGCACTTAATGCTCCCGGCAGCGGTCCAAAAGAGCCCTGTCGCCAGGAAGATCCCCAGCGACATTTCGTTGCCGTTGAAGACGACCATAAGTTCGCGCAGGAGCACGACTTGGCCGATGACGGCACTGAAGCCGATCAGCATCAGCGCCGCCTTTGCGGCAATGGCCAGGCCTCGCGCTTCAAGGCTTGCAACTAAATGGACAGATGTGCTCATCAGACGGCAATTATTCATCGGTCTCGCGCGCAATGCAACCTGTTTTGTTTCAACCGTCAAGAGCCGGGCCATTCCATGCTGCGCGCCTGGAATAGGTGATGTGTATCACTGCCGGACGGGTTCAGGAGGCCGAGAATGAAGGGTTTCAGGGATGCCCCAACCTTGAGAGTGGCCAAGCGACTCATGTTTCCAGCGCGGTCAGCGGCGAAGAGGAATAGAAATGGCGAATTCAGTAAAACCGGACCGCGGCCAGATGCGGGTGGATGTGGACGAGTGCAAGGGCTGCGGTCTCTGCGTGGATGCCTGCCCGCCGAAGGTGATCGTCCTCACTGAGCGGCTGAATCGCTACGGCTATCGCACGGCAACGTATACGGGCGTGAGCTGCACAGCCTGCGGGATCTGTTTTATGGTCTGTCCCGAGCCGGGAGCGATTACGGTGTTGAAAATTGTGCCTCGCGCAAGCGATGAGCCACGCCGCGGCGAACCGGGCAATGCAGGAGCGAGCGAATGCGCAAGCAGTTGATGAAGGGGAACGAAGCGATTGTCAGGAGCGCGATCCTCTCCGGATGCCGCGCGTTCTATGGCTATCCGATTACGCCGGCCAGCGAGATCGCGGAGGATGCGGCGCTCTATATGCCGCGGGCGGGCGGAGTGTTTCTGCAAGCGGAGAGCGAAGTCGCGGCAATGAACATGCTCTACGGCGCGGCATCGACGGGCGTGCGGTGTATGACGGCCTCGAGTGGGCCCGGGATCAGCCTCATGCAGGAAGGCATAAGCTACATGGCGGGCGCGGAGTTGCCCTGCGTAATCGCCGATATCACCCGCGGCGGGCCAGGATTGGGCAACATCGCAGCCGAGCAGGGGGACTATCACCAGGTGGTGAAAGGCGGCGGCCATGGTAACTACCGCACCATCGTGCTGGCGCCGCACTCCGTGCAGGAGATGGCGGACTTGACGGCGCTGGCCTTTGAGTTGGCAGACCGCTATCGCAACCCTGTGGTTGTGCTGGCCGATGGGTTCATCGGCCAGATGATGGAGCCGGTCGCATTTCCGCAGACCGCAGTTGAGCCGCAAACGCCTGCCTACGCGGTCACGGGAACAGAAGAAACGCGCGGCAATCTGATTACCTCGCTGCATCTGGACATCGATGAGATGGAAGCGCACCAACATCATCTCGAAGCCAAGTATCGCCGCGCCGAAGAGTGCGAGGTGCTCGCGGAAGAGTGGCGAACTGAGGATGCGGAGATTGTGCTCACCGGCTACGGTATCATCGGCCGGATTCTGAAGGCCGTGGCATCGGAGGCGCGCGCTGACGGTCTCAAAGTTGGTGTGCTGCGTCCCATCACGCTCTTCCCCTTTCCGAAGTTTCATTTCAAGCGGCTGGCCGAGCGCGCGCGGCTCTTCGTCGTGGTGGAGATGAGCAACGGCCAGATGCTGGAAGACGTCCGGCTGGCGCTCAACGGCGCGCGGCCTGTTGAGTTCCTCAGCCGCGTCGGCGGGAATGTGCCGTCGCATGAAGAGGTGCTCGGTTTTGTGCGGGAACAGGCGCGGCAAATGCTGGCGGCATCGCATACGGAAGAGAAGCAGGTGGCCCATGTCTAGCGAGACGATTGTTGAGTACGCGGTATCGCACGGCAAGGCGAAGTCCTTCTACGATCGCTATGAGCGAAAGAGCGAACTGCAGCACCAGACGCATTTTTGCCCTGGGTGCGGGCACGGCCAGGTGCACAAGATGCTGGCCAAGGCCATCGATGAGCTGGGCATTCAGAACAGGACGATTCTGGTTGGTCCGGTAGGCTGCGGGGTCTTCACTTACAACTATTTTGACGTAGGCAATATCTCGGCCGCGCACGGGCGTGCTCCGGCGGTGGCTACGGGAGCGAAGCGGAGCAGACCGGAAAGCATCGTCATCGGCTACCAGGGCGATGGAGATCTGGCGGCCATCGGGTCGTCGGAGATCCTGCATGCTGCGAATCGCGGCGAGAACGTTACGATGATTTTTATCAACAACGCCGTCTACAGCATGACCGGCGGACAGGCCGCGCCGACCACGCTCATCGGACAGAAAAGCGCGACCACTCCGGAAGGACGCAGCGCGGCGAACGAAGGCTATCCGCTCCACGTGTGCGAACTGCTGGCTACGCTCGAGGCCCCGGTCTGCATCGAGCGCGTCGGCCTGGGAGACACAAAACAGATCATGCAGGCTTCGCGCGCGATCAAGCGAGCCGTGGAGAACCAGGTACGCGGACTGGGCTTTTCGCTGATCGAGGTGCTTTCGCCTTGCCCGACCATCTTCAAGATGACGCCGGTGCAGGCCCAGCACTGGGTGCGCGATGTGATGGAGAAGACTTTTCCTCTGGGCGTCTATTGCGATCGCACCAAAGAGGCAGGGCTAGAACAGTCTCAAAAACCCGCGCCTGCGCTCGAAGGGATTCCACGGATTCTCGGCGTCGATAACGAGTGCTTGCCTGAAGGCAATCCGGTCGCAATGGAGAAGGCGGCGGATCTGGATCTTCGCGTGCGCGTGGCGGGCTTCGGCGGGCAGGGAGTTCTGCTGCTCGGCGAGGTGCTGGCTGATGCTGGACTGGACGCCGGCCTCGAGGTCTCCTGGCTGCCCTCTTATGGGCCGGAGATGCGCTCGGGCACCTCCAACTGCCATGTGCGCCTGACCAGGCATGTCATCGATTCGCCGATGGTGACGAATCCGAATCTGCTATTGGCGATGAACGAACCGTCGCTCAGAAAGTTTGTGAAGAGCGTGCTCGCGGGAGGATGGATTCTCTACAACGGTGACGAGTTCCCGGCTGATTGCGAGCGGGAAGGCGTGCAAGTGCTGGCGCGTCCCTTCACCGAGATCGCCAATGACCTGGGCGATGCGCGCGTAGGCAACATGGTGATGCTGGGCGCGCTGCTGGCGATCACGGGAGTGTTGCAGGACGTGAACGTTGACGCGGCGCTTGAGCGGCTAGTGAAGAATCCGCGCTGGACGGAGTTGAACAGGCGCGCACTGGCACGGGGCCGAGAGCTGATGAAAATGGCGTGACAGGAACGCGATAAGTTGTCTGGCGGCGTGTTGTTTGCTCAACGCGCCGCTTTTTTTGGGCTTCGCGAAGGAGGAAGCTACCTTGGACTCCAGATGCGGAACTCACCGCTCACATGCATCAGACTCATCAGGTAGAGCATGCCGTCGTAGTAGCGACCGTCACCAGACGGAATCGGTGCATTCCACAGCGCATCGGTGAAGAGCTTTGCCCGAGCCTGGTCCGTGGCTGCCAGCCCCGCTACCGTGTTCACGCTCAACAGCCCGGCTCGCCGGTAATGATGAGTTTGCCCTGGCGTCGCATCCACCTCTTTGCCATCCAATGTGTAGATTGGTGCGCAGTCATCGATGCCCTGCGAGACAAAGAATCCTTGAATGTGGTCGCTCATCTCCTGTTCGGCGGGCGCCTTGTGCCACCACGACCAATCGACGGACCAATTGCTGGCCGTGCGCCATGCGTCATAAGCAAATTGTCCGGACTGCGAAAAGCGCGTAACGTGCGGCGTGCCGTCGAAGTTAGAGTAGTCGGGTGTGAGGCCGGTCTGCGGGTTAGCGGACTTCACGAAAAGTATTCGGCTGGCCTCGGCGGCGCGCGCCCAGAAGGCGCGATCCTCGACCGGTCCCCAGCGCGCCCATAGCTCATAAAAGGCCGGCAGATGGTAGGAGGGGTCGGTGAATGGGTGCGGCGTGATCCCCGGTACGAACAGGATCATCGCGTTTTCCTCGTTCACCTCCGGGCCAATGTTGCGCTCTCCGAACCTGGTGGGGCCAGTCATGACCGATCTGTGGCGCATTGCAGTGAGCAACTGTTCAGCCTCGGCGTGATAGTCGTAGATACCGTGGCCACCCGGCCAGCGATTGCCCGCGAACAGAAGCGACATCGCGAAATATTCCTCGCCATCGGGGGCGGGGGTCTCTTCGTTCGGCGAACCGTCCGTTTTGCACGACCAGGAAAAGTAGCCGTACGCCGGATGCTTCGGGTCGCTCACATACATGTAGGTCTTCGCCCAGTTCCACAACGCGTCGAAATCAGCCTTCTTGTTCAACTGTACGGCGATCATCATGCCGTAGGACATGCCCTCGGTGCGCACGTCGTGGTTTCCCCAGTCGGTCAGATACATCAGCGGGCCGTTGGCATTGCTGCCTGCAGCAAAGGCGACGGACTGCCTCAGCAGGTCGCCGTGAAAAAGCTGCGCGTAGGCAGCGTCGATCTTGGCCTGAATCTGCTTGGGCGAATGGCCGGCCTCGGCGAAGAGGTTGCGGTATTTTCCGGTTGCGAAGGCTCCTGCGCCGTCTTTGGGCACAGCCTGGGCCAGCGTGGCGGGAGTGGCCACGAGCATCAGCATGAGGGTAATAGATAACAGATAAATGCGGGAGTGAATCGTCGACATGGCCAGCCCTCTCTTCGCGGCAGGCGTGGGGGCTCTGCGCTGCTCATCCTGAAGTATCAGTCCTGTCCCATGCGGGTTGCAAGCGTCTGCGACCGCGCTTTGTTCGTTGCGACGCTCTTGCCGACGAGGTGCGGGTGTACGCCGGCATTTAATTGCCAGCGCGAAAGCACACATCGCCGGCCCTGAAGTGTTCCTGGGCTATCTCTGCTTCTCATTAGCTTCTTTTTCCGCTTGATCGGCCGCTTGCGCCTGGGCGTCGAGGCCGTGCGTGGGATCGCGGTGAAGCAACTTCCGCGAGACGTCCGGCCAGAACTCGTCGAAGATCGAACCGATTCCGCCCTCGGCGGTGACGATAAACCCGTTGGTAAAGGTCTGGCCGATGCCGGACTCGCCGGATGGATAGTAGAGGTTGGAGATCGCGCCCGAGATCAGGTTGCCGCCAACATTGGAATAGTTGGGCTCCCACCTGTGCGTGTTGTCGTGCTTGCAAACGACGTTGGTGGCCAGCGAATAGAGAAGCCGGTGAGTGATGGTTCCGTGCCCCAGGCGGAAGTAGCGCGGATCCTGGTGCAGGATGGAAGGCAGGATGCCGTTGCCGATGATGTTGCCATCGAAGGAGTCGAGGTAGGCAGCGCCAGCCCGCTTTCCATAACCCTCGATGCCCCATCCGAATCCTGTATCGTCGTCCATTGCTTCGTGATATCCGGCAGCCACGAATGCCACGCCGAAGGCCACCGGGTCGATCGAGGAGCGAAAGGCGAGCTTCATTTTTTGTGCCGCGGTCATGGAGGCGGCATCGCTGTGGTAGGAGATGTTGAATTGCGGCAAGACACCCACGACCCGTTGCTTTTCCTGCTCCTTGATCTGCTCGTCGGCCTTTTCGTGCTGGCTCTTTTGCACGTCGGGTTGCTGCGTCGAAGACTGGGAGCTGGAGCTGCCTTGCGCGGCGCCGCCAGCCTGCGCTGTACTAGACTGACCCGGCATGGAGCTTTGCGCCGGTTGCGGGGTGGTCTGGCTTTGCCGGTCCGGCGTTTGCTGTGGTGAAGGCTCTGCCCCAGCCGTTGCAAACTGCGCCTGCGGAGCCTCGGGAAGCTCCGCAACTGGGATCACGCGCGAGCCAGGTTCCTGTGCAGAGGTACTGCCGGGCAACGCGAGCAGAGCCAAACCGGCCGCGAGCGTTGCAGAGAGAAGGAAAGAGCGTGAGAGCATTCGTTCCCCAGTCGCAAGGTTGGCGCCCGCCAAGGCCGTTCACCGAAGAAACTGGCGAACGGGCCCAGTGAGCTCTTTAAAGGTTAATTCATCCCTCTTTGCGCCGATGGCGACTGGTGCATTTCAAGAGCGGGGCTTCATCCTGCGTGCACTATTCCTTGTTGTTAGACGCAGCATCGGCCTTGCAGGACACGAAGAGTTAACAAGCAACCAGGTATCCCGGATCTGCCCTCGCAGGGTTGGAAATCGCCAACCCCACTCCGTCCCGCATGCTCTCACCTACTGCAGCGCCTGCCGGCTCTTGATCTCCTTCAGCAGCACCTCGACCCTGTCTTCGCTCTCCAGCGCATGAAATCGGTCTTCGAGCGACTCGGGAGCCAGCACCTCGCTGGCCGCCGCGTTCTCAGCCGATGTGACGTGGACCTTGGTCTGCATCCGGCCGATCGCATGCTCCTGGCTGTTGCCGACGATCTGGCGTGCCTTCGTCGCGCGCCCCACGACCTTGGCGCGGCGATGTTCTGCCATCAGCATCTCGCAGCGGGCGCGCGTCTCGCCCAGCTTCTGCTCCAGCTTGCGCAGCGCCTGGCGCAGGTTGTCGGCCTCGTGCTTCTGGTCCTCGGCCTGGGTGGTGAAACCTGTCACCAACTGGTCGTGGCTCAGCGCCCGCTCCAAAGCTGCGCGAGCCAGATCGTCGTGGCCCTTCTCGACGGCCAGCTCAGCCTTGCGCCGCCACTCCGCCGCCTGCTCGATCTGCTCGGCGCGCTTCTTTCCCAGCAGATGCTCGTCGGCGATGGCGATGGCCACCTGCGTCTTCACCTGCATCAACTGATTCTCCATATCCAGCACGATCTGTTTCAACAGCCGCTCCGGATCCTCAGCCTTCTCCACCAGGTCGTTCAGATTTGCGCGGAGCAGGGTACTTACTCTCTCCAGCAGTGCCATGACGTCCTCCTTGGTTCGTACTTTGAAAATGGTTCGCCCACACGCGCTATTGGGTCGCTTCGGGTGTGCCGAGATAGGCCCGATAAAACCGGGTTTGTTTTTCGCACACGGCGGTGAGCGTTCGCGCCAGGTCCGTAAGCGCATGACTTTGGAGCTTCTTTCGAAACTTCCGAGTTCCCTCAGGTAAATCGGCAGTCACAGCGGAATTTGATTTCATATCCTTCATCCGCCCAAGCACAACCTGCCGCGCGAACAACACTCCGGCGTAAAAGCCAGAGCTTGGGTGGTCCAGATGGCTGTCCAAGTAGCTCTGCGGAATGTCGGCCACGGCAATTCCGCGCAATGAGTCCGACAGCTCCTTAGCCGACGCTAAGGTATAAGTCTGCGGAATGCCGTCCAAAATGACTCGGCGCAATGAGGCTGATGCCTCCTGAGATGACGCATCGGTTTGTGCGGACGGAAGTGGTTGGGCGATCTTCTTCGCAACTGTATCGAATCCGGCAACGCTCGGATCGGGGCTGGCCGCGAGAATATCCGTGTCGCGTTTGATCTCCAACGCCTCCCCAATCATCATGTCCTCCAAGTCGCCCAACGCCTTCTTTGAGCCCGCGCGCGTTCCGTCTGAGTACACGATGGCGTCGATCTGTAGAGCGCGTGCCTCACTGAATGCACCCTTTGAGTCACGCTTGCTGAAACTCTCGAAGAACGTTGCTCCAGGCAGCACGGCTCCAGCGTCTTGGGGGAAGGAGTCGCGGCGACTTTCAGCTCCAGTTCCAGGTGTACCGGTTGTATCCGGCTTGAAGACCCGCAACTCAACAATCGTTTTGCCCGATACGTTCTTGAAGTTGAATTTGAATTTGAGAAAATTGTTCTCAACGTCCCCAACCGGTTCAACACTGACAAGTTGAACGGAATTTGGCGGGGCATCTACCTTCCAATCCGTTAATTCCTGAGCCGGTACCATGAAAGGCGCAAGCAGCTTGCCAATGAACGCTGCGAAACTAATCGTCTTCTTCATGCGCTCCTCGTTTTCCAGAACTGCTGCCGCAGGGGCTAAAGCCCTGGTTTTGTTAGCCTTCTTGCGGCACGACTAAAGTCATGCCCTGATACGAAACTGTTCGTAGCTGGCGTTAGCGATTTCCTTCTCAGCCTTTAGCCCCCATGACAAAGCTGAGAGCTAAAGGCTAAAAGCTAGCAGCTATTTTTCCTCCGCCTCCGGCTTCGATTTAATCGCCTTCACATTGGACATCAACTGCTTGATGTCCATGCCGCTGAGCGCCTCAAACAATGCCGGAACCTGCGCCGCGATCCGTGTCATGTCGCCGGTAATCTTGTGCGCCCCGGCGGCGTCGTCATTCCCTGTGGACACGATGGTGATGTGATCCACCTTGCTGAGCGGCTCGGCCATGGCGCGCACCACATCGGCCATGTTCGTGAGCAGCTTGTCGACCACCGCGGCCTGGTTCCACTCCTGATACGCTTCGGCCTTAACGCTCATGGCCTTGGCTTCCGCCGAGCCCTTTTGGAAGATGATGCTGGCCTCGGCCTCGCCCTGTACCTGAATCGCCGATGCACGTCCCTCGGCTTCGGTCGTCAGGCGGTTCTTCTCTGCGGCGGCCATGTTCTCAATGCGCTGCCGCTCGATCTCGGAAGCCTTGAGCACGGTGGCGATGAGCTGCTTTTCGTTGCGCAGGATCTCGGCTTCCTGCACCTTGATCTGCCCTTCTTTTTCCACCTGCTGAATCTTCACCTGCTCGGCGGTCACCTGCTGCAGCATGACGTTGGTTTGCAACTCATAAGCCTTGTCGGCATTGGCCTGCTGGCGGCGGCTCTGCTCGGAGTACTCCGCCTTTTTGATGTCAAGGTCGCGCTGCGCCTCTGCCTGCCGGGTTGCCGAGGCGGTCTCGGCGATCACCCGCTCCTGATCGGCCTTGGCCTTGTTCACAGAAGAGTCGCGCAGAGCATTGGCCCGCAGGATCGCAGTATCGCGCTCAGCCTCGGCCGTGGCCACGTCGGCATCGCGCTTGATGCGCGCCACGTCCGGCCGGCCCATATTTGAGATGTATTCGTTCTTGTCACGAACTTCCTTGATGGTGAACGAGATCACCTCAAGCCCCATCTTGCTCATGTCCCCGGCGCAGGTGCCGCGCATCCGCTCGCCTACCATTTCAGGCTCCTTGACGATCTGCTCCACCGTTAACTGCCCGATGATGCCGCGCAGGTGGCCCTCCATGACCAGGCGAATCAGCCCTTCCCGCTCCTCCGGCCCCTTGGTGAGGAACTGCTCGGCTGCGGTGAGAATCGAGGCCTGATCCGAGCGCACCTTGATCTGGGCTACGGCTTCGACGGTTACCGCGACGCCCTGCTTCGTGTAGAGATCCTGCTTGGGAGCCACGTCGAAGCTCATCAGTTCCAGGCTCAATTGACGGAAGCTCTCCACCATGGGAAAGATCATCGTGCCGTGGCCCTTGACGACTTTGGTCCCAAATATCCCGTAGACGATCAATGCCTCGTTTGGTCCAGCTTTGCGATAGAGCGAGGTTATAACGCCCAGGATGAAAACCACTGCCAGTGCGCAAAGACCAACTATCAGGATGATCGACATGTTGGCTCCATTCATCAAATCGTTCATTTCGGTCCCGGCCCTTTCATCCGGGAGGAGTGAGGTTTATGGTTATACCGCTCTGAGTTTTCAGAGATCGGAATCCATTCGTTCCGTCTCCAGCAGTTTCGATGCGGGCGAAGGATCTTCCTTCCCCGTTCTCTGTTTCCTAGCCCCTGTTTTTTGCCCCTCGGTTCGAGCCGGTATTGCGGCTGCCCTTGGGAAACATCTTTGCCAGAAGTCCCAGCAGGAAGATCCCTACCAGGATGCTCATATCCACGATCAGCAAGGTCGTGTCCGTCATAACGTCTCCTGTTTCCAACTCCAATTCTTCAGTTCCCAGTCCATTAGGCCCTGGTCTCAACCGGCAGATCTTCCCAGCGCCGGACGTAGGCAACTCCCTTTTCGTAGCGGATGACGAAGACCTCTTCTTCCCGTTGAATCGCTTCGCCATCCTCTGAGCGCGCCGGAGCAGAGCAGCGCGCGCCCAGTTGCTCGTAGACAATCTCCCCGATTCCGCCGGCTCGAATGGTGGAGGTAACCCGGCCCACAACGCCAACGACATCGGTCTCATCCGCGGTGAGCTCGTGCTGGTGGGGCAGCATCACCTTAGTCAGGTAGAAGAAAACGATGGCGCCTCCTGCCACGCCGCAAACTCCGGCCAACAAGACCACCGCCCCGGCTACAAAGCTGCCGTAGCGCGTCATCAGGTAACCCGCCGCGCCAAACCAGCAGAGAAAAATCATGATCGAGAAGGTGTTCCACCAGGGAACGGAATGGGCTGGCTGCCCCCCGCCTTGATGCCCCGCGGCCGTATGCACCGCCGCGTGCGCCCCGGCGTGCGCCGCGCCATGCGGAAGATGTGCCCCATGCGGCATATGCGGCACATGGAAGTGTCCGCCAAAGTGCCCCATGCAGCCAAGCAGCGACAACGTGCTCAGAAATAGCCCTGCAAGAAAGCAAACGAAATAAAAGGTCTCCCAGTGCATCGCTATGCCTCGACTTTCCTGCTTCGCGTTTTCAACTCTTGTTTCGGCCGCCGTGCCGTCGCCGGCTCCTGATCTCTGATCTCTGCTCTCTGACCTTTGTTCTTCGGCCGCAGCACTTCGGTCAGCCGCGGCATCAGTCCCGGCGTCTCCAGAATCGCTTCGAGCAGCAGCAGGCACTCTCGCGTGTGGTCGTGACGGGCGAGCGTCAGCAAAGCCTGCATCAGTTCCGGGTCGCGGCGGAAGCGCTCGGCGCCCTCGACCAGCCACAGATCCAGTTTGTCTTCGAAGTGCCTCAGTTCGCTCTGCAGCTCCGGCGAATAACCCTCCGGGTCGTCCACCAGGTAGCCCGGATGTACTTTGAAAAACCGGGCGAGAATCTGACGCGTGGTGTTGGTGAGATGGGGCCGAGCGCCGTTTTCAATCTGCGAAAGATAGCTCTGGCTCAGCTTGGAGCCCGTCTCGGCCTCGATCGCCCGAACAAGCTCCTGCTGGCTCATCGCCCGGTCCTGGCCGCGCAGGCTGCCCTCCACCTCGCGCAAATAACGGATTTTCTCGCCCAGCTTCATGACTTTTCTGCGAGGAGATTGCCGGTCAATCCGCAACTCCATCGCAATATGTAATATGTATATCGCAATTTGCGATAAATTGCAAGAGGGTTCTGAGAATTGTTTTTTGGCCGTGATTTTCAATGGGTTCTTCGAGGATGGGAACGCGCCGGTTGGCCTCGGCACACGCTCCGATGGAGGTTGCGGCAAATTGCTTCAGCTTCTGCTAGTGTGCGTCCGGGAGCGCATCCTCGTACGGTTCCAGGAGCGCGTCGAGTGTCACTTCGGCGTTCAGCCCGGTGACCCGGAGGCGGACAAGCCGGTTGGCTTCCAGCCGGCCCTCCAACTCGACGGGCAGGAAGTTCTCGGTCAGGGCGGCGGTTCGGCCACGCGCGTCCAATTCCGCTGGCGTGTGCAGCGTAATGGCCTCCAGCGCACGGCCTGCGAAGCTGCCGCGGTGCGCCCTGGTTTTTTCCAAAGCAAGTGCCCGGAGCACGGCCATCCGCTCCGCCACAGCCTCAGCCTGAACCGGGCGGTCAGCGTGCAGCGTCCAGCCTGGCGTTCCCGGCCGCGGCGAAAACGGAAACAGGTGCAGGTAGCCGAAGGGAAGCGCATGAATAAGCGCCAGAGTCTCCTCGAATTCGGCGTCGGTCTCGCCGGGGAAGCCGACCATTACGTCCGCGCCCAAAGTCAGCTCCGGTCCCGCAGCACGAACCAGCGCGGCAACCTTCTCAGCGTAATGCCAAGGCCGATAGCGCCGGTGCATCCGTCGAAGCACTGCGTCCGAGCCGGACTGCAAGGGCAGATGCGCATGACGCGCCAGGCGCGCCTGGCCTCGCTCCGGGTTGCCAAACTCGGCCATGAGCCCAATCAGATCCCCGTCCCAATCCATCGGCTCGATGGAACTGAGCCTCAGCCGCGGCAGCGCCGTCCGCTCGAAGATCTGACGGGCCAGCGCAGCCAGTTTTCGCGGAGCCGAAGTGCCTTCTTCTCTACTTTCAGTGCCGGACAAATCCCATCCCCATCGCCCCAGGTTGATTCCCGAGAACACCAGTTCGTTGCCACCGGCGGCCACAAACCCCTCAACCTGCTTCAGAACGCTCGCCGCAGACAGACTCCTGGAGGAGCCTCGGGTCTGAGGAATTACGCAAAAGGTGCAGCGGTTTCCGCAGCCTTCCTGGATCTTGAGGTTGGGCCGGGTCTGTGCGCCGGGCACGACTTGCGCCTCTTCTAGAAACGAGTGGGCAAATCTGTCGTCTGCCCAGACCGCCTGCGGTGGGGCCAAAGGCTCGCTACTCGCTCGCTCAAGGTCTGTTGCCGCCTGCACCTGTATAAGTCCGCTGCCTGGGTGAGGAGCCGTGCGCTCCGACAAGCCCAGAATGATCTCCGGTGCGAGCGCCTTATGGCTGTTACCGACCACGGCGGCAACGCCAGACAAGCTTGCCAACTCCTGCGGCGCGCGCTGCGCGTAGCATCCGGTCACAACAATCCGCGCCTCCGGATTCAACCGGTGCGCGCGGCGGATGAAGGCCCGCGCGGCGCGGTCGGCCTCCGCGGTCACGCTACAGGTGTTCACCACCACCACATCGGCCAACGACGGACTCTGGCCAGTCAGCCCAGCGGCGCGCAGGCGGTCGCTCATCGCCTCGCCATCGGCACGGGCCGCTCTGCATCCGAAGTTCTCCATGTGGAACGAGGCCGCCATGAACCCAGTCTATAGCGTGTCTCAAAAATGGCTCAATGGGTCCGGGCTTATATCCCCCAGGGGCT
>Ga0302140_10000932_pt1 | contig 38268 bp, 38 predicted proteins | sample I_Bog_E1_1_FD_202095 | JGI IMG/M metagenome (GOLD analysis project Ga0302140, IMG submission 202095) | Peat permafrost microbial communities from Stordalen Mire near Abisko, Sweden - I_Bog_E1_1 | ecosystem: Environmental > Terrestrial > Soil > Wetlands > Peat | place: Sweden: Abisko, Stordalen...
TTTTAACCCCAAGAAAATTCCTATAATCTTGATGTTTGGGTTTGTTAAGTTCTTTACACATCTGCCTAAATGATATGAATTCTGGACATGTAAAGTAAAGAAAATGCATACGAAATAAAATAGCTGGATCATTTGGAGTTCTTCCTTTGTTGCTAATATCATATTCAGGAAACAAATCATAAATGAAACTATCATCTATGAAAGATAAATAATTTATTAATTTCTCATCATAGCCTAATGTGCTATAATAGAGTGGTGACAACATATCTAATTGTATGTTCATCATTTGCACCTCTTTCGTTTGGTATTTTGTTGGCAAACTTATTGTACCTTGAAGTGAAAGAGGTTGCATTATTTTTTTGTGAATAAACATACATTGTCTTGCATGTTCATGCTATTAAGTTATATTTTGAAACAGACTCTATTAAAGTCTTTAATTTTTTGTGCATGATATATCCCTTCTTATATTTCAATTAATATTTAATATTATATCATTAGGAACATATTGGTAGCATTAGGTTGATGGCTATGGCGTAAGCCGCCAGAATATATGGTCGTAAGAATTGCTTTATGCTTTAAATACTGACCTACGGACAGTTAAAATTAATGTATTACTAAGGAATCTCTGTAATCTCTTAATTTTGCTTTCTTCTGTTCCAGAAGAAAATGAATCTTTCAATTTTTCAGATATATCAGATAATATAACTGACTTTGAAATTATAATTCCTATAATTATTGCAACTAAATTATTTAATCGAGTTGAAGATAAAATTATCATTTTTTCTAGCACTTTTTTCAATTGTGTAGTAATATATTCTTGATCATTGATCATGAAGAAACCACCTTTCTTAGTAAATTGTTTATTGCGAATTGATTTTGGAAATTATTTGGTTATTAACTGTCCGTAGGTCGGGCTTTAAATAGGCTATAGATTCTAATAAACGCTTTACTTCTTCTTTTGTTAAATATTTAGGCAACTTTTTTATCGTATCTAAGTCTGGGAACCCTTAAATCATTCCAATCTCTTTCAAGTGTTAGAACATAAAAGAATTTTAGAGTACTATTAATATAATTTACGGTTCCCCTGCATATTTTTTTTGTTTTTATGCAATACTCTAAATAGTCGATAATTTGTTGTTCCACTAATAATTCAGGGGACTGATTATAGAATCTAGCATAACTTTTGATGGTGCAAACCATATTATTAATGGTATTTTTACTGCGACCACGAAGTTCTAGATCTTTAATCATTTTTTCAATTTTTTTATACATTTTATCACTCCTTAAAAGGCGTGTAAAATGTGAGAAGTGAAGTTCCTTGAGAAAGAACTTCACTTCTTATTTTTTCCATATAAACTTTTATTTAATCACTAATCCAAGCCGTCGCTTTTAGCGATTTAGTTCTTTTTCCTATTCTGTAGTAAACCAATGTCATTATAAACTGCATACTTTTTCAATCTGCCATTTTTGTGTTCCAAAATTTGTAGTCAATCTTCTAACACGTACTACTGAATAATTATAAGTAGTTGTGCTAGATGCTAAAATTACATTACCATCAACGTCATTAATTGTAGTACCACTTTGAACTGACAGTAATAAGTCCTGGAAGCGATTTGAATAATAAGATTTGCCAATCGTAAAAGTCATATTAGCAATCAGCATAAAATCGGTATATAAATTATAATCAGCATTTGCATCAATATTAGCAGTAAAAGTAAGAGTTGCTGTTGCATTAGTATCTGTAAATAAGTTTTTCAAAACCCTTGAAATAGGGCAATACTCTATTACTTTCCCATTTATTTTTAACTCGTTAGTTACAGGAGTATACTGTGTAGCATTATTCATAACATAACTCATTATATAATTAGTTCCAGTAGTAGAATTTGTTAAATCTATTCCACTAATTAAAATAGCATCCAACCCTATTCTGTTTCCATAATTAGCACCCTCTAATATTAAATATTTACCTGATATAGATTCTTCAGCTCTACAATCAGTAAATGAATTATAGTGTGTGTTCTTTAGATATATTGCATTGGTTAACCCCTCAAAACCAATGTGTAAAAATCTACTTCCACTAATTTCAGCTGAACTATCTGCTTCAATTTTTACACCATTTACTCCTTGCACCATGCCTCCAACAAAATGGTTTTCACCTATCCAATTGTTAGGTGCGTTTAAATATATTGCATTGCCCGACACATTAATAAATTTAAATTCAAATTTATTATATTGAATACCATTTCCATTTGTTTGTAAGAGTATCCCATGTGTACTTGCTTCAATTGTGTCTATTACAATTTTGTTATTATAAATCATCGCAGTAGTAGCCAATAATTCTACTCCACCACCGTTGGAAGCTACAATATGTTTTATAAATACATTATTTATTGATGACTTAACTATAATCGCAAAATTTATGCCTGTGTACTTTAATTCACCTTCGCATATAAAATTTATTGACTTTTCAATTAAAATGCTACTACTAATACGGTAAGTGCCATTAGGTAGATAAATGGTATCGCTATCACTACAGTTAGTTATTGCACTATTAATGATTCCTGAGCAATCATTAACACCAGTATTATCTGCACCTAATGAAACTACATTAATCCAGTCTGTTATTGCTCCTGTTACAGTTTTTGAGGTTATTGTTCTTCCCACATCTGTGTTGTTAGCTTTTAAAACCGTTTCTGTAGTTATATTTTCATTAAGGCTTTGATTATCATCTAGAATGTCCTTGATATTAACATACCTATCGTACATGTAGATACCTCCATATAATTTACTAGATTCTGTTAAGTTAATATTATATAGATAACCTCTCCAACTTGAGTTTAAAATAAACTTGAAAGAACAAATTTTACTCCCAGAAAGGAGCGATTGTTATAATATTAACTTAATAGTTTCTATAATAGTATATTACCATAAAATTGGATTAATCACTTTATTTTTAATTAGGTTGTTTAATAAACAGAAATTGTAAAAATAAATAAGCTATTCCTTTGTGATATAATGATTTCGCTAAATGTAAATATTGCAGTACATGTGAAACATTTTTATATGGAGCTTTTGAGTAAACTATCCATTCTTTTAAATACATTTCGTTTATAAAATCTTTATATAGAAGATTATTGTTAAATTCCATTGTATTTTTATTCAACTTAAATTGTTGATTTTTAAATTCTTCTTTAAAATAGAATAAAATTTTTCCTCTAAATTTTCTAGATAAAACTTTTACCTGAATAAAAAATTTATCCTTAGAACTATTCCACTTATTTCCTAAGTTACTTAAACCGCCCGAAGGAACTATACAATGAATATGTGGATGATACATTAGATTTTGTCCCCATGTATGTAAAATAGTTGTTATTCCTATGTCAGCATCTAAATATTTTTTATCCTTTGCTAATTCTAACAAAGTTTCAGAAACAGATTTAAATAGTAAATTATACATAACTTTTTGATTTAGTAGCATTAAAGTATTGAATTCATTTGGAATCGTAGAAACCATATGAAAATACCCAATTGGAAGAAGATGCTTTTCTTGATTAAAAATCCACTTTTCTTTTGCTAAAGTATGACACTTAGGACAATGTCTATTTCTACAAGAATTATAAGATATTCTAATATCGCCACAATCATCACATTGATCTATGTGACCTCCTAATCGTGATGTTCTACAAGATTCTATATCAACTAATGTTTTTCTAATATAAGTAGGAATATGACCTACGGACAGTTATTTCAATACATTATAAATCTTAAACAAGTACCTGATTACTCTACGATTTCCTTAATAGCTACTGGTTTAGAAAAAAATATATATTACGGTATTTATGCTATGTTTGTTGAACTTATTGATCCCGAAACTAGACTTTGTGCCATAGATGCAACTGCATTAAGAAGTTCAAAATACGATACCGAAGCTAAATTCTGTCAGGGTACTCGCCTTGACTCTTATAAAGGTTACAAGTTACATTGTATTACAACTATTACCGATAATATAATACCTTTAGTTTTTGATTTAAAAACTGCAAATGTCTATGATAATCAAGTTCCAAATTTACTTTATGAAGCTAAAACTTATACTCCATTTTCAATACTTGCAGATGCAGCATACGATGATGAATTATGGTTTGATGTTTCTAACAATTTAGAACTCAACCTATTAACAGATATAAATATGCGTAATTCTAAGAGTATTGATTCATTCAGTCATGTTAGATATACAAATGCTTTATTTATTGAATCTCCTATTGGATTAAAATTGTATAAAAACAGATTGAAGATAGAACAACTTTTTTCTGTATTAAAAAGATTATACAATTTAGAAAATCCAAGACTCTATGGGGTTGTATCTGGTACCCTAGTGAGTACAAGCATGTTCCAAATCTAGCAACAACTACTTCCTAAATCACTTGGTTTTCTTTTTGTACTATAAATTTTTTCTTTATTAGTTCACTTATCCTTCTTATAATATCTAGATTAAATATTATAAATATAACTATTGCAACAAATATTAATATACAATCTATTAATAAACTTTCATAATAAGAACAACTTAAAGTAAGAATCATTAATAAAATTAAGACTATAAAGTCCCTTTTATTTACTTTTATCTTAAAACTTGCATTTTTATTAAAAATACGCATAATCCACATTGTAAAAAATCCCATTACCGTTGATATAGCTGCCGAATACATCCCTATAACTTTTATAAAACTAGAATTAATTAAAATATTAACTATTGCTCCTATTAGAGTAGTTTTTAGAATTACGTTTGTTTGTTTAGAACCATGATATCCAGCGCCCCAAAAGGATGAAAATGCTGAAAATATAGCACCTATATATAGTAAACTTGTATATTTCCAGGCCTCTATAAATTGACTATTAACTATTACTCTCATCATAATTCTATTTGATGAAATTAGTAATATACACATTGTAGCCATCAATCTAAAATAATACTTAAAAACATTAGTATAATAGATATCCCTATTCTTGTCCTTATATCCTAATATAGCATTATCTTGCCATGCCATAAAAAATATTGAATTAACAATACTTATTATTGTTGGTAATTTATTTGATACAGCATATATTCCATTAGCACTTGCTCCTAATCCTAAAGCTATTATGTATCTATCTGAAGCATTCATAATCCACCAATTTATAGCTGCTGGTATCATAGGTACCGAATATTTTAAAAATGATTTCAAAATCTTTCTTGAGTATTTATTTATAGATACATACTGATGAAACTTTAATGTATACCATCCAACTATTATCCCTACTATACTACTTAACATAGATACATAAAAGAAAGTTTCTAGTCTAGTATGTAATAGCAAAATAAAAAATAAATTTGATAATAAAGTTACAATTGTTTGTGCTACACCTATAAGAGCAAACTGCTTATTATATCCACATCCTCTTACACACATTTGTATGAAGTCACTTAAAATTGACAAATTTATCATTATTAAAGCTACTATTCCTTGAGATATATCAAACATATTTAATGCTATCACTACTAATATGTTAAATATCAAAATGTTCCTAATTGTATATATAAAGCCTGTTGATATTATATCTTTTCTTTCTTCCTTATCCTTTGTTTCTAGCAACCATCTATACACTGCACTTAAAACTTCAAATGAAATAAATGGCATTATCAATGATACTGTTGTAGTAATCAGATCCCAGTTACCATATTCATTAGATGTAAAATAGCTTGTATATAAAGGTAATAATAGGAATGATACTAGTTTTGATCCGAATAAAGCTATTGTATATATTATGGTGTCTCGTATAAGTTTTTTACTTTTATTCATTTAACATCATCTTTCAATAGTTTCTTTAGCCTCTTTTTTACATGTATAATACTAAAATAAAAATATGATTTTAGTGATATATTATATTTTTTAACTTTCATTAAATCATATATTTCTTTACAATGCATATCACTATTTTTTTCTGATAGCACCTTACCTATATACCAATCTTTTTTTTGATAATACTTATTAATGTTAAATACCTTATTATAAAGATGTAATTTACCTAATAAGTCTAGGGTTAGTTGAGTTCTTAAACATTTAGGACATATAGAACAATTTTCAACACTTGTACCATTTGATGCTGCACATACATTCAAATGTCTATACGTCGGTTCATAATTAGATATATTTTCTGTTCTTTCAACTCTTGTATATTGAGAAACAGCAGAAAAAAAGGTTATTGACTCAGTTGATAACATACTCAATAAAAGAATATCATAATCTGCCATATCAAATTTATTTAACTTAAAATAATCAAATCTATATGCAGATGCATAGTAATAATATTTAAATAATTTTTGCAGATTAAGAACACATGCTATATCTCTTATTGTATGAGTTTGCTGATGATTCATCATTAATATTTCATTAATATTAGTATCTATTGTAAGAATATCTATATTACATTCATCTGCAAAAGGTTTTACTAATTGCAATCTATCCCGAAATATTTTTCTAGATAGTTCACCTCCAAATTCTTCATGTGAGCCCGCATTAAGAAAAGTATAATACTTTATCTTAAATGGTTCTGCGTCATTTATATGATCATATATTGTAGAAAATGAATCAACACCACATGAGATTCCAGTACCAGCCACTGTAGAAGTGTTTAATCTAGCTGAGTTTAGTTCAGTAGCTAATATTTTAATTTTTTTTAAATCTAAATTAGCTAAATTTAATGCATTTATTAGATAATGATTTAATGTATAATAAAGTCTTTCTGATATAGGTGCTTTTAACTCTATATCTTCGCCTCTTTTCATGGCTAGTAATAATAATCCTACTACAAACGCATCTAAATTTTCAGTTACTAAATAATTTTTATAATTTTTAGAAAATGAGAACCAAAGATAATCTGTCTTATTATCTAGTTTATAGGCTGATCTTATAATTGTTTTACTACCCTCTTCCATTATTTGTGGCTTATATAATATAATCATGTTTTCTCTCCTTTAGCTTTTTAGGATTCTGTTAAGTTAATATTATATAGATAACCGCTCCAACTTGAGTTCAAAATAAACTTGAAAGAACAAATTTTACTCCCAGAAAGGAGCGATTGTTATACATAATTATAAATACTTTTGAAAAAATTGTTTGCCCTCGTTGTTTTTCTTCTGATATCTATAAATTTGGAAAATACAAAAATGGTTTTCAAAAATATCAATGTAAACACTGTGGTCGACAATTCGTTTGGGAAAAATCTTCTAAAATCTCTAAAGGTTATCCCAAATGTCCTATTTGCCATAAGCCTACTTATATTTGGCATCGTTATGACACTTATATTAATTTTAAATGTTGCGATAAAAATTGTAATTTCTCTTTCAAAATTCCTATTCTTCCTCCTGATGAGTTGCTTGTTTCATCTGAACTTCATGGTAATTTCTCCTTTAAAAACTTTAGGCATTCACCTCATATTATTTTGATTTCTCTTACTTTATATTATGATGGTTACTCATCACAAGAGTAATCAAGCGATTTCTTAAGTTTTCTTATGATATTTCCATTTCTCATGTTACTATTCATAACTGGACTAAAATTTTTGGTTCATGGTTTCGTTTCATTTCTGATAACTTTATTTCTTATCTTGATCTTTCTTCTAATGAATGGCATGCTGATGAAACTTATGTCAAAGTCAAAGGAATTGATTATTATCTATGGTTATTACTTGATTCTGAAACTAGAGTTATTATCTCTTTTGTTTTATCTCCATTTAGAAATTTCAATCAAACTTACAAATTATTTTATAGAACCTTTAATCTTTAAAGAGCTTCTACATACAATTGTTACTGATAAATGGGATGCCTATAATCAACCTATTGTAAATTTATATCCTCAAGTTATTCATATTCGCTATTCCTCTTTTTAGATGATTTATGCGGCAACTTCATTGAATCTTTTAACAAAACTTTTAAAGCTTGGTATAAAACTAAAAAGGAATTTAACTCTGCTTTAGCTTTAATTACATCTTTTATTTATCATTACAATTTTTTACGTCAACATTCATCATTAAATAATCTTCCTCTGGCAATTGTTGCTGGTGCAAAATATTCAGATATAGATATTAAACATTGGTGCTTTATTAAAAAATTTTAATTTAAACAACCTAGGGATTGTCTGCGTTTTTTTCTTTATATTTATAATTTTTTTTTGCATAATTATCATCATCTTAACTTAATAGAATCCTTTTTATTAAAATAACTCTTTTAAATGCTTTTTATTTTTACATGAAAGTCTAAACCCTTGTTGAGATGCTTGCAGCTCATTATCTATTCATTATATTACCAATCTAAGAAACCTTCTCTTTACAAATCCTAGTACTCTTCTAATAAATATAATCTTTCTTTTTATCCAAGATGGTGGACTCATATACTTTTTCATTACATAGTTAAAATCTTTATTATTAAAATCTTCAAAGAACCTATTTCTCAATTTAGGCTCATTAACAGATTTAACTGTGCAAGGATTATTACTGATAGCATAATTTAAATCACATTCTTGCTTAAAGATACTGTTTCCACAACTATCTATCATTTTCTTTCCTTTTTCAGTGTTAACTAATAATAAGGAAGTACCTTTGCCATCATCAAGTTCAGGATATCTACCTGCTACTCCCCAAAAATCTGCTAAAGTAATATCACTTACCCTCGGCAGTTTTCCATAGATACACTTATAACAAGAAGGTCTTAAGTAGTAATTTCTTAAAAATCCTTGCATGAAAGCATCTTCTTCTAATGTTTTTCTATACTCTGTATCATTACTAAATTGTAATGATACAGAGTATAGCTTCCACCCATATTGCTTATGTCTAAAAGCTATTTTCTGTATGTGTGAATCATACTTATATTCCATATTTTTTTTATATTCTTTAAATACTTTAGGTGATGGTACCCCATGACACACCAAATCACAGGTATATAATTCTTCATAATCCTTCTCAATATAATTATATAGACCCGCAATTTGACATGGTGTTCCTGTAAATAACAACTTTTTACCACTTATTAAATGTTTTTTGACTCTTTTGTAAGTATTATTTATATCACTTTGAACATATTTTGAACCTCTTAAATCTTTTAATTCCTCTAAATTTTGAATCTCTTTATGAACTACATTTAAATTGTTATCGTATCCTGCACCGAAAACCATTCCACCATTTAATAAAATTTGTTCAGCTATAGATGTAAAAATACCACCTGAAGAACTTTCACTTCTTATGTCATTATTATTATTCCATGCTGCTAAACATATAGGTTTATCTTTAGATTTATCGTTACTAAAAATATTGATTTCAGGACATACTTTTTCACACAAGCCACAATAAACACACTTGTCCTCATCTACCCTTGGGTACCAAAATCCTTCATTATCTAAAACCATTTCTATGCAGTTTTTAGGACATATATTATAACAAGCTTTACAACCACAGCAATTTTGTTTTTCAGAAATTGAAATCATTATCTTACCTCACTAATCTTAATTTTCTAATTATCATTACAGCAGGTTCTTTAATCTACTTATCTACATTCCAAAGCAAGTCATAACTACAATGTAAACACTGCTCTTTTTTTAATATCATCAATACTCAACGGCTCAGAACAATAAGGACAATCAATCGCATAAATATTTTCATCAATTAATTTTTTTCTATATCCGTTTAATTTATTTTTGCATTCTTGTTCTTGTTCTTGTTCTTGTTCTTGTAATATTCTTTTCTCAAAACTCAGATTAGTCCCTCCTACTTTAAACATCATCTAATTATATTTTTTAAGTATTCTCCAGCTTTAAGTGCTAGTTTTTTTGATTCATCAACTCTTACTTTTAAATGCTCTTGTATTTTTTCTTTGTTATCTAATAAATGCTTGATTTTTTCCATAAGAACATCTTCATTAAATTGCTCTGGATAAATACAGAATTCATCATTACCAAATAAGTCTTTATTTATACCAACAGATTTTATACTATAAACAAAACTTAATGTAGGAACTAATGTAGACAATGAAGCTATAGTAGCATGTGTTCTTGCTCCAAAGAAAACTTCCATCTGACTTATTATCCACTTATATTCAGCTGCATTTAATTTATCACTTACTTTAATTATTCTTTCTCTTAATTTTTCATCAATATTATTATATATAGTATCCATTATTTCATAATCATTATTTCCATTTATAACTACATGAGGAATAAAATAAAGATTTCTTCCTATAACTTTAATAATGTTTTCAATAATTTTAACAGCTTGCTTAATGAATTCGCTAATATTGTTATTTGATATATATTTCACCATAAGCGGACTGATATTTATACCAATTGCCCCCTCTTCAATTTCTATATTATAGCTTGTAGTTTTTTTAGCTTCAAGCATGAATGCAGGATCACTTACACGATAAACGTTATTATTTATACCAATGCTATCTAAATATTTCACAGTTTCTGGTTCTCTAGCAAATATAGCTGTTACTTTTTTTAAATGCTCACTCATATATTTTTCATATTCTTTGTCTTTTGTAAATGAACCTACTGAGGCACCCCATATAATTATAGGTTTTTGTTTTGATAACGCATAATCATCTAAGTCAGTAAATCTTTTTGGAATACCATAGTCAAGTGAATAGTTATCCCCACCAACAGATAACGTTGCTTTTGTATTGTTTATATATTCATCTAAATTTCTAAATTTGTAGAATTTCTTTTTATCACTATTAATAATTCCATATAAATTTGATAACGTCCATTCTTTAGAATACTTATTTATATTTATATTTTGAATATGCTTAATACTAATATCCGTTTCGTTATCTTTTTGATTTATGTATTGTTGTGAGTTGTCATAATAACTTGAAACAAAATATTCCGAACAATTATAGTATTCATTTAATATATTAATAGTTCCTCTTATTATAGCTTCACAGCCATGATTTTCATAAGGACCATTACCTGATAATAAAAATAATTCTTTCATGTTAATCCTCCATAACATTTTTTTCTTTTTTATACTATTATGATTCTAATAATCACTTATATTTTTTCTTTTTATATCCTTAAAAATATTACTAAAGAATGATATAACATTTAATATAAAAATCCACTTATTTTTTATTAGCTTAATCTTTATATAATCAGTCATATATTTAGAATTAACAAACTTTTCACATTGTAGCAAAGCTTGTCTTGTATCTAAATGATTAATAATCTTACATATGTGTTTATATTTATTTTTTATATTCTCTAAATTATTCTTGTTATATACATTAATTACATTATTATACACATCTATAATAAAATCATGTGACACTATATTTAAATATTGGTGATCATTCGGAAACCATTTCTTAGCATACTCATTTTTTTTATTATATATTTTTAAATCAAATTGAAATAAGTTTTTATAATACTTACTCATTGCACTATTAGCCGTACTTCTATAATGATAAAATGGTATTGGTAAATATTTAGCACGTTCTGCAAAATTAAATATATCTATATTAAAAAGATAATCTTCTCTAAGCTCAATATCATCATGCATTCTAATTTTATATTCTTCTAAAAAAGAACGACTATATATTTTGTCACAAACAGATGTAAAAAAACCATGCTTTAATAGCTGACTACAAATTTCTTTTTTTATATCATCCTTAAGTAATACTGTGTTTGACTGAAATAAATGAAATACTTCCACACTTTTATTATTTTTTATGTATTCTCTAGAAAAACAGCACATAATTACATCACAATTATTTTGTATTGCTTCACAATAAAGTTTTTCAAACATATCATCATCAATCCAATCATCTGGATCTATAAAACCGATATATTCACCCATTGCTAATTCTAGTCCTACATTACGAGATATGCTAACACCTTGATTTTTTTGATGTATAACTTTGACTCGTGAATCTTTTTTAGCATAATACTCTGCAATTTCACCGGATTTATCAGTAGATCCATCATCTATAAGAATAATTTCGATGTTACTTAGTGTTTGTGATACTATAGATTCTATTGATTTATGTATATAATTTTCTACATTATATACGGGTACAATTATTGAAATTGCTGGCTTCATATATACTCTCCATTCTATGACTATTTCATTGAAAATATTGTTAACTTTAATACATTATATTTTCTCAAGAAAAATTAGTTAATGACTCAATACACCCTTGCAAATACCTTTCCATATTATATACTGGTACTATGATACTTACTTTCACTATTTTATACCTACTCTTTTATATTAAAATTCAAAGTGACATATATTTCAGTTATCTAAAACTACTATTCACGCTAGGTCACCTTAATAAGCACTTATTCTTCATGACTTTTATATTTAATTGTTTCAATAATCTGCTCTACATATTCCTAACACAGTTCGTCGTATTCAGCTTCTACCATGACACTAATTGCGGACTTAGTAGTAGTCTTAACTACATGACATCTCCGCCTTTTAAGGACAAGGCTAAGGCTATAGCATAAAAATTTAACCCCACATTTATTATATTGATGTAGCTAAAAACTGATATAATATACCCTATTCTATTTAACCTAATTCTTTCAGTTTATTTATATTAATTTATACAGCAACTTATATAATGATATTGAACTAGCGAATATTACTATTTGCACTTTTTTTATTTTGGTTATATGTTTGTTATTTATAACATAATGAATATTTTCCATTGTATATTTCTGATACTTTTTTGCATCATGCCATTTTTTATTTCTTTTCATGTATTCATTATAAATTGATATAGCAGAAATGATATATGACGTATAAGCCTCATTACATAGTGTAGAATAATTAGTAGAAATAAATTGTAGTTGTTCATAACTTGCTTCGAGAATAGTTTCATTTACATCTAAATTCCTGGATATGCTATTTTGTCTCTGATAATAGTAGTAATAAGGTGTTTTATCATAAGCAATTTTACTGGCTCTACTAAAAATTTTATAGGTCACAAACGAATCTTCACATGTCTTTCCAAAAGGAAATTCTATATTGTCAAATAGTTTACGTTCAAAGAGCTTATCACAAACCGACATATCAAAACCGCTATATGACATAAGTGCAGCTAACGCATCAACATTTGTCATTATCGATGATGGATAATTTCTAAATTGTTCTATCTCGCACCTAGTGTCGTAAGCACGGTACCGTCCACCAATAGCAATACTAGATTTTGTCTGTTTAATAAGGCTATATAGATTCTCATACATTTCTTCGCTTACATAATCATCTCCATCAACAAAACCTACATATCCACCTTTTGCAATGTTTAAACCTGCATTTCTCGCAGATGATAGACCGCCATTCTCTTTATTAATAACAACAATTCTATCATCGTTTTCTTTATATTTAGAGCAAATCTCGCTTGAGTCATCCGTAGATTCATCATTTACGAGGATTATTTCTAAATTACTATAAGTTTGATGAACAATACTTTCAATACATCTATCAAGATATCGTTCTACATTATACACTGGTACAATAATTGTTATTAGTTCTACCACAAATATAACTCCTTTTTATTAATAATCATCCTATGTTATAGACATTCATAATCATTCTAAATAACTAATTAAAAATTTACCGTATTATCTGCTAAATATTGTTCTATATGGTAATACACTATTACTATTGTTAATTCCAACGGTATAATAGAAATAGACCAAATATAAAATGACTACAGTAGTTTTGATAAGTATTCTTGCATTTCCATTATGTTTTTTTGCGATGTTGTTAGGAATCAAAATAATACTAGCGATTCCAAAATTCCAAAGGACTCTATGTGCACCTGGGATTATTCCTATAAATGCAGATACCAATACTGCCAGGAATTGCAAATTAATAAAGAGATTGTTCTTCATGTCATTGTTTATATAATTAGTACCTGCAAATATCAAAATACATAAATTAAGCAAAATAATAACGTATCCTTGCTTCTGTGTATCATAAACGGAATTTATATACCAACTATATTTTGTTAATAATATCAGTTTTAAAAACAAACCTTTTGCAATGCTTGCACTAACAAATGTGGCAATAATTACAATCAACATTTTGTACTTATTTAATTTAACACTCTTAATAAAATAAACCGGAATATAAATAAGTGCGCTCAAATGTATGAAAGAAGCTAATATAATTAGTATAAGATATCGTTTAAAATCATTTTTCAAAATATATTTAATTGCATACATAAAAATTGCAACTGTCAGCATTTGTCTTATACCATTAAGGAAGCAAAAATAATATCCTGTACAGACCAATAGAACAATGCTCAACTGAATATCTGACGAATTTTCATAAATACTTAAAAATATAAATATGCAAAAAATGATAGAAGTCAAAAGAAAAATTCCTGAATAATCATTAGTAAACAACTGAACAAACTTATTTAATAAAATATATCCGAAATCTCCCCATGCTTTGGCACTATCTCCATTCAATACTTTCTGAAATATAGGAACATATGTATAAAAATAATCCTGTCCTACTCCATAGCGAAAACCTGCGATAAGCATCAATGGGATTATTGCTAATATTGCCCATATATTAAATTTGCATTTAAATCTTATACTATTAGAAATTTTTAAGTTGAAGCTATGCTTATTTGACTTGCAGCTTATCGAATAGATATATCCCAAAAAAGCTGATAATAGCATGCTGATAAAATATATAATCAAAATCTTATTCCTCCACTGATAACACACAAAAAAAACACGCAATATTATTCATTTATCATCATACATGCTTTAAAATTAATTAATAATTTTCTATTTGCTGTTATTAACTGAACATAAATCTATATAATATTGCATCAACTTATTTGCTTCATTCTTAATTTCGTAGCCGCTATTTTTTATTTGCTGACTAACATCTTTTTTTTGATAATTACGATAGTTCTTAATATACTGTGACCAATAATCTGCCCCATTCTCAAGTGGTAAAAAGCTTACCAAGTCAGTAATCTTTAGTTCTTTAGTAATTTTATCAGAAACAATAGAAACGGTTCCTGATATCTGACTCTCTATGCCAACAACTGGTAGCCCTTCAAACAAAGAAGGTAATAAGAAAAAATCTAATGCTTGGTAGATTCGATTAACATCCTTTCGTACTCCCAATAGCATTACTTCATTACCAATTCCTGATTCACTAATTTCTGTTTTAATTTTGTTCTCTAATTCTCCTTCACCAACCAACAAAAGTCTTGTATCTGGATTTGTCTTTAAAAATTCAGAGAATACCTTCAATAAAAATTTATGATTCTTTTGTGTGCTAAACCTACCAATGTGCCCCAACACAAGGTAATCATCAACATTTAGTTCTTTTCTTATTAGTGCTCTTTCTTCAGGATCAAAAGCAAAATATTCGACATTAATTGCATTATTTATAACTTCGAACTTTTTTTTACCATAGAGAAATTCTCCTGATACAATAGAGCATGCAAAATATTTATTAGCATACAGCGTACTTAACTTTAACATTTGTTTTTTTATTTTTCCTTTTAAAGTTTTTTCTGTGGAAGTATTATGACTGTGTAAAATTCTGATTGGAATATTATGTTTTTTTGCAGCTCTTAAATAGAAGTAAGCAGTACTTGCCATATGCCCGTGAATGATTTTATATTCCCCATGTTTAGAAAAAAAGCTATCTACGTCTTTCAAATACTTAATAATATTATTATCTTCTCTAAATGAGAGTCTATATATCTTTCCCCCAAGAGCCTCAATCTCGTCATCATAAAAATACCGTTGTTTGTAATGTACTAAAAAATCAAATTGAACCTTGTTTCTATCGATATTTCTATACATATTCATAATTAACGTTTCTAACCCAGCTGCATGCATATTAGGAACAACCTGTAAAACTCTGATTGGTGTCATAAACTTCTTACCTCTCTTATCTTAATATGTACAATAAATCCCTTATTTTTAAGAAATCTTCTTGCATCGTATATAATCTTCATCTTAAAAACTTTAAGTAAAACCATTTTCTTACACCATTTGGTAGCAGACAGACCACGGCTTGACCTGCAGCACTTACAAAAAAATCTTTTAAGCTAATATATCTATTTTTATATTGCCTTTTTTTAAAGGATATAACAGTCTTCATATAAGGCCATCCTCCTCTTCTTTTAAAAAACTGATCAGAAGTTCTAATATAGTAGAGCCCTTTTTGAATATTGTAACACTTTTCCTTATTTTGTATTATCAATCGCATAAACAGATCATAATCTTCATACAATCTCACATCATAGTAATTTCCACAAGATAATACTGCACTTTTTTTATACATAACTGTTGGATGCAATAATGCACATCTTCTCTTCATAAAGTTGAAAATATCTTTAGACGTTTCTGGAACACAATGTGTAGAAATAATGTTATCTAAAGAGCTTTCAAACTCTATTTCATAACTTCCAACTGCAGCTAACTGTGGATTATTTTCAAAAACTTTAAGTTGTAATTCGCACCTTTTAGGAAGGGAATAGTCATCCGAGTCCATTCGCGCAATCAATTCGTTGCTACAGTTTGAAATACCAATGGCAAGAGCTGGACCTAAACCAACGTTTTTTTCTAAACCAATTATTTTAAACAATTCTGGGTACTTATCCACATACTCACAAAGTACGCTATCAAGTTCTGGGGTGAGAAAACCATCTTTAATAATTACAAACTCATCTGCTCTTACTGTTTGATTCAACATACTATCAATACTCATCTTAAGCCAATCAGGTTGTTCCTTATAATATACCGACATCAATATACTGTATTTAGCATAATTCATACTTTACCCTCCTCTATAAAAACATATTATCGTTAACCTCAACTATTATTTAAAATTCCAAATGTCCCCTTATAAAAATCATATCTACATCAGTCTTAAGCTTTAGATATTAAAGCAAAAATGTTACACGCTTTTGTGGTAATATCTTGGTTTTTCACACTACAACATCGCATATGCACTGATTGTACTTAATGCATATATCGCATGGAACTGTTTTTAATGTATAAAACAATTTATCTGGTATCTTCAGTAATCATAAATATATATCTTGGTATCGTTTCATTTACTCAAAGATTTTTATAGATTCATTTTTTAATAATTTTTTAGCACTATCTTCAAATATGAATTGATTTATTTCTTCATTATTTCTACTATTTTCTTTTAATAGATTCATTGCTTTTTTTAATCCTGTGTTTCTATTTTTTATGTTGTGTGCATCTAAACCTATAAATTAATTTAAGCCAATAAAGTTTTCATCTAATTTGCTCATCAGTTGCAACTACTTTATTTTTACAATTATATAAATTCCTACAATAAGCTATTGTTTCACTAACTCCATTTTCAAAGTAATACTGAGCTTTCCATCCCATAAACTCTTTAGCTAATGAAGTATCCAAATAACTATGCAAAATATCACCTTGCCTTGGTTCCTTGTAAACAGCTTGAACATCACTATTAAAAATTCTCTTCATAGTTTCATATAACTCATTCACTGTTACAGGAATATTTGCGCTAATGTTAACTATCTTATTGTCACCACAGTTTAAAGCAAGCAAATTTGCCTTAACAATATCCTTAACATAAATAAAATCCCTTGTCTGTTCTCCATCTCCAAATATAAACGGTGACTCATTATTCAAAAACTTATTAATAAATATAGAAACAACTCCACCTTCACCCTTAGGGTCTTGTCTTATTCCATAAACATTAGAATATCTAAAAATTGTATACTTAATACCGTATAAACTACAAAATGTTTTAATATAATGCTCTGGAGTATGTTTAGAAATTCCATAAAAAGATATTGGTTCAATAGGATGTTTCTCATCAACTGGTAAATATTCCGGATTACCATATACTGCTGCAGAAGATGGATAAATTATTTTTTTAACTTCATACTTTCTACAACACTCCAATACATTTATAGTTCCTTCAATATTAACATTTGCATCAAAAGCTGGCTTTTTTAATGAAGTGTTTACATCTATCTGTGCTGCAAAATGATATACCACTTCTGGTCTCCCAATTTTAAATATCAATTTTAATGCATCAGCATTTGTAATATCATACTTGTAAAATCTTGCTTTATCATTTAAGTTATCTATTTTTCCAGTTGACAAATTATCAACCACACAAACTTCATGATTATTACTTATTAACTCATCTACTACATTTGAACCTATAAATCCAGCTCCACCTGTAACTACTATTTTCATTCTACCCTCCTCTTCTTTAATACTTACGCTACATTCTTATCTCCAAATAATACCCTAACGGTCTTAACCCAAAGCTTCTTTCCTCTATATACTTTATATTAAGCTTCATCCATTCCTCAAACCCAGCGCTACTTCTTCCCATAACTTTCCAATAGTACGTTAATCTTAGTTTTATGTTTAGCCTTGTCATAATCCAATCTTCAAAATCCATAACTTCTTTTGGAAGTGATGGTCTTGACCAAACTAAGTTAATTAAGTACACTATAATATAAACTATGAAATTGCAAACAATATTATTTCATTTATCATATTACATAATTAGACTATTTTTTTAAATCTCATTTCTAAAAAGCAAAAAAGCTAATCTTCACTTCCATAATAGTAGTGGTATTTTCCCCTTGTATTTTCTACTGCATACAATACAGTTCCTATTATGTTCGCTCCTACTTTATCCAAAAGATTTTTTGCTTCAATTACTACATCTTTCTTTGTTATTTCGGCTCTTACGACCAAAATAGTTCCATCAACTTTTGTTGAAAGTATTTGAGCATCTGTAACTAATTGAATTGGTGCAGTATCTAATACTATTATGTCGTATTCTTCTTTTAATTTTTCTATTAGCTCTGTCATAGCTGATGATGCTAACATTTCTGATGGATTTGGTGGAATTTTTCCTGAAGTTAAGAAATAAAAATTATCATTACGCTTTTGTACAGATTCTTGAAGGGTAACTTTTCTAAGCAAAACTTCTGACATCCCAACTAAATTTGAAGCCTTAAATTTCTTATGCACTGATGGATTTCTTAAATCACAATCTATTAAAATAACCCTTTTTTCATTTTGAGCAAATGTTAAAGCAATATTTCCTGCAACTGTTGATTTTCCTTCTGCCATTTCCGCACTTGTAACTGCTATAGTCTTTATTTCTTTATCAAAGGAAGAATATTGTATATTAGTTCTTAAAGTTCTATAGCCCTCTGCTACTATTGATTTTGGTTTGTTTTCTACAATAAACCCAGTATGCTCTCTATTTTCAACTGCTGTTTTTCTTTTTTTATGTTCTTTCGTTTTTTTAGATAAGAACATATTTATACCTCCTTGTATAATCTAGTTATAACATTTGATAGAAAACTAAATACCTTTCTAACGAACATTACAACTTAAATTTCTTTTTTTATTCTTACTTACTAATCTGCCTACGCCACGTTAGTGGAAGCATGCATTTCATAATTTTATATAGTTTTCTATTTGAATTCCTATAAAGGAATCTAACCAAATTAAATATATTTTAGTATAATACTCCTGAATAGAGGATAGATGTAGACCTCCTGGGAAGTTCATTAGAACTTATACCCGTAAAAAAGCGTATCATTCCATCAGGTAGAATTCTATGTTTAGCTGGTTGGGTTTCCCTTTGGGAATTACCCGTGTCACAAACAAGGTTATAGACTAACTGATAGATTGGAAGCTCTATTCTATCTCAAAATTAAATTCAAAGGAGATATATACAATGTCTAAATTTTTTTACAGTCCTACAGTAGGAATTGATATTTCAGCAGATTTTTCATGGGTTGCAATACTCGCTCCGAATGGAGAGACTTATAAGAAGGCTTTTAAGATAAATCATGATGTTAATGGCTTCGATCACTTAATTAATGAAATTAAAAAAGTGGAAGAAGAGTTTAACACGAAAACTGGCATTTTCATGGAGTCCACCGGAGTGTACCACTTATCTCTTTTCCACTATCTTAATAAAAATTTCGATAACACATTTGTTATCAATCCACTCGTTACTAATTGTAACAAAAATGGAGACATAAGAAAAGTGAAAAATGATAAAAAAGATGCCTTATCTATTGCCAAAATAGGAAAATTTCAAGATATTAAGCTTTCGCAAAGTGTTAGCCTAGATATTTTCCTATTAAGATCTCTTATAAGAGAATATTACAAACTTACGGATAATTGTTCCGATTTTAAGAAAAAATTATCAGCTGATTTAAGAGTTACTTTTCCTAACTATCACACTATTTTTTCAGATACAACTTCTAATAGCTCAATTGCTATTCTAAGTGAATACCCAACGCCACAATCAATACTCGAAGCACCTAAGGAGACAATTATTGATATACTCCTTGCTAAATCTAGAAAAGGCTTAGACTGGTCTGAAAAGATCTATTCAAAGTTAATTGATGCTGCTAAGGATGCTACTATTATCGGACTCCCATTATCAAGGTTATCATTTAAAATTACTAGTTCGATAAAGTTTATAGAAACCTTTCAACAACAAATTAGTAAACTACTTAAAGAGATAGAAAATCTTATTAATACTACTGATTTTCCAGATCAAATCAAGAAAAATATAGACCTTGTTGATTCTATTCCAGGAATCGGTTCATTAACAGCCATTACATTAATAGCTGAAATAGGTGATATTGATGGTTTTATTAAACCTAAGCACCTAGTTGCATTCTTTGGTATCGACTGCTCTGTTAATGAGTCTGGTAAGTTTAAAGGTAATCAAAATAAAATTTCAAAACGTGGAACACGAATGGGTCGAAGAGCATTGTATGCTGTCGCACTTGCTTCTATAAGAAGCAGTCGTAATGGTGTTCCTATTAGCAAAGTTTTATTAGAATACTATCAAACAAACCTTAAAGGTAAAAAGGCTAAAGTTGCTTTAGTTGCTATAATGCATAAAATTCTAAATTATATTTTTGCAGTTCTCCGAAATCAAACACCATTTGAGCAACGAGATCCTAAACTACATAAACAAATGTTTCTAGAAAATAAAGCTTTAAATAAGGCTGCTTAATTTTTCATCCATATTTTGTAACCGTTCGTGTTTAAAAACGGTTTATTTGCTATGCTCTTTTTTCAGAAAAATATTTTTTTAGAATTCACTTGACTATTATTAGCTGGTCTTTCAATTATTAAGAAAATTAGGAATAACACCCAAAACCGGTAATCCTAATACATCTTCCATTTGTTCTTTAGTTTTAAAAGTATTATCTATCGATTCTAATAAAAAACTTAATCCTGTGCTAATCATTAATCCAAGTAAAAATGCAATAGCTATATTCATTTTCTTATTTGGACTTACTGGATTTTCTGGTATTTTTACGCTTTCTATTATCTTTACATTACCATTTGGTATAAGCTCTGTAGATGATTTTATAAATTGAGTTGTAACTGAATCTAATATATCTCTAGCTAACACTTTATCTTCATTTATATACTGAATTTCTAAAATTTGAGTGTCTGCTCTTGGGATAACTTTTAAATTATTGAGTATATATTGTGATTTTAAACCTAAGCTCTCTAAATCAACTGCTTTTTCAACTAAATCATTAGTTTGTATTACTTCTGCATATGTCTTTAATAGGTTTTGATACATTTGAACATCAGTATTATCATAGGTTTGATCTTGACCTTGAACTTGAGTATTCTCTTTTCCTATAAACACCTTAGTGCTTGCCTGATATTTAGGTAAAATTATTAAAAAACTTATAATTGCAGAAAATATAGTTGCAATTAGTGTTATCGAAAGTATCATTTTCCATCTTTTTATCAGTATGTTCACTATATCTTCGATTCTTATAACTTCTTCATTCATTTATTAAATTCTCTATATTAATATATTGGAGTATTATTACATGACCTTTTGATTCAAGTCTTATTGCAATTCCAACAATCAATAATGTTGGAATTAACATTATTAGTCCCATTAATGAATAAGCTATATCCTTAGTTCTCTTAAAAAAACAATATCCACTTCTAGACTCTTCTAGTTGATACATTTTATCCCTCTCTAATAAATTGTTTAAATCAAATTGCCCTTTATAATATTATTTATGTAGAAAATATTTATTCTAGAATCAAAGCTTTGATTTATTTTTAATATTTAGGTATATAAAATAACAAGGCAAAGATGCGATGTATATTTTACGTCAGACAAAGATGTATGTTTGCCTCATAGTGGTGCTATTATGTGAACATGCAGACGTAGTATTACGCGAAATGGACTAGCATACTGACACAAAAAAACTAACTATCTTATAATCAATTCACAAGATAGTTAATTTTTTATATTATTATGTTTTACTTTTTTCTAACTTGCATTTTCGTCTCCAAATAGAACAAAAAATGTCTTAAATATTAATTTTGCATCAATTATAATATTTCTCTCTTCTACATATCTAACATCTAATTTCATCCATTCCCTAAATTCAATATCATTTCTTCCTGCAACTTGCCAATAACAAGTTAATCCTGGCTTAACATTTAATCTTTTTATCATCCATCCTTCAAATTTTTCAACTTCTTTTGGAAGTGATGGTCTTGGTCCAACTATACTCATATCCCCTTTTAGAATATTGACCAACTGCAGAAGTTCATCTATGCTTGTTTTTCTTATAAACTTGCCAACTTTAGTTATTCTAGGATCATTCTTCATCTTAAACATTGGACTACTTCTTCTCTCATTTTGCTTTATCAAACTTTCTTTGAGTGTTTCTGCATCGACTACCATCGACCTAAACTTATACATTTCAAATATTTTTCCATTCATCCCAACTCTCTCTTGTGAAAAAATTACTGAACCTTTTGATTCAATTTTTATAAAAACCGAAACTAATAATAGTATTGGAAGTAAAACTATTAATCCTATTAAAGAACAAATTACATCCATAGCCCTCTTTATAAACTCATATGCTCTTTTATGTTCGATTTGTTCTTCTAATCTTAAATTATTAAACATTAATCCTCCTTATTAATATTGATGAAAAGCTTTACTTTTGTTCAAAATTATATTTGTATTTGCCTTATTTGTATTTGCATATGTCTTAATTATAATATGTTTTTACTTTTAGTCTTGTTACAAAAAAAAATGTTATAATAAAATTATTTTATTATAACATTTTTCTCAATTTTTATATTCTCTATTATTTATTAACAATTAATTGATATATTGAGCGGTAATTTAAAATAATCCAAATATAATAGGTATAAATATAGCAGGAAGTAAATTTGCGACCTTAATTTTACTTACTCCAAGCATATTAGATCCAAGTCCTATAATCAAAAGGCTGCCTACCGCCGACATATTAGAAATTACAGTATCAGTTAGAACTGTTGAAAGACAACCTGCAAGAAGTGTTATAATTCCTTGATAAACTAAAACTGCAATTGAAGATAAAATTACGCCTATACCAAGAGATGATGTGAATATTATTGATGATACTCCATCTAAAATGGATTTAGCAAAAAGAGTTGTGTGATTTCCTTGAAGTCCACTCTCAAGTGATCCAACTACTGCCATTGCACCAACACAAAATAGCAAACTTGACGTTACAAAACCTTCTGATATAGAAATCTTTTCATTTGATTTGCTGCTTCGTTTACTATTTATTTTTTTCTCTATCATATCACCTAAATTATTCAGTCTTTTATCAATATCGATTATTTCACCAATTAGTGCACCTATTGCTATACAAATTATAATTTGCAAAGTATCTTTTCCTTTAAGTGCTCCTGAAATTCCTATGTATAATATGCATAATGCCAATCCATTCATTATAGTTGAACTAATTTTTTCAGTTAATCTTCCTTTTACAATTAGTCCTATTAAACATCCACCTATTATGGCTAATGCGTTAACTATTGTTCCTAACATTTTCGCCCTCCAAATTCTATGTATATATTATAATTCTAGATAAAAGTGTCTGCACAACGCTTTTTCAATTCTCCATTTTTGATGTCTACATTATAGCCACTAAAAATCATGTAATTTCATGGTAAATCAAAAAAGATTCTCATACAATAATTTTCACCATTATACGAGAATCTTTTTATCGTAAGATTATTCTACGTCTTTTTTATCTTCTTTTGGAAGTATTCCAATTCCAAGTTCAGTTAATTGTTTTTCATCAGTTACATTTGGTGCTTCACTTAAATAGCAATATGCATTTTGATTTTTAGGGAATGCAATAACGTCTCTTATATTTTCTGTTCCAGCTAAGAACATTATCATTCTATCTAATCCAAATGCTAAGCCACCATGTGGTGGTGGTCCAAATTTTAATGCTTGTAATAAGAATCCAAATTTTGCCCATGCATCTTCTTGTGTAAATCCAAGTGCCTTAAGCATTCTTTCTTGAAGTTCCATATCGTGAATTCTTATAGAGCCTCCACCTAATTCTTCTCCATTTAATACTAAGTCATAAGCTTTAGAACGTACAATTCCTGGATCAGATTCAATAAAATCTAAATCCTCATCCATTGGTGCTGTAAATGGATGATGACAAGCCATATATCTTTCTTCTTCTTCACTATATTCAAATAATGGGAATTCAGTAACCCAAGTGAAGTTAAATTCATTTTTATCTTTTATTAAATCAAATTGTTTAGCTAATTCTAATCTTAAAGCTCCTAAGCTTTGGAATACTACAGAATTCTTGTCTGCTACGATTAATATAGCATCTCCAGTTCCAGCATTCATAGTTTTTACTATAGAATTTGTTACATCATCAGTTAAAAATTTAGCTATTGATGATTTAACTCCATCTTCTTTAAGTTGAATCCATGCAAGTGCCTTAGCTTTATAAGTTTTAACAAACTCACCTAATTTATCTAAAGGCTTTCTTCCCATATCTGCTCCACCTTTTAAACATAGAGCCCTAATAGATCCACCCTTTTCTATAGCATCTTTAAATACTACGAAATCTAAATCACGAACATTCTCTGTTATATTAGTTATTTCCATACTAAATCTTACATCTGGCTTATCTGATCCATATTTCTCCATTGCATCTTTAAATGTCATTCTCTTAATTGGAAGTTTAACATCTACTCCAGCAACTTCTTTAAATACATGAGCAATTAACCCTTCATTTACTGCCATTATGTCATCTTGCTCTACAAAGCTTAATTCCATATCTACTTGAGTAAATTCTGGTTGTCTATTAGCTCTTAAATCTTCATCTCTAAAGCATTTAGCTATTTGATAGTACTTATCAAATCCAGATACCATTAACAATTGTTTAAATAATTGTGGTGATTGTGGAAGAGCATAAAACATACCCGGATAATTTCTTGAAGGCACCAAATAATCTCTAGCTCCTTCTGGTGTACTCTTATTTAATATTGGAGTTTCAACATCTAAGAAATCATTAGCTTCTAAATAATCACGAATAGCTTTTGTTGTTTTACTTCTAGTAATAAATATTTTTTGCATATCTGGTCTTCTTAAATCTAAATATCTATATTTTAATCTAATATTTTCAGCTGCATCTAAATTTTCTTTAATATATATTGGTGGAGTTTCTGACTCTGAAAGAATCTTTATCTCTTCACACTTTAATTCAACAAAACCAGTTGGCATGTTTTCATTAATGCTTTCTCTTTTAACAACTTCTCCTATTACTGCTACGCAGTATTCAGGTCTAACTGATTTTGCTTTTTCAAAAGCTTCTCCATTGATTTCTTCACCGAAAACTACTTGCATTATACCTGTTTTATCTCTTAAATCGATAAATTCAAGTCCTCCAAGTTTTCTATTTCTTTGAACCCATCCCATTAAAGTAATCTTTTTACCTACATGTTCTTCTCTAGGTTCTCCACACATCATTGTACGCTTTAATCCATTTAAAGACTCACCCATTACTAAATTTCCTCCTAACACATTCTTCAATGCATAATTCACAGTTCACAATGCACAATTAATGATGAAATGCCTACGGAATTTCTAAAATCCTCTAAGTATTTTCCCTTAATTGTGCATTGTGCATTATGCATTGTAAATTGATAATAAATTTAAGTATTATAAATATTTTATTTAGCTATTTTATTTAACTATTTTGCTTATTTCTTGGATATTATCTAATGAAGCCTCAAAGATTTCACCATCACTCATTCTCTTTAAATTAACCTTTTTGCTTGTTAATTCATCTTCACCTAAAATAGTAGTAAAAGCCGCCCCTAATTTATTTGCAAATTTCATTTCCGCTTTTACACTTCTACCCATATGATTTATTTCACATTTAATTCCTAAAGTTCTTAAGATATTAGCTAATTTAAAAGCATATTTTCGTTCTTCTTCGCCCCTAGCTCCAATATATAAGTCAAATAAATTTTCCTTAGGTATTTCTATGTTTTCTTTTTCTAAAGTCATAATTAATCTTTCAATTCCCATACCAAAGCCAACAGCTGGCATATCTGGTCCACCAAGTTCTTCTATAAGCTTATCATATCTTCCTCCACCACATACTGTGAAATCTGGAGTTAATATTTCAAATATAGTCTTTGTATAATAATCTAATCCTCTAACTATACCTGGATCTATTTTATAAGGTAATCCTAATATATCTAAATATTCTTTAACTTTAGTAAAGTGAGTATCACATTCTTCACACATAAAATCTAAAATTATTGGTGCATTCTTTGTAATTTCGTGACACTTCTTTTCCTTACAGTCTAAGATTCTCATAGGATTCTTTTCAAATCTAGTCTTACAAGTATCACAAAGGCCATCATAATTTTCTTCTAAGAATTTCTTTAAAGCTTCATTATACTTAGGTCTACAGTTTGGACAACCCAAATTATTTATATTTAAGCTTAAGCTTTTTAATCCTAATTTTTTCAATGTATCCATAGCTACTGCTATAACTTCTGCATCCATCGAAGGTTCTTTAGATCCAAAAACTTCTAATCCACATTGATGAAATTGTCTAAGTCTTCCCTTTTGAACATTTTCATATCTGAAAGCTGGTGTTATGTAATATAACTTTGTAGGTTGTGCTTCATTAAATAGCCTACCTTCTACAAAAGCTCTAACTACAGATGCCGTTCCTTCTGGCTTTAAAGTTATACTTCTATCACCTTTGTCATTAAAAGTATACATTTCTTTTTGAACTATATCTGTTGTATCTCCAACTCCTCTTAAAAATAATTCTGTATATTCGAAGACTGGAGTTCTAACTTCTCTAATTCCATAAGTCTTAGCAACATCTCTAAATACACTTTCTATATATTGCCACTTGTAGGCATCTTGAGGCAACATATCTTTTGTGCCTTTTGGTGCTTGCATTTCCATTGCCATTTTAATTCCTCCTTTTTATCCTAAAGTTATATTCAATGAACAATTAACAATTTATAATGCACAATTAAGGACGAAATTCAAAAAGAAAGTTCTACTTGTCAAATGTAAAATTCTCACAGGGTACCTTAAAGGGCATCAATTGTTTATTAAATTAATAACTTAATATCTAAAGTCACCAGTTACTAATATAAAGTATCCAACAAATTCTTTTTTCTTTCAATCATTTCATCAATTCTTGATACATACTCATGAAGATCCTTTAAATTAGGGAATCTTTCAAGTCTATCTTCTTCTAAAAATATTACTTTACTTACAGCAGCTGCTCCTAATGCAATTGTTGTTTGTCTTTCTTCAATCATTTGAATGTTATAAATACATTCTTTGCCTTCTCTAGCATACCCTAAATTCTCCAGATTTCCAACCATATTTTTTTGTCTATACATATAATATGGTGAAAGACCTAAATTTTCCGCTAAATTCCTGCTTTCTTCGTACATTTTTATAATTTCTTCTTGGGATGTCATTTCTATTCCCCTTTTAAGAATAAATTCTTCATACATCCTAGATCCTCTTTTTAATGCTAAGCCATGTACTGTAATGCTATCTGGTTTTAATTTTATTAATTCATTTTTAGTGTTTACCATATCTTCATGATTTTCACCTGGAAGCCCTATTATTATATCCATATTAATATCATCAAAACCAAGTTCTCTTGCCATCTTAAACTTTTCTTTTATATCCTCTGAAGAATGAGTTCTTCCTATTAACTTTAAAGTTTTATCATTCATAGTTTGTGGATTAATGCTTATTCTATCAACCTTACAATCTTTCATAGTTTGTAATTTGTTTTTAGTTAACGTATCTGGTCTTCCACATTCAACTGTAAATTCTTTAACGTTATTCTTTTCAATAAAATTATCATAGATTTCATTCATCACCATCATGAATTCTTTATCATTAACTGATGTTGGTGTACCTCCACCAAAATATACAGATTCAATGTTAAGATTTTTCTCCTTAACATAGTCACTTATACCTCGTATTTCCTTTCTTAGTGCTTCTAAATATGGCATTACCATTTTTTTATAAACACTTATAGGATTAGACGTAAATGAACAATAAAGACATTTGGTTGGACAAAATGCCATTCCAATATAAATAGCAATATTATTTTTATCTTTATTAACTATTTTTTCTTCAGCTTTTGCCACATCTATGCATAATCTCGCTTTATCTTCATGTGCTAGATATCGTTCTTTAAATATTTCTATAACTTTTTCTTCAGTATTTCCTTCTTTAATCAATTTTAATGCTATTTTAGAAGGTCTAATTCCAATTAGAATTCCCCAAGGATATATATCATTAGTTATATCCTTTAAGCACAGAAAAAGAAATCTTCTAAGAGAATTCTTAACATCTTCTCCTAAAGATTCTTCTTTGCAATAATCTTTATATTCAAATCTTAAAATTTCCTCATCAATATAAAAAATATAATCCGCTTCTTCTTTTTCTAAAAATTTAATTTCTTTCATTGGAAAATACACATTAAATAATTGATATACCTCATATCTAAATTTTAAATTATTTAAATTAATCTTAATTTCCATTATTGCTCCTTAAAAAATGTGTAAGGTACGTAAAAGAAAATAACAAGTCAAAGATGCGATTTATATTAACTTGTTATTTTTTTGAATGTGCCTAAAAATTACACGCACAATTTTTTCCTTATAAGAACGGATTCATTCTCTTCTCATAGCCTATAGTAGACGCTCCACCATGTCCTGCATAAACTTCTATATTATCTCCTAGTGGAAGTAATTTTTCTTTTATATTCTTTACAAGTTGCATTCCATCTCCACCTGGAAAATCGCTTCTTCCAACAGACCCTTGGAAAAGTGTATCTCCTGTAAAAAGTTTGTCAGCAATTAAGAAACAAATTCCTCCTGCTGTATGTCCTGGTGTTTCTATAACTTTTATTGTCTTATCACCTAAATTTAAAGTATCTCCTTCTTTTAAATATCCTGAAGCCTTAGGTAATGATCCAAATACAAATTTATCATTTTCCATATATTTTTCTTCTATTTCATTTATATAAAAAGGAATATTAAATTTATTAACCAATTCAACTACTCCACCCACATGATCCATATGTCCATGTGTTAAAAGAATAAACTTTGGTTTTGCATCTAAAAGTCTAATTTCCTCTTCTAATATGTTTGGTTGTCCACCTGGATCTATAATTGCAAGTTCTTTAGTATCTTCATCCATTACTAAATAACAATTTTCTTCATACATACCTGCTATAATAGTTTTTATAATCAACTTAAATTCCTCCTCAAAAAATTTTTTTACTATCTAATAATACTGTAACAGGACCATCATTATTAATTTGAACTTTCATATCTGCACCAAATTCTCCACTTTCAACCTTCAAGTTAGATGTTTTAAGAAGCTTTATAAATTCTTCATAAAGTTTATTTGCTTCTTCTCCACTTTGAGCTTCCATAAAGTTTGGTCTTCTGCCTTTTCTGCAATCTCCATATAACGTAAATTGAGATATAACTAGTATTTCACCTTTAATATCTAATAGTGATAAATTCATTTTATCATTTGCATCATGAAATACCCTCAAATTAATAATCTTATCCTTTATGTATTTTAAATCTTCTAACGTATCATCTTTAGATATTCCTATTAATACATTAAATCCTATTCCTATTTCCCCAATTATATTTTCATCAACTGAAACGCTAGATGAGGTGACTCTTTGCACTACTGCTCTCATGTTATCTCACCTTTCTTATAAGGCATATTTAACTATTAACTCTGTATACATCTTCTACACCTTTTAATCTCTTTAGTCTTTTCATTAAATCTTTTAGACTATCTACTGATGTAATCTTTAATTTTACATTAATTAATGCAAATCCTTGTTTTGCCAAATTTGCATTTACTGCACTTAATTGCAATTTAAGCTCTGTTATAACACTCATTATATCTGCAAGTAAACCGTCTCTATCATCCGCTTGAACTTCAATCTCTGCAAAATAAGCTGTCCCTTGTGATGATCCCCAGTTAACTTCTATAACTCTCTCTTCATCCGTATCTATAAGGTTCTGTAAATTACTACAATCTTTTCTATGTACTGATACACCTCTACCTTTAGTTATGTATCCTAAAATGTCATCTCCAGGAACAGGGCTACAGCACTTAGCAAATCTAACCATTAGATTGCTTTCACCCTTAACAGTTATGCCATAATTATTTGGTTCTGGTCGTCTTGCTGATTTTGCAATTTGCTCTTCAATTGCCTTATTTAGAATTTCTTTATTTTCTTTTTCTTTGTCTTTATTTATTAGCCCATTATCTTCTTTAAGCCTTGAAATAAGAGTTGATACAGAGAAACCACCAATACCAATCAAAGCATGTAAATCTTCCATTGAGTGAATGTTATATCGTTTCATTAGTTTGTCGTAAATTTCGCCTTTAGCAATATCCGAATAATTAACTCCTTGTTTCTTTAATTCCTTTTCAAGAAGTTCCTTGCCCTTTATTATATTTTCTTCTTTTTTAGCTCTTTTAAACCAAAGTTTTATTTTACTTTTGGATTGACTACTTTTGGCTATACTTAACCAATCCATATTAGGCCCTTTTGCATTAGATGAAGTTAATATTTCAACAATTTCTCCAGTTTTAAGGGTGTAATCAAGAGGCACTATCTTACCATTAACCTTGGCCCCCACACACTTATTTCCAACATCTGTATGTATTCTATAAGCAAAATCTATCGGTGTAGCCTTACTACATAAGTTTATTACAACTCCCTTTGGAGTAAACACAAACACTTCATCTGAAAATAAATCTATTTTAAATCCTTCTATAAATTCTTCTGCATCTGATGTTTCTTTTTGCCACTCCAGCATATCTCGGAGCCAAACAAGCTTCTTTTCAAAATATTTTTCTTTATCTTGTTCTACATTACCTGTATCGCCTTCTTTATATTTCCAGTGCGCTGCAATTCCATATTCTGCAGTCTTATGCATTTCAAAAGTTCTTATTTGAATTTCAAAAGTTTTACCTTGAGGTCCAATTACAGTAGTATGTAATGATTGGTACATGTTAGGTTTAGGCATGGCAATATAATCCTTGAATCTTCCTGGAATGGGTCTATATATAGTATGCACTATTCCAAGCACTCCGTAGCAATCTTTAACTGAATTAACTAAAACTCTTATGGCTGTTAAATCAAAAATCTGTTCTATGCTCTTATTCTTGTTTACCATTTTTTTATAAATGCTATAAAAATGTTTTGGTCTTCCATCAAGTTCTGATTCTATTCCTGATGCGTGAAGATTTTCATTTAAATCTCTTACTATGTCTTTTGTGTAAGCTTCTCTTTCAACTCTTTTTTCTGCAATACTATCTACTAATTCATAATATTCTTTTTCATGCAAATATCTAAAACATAAGTCTTCAAGTTCCCATTTAATTTTAGACATACCAAGTCTATGAGCTAAAGGAGCATAAATATCTAAGGTTTCTTTTGCCTTGTTTTTTTGTTTTCTCTCTGGCATAAATTTAAGAGTTCTCATATTATGTAATCTATCTGCTAATTTTATTATTATTACTCTAATATCTTTTGCCATAGCAAGTAACATTTTCCTAACATTATCTGCTTGCTGTTCTTCTTTAGTCTTATATTCCATTTCTCCAAGTTTTGTAAGCTTAGTAACACCTTCTACAAGATTAGCTATCTCTGCATTAAAAAGTGAAACTGTTTCATCATAAGAAAAATCTGTATCTTCTATTACATCATGTAGTAATCCAGCTACAATAGTATTTGTGTCCATACCTAATTCAGCTAAAATTTCAGCTACTGCTATTGGATGAATGATATAAGGTTCACCTGATTCTCTTTTTTGTTCCTTATGAGCTTCTTGTGCAAAATGATATGCCTTTTTCACCATATCAACATTAACATTATTACAATTGTTATTGATTATTTCCAATAATTTATCAACCATAAGGACTGCTCTCCTTCTATATTAATTAGTTAATTCGTTTAAAAATAAGGCACATGAAATAAAATAATAGACCAAAGGCGTCGTATATTTTTTTGTCAGACAAGGAGGTAAGTTTTGCTTATAGTGGGCTATTAACAGAATTTACCGACGTGAGTAGAGAACCAAAAGTGATGCTCCAAATTTTATATTTGGTTCGCAGAACCTTCACACAGTACAATCTATGATTTTGTGTGAATCACTTACTCAGCGAGTGTATACGAGTCGAGCTTCCTTATTACCCAAAATAGACAAGCATACTGGTCTGTTATTTTCGAATGTGCTTAAATTCAAAGGCTGGTTTAATAACCAGCCTAACTTTCTAATAATTATATATTATTTTAGGATTATTTTCAATAAGGCGCATAAAATAAAATAACAAATCAAATATACGAGAATACTGGTTTGTTATTTTTTTAAATGTGCCTAATGTATTTAAAAGAAATACTTTCCTTACAAATCAAGTTTTCATAAAGCATCTAAAAAAAGAATTATCCCAAAAATTAAAAATATTTGTTTAAATTAAACATCATATTTAACTAATGATAATACATCATAACCTTTTAGTTTATCTTTTCCATTAAGTTCTGTTAATTCTATTACAAAATCTAGTGATGCAACTTCTCCACCTGCTTGTTCTATTAACTTAGCAACACCTTCTACAGTGCCTCCTGTTGCTAATAAATCATCTACAATTGCAACTCTTTGACCAGGTTTAATAACATCTTTATGAATTTGAAGTTGGTCTTCTCCATATTCTAATCCATAATTAACTGAAATAGTTTCCCCAGGTAATTTTCCTGGCTTTCTTACTGGAATAAATCCTATCCCTAAAGCATATGCTGCAGGAACACCAAAAATAAACCCTCTTGCTTCTGGTCCAACTATTACATCAATTTTCTTGTCCTTCAGATGTTCTACAATTTGATCAATAGCTTCCTTTAAAGCTTCTCCATCAGATATTAATGTTGTTATATCTTTAAAACTAATTCCTTCTTTAGGAAAATTATCTATTACTCGTATTTTTTCTTTTAAATTCATTTTAATTCCTCCATAGCATTTATTTTAATATAGTCACAATTTAAGATTAGACATCTAACAATAAAATAAATAATCAAAGATGCTTAATACCACTTAATATTAAATATAGTTTAAAGGATTATTCCTCTTTAAACTATATAAATATTTAATAATTTGATTTGCTCGGTCTTTGTCATTTGTTGTTAAGAGCTCTAAAACTATTCTAGCATTATCCATAATTCCAACTGCACCTATAGGCGGGATTATAAATTCTATTATTTTATTTATGCCATCATTATTAAATTCTTCTATATTATCAAATTCTATTACTGATCTTAACCCATTATTATTCGTATTCATCAAGAATTTATTTCCTTCTTTAATTAGAACTCCATTTTCCCCTTTAGCCGATACCTTCGACCACTGTATACCAATAAGTATTAAATCTAAATACTTATTTATACTTTTCATGTTGTAATAAATAGCGATAGCTTGCATTAATTTAAAAGCTAATCCACTTGTAGATAAATTTTTATACCTATACTGACAACCCTTTTGATTTGGATTAATGTAAATGTAATCATTCACAAAATCACTTTCCGCATTTTCAAGAACAATTAAATCTATACCCAATTCTTTGCATAAATCTACTTCTTCTTGAGACTTTAATCCTACACCTAAAGTTATTAAAAGCTCCGCACCTAAAAAATCCACATTATCTTTTATGTCTCTTGTATTTATTTGAGCATCATTTTCTTGTCTATCATATATTAAATACTCAACATCAGCATTTAAATATCTCAAAACTAGAATCAATGATGAAACCGCACAAATTCCATCAACATTATATGTACCATAAACAACAATTTTTTGTCTATTATTCACAGCTAAAGCTAATCTCTCTATTGCTTTGTTCATACCTTTAAGTATAAATGGGTTATATCCAGTAATATAATTCGGACAATATATACTTTCCCAGAATTTACGCATGGCTTATTCCTCCATAAAATTAGAAAACACCTTTATTATAAATGATTATAATCATTTTTACAATTCTTTTATTAAGGCACATGCCCAAAAATAGCAAGTCAGTATGAGGTAAATATACCGCCTTGTCTGATGAAAAATATACTTCGCATCTTTGACTTGTTATTTTCTTTCATGTGCCTGACGAATGAAAAAACCTCCATTTAGCGCTGGAGGTTTTCTATTATTTTCCAGTAGTTAAGTTCTTTGTAGTTTTCCTTTTTTGTTTCCAATTTTATCTTTTAAATATACCCATATTGGAGATGCTATACATATTGAAGAATATGCTCCACTTATAATTCCTACTATTAAAGGAATGGTAAATGTTCTAACTGATGGTACCAATATATTCATCGCAAATATCGTAACTACTGTTGCTAAAGATGTATATATTGATCTTTTTATTGTTTCAGTTAAACTAACATCTGCCACTTCAATTGATTTTGCTCTTCTCATAATTTTAGCATTTTCTCTTATTCTATCGAAAATAACAATTGTATCACACATAGAATATCCTACAATTGTTAGCATAGCTGCAACAAAAGGAGTATTTACTGGAATATAAAATATTGAATAAACAGAAAGAGTAACTAATATATCATGTATTGTAGCTGCTATAGCTGCTACTCCAAATTTAAATTCAAATCTTATAGCAATATATACAAGCATTACGCCAAAGGCAACAAGTAACGCTATAATTGAATTTTGAGTTAATTCCTTCCCTACTGCTGCTCCTATTTCATCTTGCGAAATTAATGCTTTATCATCTAACTGATACTTAGACTTTAAATCAGTCATAATTGAACCCAATTTATCACTGTCAAGATCTGCTGACTTTATTTCATATTGGTTATTATCTAATGCATTTGTACTTGCATCTGGTGCATATCCCTTAACAATTGTGTCAACATCCTCTTTATTTATATTTTCATTTAATTGTATTTTTATATCTGAACCACCTTTAAAGTCTATTCCAAAGTTTAAACCTCTAAAAGCTAAAAAACCTAACCCAATTGCAATAATGATAAAGGAAATTGAAAACCATATTTTTGTCTTTTCCATTATTTTAAGCATGTTTTTCATCCTCCTTGTGTAACTTAACACCAAAATGTGATGGCTTAGTTATTAATCCCATGTCAACTGCTAAGTTAACAAGTATTTTTGTTACTACTAACCCTGTAAATAAACTTATAACTATACCTATCATAAGGGTGATAGCAAATCCTTTTACAGTACCTGATCCTATCATATATAAAATTAGCGAAGCAAGTAACGTTGTAACATTTGAATCCACTATTGAAGATAAAGCATTTTCTCCACCTTTTTTAACTGCTGCTTTAACAGAATATCCCTTCTTCAATTCTTCCTTTGTTCTTTCAAAATTTAATATGTTAGCATCAACTGCCACACCAATAGTAAGTAAGAATGCAGCTATACCTGGAAGCGTTAAAGTAACTCCTACTTCAATAAATACTAAAAGTGTAAGTACTATATATAATGTTAAAGCTATATCTGCCATTAAACCTTGACGTCTATAATTAAATAACATAAATAAGAAAACTAAGCCTACTCCTATAACTCCAGCTTTAATTGAATTAGGGAATGCTGTAGCACCTAAATCAGCTCCAACATTACTAACCGAAACTGCTTTTACAGGAAGTGGAAGTGCACCTGAGTTAATTAACCCAGCTGTAGTTTTAGCTTCTTCTAACGACTTACTTCCAGTGATTGATGCTCTACCATCACTAATTTGCACTTGTACAGTTGGGCTTGATATCATTTGGTCATCAAGGTAAATGGAAATTTTTTGTCCAACATACTTTCCTGTTGCATCTGCAAACTTTTTAGTTCCTTCATCATTTAATTCTAACCCAATTTCATATCCACCTTGTTGTTGGTTTAGTTGTGCAGTTGCTTTTTTCACATCTTGACCAGTTAGAAGTTCAGTACCATCTGGTCCTTTAAATACTAAATTACCAGATTGACTTAAACTATCAACGATTTCCTTAGAATTAGTCATTCCTGGAATATCTACTCTTATTCTTTTCTGTCCTTCTGTTGTAACTACAGTTTCAGCTACTCCAAGTGTATTTACTCTAAGTGATATATGCTCTTTAGCACTTTGTAATTCTTCTGGTGTTACTGTATCTTTTTGAATTTCCATAAGAACAGAAACTCCACCTTGTAAATCAAGTCCTCTAGTTATTACTTTATCAAGAGATTTAAATTCATATGCTCCTAGAACAAATCCTTTAAATCCTGCAAAAGCTAACAATCCAATTACAGCAATAATTAATATAAATAACGCTGAACTTTTGCCTTTCTTTTTCATCTTAATCCTCCTCTGCATTATGCCTTTTCCTTAATTAGTATTTCGTATATTCTTCATAAGAAAATTTCGAATCATAATTTGGTCAACTTTTTTTATCCGATAGCTAGCATCCGTAAAAATTCCACTTCTTCAATTGGGAGATAACTGCTGCACGCTCCTGGACATTGTACCCCTTGTTGGTATAAGCTTTTCTAAGCTTAGGATATAAAAAATTTGTATTTCTATTAAGAAAACTCCACCTAAAGCTAAGAATCACTTTATTGTTATGTAAAATACTAAAATACTTAAAATTAAGAAAATAAACCTCTATATTAAAGTGTTTATTTATACTTAATTTTAAATATTATTATACTCATATGTTGGCACATTGTTCATTATAGCACAGTATAATTTCTTAATAAAGTTTTTTATTTATGCATCCATGTAACTAAAAATTCCTTTAATTTTGAACCAAACATTATCTTACCTTACATCCATATAACTTATTTTAATCCTGATAAAGTTAATTTGAAGCAAAAGTATCTTATAAGTTAATTCCTAGCATTCCAGCAAGAGTACCTACTGCTAACATTATACCTAGTTTAGCTAAATCAAAAAGCTTAAAAGTTGTTTCACTACTAAAACTACTAGATAATGCAAATAACACCAAGTAATATCCTATTGCTACACCAAGCCCTACAAGCCATCCTTTTGATTCATTTTTCTTTGCTCCTATCATTGCACCTACACTCAAGCTACATAAAGATATTATTACATATATCATGTTAAAAATACCTTTACTAAATACTAATTTAGTCATCAATAAAGATAAAATTGCAATTCCTATAAAGCTAAAAATTAAAGATCCTGTAGTACCTTTTAATACTGATTTGAAAAATTTACTATTTTCCATTAAAATAACACCCCCTAACACTTCATTTTATGATGTATTAAAGGGCATTATGATTAATCTACCTTTACTTTATAAGATATTGCACTCTTATCAAATTTAATTCTAGTTTTAGCAGGGCTTGTTTCAAGAGTAATACTTTTTTCATCCATATGTGTAATCTTTCCTATGATTCCACCTCTTGTTACAACTTCATCATTTACTTTTAATTCCTCAAGCATAGCTTGATATTTCTTTTTTCTTTTCTTTTCAGGTAATATAAGTAAAAAATAAAAAATTACAAACACAAATAAAAAAGGAACTATTTGCACAAGTAGTGCTGATATGTTATTCATCTTTCTCCTCCAAATCTTATTTTGAAATATTTCTTTATTCCATGATAAGTAGTTTACATTTCTTTAAGTTTAATGTCAATATATACCTAGTTTTATTGCAGGACAAACGCATGAAATTTTATAACTATATAAGTAAAATTATGAGTTGTTTAGATTTCCATAATTTTACTTATATATTCATCTGGTTTGCAATTTATTGAAAATCTCTTTAATTTCAAACTCATT
>Ga0302140_10000933_pt1 | contig 38261 bp, 53 predicted proteins | sample I_Bog_E1_1_FD_202095 | JGI IMG/M metagenome (GOLD analysis project Ga0302140, IMG submission 202095) | Peat permafrost microbial communities from Stordalen Mire near Abisko, Sweden - I_Bog_E1_1 | ecosystem: Environmental > Terrestrial > Soil > Wetlands > Peat | place: Sweden: Abisko, Stordalen...
ATGCGGTGAAAATGGGAATTGATGGCTTCGACTCCGGCAATTCCGCATGTTGCGTCAGAAATGGTCCTTTTGGACTGTTGTGCGCAACATTGCAAAAAGTGCTGTCGTGTCCGATAACGGATATTCTCGTCAACCTGGAAGCCGTTCATGTACAACGGTTTGTTGGAAATCAAAAAATGACGGGGGAGGGAAGTCCAATGCGGCCAGGAACTTCCTTTTCTTCCCAAAGTGTTCATGTTGGTTGTATTGCACGCAGACAGTGAATGTCAATTGTAGAACTTCAGAGGGAATCTGTTTGTGCAACCCAGACATCTTTTCGGAACTTGACAGAGCCCGTGCCGTGCATTACAAACAACTCAACCATGAGAACACCCCTCCAACTCGCTCGCGAACGAACTGGGCTGTCCCAGACCGAGGCAGCAACTCGTATGGGGATCGACCGGACCTACTACTCCCGGATTGAAAACGGGCGATGCAAACCCTATGCCAAAATGGCCAAGCAGATCGTGGATTTTTACGGCGCCCCGCTCACCCGCGACCAGGTCCTGTTCCCCGAGGAGTATGTCGGCATGGCCCTGCCTCCGCAGCCGGAGGACGGCGCTCAGTCCGAGGCCGCGTAGCCGTGCCTCGCGGAGACCCACCACTCGGCGTCCCGTTGTCCACAGTCCTCACCGGATTCGCCAAGCGCGGCGTCGCCGCTCAGGCCGCAGTCGACAAACTGACCGCTCCGAAGAAGTCCTCGAAAAAGGGCGCACACTACCCCATGCGCGAGTTGGCCGAGATGTCGCGGGAAAGTGCCAGGGTGTGGGATCGCTGGGCCGCCGTACCGAATCGGCGCGCTGAAATGGCATACGGCGCGCACACCCTTGCCGATCTGTTTCGGTCATCAGCCTATGTGCTGGATACGATGGCCGACAAAGAGCGCCAGGAAGACGAGCCTCCTCCCAAAGCCGCGCTCACCAAGCTGCAGAAGTAGCCTTTGACACTTCTCCGCGATCGGCGCTATGCTGCAGCGGTCAGGCATAGTGGCCTGTGGATTCAAACGCTCAAGTACACGCACTCAAGCCCGAAGCGATTCGGGCTTTTGTGTGCCCGGCCGCGATAGAAGCTCGCTGAATGAGATCGCGCCGTTCGGAGCGTCCGGAGCCGTCAGCACGGAGCGGATCTCCTTCATAGCTCCAGCCACACCCTCAAGCGCTTCCATTTCCTTGTCGTACTCCTCCGCCGTGATCGTGCCCCGCTCCACCTGCACCCAGTGCGCATGGTGGAAAGCTTCGCGCGCATAATTTCCAGCCCGGCCCGCATAACCCCGCTCCACCAGATATTTCGCTTCCATGCCCAGCCGGACCGCCTCGTAGGCGCTTTCGCTTGGCAGCTCCGGCTGCTCCGGCTCGTACCGGCGGCAGAACTCGTACCACTCCTCATCGCCCTCCATGTTGCTGACCAGGATCGCCAGCGCCTGGCTCAGCTCGAGGGCCGTCCGGAACTTGATGTGCAACTCCCCGCGCGCAAGCGTCACGCAGTCGGGCAGGGAGGCCAGCCCGAGTCCCAGCTTTTCTTTGAGCACTACAGTCCGCGGCTTGCGGCGGCTGACGTAGAGGTTCGCGGCCCGCCGGGCCTGGATCAATGCGGGCACGTCGCGCCCCGCCAATGTCGTCTGGAGAACGTCGTCGAGAAAGTCGAGCAGCCCCTCGGCCGGGACGATGTAGCTTGTCCCATACCGCACCCGCGGCATGGCTTCCATCAGAATGCTGGCCGCGCGCGGCATCAGGCCGAAGAGCCGGCCGACGTCAGAGGTGTGAAAGTGCGAGCAAGTCGAGCCGGCAACCGCCTTGCGGATCTCGGCAGCGTCCTTCAGCCAGGAAATCGGTTTGGCCATAGAAACCTCGAAAACGCAGGGAATTCAAGGGTAGGGATAAATGCGAGGTCGCGCACTCATCGGATTTCTACAAGATACTACTAATTATCATGACCGGGTGTAAAATGGCCGATCATGGCCTCACCGCACCCCAAACCCGCTCCCTGGCTGTTGACGGCAGGTACCTCGACAGCCTCCCTCGTCAATTTGGTTTTAGCCTCGGTTCCCTCGCCCAACACCCGCCGAAGCTACGCCAAAGGCATCGCCGATCTGCTGGCCTTCGCCGATGGCCGCCCCATCACCAGGGTCCTGCTGCTTGAGTGGCGCGCGGCCATGAAAGCCGCCGGCCGATCCGCTTCCACCGTGAACCTGCGAATCAACTCGGCGCGCGCCCTGGTCCGGGAGGCGCTGGGGTCAGGGGCTGTCGACGCCGCGCAGGCCTTCGATCTGCTGCGCGTGGGCAACCTGCCCGTCCGCGGGGTCCGCGTCGGCAACTGGCTGACAGAAACGCAGGTCGACGAGCTGCTCGCCGTCCCTGATCGCACCACGCTTCGCGGCAAGCGTAATTACTGCATCCTGGCTGTGCTGGTTGGCTGCGCGCTGCGCGAAGAGGAACTCTTGACGCTCAAACTGGAGGACATCCAGAGCCGCGCCGGGCGCTGGGTGATACTCAACCTGATGAGCAAGGGCGGGCGGGTGCGGACCGTCGCAGTCCAACCATGGGTCAAGCAGGCTATCGACGCCTGGGCCAGCGCCGCGAAGATTCGCGATGGCAGGCTGATCCGCCAGACCACGCTCGCGCCTGGCGGGGTTTCCTCCGCAACCATCTGGAATATCGTGCGTGCCGCCGCCGCAAAAATAGGCGTCGCCAACTTCGGGCCCCATGATCTTCGTCGCACCTGCGCCAAGCTCTGCCACACCAGGGGGGCCAACATCGAGCAGGTCCAGCGGATGCTCGGCCACGCCGATATCCGGACGACTGCCCGGTACCTCGGCACCGAGCAGGATCTGGTGAACGCCCCCAACGACCGGCTGGTCTTCGGAGCACCCTCGAAAAACCATTAAAATCCCCTCCAGCGCCTCCAGGAGCGATTCCGGGGTATCATCCCCTGTCCGAATCGCCGCGCGTGCGTCCTGGGGCATCCTGGCGCGGCGACTAGCCGGTTTAATCGCTCCAGACATGGGAATGCCGCCTCAATCCAGGATTGAGGCGGCGGGAAGAACGGCTCCGAGGCAACTGTACAAACGTATAGTGCCCCGGAGATTTAGGCTGCGCTCTTCAGCTCTGCCTGTAGCAAAGTTTGGTACTGGTCTTGTAGCTCTGCCATCGAACGGCCGCCCTGGCCGTAAGCGTTGCCGGGGAAGCTCGCCCAGATATTGCTGCAAGCCTGGATAGCGAGCCCGAAATTGCCCGACTCGATCAGCGCGATCGCACGCCGCTCCTTGATCTGCTGCAGCGCGATCGCGTCCTGGCTGGCGGGCGAGAAGTCCGTCAACGACAGCAGCGTTTTGTATGGGCGCCACCAGCGGAGCATGAGCTGGTACCTGCCTGACGCGTCCGAGAAGAGTCCCTTGGGAAACTGCGCGCAAGGTGGCCGAACAAGGATCGCGCCCCGCCCATTGGCAAAGGGATGGGTGGTGTAATCCGAGAAGACGGAGGGGCCGTCGACGCCGGTGACGATGACGTCGTAGCCTCGGTTGCCCGTCAGGCGGCTCGCGCCGGTCCCTTCGCTCCAACTGATCAAGTCGAGAAATGCTTTTTCTTTTGCGTCGATGCTCAATGGTTCAGACTCCTTAGAATCTTGGGTTGAGGACGCAGCTCAGATAACTGCTGGCGATGATCAACAGCAGGGTTATCGCAGCGCCCGAGAAGAAAGCTGTAGCAGCCAATTCATTCCGTGACCACTTCATTTCAGGCCGCCGGCTTCAGCTCCGCCAGCTCCACTTTGAGAGACGGCGCCTTGGTGTCGATTTTGAAGCAGAGCCCGATCATCGCTGTGAGTTTCGTTCGCAGGCGCGCGCCCATGGTCAGGGTCTTCAGCTTTCCGGCCGGCCCCTTCACCATGTTGTAGGTGGTGTGCTCCTCGAAGAACTCTTTGGCCAGCGTCGGCGTTTCCGTCTTGCCCAGGTACAGGCGCAGTTTTTCGACGGCCGCAGCATCGATCCACGTGAGCGTTCCCGTGGTCGTGGTCGCGGTATTATGTATTCCCTCGAGCCGCTTCGACTTATCGGTGTGCCGGCCGCCCCACTTCTCAACCATCGCCGTTAGCTCGACTTTGATCTCGCCGGCTGCGGCGCCCAATATCCTCGCGGTCGCGGCCAGAGCATCGGCGCGGGTCTGCGCGGCGGAGTACTTCGCGATCAACGCGTCGATCTGCTTCGGGGTGGGTGCCGTTTCCGGCGTAGGCGCGAGTTCAATTTCCTGCCCAACTTCGGTGGTTTCTGTCATTTCGGTTTTCCTCATTGCCTTCTAGCCCAAGGCTAGATGGCAATCGGCTCGTTACGGGCACCCCTTGTTTCCCGCGCGACCCGCTCCGCGGGTGCCCGGCCGGCAAGGACGCTCAGTGGCCGATGAGCCCGTTCCTGGGAAATGCCCACCCGAGCAGAGCGAACAGAGCTGAGGCTGCGGAAATCAGGGCCAGGGCCTGCCACCGGAACTTATTGAGAAGTGCGATGGCATCCTCCACAATCTTCATGCGGCTGGGCTGGCCGTTCCCGTCGAGCCCAACTTTAATCGACGATTCGCATCGGACAACGCGGCTGACCATGTCGTTCCGGAATGTGTCAACCTCGCCGCGGAAGCGCATCCACTCCCCATCGCGGAACGCTCTGAACTCCGCAAGGATAAGCTGGCTCATAACAATCTGAGGCGTGAGCATCAGGGGCGTGTTCTGAGCTTGCGACTCTGCCACCAGGGCGGTGACAAGCGTTTTTTCGTCGTTGATTAATTGGTTCATGGTGAAGCTCCTTATGCAGTCGTGAGCGAACCGATCAGGAAATAGCCGAGCTTGCCCAGGAAGTCCGACGTGTGGATCGTGGCCACGGGCGTGATCGCGCCACCGGAGAAGGTCGCATCGACGTAATAAACGTAGTAGAGCGTGCTTTGCACCAGGCTCGGGATGGTGACCGCTCCGGCCGGCAAGCAACTCACCGACAGGCTTCCAACCGTTGCCGTGAACGGCGCGACGACGATATCAGCGGTCGCGCCGGTGACAGCGCTGGTCAGTGTGCCAGAAGGCGCCACTACTACGCCGGAAGTTGCGGAGATCGAGAGCGTAATGCTGATCGTGTCGCTCACTGTGACCCAGACGCTGAATGTCCCGCGCGGGCGAAGCGAACGAATCTGGAAGTTGTAGGCAGAGCCGGCAATGACTCCGGCGACGAATGCCTGGAACATGCTCACGTCGACAATGCCGGCGCTCAACCAGGTCGTAGCTCCCACGGCCTGATACTGGATCTCAATCTGCGTGACGGTGTTGTCGGCAGGCGTGGTCCATGAGACGAGAGCACGCGGCGTGACGTTGCCATCCGCACCGATCAGCGCTGTGCCAGCGGAGCTGGTCACCGTCATGGATGACGGCGGCGCCGGTGACAGCGGAATCTGTGAAGCCCCCCAGGTGATGTCCTCCGGCGTCAGCTCCTCGGTGATGGACCAGGCGTAAACGGACGGGTCCGTTTCCTGGACGCTGGCGGTGCATGAGATGGCGAGCGCGCCATCCTCTCCGGAGGCGCTCCTCACAGGCTCGGCGACGAGTTGAATCTTATCGAATTCCAGATATTTGCCACTCCACCCCATCACTTCGAAACTGAAGTCCATCACGTCTGTAGGCACGGCCTGCCACGCGGCAAGGTTCATTGGGAAAGTGCCGGTGCCCTGTTGCCTGTTGCGCATCAGGTTGATCTTGGCCACGCGCTGCGCCTGGACTACCGAGATGACGCCGCGCAGGCTCAGCTCCTTCGGCAGCACAATGCCGCCATCGGCAGCGAGATATTGATTCGACGTGTAGCCATGCAGGGAATCGGGCTGGTACTGCGGGAATGAAGTCGTCTGCCAGGCGTAATTCCAGAGGTTGTTCGTCGTGCCGTAGTACCAGCCGTTGGTGTCGTACAAATTGCCGGTCAGGGCATAGGGATAGTTCGGCGCGGTGTAGGTGCCGTTGACGCAGTTGATCAAATCCTTGAGGCTGCGATAGGGACTCCAGGCGATTGAGTCGGTGAGGTTAGACTCGTCGAATGCAAAGCTTGGTCCCTGCCAGTAGGCGGGGAAGATGAACCACTCGCCACCGACGCGGCTGAGCCGGCCTGCGGCCGCCGGCATCATCGACGCCAGTGCATCACCGGGCGGCGTCGACGTGTCGTAGTGAATGTGCTGCTGAAAGTTCGATTCATTGCCCTGAGAGGTTGCGACCATCTGATCGCAGACGTTAGCAGCCGCGATGAGCTGGGCCTGGTTCACGGACGGATCGCCGAGGCCGAAGACGGGGTCGGCGATCACGTCGGCAACCTGGAGAGCCCAGTTGGTGCTGAATCCGTAAGTCGAGGTGCGTGGATCCCAAATGGTGTTTTTGCCGTTCACCGTGATGCGGATCTCCGGCTCGCCGGGAAACTGGGTCGTGTCGTATCCGATGTTCAAATACAGATATGCAACGCCCCCGCCGCGTGCTGTCGTCGGCCACTGGCTGTCGTTGGCAGTGAGCGAGGCCATGTAATCCCCAGGAGGTTGATCACCGAAGCGCACCTCGCAAAAAGCCTTGTTGGCAAAGTTGTAATGCGCGCCGCCAGGGCCGATGCCGTAGCCCAGGCCGTAGCCGGGAATGGCGGGGTCCTGCTGATCGGCGGCGCCGCTTCCACCGAAGGTGTACTTGCCCTGCACATCCGCGGTTGGAGTGGATGTGTAGCCGCTGCCGCCCGTCACCATTGTGACCGTCCATGCGCCGACGACAAAGTCTGTGCCGTAGCCGCCGGGCCCCGCGTTCGTGGCCCAGGCCTCGGCACCGGATCCGCCGCCTCCGGAGATAAACACGCGGAACCGCGTTGGCTTGATGTTCGAAAAGCCGGATCCACCCGTGGCAGTGATTCCGGTAATGACTCCGCCGGATACCGTGACGGTCGTTGTGGGTGGTGTGGATACATGGCCGCAGCCGATGTTCGCGGCGTTGCCGTTCTGCGCGAAATACAGTTGCCGGCCGTCCAGGTAGACGTTGATGAAACTGTCAATCGTCCAGGTCGCGACCGGGATTATAAAGTTCATGACGTAGTTGCCGCCGGAGCCCCCCGCGCCCGTGGTGGACTTGTAGGTGATGGTTCCGCCGACGCGCTGCTGACCGTAGATGAGCTGGCGAAGCCCCGCAGCGGTCCTGGTCGAAATGTTCATGCCCCGGTTGCCAGTGAGGGCCTCGGCGATTGCGCCGGCCTCCATGGAGACGCCAGCGCCGAGCAAGCCCACTTCGATGGTGCCCAGCATCCCGGACAGGTACAAGCTCGCGGGTATCAGCAAGGGATCGAGTATGCTGGCCGTGACGAGCGCTGCATCGGCTAGCAGGATGCCGGCTCCGTAAATTGCTTTAGACATGCCATGCTCTTTTCACCGATGTGATCGGGAGTCTCTTGAGACCCTGTTCGCCGGCGGCGACGATGTGCCGCCCGCTCAGGTGAACAAGCCCGGCGATAACCCGGCCGGCGTCTTCGAGGACAACCAGATCGCCGCGCTGTGCCCTCAGAGGGTGCTGCCACTCGACCAGGTCATGCTTCGTGGCGCACCAGGCGGCAGCGTCTTCGACGGTGCCATTCTCGATGCCGGTGACCTTGACGATTGCGGCCTTCGCGCCGGTCTCGTCGGAATAGAGGCCGCGAAAGTCGCTGGCAATATCGAAGCCGGTCATCGCCTGGATCCCTGCAGCGGCCATTAACGCGCAGTCCCACGTCCCCCACTTGAAGGGCGTCCGGGTGTTGTCAACCAGGAACTCATGGAACTCTTTCTCTGCCCATGATTCCGATCTTTTAAGGGTCATGCGATTCTCCATCAGGCCACCCAAATAAGCGCCTGGTCATTCAAACTTTCAACGGATTGGAAGAAAGTGTCGCCGGGGAAATAAAGCATCTGGTCCGCCGATGTGTAGCGGCGCATGTTGGCCCGTGACAGGTTCGAGAGCTTGTTCTCGAGGGCCAGCGTGATCGACAGCGTCTTGGTTCCGATCTGAATCTTGGGCTGATCAACAGTGCCCACGAACAGCGGGTATGGCGTGCCGAAGATGTTGCCGTTTAAGTCCAGAAGGCCGAAGTAGATCGTCACCGGCGCGCCTAGCTGGATGTCGGCCATGCACTCATCGAGCAACAAAGGATCGATGGCGGAGAGCGAGATCGAAGAGCCGTATGCCTGAACGTCCGTGCCTTCGACGATGGGCGAAAGCTTGCCGAAATCGCCCACGCCTGTGTACGTGTTTCCGGCGTAGACGAGGTTGCCGACGCCGGTCCAGCAATGCACAACCTGGCTATGAAAAGTGATGATCGCCATGAACAGCGGCCGCACGTAATTCGAGACCAGCGGGGCAACCATGGGGGCGGAGATGTTTCTGGGCATTACCGCACCTCGGTTGCAGAGACCGAAAGCTGCAGCAGGCCGGTGAAGTCACCGTGCCAGCTACGGGCGTTGTCTTTCAGGCGGAACAGGCCGACCGTGTCGATCAGGTTGATGGCCGTGAGGTTCGGCGGCGACTTGCGAAGCGAGGGCCAGATAGCAATGGTCGCGTTGCCGCCGGCGTCCGAGTTCACGGCCTCGCAGACAACATGAAGCTGGTAGCCGATCTGGAGATAATCGCCGGCGAGAAGCTGGCCGAAGACGTTGGGAGTCCACCCGCTCGTCACGAGGGAAGTGGCCGAGGTGAGGTTGTTCGTCCCCGTGGTGTTGCAGATAGGAGCGCCCTCTGCCGCTCCGAGCGGAGTTGCGCAGAATGGATCGCCGATTTGAAACACGTTGCCGATGCCGCGAAGCTCGGCCATGAATCCGCGCCACGGAGAGGCAACCCAGCGATTCATCTTTGGCAGCGTGAAGCTCAATGACCAGCCGTCCGCTCCCGGCCAGGCGAACGTTTGATTCCGCGAGGGAACGAACGGAGATCCAACATTGGCCACCGCGTCTTCCATCGTCACGCTGATGTCCGCCATGCCGGGATAGGGCGGCAGCGTTATGAGCGTGTAAGTACTCGACCCAATGGTGATCACTGAGGACATGGGGACTCCGTTGTTATGCGTGGATCAGATTGGGCGGGAAGCTAGCGGCGCGAACTTGGGCTGCGGCGTGCCGAATCCTTCGCGGCTGCATTGCTTGCAGCGACGATGTGTGGAGCTGCCTGCCGGATGCCGCGCTGAACCGCAGCGTTGATTGCGGCCGGGTCGTTGGCGCCGCGGGCGTCGATGTTCCAGGCGTGGTTGGTGACACCGCCGCCGCTGCCACCGGAAAGCATCGCCGAAGTGTCGCGAGCATTGTTGATCTTTGAAGTGGATCCAACCTGCAAAAGCTCCGGACCTTTTTCACCGGTCATGTAGAAATCGCCGGGGCTCAGAAGACCGCCACCAGCCTTGGGGATGAGCATGGACGCCAGGCCGCTCCAGAAGCCGCCGCTGGTAGCTGCCTGGGTCGCCGTCGATACGGCAGTGCCGGCGCTCTTCAGCACACTCGCCATTCGAACCCACATGGGGTTTGCTTCCGACGTGCCGATCTTGTTGAGGCCGAGTCCCTTCATGAGAGTGCCTTCGGCATCCTGCAATCCGGTCTTCGCAACGCCTGTGAAGATCGCCTTGCCAGCCTGCTCGAACGGATGATCGCCGGCTTGTGGCTTGGTCGTCAGGACGTGAATGAGGGCGTTGTTCACATCACCCAGCGCACTGGTGACGGTCTCCCTGAACTGTGCGCCCCAGTCCTGGGACTTCGCGATAATGTCGGCGAAGGTCTTGTCGACCTGGCCGGTGAATGACGTGCTGAAAGTCGTTGCGCTGTCAGTCGCCTGCTGAATCTGGTACTTGTATGGGATCTGACTTATCTGATTGCCGACATCCATCATCTGCGCCTGACGCTCGTCTGAAGGAACTTCTTTCTTGAGCTTGGCAAGCTGCTCATTGAGCGGTACCAGCTCGGCGGCGTAGCTCTTCGCATGCAGCGCAACCTCGGCCAGAGCCGCTGCATGCGGGGTCAAAGCGCCCGTGGATTCCAGCGCCTTCAGCTTGACCTGGCCGAGTTCCCCGGTGAACTTCGCGTAGGCTTCATAACCCTTGGCCAGCTCCGCCGCGATCTTGTTCCCGCCCTCATGCGGATCCATGTTGATGAAATTCAGGACCCCGTCAGGGACGTTCTTGATGGCCGTGGATTTGCGGATCTCGTCGAACTGCTTCGAGCGAGCCTCGTACCCCGAATAGAGTTTGTCCTGGATGGAGTCGTATTCCGATGATCCTCGGCCGAACGCGGAAATCCTCGCCGCCCAGAACTGAATCTCGTCCTCAACAGACATCCCCCAAAGCGCCTTGGTTTTCTTGAACAGCTCCTCCATAACCTTGTAGGAATCGGCGCTCGCTGTACCGGCTTGGGTGAGCCTGGTGTTCTGGCCCTGGAGAGCCTCATGTTGCTGAGTCGCCCGGATGACAGTTACCTCATCACGGCTCGATGCCTGCATATCATTGACGTCGTTCATTTCCGGAGCGTAGTTCGCACCGTAGTTGGCATGCATCGTGTCGATCTTGCGGACCGCGCCTGAACCATCCAGGTACGTGTGCTTTCCCGTGCTGAGAGCTTCCAGCTCGTTGCGACGGGTGGCCAATGAACTGCTGAAGCTGTTTGCCTCGGCCAGCCGCGCCTCTGGCGTGGCCGCGTCCCTCATGTGGAGGCGGTGCTGCTCCTCCATCGTCTGCTCGTAGCCGTTCCGAGACTTGTTCCCCCAGATGGAACTAATCAGGCCGACATCTGTTTTCTGGAGAGCGTCTTCAATTAATTTGATGTCGTCGCCGAGTTGCTTCTGCAGATCCTCGGCGGCCTTCTTGGCTTCAAGGATGGCGATCAGTGGACCGTTCCTCTGCGGCTTGTGTTCCAGCTTGGCGTTCGTGTCCTCCAGCTTCGCGTTGGCCAGCTCTATTTCGGTGTTCGTTCTCTGCATGGAACCGTGGATCGAACCCCACGCCTCTTCGTGTTTCTTCGCAGCTTCCTCGGACTTTTGGGCGAACTCGACAACCTTCTTCGTGACTTCCACAACGGTGTTTATCAGGGCGAACACAACGACTGCATCGAAGGCCAGGTTCATGGCTGTGGTAATTCCCGGCAGCTTGCTGATGATTCCCTGAAGACCGCGTGGAATGCCTAGCCCCAGTTCTTCGGAAAGCAGGCGAACAGACTCGCGGCTCCTGTCCATCTGCTCGCGCATATCCGCGGCCATCTTCTTCGTCAGTCCCTGGGCTTCCCCAATGGCTGCTTTGAAGTTGGCGATCTGGAGCTCGAGCGAGACGTATGCTGCTGCTACTTTGCGTGAGGCCATGAGTGTTTACTCCAATGGACAGGGCGACCTGATGGCCGCCCTGTGGTGCACGGGAAGGTGGGGCTTAGTAACTCGGATACCACTTTGCTGTGGCCGGGTCGTAGGTCATGGTTTCGACCTTCGACAGCACCGCCGTAGACGCGATGGCAATGTTGCCAGCGGTAGTCGTGGTCCAGAGAGCATCTGGGATGAGCGTCACCTGGCACCCAACTCCGGCTGTCGTGCAGCCCGTGGGCGCTGTGATCGTCGCAATGGCCGTGGTGCCCGTGATGTGAACCGCCGGAGATACAGGGGCAATCGTTGTGGCCGATGCAATGGCTGTACCGATGGTCAACTTGGGAATGCCCTGCGTCGTGACCGGCTCATAGACATTGGACCCAATGAGGGTTTGCACCTGAGCCGACGTTGCCGCTGTCGCTGTGCTGGTGCCGTTGCCATATACGACACCCGTCAACCCTGCGACCTGGTTGGATGTGGTTGCGTTCGTTGCATTCGTAACAGCCGTTGAACCGATTGCGGACACCATTTGCGCTGCTGTCGACGCAGTATGGGCACTCGTGCCATTGCCATAGAGGACGCCCGTAACCGTTCCCGCTTCGCCTGTGCCACCTATCGACGCGGGAATCGTGCTGGCAGCTACAGTTAACGATGGAGTTGTGGTGCTCGTGGTGACGGTAGGAACCAGCCAAGTAGGCCACGAGACAGAAGGTGCAGAAAAACTTGTAACTTCGTTTGTGGCGCTTGTGGCGATGATCGAGGCTGTTCCAATCGCTTGCAGAACCGGGGACGCACCACCTGTCATTTCGATGCAATTCGACCCACCGTCAGCACAGAACTTAACTGGCATCGCTGTTGAGGTTCCTTGAGATTCTACCTCTAACATTGGGCCTGTTGAAGTGTTGCCAGTTGTGTCCTCTATGAAAAACTGAGCAGCAGTGGGGGAACCTGTATCCGCACCAAACACATACGCAGTATTGAACGTTGTTCGTGCGCCGCCTGTCCAAGTAAAAGTGGACGCATTATTCAGTGGCATGGATAAAGTGAGATTCCCGGTCGGATTGCCGAGATAATTCCATCGTGTCGAGAGTGTGGATGGAAAGTCAGCCTGTACCAACGGCCTACATGATGCCGATCCAGGGGAACTTCCTGTCCCCGGTCCCGCCGCAATAGCATTTGCCGCACAATTGGGGCTCGTGAACTGCGGGCCAGTTTGGTTGTTCACAGCGGCAGTAAGACCGAGAAAAGCAGAAGTGCCACCCGAACCTACAGAAGTGAGCGGTTGTCCGTTCAAGTTGCAAATATAGACATTTGGGGCAACCCCGCATAAATCACCGCCAACAGCGCCCTGAAACGGGATGGTTTTTGCCGCCGTGCCATTTACTTGCCCCATCGACGAAAAGTTCATCAACTTTAGAAATTCGTTGGCGATAGTGATTGAGTTTGCGGCATTCGGATGCGTGCCGTCGTAGCCATTGCAGTTAGGTAAAAGATTTGAGGTGTAGCATGCCCCGCGCACATCGGCATTGGCGATTCCGAGGCCATCTCCTGATAGTTCGTCCGTCACTTGCTGGATATTCTGATCGAGCCCGTCTAACTGAGCGTCAGTGTGCGCGGCGTCCTTGTACATCGTCGCAGCATAGTCATAAGGCCCGGTATTCGTAAGTTGGTTTCCGTTTCCGGCAACGCCAATAATACGTAGTTTGTCCGTTGAATAGGCGCTGACATAGGTCACGGTCATGACGTGCAGACCATTGTTTAGCCCTGCGAAGCGCAGCGCATACGCAGATGTGCAGGACGCTACTAATGAGCTAGTTGGGCAGGTGTTCGGTCGTCCAGTTCCCAGCGGGGTGCTCCACGCCAGAAACGGCGTAAAAAGATTGCATTGGTAATTGATGCAACCGGCACCGCCGGATATTTGCGCAACCCCTTGTGGTTGTAGTTGAGTTACCGGAGATCCACCGAAACTGGTGATTGTTACGTTGAAAGCCGGGTAAGTGGTGGTGGTCGCGCCCACGATAAGGTAGCCGGTTGTGCCATAGAAAGAGCAGGTCCAGGTTGAACCGTTAGTGTTTGTTGCCAGCACGCCGGGAATTGATCCGACTGTAGTCCCGTTGTAATTGGGCAGCCATGTGTCGGAAGCCCATGTGCCGGATGTGGCACAAGCCGAACTCTGCCCGCTCTTGAGATTTGGAGCGAGTTTCCAAAGATAAGCCGCGCGTAGAGACGCAATCCATTCAGGTTCGGGATAGCTTGGAGGATTGTAGTTTAGTTCGTTTTCGCCAATGAGCAAGCTGCTAACCGAGGTCGCGGTTACTGGAGGATCGGCGTAGATGCGTAGGTTCTGATCATACAACTGATCCCCATTGTTGCCTTCGTTGGTGAGAGTCCACCCTTGCGCTGCCGCGATTAAAGGTGCGTATGCCTGTGCGCAAGGTTCAGTAGTACCGCATGGTCCATAACCAGCCGTGATCGAGTCACCATTCGCCGTCCAAGCCCGCCCGCGCAGTGTTGTGCCGTTGATGGCGTTAACGACCGCACTCGTTGCCGCGACGGTGCCTGCGACATTGATGCCGTTCGTCCCATTCGAAGTGAGGCCGGGGATGAATCCAGCGCCGGCTGGCCCGGTCGGGCCGGCAGGGCCGGTTTGGGTGACAACCAGCGCGGCCTCGTTAGGTGGGTACACGTCGAAGCTGCAAGCGCCGCCCACACTCGTGGCAGCGGTGCAGAAGCCGCTGGAGACGGCAGATCCAGAGCCAGCGGGTTGTACGCACGAGTAGCCCGGACCCAACAGCTGCCTGCCGCTTACGTTGTCTGTCACGGTGAGCGAGTAGCAAATATTGATGGGCAAGGTCAGCGCGGTGTCGGCGAGCTGGATAGTAAACACGCCGTTCGTGACAATCGTAGCAACGGTGCTGGACACCGACTGACCTAAACCATTCACGCGGAAGCCGAGCGGCGACCCGGAGTTATTGACTGGCGAGGCGTGTAGGGTGGCGTTCGCGATCAGGTTGCCCGTGGAGTCCTGCAGCTGGTTGCTGCTAAGGGACACGTAACCCAGAGGCGTGGTGGCGAACGAGGCGACGGCAAACGCGAGGGGGCACGCGCCCAGCAGGGCGGACCGCAGAAACTTATTCATGGGGACAACTCCGGGTGTGGATTAGAAAATGATTAGAGAATTGGCACGCCTGGCCGAACTGCGATCAGGGCAAATTTGGCCGCGAACGACTCCGCGATCTCATCGTCGGTGGGCTCCTTGACCTTGCGACCTAACATGAAATCTTCAGAGCTGAGCGGGGGATCGGGGCGCGCCATCGAGAAGTTGGCGGTAACTGAGGCCAGGATTCCGACCAGGTAGTTGCTGCGATCGAGGGCCTGCTTGTGCCGGCGCAGGAGAGCGGAGAACTGCCGCGGGGTAAGGGACCAGAAGTCAGCGTCGGATAAGTGTAGATCGTAACGCGCTGAACTCCACAATCCCATCCACCGCTGCGCGTTGGTTAGCTCTGGTCCGTCCTGGGGGCCGTGTCTTCGTCCGCCTCGGTGTCAGGTTCGGCCATGCCGGCGCTCCAACATGCGAGCACAGCGGACCATATCTCGGACAGGTTCTTGCGCGTCACGAGAGTCTTGACTTCGGCCAGGGTGGACTTCGGGTTCAGGGGAAGCATCGCGGCGTAAAGCATGGCCCGGACCAGGTTGATCGAGGGCGCGGAAATGTCGCGTGAGCGCAACCCGGTCAGCAGCGCGCGGTCGGTTACATCTTCGGCGACGGCGACCGCTTCGAAGGAAAAGAGCAGTTGGAACGTGGCCTCGCCGATGGTCAGGGATGTGGAAGGTGCTACGGGGTTAGTCATGATTCCTCTTCAGGTTTGTGGTATCCCCGGTCCCCAAACGCGAGGGACCGGGGGAACCCAGTTCAGTTGGGTTTAGCTGCCGGTCTTAATGGTCATGATCCCTTGCAACTTGATGTTGATCTTGACGGTCAGCGTCTTGTCAGCACCTATGCCGACCGGGGTAGGCATAGAGGAGACCCAGCCATTGAAGTCGTACACGTTTCCGCTCGTGACTTGTCCGGCGATCTTCTGCAATTGCACCTGATACTGGTTCGCGAGTCCGGACAGGAAAGCTGTCTGGAGCGCAATCAAACCGGGGTCACCGGGCAAGAACACACCCGTCGCGGTGAACTCACCGGGGTCCAGCACGGTCGGAATGGATTCCTTCGTGACGGTGCCGGCGATGTCGGAAGGCGAGCCTGTATTTGTGATGTCGTCAAAGCTCAGCTTCTGTTCTGGCAGGGTGAAGTCCTTAATCTGCAAGAGCGCAATGCCGGTGGGGGTTGCAGCCGGGGCAAGAGTCAACGCGGTCGGAGGAATGGACGGAGCAGCGACAGGCGCTGCAATGGTTGCGGGAGTGGCATTGATAACCAGGACTGCGCCTGCGCCTGTGCCGCCCTTTGAGAGAGTGGACATGATGTTACCTCGTGTGAAGCGGTGGGGGCTTAGCTCTGGTAATCGACCAGGACTGAGACGTTGGTTGTGGAGAGCAGGGCGTCGGACTGATACAAATCGGTGAGATTGACGACGTCGGCGAAGAAGACTTGTGGACCGCCGGGGAGAAATCCCTGGTAGCCGTTGAGCGCGGCCTTGACCGCGAGCCCGAGCTTGTGGGCGATGAGGTAGCTGCCTGGCCCGAAGCACGCGTGGCAGCTAAACAGAATGCGCGCGTGGGCCACACCGCTCGATCCGGTGAGCGTCATCTCGTCGTGATCGCTGACCGCCTGGTACACGATGGCGGGGAAGAGCGAGATATCGACGGGCGCGGGGATCGGCTGGATGCTGTCGCCGCCGGCGACGATGGCCACGATGGGCGTCTCGGTGAGCAGCAGCGCGACAATGCCTTCGATGAGTGTGACCATTTAGTAGTCCTCTCCGCCGTACTCCGAGTCGGAAGGTGAATCGTCGGCCAGGTCCTGGCCGAGCGAAGATGCCAGGTTTTCAAGCATCACTTCGACGGCCCGCTCAATCGAAGAATCGAAGCTGCGCACCATGAACGGGTTTGCGTCGATGTGCTTTGTAACGTGCGAACCCTTTTCACCGCTCTTGCCGCCCTCGATGTGGTCGAAGCCGTTCTCAACCCAATAGGCCACGTGGCCGGTGCCGATGCCGGGGCCGACCTTCACCGCCGGGTTGTACCTGGTCCCGATGACGACCTGGTCGCAGAGACTTTCTTTGAGCACGCCCGGCTGCAGGGCATTGCTGTCCGGAGTCGGTTCGTCGGTACGCTCGGGGCATTCCGCGACCATTGCGTCGAGGAGGACATCACCGCCGGCCTGCAGCGCGTTGCGGACCGCCCGCTTGGCTACGCGCGTGGGGAGTGCCTTGAGCAGGTCCTCCCATTCATGCGTGTCGATGGTGAGCTTGACTTCATCGGCCATTACGAACTCACGGTGTCAACGCCGATGCAGGCGAGGATCAAAATCCGGTGACGCCGATTCACGTCGTCAACATCCTGGATGGTGTAGGCATTGTCGCCGAACTGGATCCGCATGCCGGGCGCGATCGCGACCGCGGGATAGCGGATGGTGATGCAGTCGGTTGCGTTGGCCGCTTGAGTGGAGTTCTGAAACGAAAACTTGAAGGTCAGGCTCGAGGTGCCCTCGATGGCGGCGTGCGTGGTCAGCACCGTTGACCAGGTAGTGCCGGGCTGCCCGGCTGAGTCGCGGGTGGAGCTGGGCTTTTGGATGGTGATGGAGTGGCGAAGCCGGCCGGCGGCGAGTTGGGTTGGGTCGAAGGTCATGCCTGGTACCCGAAGGTGTCGAAGGTGTCGGTTGCAAGCAGGCTCTCAACGCCCATCTCGATGGCTTTGGGCGGATTGGCCTCGGCTGCGTCGCGGTGGGTGAACCAATACGAAATCAGCAGGCTCATGGCCTGGGTGATGGTGGCCGGGCAGTTGCCGATGCAGTAGCTCGCCGTGAGTGTCGCGCCTGTGTACGAGCTGTTGACGGTCAAGACCGAACTCGCATTGGTGAAGGGGACTGGAGCGCCGGTAGAGTCCACCAGGACGATGTTGGTGACCTGGAGTACCGTGCCAGCCATGAACGCCGCGGCCTGGGAAAGCGTAATTGCGAATGGCGAAGCCAATGGAACTTCCAGCGAATCCACAACCGGCAGCGCATACGTCGCGGCCGTGTAGAGGATGGTGACCGAGCCGGGGAGGTAGCTCTGTGTGTATGGCCAGTAAAGCCCCGGCATGGGCACGATGCGCGCCGGCTCGCTCGTCAGGTCGACGTAATACTGGCTTGGATCGAGAGTCTGCAGAGTGCCGGTGAGATCGATGTAAGTGATGCTTTCAACTGAGAGCGTGGCCACCATCGGCAGCCTGATCATGAGCGCGTGCCAGTATTTCCCGTAAAGGACGTGGCGATCATTTGCGCCGATGGTGCCAGACCAATCAGGGAAGGGAAAGAAGTCAAGGTTCAGGCGCATGGCGCGTGGGAAGATGGCGCGCTGCATTTTCTTCTCGACATATTGCCGCGCGGCGATGATGTATCCGCCGATCACCGTGTCCTGCGAGGTATCGCCGGAGTCGATGATGCATTGCAGCTTCGCCTGGGCGAGGGTCATCGGCTCCGCGATGGGCGCGGACATTTCTTTGTAGACGAGGGGCATGGTTTACCTGATGGCGCGTTCGCGGTTCTGAATTGGACGGTCCGCCTGTTCGCGGGGGACGCGGATCGGCGCCGGCTTGGGAGCCGGTGGGGTTGGAACTGGGGTTTGTGGCATGGGGCCTCTTCGGGGCCGGCGTTGAAGCCGGCCCCGTGGGGAGGAGGTTGAGGGATTGGTTACTTGCCTGTGAGTGTGATTACAGGATGGCTGCCTGCATCCGTGACAGCGCCGCCCACGCGGGCGAAGGCCACGAAGCCAGTCCGGTTCAGCTCGATCCAGCGGTCAACGCTCTTCTTGAGCATGATGCCGGGAAGCACTTCGCGGTAGGTGTAACCCTCTGAAAAGTTGCCGAACTGGATGTACGGGTTGCCCACGCCGATCGCGGGTTGGTAGGGGTTGATCTTCACCGGGAAGCCGAAGATCGTGCCCGCGAAGCCGGAGATTCCGCCGTCAAGGAAGGGCAGGAAGATGGGGCGCTGGTTGCCGTCCGTGATGTTCATGATCCCGTTGGCGAGGGTTGCATTGCTCATCAGCCACGAAGCGCCGATCGCGTATGCAGGGTCCAGGGTGGCCAGCATGCCAGTCAGATCGGCATATTTGGTCACGAGCGTGGTGGCACCGGTGATGCCCGCGGCGACGGCCGAGAGCGCGCCGACGTTCGACGTGTTGCCGTTGGTGATCCAGTTCGCGGCTGTGCGTTGATAGCGCGTCTGGGTCGCCTTCTCAACGAACCCGACCAGGTCGAACAGGACGTCGTTGAGCAGAGAGTTGTCGAGCAGGATCGGATTCGACCGGATGTCGTCAACCTGGATGGTGACGCCGGTGGCCGAGGGATCGGTGGTGGTGATGGGGGCCGAGTTGAGCACGAAGCCGTTAGCCAGATCCGAGAGGAGGGGAGCCTTGACCGCTTCGCCGGTGCTGGTACGGAACTTGTACACCAGGTCGTATACCGAGCCCGAAGACTTGAGGGCAATCTTCGGATCGGTGACGCCTACCGGAATCATGACAGAGCCATCGATGGCAATAGTCAGATCGCGGCGCTCGAATGTGGCTCCGGCTGCGTAGTTGCGGAGTGCCACCGCGGTTGCGGCGCGGCGCTCATCCATGGAGCGGGTCTCAGCTACGACGATGGCGCCATCGGCGATGGGCGCCTGGGCAACGCGGTTGGGTACGCTGCGGAGCTCGGCCGCGTCGGCTTCGAGCGAAACAGTGCGCTCGATGTCGGCCTTGATCACGTTGGCGTCGGCCAACATCTTGTCTACGGCGACCCGCTGCTCGGTCGTCACGTCTGCGCCGGCCATAATGGCGCGGGCGTCAGAGAGGAGTTTGTTGCGCTTTTCCTGCAATTCAAAAAGGGTCATGGTACTTCCTTGTGCTGCGAGATTTGATGCTTGCAGGACAGCGGCAGCGGCAGGCTGGGGCTTCTCAGCGGCATGACAGACGGGTGCGAGTGAACGCGGCCGGCAAGCGGCGCGCCCGTCATGCGTGATGCAAAAAGTGGTTTAACCGTGGTTGGGCATATGCTCCGCGGTCTTAATCGCACACATGGCATTGGCCGCGTTGCAGGCGGCCTGCGAGAACTTCAATGCTTCCTCTGACTTCTCCGCCTTCGCGGCCTTATCGATCAGAGCTTCAACTTCTTTTCTCTTGTCGTTGGGCATCCGGTTCTACCTCCGAATTCATCACTAGATTAGTCGGTGAAGGCCAGGCGGATGTTCATCACGCGGTTTGCGTCTGCGTTTCTGATGGAGCGCGACTCGGCGCACGAGCAGTACTCCTCGTCACAATCGGCGTCGGAACACAGGCCGCAATCGCCGCCGGCGCACTCGGCGCAGTCGCAGGAGCATTGTTCTGCGTCGCGCTGTTTCATCTTGGCGCGGATCTCGACGGGGCACGACGCGAGGGACCGGATCGATACCTCGGACGACTGGTACGCCGGGAAGCTGCATGGCGAGATCTCGTAAAGGTCGACGGCGATCAGCGTGCGCACCACGTTGCCGGCGGCATCGCAGAGCCACTTGTCCTCAATGGTGGAGAATCCGAAGCTGTTGGCGTCCAGGTCGCCGCGGTCAACCGACTCGGCCAGGTCAGAGCCCTGGGAGTTCTTCGGCAGCTTGCAAACGAAGCGCAGGCCTTCGGGCGAATCGGTCAGAGCCAGAGTCTTGCTTTTTGTCCGGCCGAGCAGGTTGGCCGGGATGTGATCGCGGAGACAGAGTACGTCTGCGCCAGCCTTGAGCGCGCCGGCGAAGACTCCAGGGGCCAGCAGCTCGGTGAAGCCGCCCAGGTCGCACGACGGCGAGTTGTAGGGGATGAGCCCGGAGAGCGTGCGGGTGCCGTCGTCTGCGGTGGCGACGCGGAACTCGGTGGTAAGAAGCGTGCGTACTGTGCGCTCGGTTTTAGGCTGCTTGATCATCTGTGTCCTCTTCGGGTGCTGCGAGTTCGTGTACCGCTTTGGCCGCGGCGATGTCGCGTGAAACCGCGATGTGAATGGAGCGGACGGCGCGGGTGAACTCGGCGTTGGCGTAACCGGCGCGATCGGCGTCTGGAATGACTGCCGGCCACTTTGCGGCCCGCTTTTCCATTGCGCGCAGCGCGTCGTTGATTACGCCGTCGGCTGGATCGCCTCCGGTGAACAAACCGACGCCGTTTTGACCGATCGCCGTGTCCGCGATGGAGCGAAGAACAGGCTGGAAACAGGCCGTAATCGCGGCCAAATCCCTCTTGCTGCGGGTCAAAAGGCGGTTGAACCCGTCTGAATAGAGGCCGATGAAGGCGCGGGTGTACACGCCAAGCATGGACCGCTCCGCCGGCGTGGGCAGTGCCGCGTCAATGGGCTGGTCTTGCAGCGACTCGGTATCGAGCAGTCGCTTTGAATTTTGGTAATTGACGGCCGTGACGTAGACATCGCACTCCGGACCGCCGGGATTCTCACCGAGCTTGCGGAGCACGTCGTTGGCCGTGTACCACCCACCGTTGCGCCCGGCCTGGTAGGCCTCGTTCTGCGACTTCAAATCGGTGCGCAGCAGTCGGGTTACATCGAAGCTGCTGTAAAACTTCCCTGCCTTGCTGCCTTGGGTGGGGCAGAGCTTGCGATCGAATTCGGCCTCAAGCTTGCGCAGCAGCGGTGCCAGGGAGATGACCAGGAATTGGAGCATGAGCTGCTCTGAGTTCGTGCCACTCAAACGGCTGGTGTCGCCGACCAGGTGCGGGCTGATCTTCCAGAGCGCCGCGATATCGGCGCGCTGGAATGACCTGGTCGCGAGGAACTGCGATTCTTCGGGCGTGAGCCCGAGGGACTGATAGGACCAGTCGCCGCCCCATAAAAATTGCATACGTCCCTGATTGACGCCGCCGGCGTTCTCCTGCCAGCTTTCCTTCATTTCTTTCTGCACCGCTGGAGACGGCTTGGGGGCCTTGTTCATGAAGACGCCTGTGCCCTTTGTGCCGTTGCCGAAGAGTCGCGCGCCATGTTTCTCAGCCGCCTTGGCCAGGCCCAGAGATTGGCGGGCCAGCATGATGGGGGACATGCCCTTGCGGCCTTCGAGTGAAAACAGCGGGACGTGAATCATGTCCTTGGCATCGACGATGCGATAGGTGCCGAGAGGTTCGCCCTGCGAAGTTTTGTACGCCATGACGCCGCTGGGCTGTCGGACTGGTTCGGTCTTGAGCGGATTCAGCGGCCAGAGCGCGACAGCCTGCCTGAGCTTGTTGCGCTCGATCTGCGCGTAGCAGTTGCCCATGGCGAGGCAGCCGATCATAGTCTCAACGAAACTCGGCGCGGACATTTCCGGGTTTGGCTCGCTGTTGAGCAGGTAGTGCAGGCCGGTGTCTTCCGCGACGACGTGCCCCTTGTCGGTGCGCTCCATCAGCCGCAGCGGGAGCGTGGCTCCCATTGAAGCGAGCAGGGTGATGCAGGAATAAACGGTCGTAATCTGGAGGCTGTTGGCCTCATTGATCTGCTCGCCGGCGACGGTGGCTTCGCCGCCAACTAGCCAATCCCAGATCGCGCTGGAGCTGAGGGGGATGGCGGGATTGTCGATGGGGCTGCCGCCGCGAAGGGCGATCAACGCGGAAGTGATTCTTTTGCCGAAGAGGGCCATGTGTAAGTTCTCAGTGGTGCGTGGACTACATCGAGAAGCAGCCGATACCGGATTGGCTGGCGGTCGATTCAGCGGTGAGGGCGCGGTTCATCGCGTTAAGTAAGGCGACCGCGCCGTCGATCTTGTTGGCCGGCTTCTGTTTCTCCGGGAAGGCATTCTCGGACTGGCCGCGAACTTTGGAAACCACGTTGCTCATGCACCAGGTCAACACCGGATCGCCGGTATGGTGCACGCGGCCGTCGAGGATCGCCGCATCGAGCGACTTCATCGGCAGGCTGAGATACTGCGGAATCTGTGGCACCTCAACGAGCGTGACGCCGGTGGCCAGGTATAGCTCCTGGGTAAGCTGGTCGCAGTAGCGCTTGTCGTAGCACAGCGCCGTGACGCTGTGGGCCTCGATGTCGGCCGTCAGATCGGTGCGCACTAGGGCGTAGTCAAGCGCGCTGCCCTCGCAGGGGATCAGGAAGCCCTCGTCCGCCCACTTTTGATAGTGCTGGTTCTGAGGCAGCGAGATCCGATCCTGCGGAAGGTAGTGCCGCGGGAACACATAGAAATGCAGCTTCCCGTCGGCCGAGCGCACATAAACTTTGACCACGCCGCTGAGATCGAGCACGCTGGCGAGATCCATGCCGATGTAAAGTGGATCCGCTTTGAAGTCTTCCTCGCTGAGCGTGGCGTCTGCGCCAGCCGCCCATTTGACCAGGTTGAAATACGCGGCCGATGCCGTCATCCACTCGCACAAATGCTTGGTGCGGAAGACCCCGGCCTTACCCGCGTTCTTGATGGCCTGTTGCTGATCGTGCAGTAGCGTTTCGAGCGAGACGGACACACCCAGGTTCGGGTTCGCCATCCAGAGAGCCGCTACAGTGGTCCAGTCGGTGCCGGCATCGATCGTGTAGATAACCGTGAAAAGCTGCTCGTCGATCAGGGCGCCCTCGAGGACGCGCTGCGCGGTGATCTGCAGATCGTGGCACGGGGACGCCGTGTTGAATCCCGCCGTGGTGATGACCAGGAGGAGTGGTTGCTCTCTCCCGACCATCCCGGTGCGCAGGGTGTCGTACAGCTCCGCTGTGTCTGCCTCGTGAAACTCGTCGCAGATGCCGCATGAGATCGATGCGCCGTCGCCGGGTTTGCCGATGACGGGGATGAAACTGCCGCCGGTTGCCTCGACGGTGAGCGATCGCGCGTTGGCCTTGATGCCCAGGACCTTGCGCAGGTCAAGGGTTTTCTCGACCATGATCTTGGCCGGGCGCCATACTTCGAACGCCTGCTTTTCGCTTGTGGCGCCGCAGACTACTTCGGCGCCGGCCTCGTTATCGCACCGCAGCATGTAGAGGCCGATCGCGGCGGCGAGGGGCGACTTGCCGTTTTTGCGCGGCACACAAATGTACGCTTCGCGGTACCGGCGAAGCCCAGTCTCTTTACTGAGCCAGCCAAAGATCGAGCAGACAATGAAGATCTGCCAGGGACCGAGCTTGAGCTTCTCTCTGCGCGCTGCCCAGCGGCCCTTGGTGTGGGGAAGCAGTTCGATGAACTCGCAGGCCTTGTTGGCGGTCGCGTCGTCGAACCTATATGGGAAACCCGGCCGCTCTAAATTCTCAAGGTGCCGGGCTGCAGCAAGGCGGATCCACTTGCAAGCCAGGATGGTGCCGTTGGCGACCTCGACCGCGTATTGTGTTGCCGCGCCGGCGTAGCTCAAGCATTCCGTAATCATGCGAATTTTGCGAACGGTGAAGGCGCTAGGGCCGGGTCGCCCTTACCGGGCGCCAGGTTGACCCGGCTCCGATCGGAAGGGGTCATGGCCAGGCGGCTGAGGCAGCTCACAAGTTGGGCGGCGTTGCTGCTCGTGAACTCGACGCCGAAGCGCATCTGGAAGGTGAGCCGGCAGGTCAGCTCAAGGATTAGGCGATCGGAGTTCATGAGCACGCCGGGTGGAATCTGGCGGACCAGCTCTTTCCAGATCGCCTTCAGCTCCGCGTCGAAATGCTTTGGGGCTGGGCCGAGGGCGCCGGTTGGTTTAGGCTCGCTGGTTCGGTTGGCATAGCGTTTTTTGTCGTGCTCGATGCTGCCCGATATGGCCAGGACTGAGGTTGCTTTTCGCGGTGCGGGCATGGCATCTCAAATTTCCTGAACTGCGGACACGTGAAAAAGGGGCGCGTGGTCTAGAGAGGATGGCCTCAAAACCTTTTGAGACCCCCTATCCCTTTGGGGCGACCCGGAGTGACTTTGGGAGCCTCTATTCGCCGGCGGCCGTTCGTGACTTGTGGCAGTCGCCGCAGAGCGCCATTAGGATCGTGTCGTCAAACCTGCGCTCGGGAGCGTATCGGAGCTTGATTGTGTGGTGGACGTCGGTGCCCACGCGCACGCGGCCATGTCCCAGGCAGTCGACACAGAGCGGATGCTCCCGTAAATACCGAAGCCGGAACTGCTGCCACTCATAGTCGTAGCCGCGCTCGTTTGCGGTGCCACGGCCGAAGCCGGATGAGGCAGCCGCGACCCCGTGCGCAGCGCAATAGCCCGCAACCACAAGGCTTGGGCAACTCGGATACGCACAGGGACGCGACGGTCGAGGCGGCATGTTAGGCCGCTGTCGCTGTGGCCGAAAGCTCTTTGTATTCAGCTTCAATCAACGGCAGGAACGTGCCCTTGAAATAGGTGAAGAAGGACTCGATATCATGAACTTCGGCCAGGTCTGCCGGAAGGTCGATGCCCTTGGCGGCGACCGCAATAGCGCCATCGGCAATCGCCAGCTCTGCAGCCTTGACCAGGTTGATCACTGCGGCCTTGATCGCGGGTTCGCCTTTGACGGCTTCGTCGATCAGCGTCACAAACTTGGGGGCGTGCACAAACGGATATTCGACGTCGGCAACGATCTTCTCTACTACGGTTTTAAGGCTCAATGTATTGCTCCTTTGAGGGTTGGTTGGATTTGGTTTGCTGAGAACGCCCGCTGGCGAGGCCGCTGAAGGGCCTCACTCGGCTGCGGGCTTGAGAAGATTGCGCCGGTTGGCAGCCGTTGGCTACCGCGTGACAGTGGTCAGATGGACCGTCCGGTCAACCGGCGTGACCGTAGCTGTTTTGAGTTTGCAGACGTGATCGGCCTGCTGGCTGTCTTGGAATTCGATCAGTTCGTCCGCGCGCTTTATGCGCATCGGGATCTCGATTAGCTCATGGCAGTCATCGCAGCGGAGTGTGCACCGTTCGATCTGGAGCCGCATGTGTCCGCCTTTTACTGCCCTAATTACATAAACGCGGATCTTCGGAATTATCTACGGCACTTCCCCTTGATGCGGTCGAATCGAGCGCGCACGGCGCCCAGGCTCAGGCCGGTTGCTTCCGCGATGTCGCGCATCTCCGCGCCGTCCACCAGCGCGCCCACCAGGTCAAGCTGATCTACAGTCAGCCAGACGGGCGGCAAATCGCTCATGCCCCTGCGCGGGGAATCGTCTGAGTCGTCGCGCGCAAGTTCCTGCTCGAGCATTTCGACGATTCTGGCATCCGACAGGACTGACCGCGCATGGCGGGCCTTGTCGAGGATCAGGTTGCGGAGAATCTTGCGAAGCCAGGTCGCGCAGCTCGCATGGCGGCCGTCGAACCCGTTAATGTGTTTCCAGACCTGGATGCACGCCTCCTGCGCAAGGTCCTCGGCATCCTCGCGGCCTTCCAGGCGGCCAACACTCACGGCGAACGCGCGTGACTCCAGAATCATGCCGTCCAGGCTCAGCTCGCCGGCTTTGTAAGCGACAAAGGATGCTTGCAGTCGGCCGCGCGTCATGCCGCCAACCCCCTCAGGCTCTTCCTCAGCTTCACCACGCACTTGGCCAGTATCTGACCCACTCGTGCCATGCACACACCATGGACCAGGCCGATCTCGCGCAGGGTCATGTCGTCTTCAAAGCGCATCCTGAGAATCGTTTGCTCACGAATAGACAACAGGGCCACGGCCTCCATCATCTTGTCTGCGAAGTCCATCCTGATCACGCGATCCAGCTGGTCTTCCCCTTGGCTGGCGACGGTGGCTTTTATGTCCACTTCGTCACCGCTCTCGTCTATGCGGCCAGGCTTGTCCAGGTCAAACACATACGATCGCGCCAGATCTTCCCTCAACTGGTGCAGGTCTACCAGGCTCACTTCCAGCAGGGCTGCGATTTCCTCATCTTCAGGGTCTCTCTGTAGCTTTCGGGTAAGTAGTTGCTCTGCGTCGGCCATCTTCCTGCCTCTGCTACGGGCCACGCGCGAGCACCAGTCCTTCTCGCGTATGCCATCCAGCATGGCGCCAGTTACGCGGCCCCTCATGAACGTTGTGAACGTCGAGCTGCCCGGTTCAAATCGCCTGGCAGCTTCTATGGCTCCATACGAGGCATCGGACAGCAGGGCGTCGAGGTCTGTTTGCGGCATCTTCTTATGCATGCTGAACGCCAAGCATCTGACAGCGGTCATGCCTCCGATCACCAATGCTTGCTCCGCTGCGGTCATGGCTGGCTCGCGCATCAGGCCGCCAACTCTTCGACCCTGATGAGCCGAGCATAAAAAAGCGCTGGATTCCACGACGCGACGATGGCGCGTGCGACGCTCGATCCCGCGACGTAGTCTTCCATGACTTTGAGGTTTGGGCGCAAAGATTGCCCGCACGGCAGCCGCTTGAAGGGCGCGTGGAGCGAGTCGGGGTAGTTGCGCCAGGTGATTTTGATGGGCGCGTGAATGGGGGACTTCATACGTGGCTTTTTCATAAGCCGGCGAAGCTCCCGGCCCAGTGGATGTGCCCGTAAAGGCGGCGAAGGGCGTTCTGGTCGTGGCTCGCCGTCTCCACCAGTCGTTCGTAGTAGGAGATCTGAGGGTTCACAGGCGACCACCGAGCGCGCTCGCGGAGCAGGGCGGCATCAACCTCTGCGGTTATTTCCGCGATGGAGTTGGATTCAATCAATGAGCACCGGCTTCGCCCTGCGAACGCGAATCGACTTCCAGCGCGCCGGCGTCTGCGCGCGGCGCTCGTAGGTGCAGATCTTCCGCACCGTGGTTCGAGCCAGGTTGAGTTCGCGTGAGATTTTCTTGTAGCCGAGCCCGTCATCCTCATGCGAGTTGCGCATTTGGTCGACCAGGGCGTCGGAGAGGACAGCGTTGTGGTGGGTCGCGCCGATTCTCCGGCCGGACTCATTCACCGCAACGAGCAATCTAAGTTGTAAGGGCACACTCTAGTTATGAGCAAAAAAGCTCGCAAAGTTGATTCGACTCCGCACAGTGCGACTCCGCACTTACGCGCGTATCTTGGGGGATGGAGGTGTTGGTGATGGCCGATTTGCGAGAGCTGTTGACGGCCGCTGTTCACGCGCTGCGCAGTTACCAGTACGGCAACGCTTCAACCGAACTCGCTGAAGAGATGGCCGACCACATCGACGAAGCGCTCAAGGAGGCGCCAACAATGATCAAGCCAACCATCGGACGCGTCGTCTGGTTCTGGCCGCACGGTCTAAACCCTGGGACTCAGCCCCAGGCGGCTCTCATCGCCTACGTCCACTCAGATACCATGGTCAATCTCGCCGTCTTCGACCCCGAGGGCGAAGCGCACAGCCGGACCTCGGTGTGGCTCTATCAAGGCGCCGGGGAAATCCCCGATGGCGCGTACTGCGAGTGGATGCCGTACCAGATCGGCCAGGCGAAGACTCAGGCCCCTGGCAGCGCCACGCCGTGATCGAACTCCGCGTAGTTATCCAGGTGGTCCTTGATCACCCGGTAGCATTCGCACGCGCGCTCCTCAAGGCTCGACGCATCCAGGATGCGCACCGTGCCGCGGACGTAGTCGATCAGCCCCGCGGCCTTGAGCGCGCTGGCGGCGATCGACACGGTTGAGCGCGTCGCCCCCAGCATGTCGGTCAGGTACTCCTGGCTCAAGGCGAATGTGTCCGTGCGCGCGCGGTCGGCGCAGATCAGCAGCCACCGCGCAAGGCGCTGCTCAAAGTTATGCCGGCTGTTGCAGCCCGCGCTCTGCATCGCCTGCACCAGTTGCGCCTGCACATAGCGCAATGCCAACAACTGGAAGATTCCGCCACGCGCGAATTCGAGCCGCGCCAGCTCTAGCTTTGCCGCAAAGCCCGAGCCTGCGATCTGTGTGTACACGCGGTTCAAGCTGCGCTTGGTCCCCATCAGCGCGGACACGCCGATAATCGACTCGCAGCCGAACATGCCAACCTCGACCTGGACGCCGTCCTGGAAGGTGGTGGTCATGGACGCCATGCCAGCCTCAATGAAGAAGAGATGCTCGATCGGCTTTCCCGGAAACTCAAACTCATGAGCCAGATCGAACTTCACCGGGCGCAACCGCAGCCGTCCAACTACCTCGGCCGAAAGCGCGCGCAGAACAGTGTTCGTGTACATGATCCAAGGTTACTCCCGCGCGGTCCTCCCCCAAAAGTGTTACTTGTTTCCGCATTTTAATCTTGCTATATGTATTACTTTGTCCTACATTTCACACAGCCCAAGAGAAAAGAGGCACCACCGATGAGCATCGAGTCAATCGACCTCTCATGCCGCGAAGGCTTTCATGACAAGGTTTATCGCGCACAGATCGAAGAGGCCGGCAACGGCTACGTAGTCAATTACCAGTTCGGCCGTAGAGGCACGGAATTGTCCCGTGGAACCAAGACTGACACGCCGGTGTCACTTGCCGAAGCAACTAGCGTTTTCGACAAGCTGGCGAAACAGAAGCTCGGCAAAGGCTACTTCAGGGAGGTCGAGTGCGCCAACAAAAATACGGCCATGGTTGCAGGACAGGCTTTGACTCAAGATAGCGTAAATGCTGCATTGAGGTGGCTGTGGGAACGGGCGGAGCATCTGAAAACAAGAGACAACGCCCTCGCCTTCGTGGAGATGCTCCACTGGCGTGATCTCGCCATAAAAGAGTTCTTCGCCCAAGGTTACGCTCTTCAGCCCCTCATCTCCGGCAGCGAAGTACATACACACTACAGCACGTCCCGGAATGAATCCGCGGTGCGCTGGCTTGAGAAGCTGGCATTCGCATCGGACAAGGCAGAGAACCCCGCCACTCTGCTGGCAATGCTCAACTGGCGCGACAAGACTCTCGTAGAACGCGGCATCGAACTGACGGGCTGATTAGGCGGTCAACGATACAGAAACTTAGATATAGCCAAGCGCTTCTCAACGCAAGAAGAAAGAACACATCATGAAACGCTTCATTTTGGTCCTACTCGCACTGATGTTCACCGTCCCGGCAATCGCGCAGGTGACGCCGGTCACCGCACCTGCTGTCCCCTTCGATGCGTCCGTGTTTCGTCAGGCGCTCCGTGACAAGCTCCCATCTCTGCAAACAGAAATTACCGCAAGCGGCAACCGGAATGAAGCAGAGAAAGCATGCGGGGTGAAGGTTTTTTCGGCGATTGCAGAAATGGCCTATAGTGCATCACCACTTACAAAAGAGGAGGCGCAACAGTGGGGAACCGCGCAAACAAAAGCGGTGAAATTATGCTTTACAGAAGCCATGCCTCCGGTTCCCGCCGCCGACCAGCAGGTGGTGCCCACCCCCGCACCATCAGGCAAGCTGAGCCGAACCGATTTTCTACAGAGCAGGGTGGATGCGGCCGCTCAGATGTGCAAGTCTGCTATTGTTGCGACGGCTAAAGACCCGTCCTCGGTGCAGTTCGATGACAAGTACGCTTACGGTTTTGGCGCAGTCCTCACTAGAAACTGGATAATCATCGATTGGGGCATCATGGGGAGAAACACATACGGAGCAGTGCTGAGGCACACAATGGAGTGCAAGGTCTCTTGCATACAGGGCAAGGCTTGCACGTTCGTAGATCTCACCGAATAACCGGCATCCACACGCGGAAGCCCCGTCGAAGTAAAAAGTCCTTACGCCAAAAAGAAGGGATTTACGTACTTGACTCCCGTTTCTTTGATTCCGCATCACTTAGCCTCTTTGTGGAAATCTTCCGTTGACGCGGTGGTTTTTGCTTCGCTTCGGGACGGTATTTGAGTACCACATCAACCATTTTGTCGAGGATTTTAGGTGGCTTCATTGAATCAACCTCGCATAAGTCAGACGCTTGCCGTCAACCGCGTCAATGAACGAATCGAGCCGGTCCAGCGTGTGCCGTTTTACATCGCCCTCATTCAGCCGAAAGGTGAACTCGTCAACGTAGCGGTGAAGATGCTTCGGGCTGGCGTGATGGTAGACGCCATACATCCCGCGCTTCATAACTGCCCAAACGCTTTCAATCGAGTTCGTGTTCACGTCGCCACGGCTGTACTCACCCGCCGAATGCGCCACGGTGTCGTGGTCGAAGAACAGGCCACCGATACCGGAATAGCCGGAAGCTTCATCTGTCATCAGTTGGGAGCCAACTTCTACATGCTCCATAATCGCGCCTTGCAGGGCTTCCTTGTCCGTATTGGCTACCGGGTGAGCGATTACCCTACCGCCGCGCTCCCTGAGTCCCACAACGGCAGTCTTGCCCACGGAGCCACGTCCAGCATTGAGCTTCTTGTGCTCATGTTTGTTCGCTTCCTTACCACCGAAGAACGCCTCATCGACTTCCACAACGCCTTGGAGTTTAGCCAGTTCACCGCCGCAAGCCTCACGCAAGCGGTGGAGCATGAACCATGCGGACTTTTGCTGGACGCCTATCTCTTTGGCGATCTGCATGGAGGAGATACCCTTGCGTGCCGTTACAAGCAAGTACATGGCATAGAGCCACTTGTGAAGCGGAATGTGCGAACGCTCGAAGATCGTCCCGGTACGGATAGTGAAATCGAGTTGGCACTTATTGCACCTGTGGAAGCCAGCCTTGCGGGGCGTGATGCGATCCTGACCGGCGCAAGTTGGGCAGGTAACGCCTTTAGGCCAGAGGCGGCTCTCAAGGTAGGTTCTCGCCGATTCTTCATCGGGAAACATCTGAAACAGTTTGAAGGTGCTGATTGTCGATCTGCTCATCTACTTGCCTCCATTCTTGCCGACCGGATACGGATGTTCGAGCGCGTGGAAAGCGTCTTTCAGAACCGCCTCAGCATCGAGCAATTCGTCCATGAAATCGCTACCGCCCTCCTGCCAAGCGCGAATTGCTTTGCAGAGCTTTTGAAGGTGGAGGCGCATCTCTGGCGCGGCGGCGATGATTTGAGCACGATCACGCTGGACTGTAATATCCACCCCGCGAGTAAGTGTCCAAGTGAATTGGCATACCGCTTTGCCATCTTCATCAGTTACAGATTTTGGGACGTTGTATCCGAACTCATCCGATCTAACCTTCCATCTACGATTGCTAGTCATTGGTTATTTCCCCTTAACTGCAAGGTATTTGATTCCCTCACGGAAGTCAAGCTGAAAATGAGGAATTCTTGTGGACAAGGGAGTCAAGTACGTAAATCCCAAAAAGAAGGCAGCATGATAACGAAGCCGCAAAAGTCTGTACCCACGAGCCCCTTTTCCATGCGCATCAATCCGGAGACCCGCGCTCTGCTCGACTATCTCATCGAGCGCACCGGGCTGAAGGACGCCCAGCTCTTTCGCATGGGGGTTAAACTGCTGGTGGAGAAGGAACGGTCCTTAGCCGCCGTCGCACCCACACCAGCGCGCAAAACACGCTGAGAAGAAAGTTCACGCCCCGCTCCCTTCGCGCCAACGAAGGCGCGGGCCAGCCGCACTACAGCCTTCAAAGGAGGCCACAATGCACACCCGCCAAGGTGTCGCCGTACCCGCGCACCCCAAGGATAACGTAACAGTGCTCGCCGAAATGCTTCGCGAAGCGGTCGCACCCAACTGGGCACCCCTCGAGAAACTCTGTCCGCCCGGGCTCTGCGAGCAGTTCAGGTTCATGGGCTCGGCCGATGGAATCTACCTCTACAAGCATGTTGACTCGCTCCGCTATCTGAACGTCGACGTCTTCGGCCGAACTTACGCTTTCAATCCCGAAAGCTCCCTCTACTACACTATTTCCGTCGCTGCGGCCATGCGCGGCCTGGCACGGGCGGAGTTGGACGATCTCTTCGCGCCTGCCGAGCGCGCCGCCTTGATGATCATGTTCCAAAGCCTGGGGGTGAAGCCATGAAGCATGAACAGAATCTGCGCATCCTGCGCGACATGCTGCTGCTGGTCGATTCGCCCGTCCCGCTTCTAGTGATGCGCGAGTGGTCCGGCTGGGAGTTGGCGGTTGTCCAAAATTGGGCCGCTGCCGCGCATCTCAAGGCCAGCGATAACAGCGTGCGTGTTCCGCCTGTTCCAAGATGTGTCGAGGCCTACGCGCGCGGAAAGAGTGCGGCCGCAAGGGCGCGGCTGGCTGACTTCCACGCCAAAGCTGAAAAGTCGAACCTTCGGTGAGGCCGCCTCGGAAGATCCTGCTGGTTGGTGATGATGAGGAGCGGATCGGCGTGCTGCGCTATCTACTCCGCACCTATAAATACGCTGTAATTACAGCCTCCAGCCCCGCCGAGGCCGCGGAGCTGCTGTGCCAGCCCATCGACGTGTTGCTGCTGGAGTGGCCCCTCGACGGTGCAGAAGCCCTATTGAACCGGTCTAAGGAGATCAGCCCGGCGACCAACACGCTCGTGGTCACCGATGAGGACCGCCTACCGGTCGGTGTAACTCCCGACTCGACGCTGTTCCGCCGCAGCCTGCGCTCCAATGCGGAGATCCTGGACCGCATCATGGTGCTGGCTGCGAGAAAACGCGGGCCGCGACCGGACCGCGTCTGACGCTCAATCCTTCTCGGCGGCGCTCAGCGCCCTGTTGTCCTCGATGAGCTTCGTCATGCATTCTGGCGCCGAGCACACTGTTTCCTCGAGGTTGGCCCACAAGCACCCGCCTGGGCATGCGCGTCGCTCGGTACATCCGCAGTAGCGGCAGATGCCCTGGACCGGTCCTGGCAGCTCTTCGTATCCCAGGCCTGCGCGCCCCTCGATAAAGTCGCGGTGTGAGATGTGGACGACTTTCGGGACCGTCAGCGTGGCCAGGCCTCCGCTGCGCACATTGCGGGCTTCCGCGTGCGTCGCCACAAAGCAGGCCTCGATCGCCGGCTCTCCGCGCGTGCCCGCCAGCTTCTCGTCCATCGAAAAGCCCGCCACCAGCGCGTTGTAGACAAGCTGCTGCTCGCCTCGGCGCTCGATCACCAGCACCGCATCCCCAGGCCTGATTCCCATGGTCGTCATCAGTTCGCTTCCTTGGGGGGCTTTGACATCAACTCGAAAATCTCGTGAACCTCGTCGATCGGGATGGCGCCGGTCGCAGCCAGGCGCGCGATGAATTCCGTCGGGCTCGTGAACACCAGTCGCTCGCCGCCGTCGTGCATGTTTAGAAGCTCTGCGTAGTGTCCCTGCAGGTTCACCGACTCCCGCAGGGCGGTCATCAACACCTGGACCCATCTTCTCTCCGCTTCGGTCACGGCTTCACCTGCGCTTCCGGTGTCCAGAAGGGATGCCAGTGCGGGTTGCCCTCCATGATCTTGTTGATCAGGCGGATGCCTTCCCAGAACACCTCGTTCATGTCTTCGCGGCGCACCACGCCTGCGGCCATACCCAACAGGAGCACGAAGCGCTCCCACTCTTCCCTGGTAAACGTCACCCCCAGCGTGATCGTCTTTCCGTCTTCCGATTCGTGGTACCCGCTCTCTATTTGCATTGCTCCGCCTTTCTCTGCTCGATCAACTCGGTCAGCGCCTCGTTCATAAACTGCACTTCCTCGCGGTCGCTGTGATACTGCCGGCCGACGGTGAGAATCGCTTCAAGCATCGCGACATCGAAGCTGGCGTAAAGAGCCGCGACGATCAGCGTGGCCAGTTCTTTCTTCGCTTCCGAGCTTAGGGTTGTTTCAGCCACAAGCATCTCCTCCCCGCAGCCGTGGAATGCCCTGATCAGGCAGTTCGGGGTTGGTACCCGATTCCGGCGCCACCAGTACGACTTCAGTCCCGCCATAGGGCGTCCCGATCGGGCTGCGCGCCCACGCCAGCGCACGGGCTTCGGCTGCCAGGCCTTCGGTATTCACGCGCGAGTTATTCCTTGGATCCAATGCCATGTCTAGCCTCCTGAGGCTGCCCGTCGCTGCAGCTTTCGCGCGATCCGCACCTGCCAATCATGAAGACATCCCTCGCAACGTGAGCATTCGTCGTCAACGGCGAAGTCCATCCCGCAGTCGATACAAAGCTTCTTCGGCGGACCCTTGCTTGGAGCCAATGGAATTCGGGGCTCGCTCATCGGAACCCCTCAATGAACCTGCGCACTTCCGCTGTGTTGGAGAGCCAGCCAGGCAGCATCATGAACTGCACGCCGAGCGGTATCGCCGGGTGATTTTCAGTAATCGGGTGCTTCCCCAGATCCGACAGCATCGACGTCACTGCCTGCATCGGATCGCCCGCGTCGAGCAATTCAATCGCCCGTCGCTTGCACTCAGCCAGATGTTCTTCGCGTTCGCGTCCCATCGCATCTTCCTTTCAGGTGCGCCGGGTACTTGAAGTACCTAACGCAGCGACCGCCTGCAAAAGGTACCTCAGGCACCTCAGGTGTGCAGATACTGCTCGACGAGGTGATCCACCAGGTCGCTGAAGTCGCCGCCCTCGTCGTATCTCCATTTGCGGGCCGCGGCTCGATGGTTTTCACGCCGCATGAAGACTTTCACAGCTTTGTACTCCGGATGCTTGCTCTTCGCCGTCGCCTGCGAAGGCAGCGGCGCGAGCCTCGGCCCCGGCTGGGTGCCGCGAGTACCCTGAGCGATCCGAGTACCCTGAGTACCGCCTGCGCGCTCCGGCTCCTGCGCCTGCTTGATTCCCGCGAACAACTTGGTAAGGCCAGCCGATTTCAGATCGCTCATGCCCGCACCGCCGTGTCTTTTACAGCGGGCGCGTACAAGATCCCCATGGATGTGAGCTGGCGCCCGATCTTCACGTAAGACTCCCAGGCTCGGTCGGCCGCGGGGTCTTTCACCTGGCACACGATGCAGCCCGCCGTCTCCGCTTTCTGGAAGACTTCGAGCCGCGGGATCTCGCCGTCGAAAACCGGCGCGTGGGACTCGGTAAGCAGGTTACGCAGCGCGGCAGCCTCCTTGGCCTTGTACTGAGGCACCGCGGCCAGCAGCACTCGGAAATCGGCGCCGATCGCTTGCAGCGCGCGCACCGTCTGCCCCAGCCCGTTGGTTGCCTGGCCGCCCAGGGTGGTGGGCACCACCAGCAGATCGCAACCATCTGCGGCGGCTTCGAGGCCAGCGCTGCCGGGCCGCTGCCCAACGTCGATCACGATGTGTTTGTAATTGGCCGCCAACTTCGCCGCCTGCTCGAAGGGCGCCACTTTGTACGGGAAACCTTCGCCGCATTTCGACCAGGCTATCGCGTTGTGCACATCGTCGCCGTCCAGCAGCAGCGTCGGTGCCAGGCCCTGCAGGTATGCGGCCAGATGCACCGCCGTCATGGTTTTGCCCACCCCGCCTTTGTCGCTCACTACGCTCACGATCATCGTGCCTCCTCAGGTGCTTTAGGTACTTCAGGTACTCAGGTGCGTTTACTACTCAGGTTCGACGTCCACGGCCGCGCCCTCACGGGCTCTCGCCTTCGGGGCCCACCACCACGATCTCCACTTCGCCGGCGACTTTGCGAATGGCTTGGCGTCCGAGCAGATTTATCACCACGCGCGTCGTCTCCGGCGCAGGCGAACGCAGCTTCCATAGCCGCTTGCCGTTCACGCCCTCGACCGACTCCAGCTCCGCAGGCTCGACCGCCTGTTCGATCCACTCCCGGCGGATGCCGGGGTTCATTTTCGCGATCCGTTCCAGGTGCTCTTTCGCGAGACGCTGCACTTGCTCCCAAGCCTCCCTATCCGAGGCCGGTATTTCGCCGTTGGAGAGGGGTCTTTCCGCGGGCTCTGTCCCACTGTGGGACAAAGCCGCTTCCAACCCCGCGTCTGGAGCTGGGTTGGTGAGGCCTCTGTCCCAGTGTGGGACAGGGGCTGTTTTTTGCGCCTCTTCAGCGCGCAGCACTTTGAAGCTCACCGGCTCGTTTTTAGGCAGATCGAAAAACTCGCCCAGCAGGCGTGTTAGCCGCTTGCGATACTTCGCAATCCCTGCCTCGGTCGCGGCCTCGTCCTCGGCGAAGGTGACGAACGTTATCCCTGCGGAGTTCCGCTGCATTTGCTCCAGCCACCATCCGCTGAAGCACGCCACAAAGTCGTGTTCGCCATTTTTGACCTGCTTCCAGCGCTTCCCGGTCTCGACGCCGATCGGGATGTCGTACATCTGGCTCTTCAGCGCCGCGATGAACTTCGGCCAAGGCCTAGCTGCCGGCTTGCCGGGGTCAGGGCCGGTCTCGGCGGGAGAAGGGGTTTGAACTGCACCCTCCCCGCGGGAGGGTAGGGTGGGTGGTTCTAAACTGACGGTTCCTGACGGTTCTTGACGGTTATAACGGTTAGGGGGACAAGCTATGTCCTCTGAACCCCCCTCAAATGTCCTCTGACTCTGTTCATCCTGACCTGTGAGGGGCTGTGGATTGTCCTCTGAAAAGTCGCCAATGTCCTCTGAGTTTTCGTCGAAATCGTCATTTTTTAGGTGTTCAGGGGGCACGGTGCCCTCTGACTTCTCTGGCGCGAAAATAGGGGTCATGGTGACCCCTAACGATTTGTAAAGCTTTAGAAACAAAGGGCTACGTTTGCCATTAGGGGGCACTGTGACCCCTATCTTGCCGATGTTCAAAATGTAGGCGTTAGACTTGCCGCCTACCGCTTTTCGGGCGCAATAGAGCCAACCCTCAGCCTCCAAATTCGAGATCTGCCGCCGCGTCGTGCGCATGTCGCAACGCGAGTTCGCGGCGATGGTTTCGATCGACGGGTACGCAAAACCGAAGTCGTCGGCGTAGTTCGCCAGGGCCATCATCACACAGAACTGGGTCCTGTCCTGCGGCCCGCAATTGATCACAGCGCCCATCATTTGAACGCTCATGCGGCCCCCCTCAAGGAAACAGGGAAGCCCGGCACCGTTCTTGATTCCGCATCGGTCAAAGGGCACGGCCTTTCACTAAATCCTGAACATCCGCCAGCGTGTAGTTGCTTTCAGACATCGGCGTCGGCCCCTTGTCTTCGATCAGCAGCCCTAATTCCACCATTCGCTTGAGCGCCCGCGCGAACGAGTCTTTACTCATGCCAACTCGGCTCGCCAGTTCACGGACCGTGGTGGCGCCGGGTTTGTCGTCGCAATACCGCGCCATCACCATGTAAGCGGCGATGCCGGCTGCCCCGAGGTCGTCGCCGAACCTGTCGAGCACTTCGTTGTCGACCCAGACGACCCCAGACTTTCGCACGCTACGCGTCGTTCGTGATTTCGTTTCACTCATGCAGCACCTCGTAAGGGGACAGGGAAGGGCCGCACCGGAACGACGCTCTTCGTGGGCTTTGGCAGTGTCAGGCGACTTTCCTTCTTTCTGGCTTTCTGGCTTTCTGGCTTTCCGACCGCACCCAGAGGGTACCCGGCGCAGGAACTTACTCCTCCGCGAGCGGTGATGAGCATGGCAGCTAGTTTGGCGTGGGAGAGACGCAATAGGAGTTTTTTATCGGTGAGGACTGGGTTCACGCGGAGCAGCTCGTCGACGATCCAGCCTCGGGAACGCGACGCCATCAATCGAGCGACGGGCGAACTCGAGCTTGGGACGCGCGGCGCGGCAGCGGCCGGGGTACCTGCGAAACGGGTCGCGCCCACTCGTGCCGGCACGTCTTGGGCGAGATCACCACGCGCCGGAATCCCGTTCAGGGTCCGGATGCCGCCCAAATACCAATCGCGCTCCGGGCTGTTGCGTTGATCAGGGTCGGAGAGGCGGCGCCAGGCGGAGCCGGCACCGAACTCGAGGTAGGCCTTTACGGCCCGAAGCCATTGACCGCCACTGCGGCGGTCTCGTTCGCGGTCGCTCATTTTCGAATAACGACAGGCGGCGACGCGAGCATTCAGCGCAAGGGCGCCATGTTTGAAGAGGTCGAGCTGAAGAACAAGACAGGCAGCCACCGGGTATCCTCAAAACGACCTCCAAAGTCCGATAACGGATATTCTGTATAGTCCAACCACGCAACCGAGATTCCCTTCACAAAACCTGTGCAACGAGCCGTCCAACCGCGGCAATCGCCTTCTCCCGCGCTTCCCTCATGGCCTTTCCTTCCA
>Ga0302140_10000934_pt1 | contig 38240 bp, 34 predicted proteins | sample I_Bog_E1_1_FD_202095 | JGI IMG/M metagenome (GOLD analysis project Ga0302140, IMG submission 202095) | Peat permafrost microbial communities from Stordalen Mire near Abisko, Sweden - I_Bog_E1_1 | ecosystem: Environmental > Terrestrial > Soil > Wetlands > Peat | place: Sweden: Abisko, Stordalen...
TCCCTCCGAAACCCTCGATCTACAACCGTTGCTAAGCAAAGAAACTGATCTCTTGCGCCGCGTCGACAGAGCCCTTCACCGCTTTCGGCTTCGCCTGCGCCTCGGAGTCGGATTCCTGCTGATCGTCAGCCTTGTCTTCGTCGTCTTCGAAGCCGCTTGCGGCCTGATTGCCGCCGGGGGAATAGGTCTCGTCGCCTGTTCTCGATGATCTCTCGACTTCGAAGACGTCCGTCAGCCCAAGTTCGGTCTCTCTGGACCGAAACGTCGATACCATGCGAACGCCTGAAATCGGGCCGATCTCCATCTTCGTCTCTTTCTCTTCAAGAGTTCCTCTGTTGAGACGCCTATCGGCTCGCAAAAGAAGAACTTTAATTCGTTGATACTTTATGTTCAGAATCCAGACAGTCTGTCGCCTTGGGGCTCAAGTTCTGAGATTGCCGCGGAATGTGGGTGGGAGACGGGACATTCGCCGTGACTTTGGGCATTTGAAGTGTCCGATTTCGAGACAGGGCCTTTTCCCCTCAGCGAGGCTCCTTACCGTTTCAAGGCCGGCGGTTCAAGGCAAGCTGGCTGTCGAAGCCAAAACATTATCTGCCTGCGCGTGGTCGAGCAGGGAGACACCCTGGGCAAGATTCATTCCGGCAGGCACCGGGGTAAAACCGCGGCGGAGTTCGCTCGTCTCGCGCGCGATGTTCTTGAAAAGCATGGCTCGGCCGCTCAAGTGCACCTCGATGCCCTCGGTCTTCCAGTCCGTGGCGCTGACTCTCGTCCGCTGCAAGCGGAACCAGCCGCCTTTGTAGAGCCGGCCCAGGATGCCGAAGCCAAAGTCCACATTTTCTTCGAGGTGGCCGTCAAGCCGGGCCAGCCGCTTGTAGCGCTGGCTGATCCACAATTCCCCGTTCATTGCGTGGAAGATCCGGGCCTCGACGGAGTGAGCCGGATAATCAGGATTTGGGCGAAAGCGAAGGCGATAGCAGCCGTCCTCATCCCCGGCGTATTCATAGAGGAATGCGTCAGGCAAGAGCGCTAGGATACGGCCGATCGTCTTTTCGTCCTCGGCATACTGCTGGCGATGGCGGGTCTGTTCGTCAGGGGAGCCAAGCAGGCGGGTGAGGCGGTTAGTCTCTGCAAGGCTCCCGGCTGCATCCAGCGGATAACCGTTGCTCCGGTCAACGCGAGCGACGGGCCCCTCGGCGGTCTCCACCTGTTCCTCCAACCGCATTCCCTCTTGTGTTCGGCGCTCGATCCAGTAGCGCCAGTAGCCATGCTGGTCGTGGTCGTGGAGCTCGTTGTAGACGACCTCGCGCACCAACTGGGCAGGCGGCATCAGCGGCTGAATCTGCTGAGCATGAGCAAGACCAACCCCTTGCGCCAGAATGAGAACCCCAAGCAGCCCCCATGTATCGCGCATTCTGCCGCCTCCTTACCGAACGATTGAAACTCAGGCAAAGTATCCGGGCAAACCAGTGAAGAACCGGAGAGACTCCGATGAATAGACCAACAAATCAGTCGAAGAACCCGAAAGATCTGCCACGGCCCTTCAGCGCGGCGAAAGAGGCTCACCTTGGTCAGAGTTGTTACACTGGCTCCATGGTGGACGAACTGGAGTTCCGCAGTCTGGCCGAAACTGCTCTCAACTCGCTGAAGCAGCATTTGATTCTGCGCGAGGAAGAAGTGAATGCCGGGTTTGAAATTGAGGAGCAGGGCGGCGTGCTGAACGTCGAGTTCGAGGAACCGGCGGGCAAGTTCGTGATTACACCGAACGCGCCGGTGCGCCAGATCTGGATTTCGGCGCTTTCTACCAGCTTCAAGCTCGACTGGGCTCCGGCGGCTTCGGCGTTCATCCTGCCCCGAACCGGCGAGCATCTCATGGCGCTCGTGGACCGGCTGATTGAGGAGCATCTGAAAGGGTGAAGCCTTCAGTTGGCGAGGCAAGGCCGCAGCAGCGAATCGGCCGACTAGTACTACAGTTGTGGATGGTTCCTGACGGGGAAAGGACAAGTGCCCGGGCCTAAAGGCCGAGCAAATTCGCATCCTTTCCGGGGGTTAAAACCCCCGGCTCCCTCCAGATTCGACAATCTACAACTGTAGTACAAGTTGACAGGCCCTAGGATTTCTTACTGGAGCGAATAGACGGTTTTCAGTACCTTTTCCGCCACACTCTTGGGCAGGGGCGCATAGGAGAGAGCGGAGACTTCGCTCTCGCCGGAGTTGACGATCCAGCTCAGCAGGTCCTTGATCACCTTGCCCTTGGCCGCGTCGGCCGAGTGAACGGGAATCAGCAGATAGGTGAAGCTGGAGATGGGGTAGGCGTCCTTTCCGGGAGCGTCGGTGATGGAGATGCGGTAATCGGCAGGCATTTGCTTCACGTTGGCAGCAGCCTCGGTGACACCTTCGATGGAGGCCTTGACCCAGTTTCCAGAGGAATTCTTCACATCGCCGTAGCTGATCTTGTTTTGCAGGGCATAGATCAACTCGACATAGCCGATGGCTCCGGGCAACTGGCGCACCAGTCCGGCCACTCCCTCATTGCCTTTGCCGCCAACGCCGACCGGCCAACTGGGCGAGGCGCCCCTGCCCGGACCGCCGACCCACTCTTTGCTCACCTTACTCAGGTAATCGGTCCAGATGAAGCTGGTGCCGCTGCCATCCGAGCGGTGGACGACGATGATCTTCTGGTCGGGCAGTTTGACGCCTGGGTTGTCTTTGGCGATGCGCCCATCGTTCCAGTTGGAGATCTTGCCGAGGAAGACGTCGGCCAGCACGTCGCCGCTGAATCTGATCTCGCTGACACCGGGAACGTTGAAGATGGGAACAACGGCGCCCAGCACAGTGGGAATATGGATCAGTTTGACCTTGGAACTGCCTAACATTTCGTCGGTCATCGGCATATCGGAGGCGCCGAAGTCCACCAGCCCGGTGGTCACCTGGCGGATGCCCCCGCCCGAGCCGATCGACTGGTAGTTGATCTCGACACCGGGGTGGGCGGCGCTGTACTCGCTGAACCACTTGGAATAGATTGGGTAGGGGAAAGTCGCACCCGCCGCGGTCAATTTCTGAGCTTGTGCAGCGCTCAAGGCCAATACGGACAACAAAAGAACAACCAGTAACTTTTTCACGGAGATCTCCCTTGCAGATGAACTGCCGCATACGATTGTCAAGGTTCAATGTTAAGGGCGTTTGAATCGAAGGCTGTATTTGGAGCCTCTTGCAAAATTCAATTGAGATTGCAAAAAGTGTCAGAGCATGACTTTAGCCGCGCCGAAAGAGCGACAGAATAATAGTGAGCTATAGCCCCTGCGGTTTTTGTTTTCTGATATTTGCAATTCCGCAGCGGCTAAGGCCGGAATCTATCTTGACCATTTGCGGCACGACTAAAGTCGCGTCCTGACACTTCAATCCTCCCCCAAAGATAATTTTCCAGGATGCTCTTTAGGATTTCTCTTTCAAAGGGTTGAGCCCTTCCTTTCCAGTTCCCTATTTCCCGCTCCTCCGGTATAGACTCATCCAAAGCCTATGCGCACTCGTGCCTCGCTGACTCTCGTGCTGCTCACCCTCCCGGCGCTGGTTTGCGCCCAAACCCCAGCCAATCCGACCCACAAAATGACGACAAAAACGCAAAGCCCAGCAGGAGTACATCGCTCAGCCCTTGTCATTGACACCCACGCCGACACCCCGCAACGCTTTGTGGATGAACACTTTGACTTGTCGGACCCTCTCGGCGGGGGCGACCTCAATCTCGACTCGATTCACAAGGGCAACCTGGGCGCCGAGTTTTTCTCGATCTGGGTCGAGCCGACCCAATACAAAGGCCAGTATGCGCGCCGGACTCTCGAGTTGATCGACTCGGTCAAGCAGCAGGTGGCGCGGCACCCCAAGGAGCTGGAGTTCGTCGCCACCCCCGGCGGTATCGAGGAAGCCCATCGGAATCATCGGTTTGCCGTGCTGATGGGGATCGAAGGCGGCCACTCCATCGAGAACTCCATCCCGCTGTTGCGGCAGTACTACGCCCTGGGGGTTCGCTATATGACGCTCACCTGGGCCAACTCGAACGACTGGGCCGACAGCTCCGGCGACATCAACGATAAGACCATCCCTCACACCAAGGAAGGCCTGACGGAGTTTGGCAAGGATGTGGTCTATGAGATGAATCGGCTGGGCATGATGGTGGACATCTCGCACGTCTCCGACAAAACCTTCAACGAAACACTGAGAATCAGCCGGGCACCGGTCATCGCCTCGCACTCGTCGGCTCGGGCGCTTTGCGACGCTCCGCGCAACATGACCGATGACATGCTTCGCGCTGTGGCTCAGTACGGCGGTGGACCCAACTCGAAGGGCGGCGTCGTCCAGGTCAACTTCTACTCCGGATTCATCTCGCAGGCCTATCGAGACCAGATGAAGGCCATCGAGCCCGAGGCAGATAAGGCCGTCCAGGCAATCAAAGAAAAGGCCAAGGCGGAGGGAAAAGAAGTCACCAACCTGGAGATCGAAAAGGTGCGGCGTGAATTTGCCGACCGTATCCCGCGTCCGCCACTCTCGGCGCTGATCGATCACGTCGACCACGTTGCCAAGGTAGCCGGCATCGACCACGTGGGCCTGGGCTCGGACTTCGACGGCATCGGCGGACAACTACCGGAGGGGATCGACTCCGCCGCGGACCTGCCCAAGATCACCGAGGCGCTGATGGCGCGCGGCTATTCAGCCGAAGATTGCCGGAAGATTCTCGGCGGCAACCTGCTGAGGGTCTTTCGCGAGGTCGAGCAGGTGGCCAAGGAGTTGCAGGTTGAGGACCGGCCGCGGATCAGCGACAAACAGCCGTTTGATACATGGCAGAAGTAAAAAGACAGGGAACCGGGACAGGAGAAAGGTGAGTAATGACGACCTGTGACGATTGCTTCCAAGAATTTGTGCATCCCCTCGTCCACGCCGGAATGGCTAAAAACGATGCATTTGAACGCCGCTACGGCAACCACGCTCGTTGGGACTGGAATCATACGTCATCCACTCTGACCTTCTCTGACCCGAAGCTGCCGACGGTGGTTGTTCATTGCTCGGTGGTCGGCACAACCGAGGGCGACTCATGGCAGTGGTCATGGGCAAATGACAATTCCCCGCCATATTCAAAGCTCGACATGGACAAAGTCCGCGAGTTCGGCGAAGCGAACGGTTACGAGAAGTTGACCACCCCTTTCCTTGACGCCGATGACTTCACGGGATGGGAGATGACGGCCGTGAGCGAGCACGTCCTAGATGCATTGGGCGCGTATCGCTTCCCCACCGACAAAGGCTTTTGCTATCTCGTCTATCGCCGAGTCGAGGTGATCGAGGCTGAGACGAGTGACGACCTGCATGGCGCCATGCGCGGAACAGTGACCATCCTCCCTGGAGTTGACCTGACTGAAAGCACCGGCGAAATCTGGGACGCACAGCAGCAAGCTAGCGAATAGCTGCCTCAATCCGCAGGCCTTATACTGGTTTCTCGTCCGATTCCCTTCCCCGGAGGCTTTTGAATGTTCCATTTACCACACATCTCCGCCGCCATCGTTGCGGCGTCTCTTCTCTTCGCGCCGGCTCTCGTCAGGGCCGATGACGACAAACCTGCCGACAAGACAGCGGACAAGAGCAGCGAAAAAGCCGCCGAGAAGGCTCCGCCGGCCGACGTCACCACCCAGAGTACGGTCGATGTGGGCGGCCAGAAGATCGCCTATACTGCCGTCGCGGGGACGCTGATTGTAGGCTCGACCGACGCGCAAGATGCGCAGTTGGGGCTGGACGGCAAGCCGCAGGCCGGCAGCCAGCTCGCCCTCGACAGCCCCAAGGAGCCGAAAGACGCGACTCCCATTGCACGCATGTTTTACGTCGCATACTTCAAGAAGGACGCTAAGGCCGAAGAGCGCCCCGTAATGTTCTTCTACAACGGCGGGCCGGGCAGCGCGTCGGTCTGGCTGCACATGGGTTCGCTTGGCCCCAAGCACGTGGTCACGAGCGGCGACCAGCACCTGCCCGCGGCACCCTACGCACTGGTGGAAAACGCCTACTCGCTGCTCGACACCAGCGATCTGGTGTTTATCGATATGCCCGGCACAGGCTTCGGACGGCTGACCGGCAAGGACGCGGAGAAGGCCTTCTGGGGCGTGGATGAAGACGCCAACGCCTTCGCGCGCTTCATTCAGCGTTTCATCACCAAGTACAACCGGTGGAACTCGCCCAAATACGTCTTCGGAGAGAGCTACGGCACCACGCGCTCGGCGGTTCTGGCCGGCATCCTGGAAAACAGCAAGAGCATCGATCTGAACGGCGTCATTCTGCTCTCTCAGATCTTCAATTTCACCACAGACATCGACGGCCCCAGCGGCAATCCGGGAGTGGATCTGCCCTATATGCTGGCGCTGCCCACCTATGCGGCCACGGCCTGGTACCACAAGAGGCTGCCTCAGCAGCCGACGGCGCTCGAGCCCTTCCTGAAAGAAGTGGAAGATTTTGCGATGGGGCCTTATTCCCACGCGCTCGCCCTGGGCACCGATCTCGGTGCGGACGAGAGGCAGCAGGTCGCCGAGAAGCTGCACGAATACACCGGACTACCTGTGGCCTACCTGCTCAAAGCCAATCTGAGAGTCAGTGGAGGCGAGTTCGAGAAGACATTGCAGGACGACCAGGACCTGACCACCGGGCGGCTGGACACTCGCTTTTCTGGGCCGAACCTTAACCCCCTGAGCGAGGGCGCCGAGTACGACCCGCAAAGCTCGGCCATCTCCTCGGCTTATGTTTCGCTGTTCAACGACTACGTTCGCCGCGATCTGAAGTATGGCGAGGGTCAAACCTACCTGGACCACGCGCTCTTCGGCAGTGCGCAGTGGGATTTCAAACACGGGGGCGATACCCTCAGCGTCAATGTCGCTCCGGATTTGGCTGGAGCGCTCAAGACCAATCCGCGGCTGAAGATCATGGTCAACGGCGGCTACTACGACCTGGCTACGCCCTTCTTCGCCGCGCAGTACGAGGACAAGCATCTGCCGATCCCGCAGTCGCTGGCCAAAAACATAGAATACGACTGGTATGAGTCGGGGCACATGGTCTATGTACGGGAGGAATGCCTCAAGCAGTTGCACGACCGGGTTGCGGCATTCATCAAGAACACGCAGGCGGAGGGCAAGTAGAACGCCTCACTTCATCGGTGAAGATTGCTACGGCAGATCGGTTGCCCAGTTTGCGATCGCACGAAGATCGTCGACCTGGGCAAATGCCTTGTCGTTGGTCACCAAGACCGCGCCTAGCGCAATTGCATGTGCGGCAATCTGCATATCCATATTCCCGAGGGTCTTGCCGGAGGACTCCAGCTTGGCTCTGAGTGTCCCGTAGACGTTTGCTTCATCTCGGCCCCAGGGCAGGATCTTCACCGCAGCGAGAAACCACTCCATGCGCTCCCGCAACAGGGTTGCTTCAGGCCTCTTGGCGAGGCCATAGCGAACTTCTGCTTCGGTAATGGCCGAGAGGCAGACGACCTCATCCTCTTTCAGGTTGAGCATTCTCGTACGAGCGGCTTTTGAATGACCTTTGGCGATGTAGCTCACCATATTGGTATCGAGCATAAAAAGCGAACTCATATCTCAGGCCGCACTTGCGGAAGCCCCTGGGAGCGGTCTGCGGGAGTGAGAAAGTCCTCTGGCACTCCGACCTCATCGAGTGCGGCAAAGATTTCAGCCAAGCCTGCTGGGGATTGAGAGAGGATTACGTCGCCGTTCTTCGGGTCACGACGAATGTAGACCTCGCTGTTCGTGAAGCGGAGGTGGGCCGGGATGCGAACAGCCTGACTGCGTCCGCTCATAAAGACCTTTGCCTTTTCAAGTAGCGCCATCGCTCACCTCTGTCATATAGCATGATATATGACAAGGCAAAAGTCAAGGTCACGTTCTTTCCTTAAGAGAATCCACGAGGCAAAGGTCTGAACGTTCTGCAAGTTGAACGATCAAAAAGAAAATAGCAGTAGCGCATCTTGGGTCAAATGCAGCGAGTTAGCCCCCGCTTCGCGGGGTTGGCGGGTTAGCAAGATGGCGGATGGCATCGATTGGCTCAGGTTTCATCCTTCCGCGTGTCGGCGACGCCGGTGGATGACTCATAAGAACCATGCAGCCGATCCGCAGAGCGCGATATAGTAACCAACATGAAGCGCATAGTTTTTGCCCTCGTCCTGCTCTTCCCCGCTGCCGCTGTTACGCAGTCGTTCTCTGTCACGTTTCCAAAAGAAGTCAGCGCGCTGCCCCTCGATGGGCGGTTGCTGCTGGTGCTTTCGGATGACCCTAGCGACGAGCCGCGCAACCAGATCGACGACAGCCCGCGTTCACAGATGGTCTTCGGTCTGACGGTGGATGGATGGCAGCCCGGCCAGCCCGCGGTTGTGGATGCCAGCGCGTGGGGTTACCCGATTCGCAGTCTCAAAGATGTTCCGGCAGGCGAGTACACGGTTCAGGCCGTGCTCAACAAGTACGAGACCTTTCATCGGGCAGATGGAAAGACAATCAAGCTGCACATGGACCAGGGCGAGGGGCAGCTTTGGCACAGTTCGCCGGGCAACCTGATCTCGAAGCCGATGAAGGTCACCGTCAAAGCGGGCGGTGCGATCTCCGTTTCGCTGACCGAGGTGATTCCGCCCATTGTCACGCCGGCCGACACGAAATACATTCGCCACATCCGCATTCAGAGCGCGCTGCTGACGAAGTTCTGGGGGCGGCCGATGTTTTTGAGCGCCATCGTGCTGGTGCCGGAGGGTTTTGAAGACCACCCCAACGCGCACTTCCCGCTGGTGATCTTCCACGACCACTTTGCGGACGACTTCACCGACTTCCGCACCACTCCGCCCGATCCGAAGCTGAAGCCCGATTACAGCGAGCGCTTTCACCTGGCCGGCTACAACCGCATCCAGCAGCAGGAGGCCTACAAGTTTTACCAGCAGTGGATCGCGCCCGCCTTCCCGCGTGTGCTGATCGTGAAAATCCAGCACGCCAACCCGTACTATGACGACTCCTATGCCGTGAACTCGGCCAATGTAGGCCCGTACGGCGACGCCATTGAGACGGAGTTGATTCCGGCCATTGAAAAGCAGTCTCGCGCAATCGGCGAGGGGTGGGCACGGTTCACGTATGGCGGCTCGACGGGCGGCTGGGAGGCGCTGGCCGTGCAGATCTTCTATCCCGAGCACTACAACGGCGCCTTTGCCGCCTGCCCGGACCCCATCGACTTCCATGCCTACACCAATATCGACCTCTACAACGACAAGAATGCTTTCTATATTGAAGGAGCGCACAAGCGCGAGCCGCAGCCGGCGATGCGCGACTACCTGGGCCACACCTTCATCACCACCGAAGAGATCAATGGCTACGAGCTTGCGCTTGGCGATCATGGCCGAAGCGGCGAGCAATATGACATGTGGCAGGCGGTCTACGGGCCGGTGGGCACGGACGGCTATCCGCAGCCGATCTTCGATAAAATGACCGGCGAGATCGATCACGGCGTGGCGGCCTACTGGCGCGAACACTACGACCTGGAGGCGATTCTGGAGCGGGATTGGGCGAAGCTGGGACCGGAGTTAGAAGGCAAGATCCACATCTATGTGGGTTCGGACGATACGTACTTTCTGAACGATGCTGTCTATCGCATGGAAGACTTTCTCAACTCGACCAACGATCCTGCGTATGGCGGCGAGGTGACCTACGGACCGAGAGCCGAGCACTGCTGGAACGGCGATCCCACGGTACCAAATGCCTGGTCGCGGCTGCACTACGATACGCAGTACCTGCCGAAGATACTGGAACGCATCCAGAACAGCGCGCCCAAGGGAGCGGACCTGACCAGCTGGCGCTATTAGGGCATTTTCGGAAAGATGAATATCAAGCTTGCTCAGGCAGGGGCATTTTTCGGACAAAAATGATGTAGAAGCGCCGTCCCTACGGGACTCCGGGCGTCAGCCAGATTCCCCACGCTGAAGCGCGGGGCTAACAAACGCTGCGCCTACGGCGCGGAATTTTGGGAAACGCCGGAGCTAATTTGATCTTCATCTTCCGAAAAGGCTCTAGGAGTGTGTCGTTCATAAGAGTTTGATATTTTTTAACCCTCTTAGAATCAATAACCTACCAAACGTGGTAGATTTTTGCAAGTTATTGATTCTAAATACTTGAAAATCTATGACCGAAAGACTCCTAGAGCGTTTTCAGGAATTGCGTAGACCGGAATTTTATAGGTATCCCACCCATTCCGCAGAAGAGCGCGGAATGGATGGGGCACGGAAGTTTACGGTAATTCCGAAAAGGCCCTAGCTGGTCTTTGCCACTCGACTTCTCATCTCCACGCCCCGGCGCGCGGAAGGCAACGGGCTGCTCTCGCTCCCGGAATCAAGCCGTTTCACGTAGATGAGCGCAGCCTGGCCGAGGGGGTAGAAGCGCTCTTGCCTGCCCTGGCAGGAATAGCCCTGCGCCTCGTAGAGCTTGATTGCGCCCGCGTTTTCGGCCTCCACGTGAAGCCAGATTGCGGCCGCTCCAGCAACGCGCGCAGAGCCCTCGATACGGCCCATCAGTTCGCGACCGACGCCCCTTCGGCGCGCCTCGGGAGCGACTTCAATGGTCTGGATGTAAGCCGTGACGCCGGTTTTGCGCTCGGTCCACTCGACGATGGCAAAGCCGGTCATTTGCCCGTTCTCCTCCGCAATCCAGGTTGCGGCATGAGGACGCTGGATGAGTGCCCGCATGGTTCGGCGGCTGAAGCGAAAGGGCGGCTCAAAGCAGACCTCTTCGAGAGCGTAGAGTTGGTCGAAGTCCTCGGCAATGTAGGGGCGGTAGTTCATAGTTCAACTCTACTGCTTTCAGAAAGCAAACAGTCATCCACACGGAGAGGATGGCTGTTTGCCTTGTAGTTCTATGACTGAATTCCTACCGTTGCAGCCTAGACTTTGGCTTCGAGGTCGGCAATCACGTCGAAGAAACGCTGGTCGAGGCGGCGGTTGGTGGCGATGGCTTCCTTGATCGTGATGTCGGTGATATCCAGGCCCTTGAGCACGGCGATACGGCCCCACTTCTGGTCGTGAACCATGTCGATGGCGTGCAGGCCGTAGCGCTGGCCGAGGGTGCGGTCGTAGGCCGTGGGAACGCCTCCGCGCTGGGTATGGCCGAGGTTGACGGAGCGGGTTTCGTAGCCGGTCTTTTCTTCAATGAGATCGGCCAGCTTTTCGCCGATGCCGGAGAGGCGCGCATGGCCGAAGGAGTCCAGTTTGGCCTTTTCATTGATGACCTGGCCGACCGCGGGAAGTTTGGCGCCCTCGGCCACCACCACCACGCCGTAGTTTTTGCCGTGGTCGTGGTTGTACTTGAGCAGTGCGCAAACGTGGTCGATGTCGATATTCTTTTCGGGGACCAGAATGACGTGGGCTCCGCCGGCCACGCCGGAGGCATAAGCGATCCAGCCGGCATCGCGGCCCATCACTTCGACGACGATCACGCGATTATGCGAGTCAGCTGTGGTGTGGATGCGGTCGATGGCCTCGGTGGCGATCATCACGGCGGTGTCAAAACCAAAGGTCTGGTCTGTCCCGCTGATGTCATTGTCGATGGTCTTGGGAACGCCGACGCTGGGGACGCCGTGTTCGCTCAGAAACAGCGTCACAGACTGGGTGTCGTCGCCGCCGAGGGCGATCAGCGCGTCGATCTTGTTGGCCTTCAGAACCTCCTGCACCTTTTCGATGCCGCCGGGGACCTTTTTCACGTTGGTACGCGAAGAGTGCAGGATGGTGCCGCCCGTGAGCTGAATGCCGTCTACGGCCTCAAGCGTCAGCGGAATGAAATTGTTGTCGAGCACGCCGCGCCAGCCGTTGAGGAAGCCGATGAACTCATCGCCATAGTGGTTGATGCCCTTGCGCACAGCCGCGTAAATCACGGCATTCAATCCGGGGCAGTCGCCGCCGCCGGTCAACAAAGCAACTCGCATCGTAGAATCTCCTGATCGAAATTTGCGCGGCCGTGTGAGCCGAGCCGGGAATGTGTCCCTGAATTGTGGGTCCACGAGAGAGAACTGCCGCTCTCGACGCCTTAGACAGTTTACTCTGCCGTTGTAAAGAGGAATCGTGACTTCGCTCACGCTCGGCGAAGATCTTTCGGCGTGGTGACGCGGACAGATTCTTCAAAAACATATCAATTGTCATCGTTTGGTGATAGAATTGGTGCTATGGAGGTCATTATGAGAGCAACGGTGGCACTCGATGACGATTTGGTACACAAGGCCCAAGAGCTTTCAGGGGTGACGGAGAGAACTGCTTTGCTTCGGATGGCCTTGAAGTCGCTCATCCATCTTGAGGCTTCGCGCAGGCTTGCAGCGGTTGGAGGCTCGGAGCCGGATCTGGAAGACATCAAGCGCGTAAGAGCCGACAGGCTATGATTCTGGCCGACACATCTGTCTGGGTCGATCATCTTCGGAGCGGCGACCCTGAGATGGAGAATCTGCTTGGCAAGGGACAGATTGCGATGCATCCCTTTATCGTTGCGGAGATCGCTCTTGGCTCGCTGCACAACCGACGAAAAATACTCGAAGAGATGGACAGCCTACTCGAAGTCCGAGTAGCCCAACTCAACGAAGTGCGACAGATGATTGAGGCTCATTCGCTCTATTCGAAGGGCATTGGGCTGACGGACGCGCATCTGATCGCCTCTTGCCTGCTGACTCCGGGGATGCAGTTGTGGACGCGCGACGGCGCTTTGCGTAACGTACCCAAGACTTTGGCTATTCACGCCAGATGAATATCAACCCAGGCCGAGAGTAATGGCGCAGAACGAACAGAATCCCTTAGGGGCTAAAGCCCACCGCTTTTTTGGGCGTTTACGGCACGACTAGAAGTCATGCCCTGACACAGAGCCCGCCACGCCAATCATTCTTGGAGGGCCGCCGGAACACGATTGATATTCATCTCACGCCAATTTGCCCTAGGAACAGCAACGACTTCGCCGCTTCATGGAGAGAAGACGGCAGGAAGTGCTTCAATAGGGTATGCCCGGAACCGGCGCGCTCTTATTGCTGGCCTTCGCCAGCCTGGTTGTCGTCCTGCTGCTGATCCTGCTGCAGTTGACCAGGCTGGGGTACCTGGTCCGCTCGACCATCCCAGACCGGCCACGGCGGCGCATGTTCATCGCCTCTGTCTCGTTTCTGCTTACGTTTGCGGGGGTCCGAATCCTGGTTCACCGGATCGTGAATCATGAGGGACACTTTCAGTGGGTGGTGATTCATGGAACGCACATACACCACCTGGTCTGGGGAATTCTGATCCTGCTGCTGGTTGGCTACGGCTGGCTGATGGACCTGGGGAGGTCCCACTCGCCGCTGTCGATCTTCTTGAGCCGGCTGATGGCTGTCAGTTATGGAGTGGGCGCGGCGCTGACCCTGGACGAGTTTGCCATTTGGCTGGACCTGGAACCGGATGCGTATTGGTCGAATGGGCGCCTCAGCATCGACGCGGTCATTCTCTTTGGCAGCCTGCTGGCCGTGGGCACCTGGGGCGCCCCGTTCTTCCGCGGCCTGGGCCGCATGTGGGACAATCGAGCCCTCTTTGGCAGAGGGATCGGCCGCGGCCTGAGCTTTCCTATTCGCCGTGCGCGGTTGCTTCGTCCGCGTAAAGTGCGTCGATCAGGGCCGCGTATCGCTCCGTGATGACGCGCCGTTTCAACTTCATCGAAGGCGTCAGCTCACCGGTCTCCTGCGACCACTCGTCAGCCACCACGCGGAAGCGCTTGAGGCTCTCGAAGTTGGCCAGACTGCCGTTCACTTCCCTCACGATTTCCGCATAGAGGGCAACCACGCGGCTGTCGGCCACAAGCTCGACGCGGTCCTTTGCATCCAAGCCGCGGTGACGGGCCCACTCCTCCAGCGCCTGGAAGTTGGGTGAGAGCAGGGCCGCGATGAACTTGTGCCTGTCGCCGACCAGGGCAGCTTGTGCCACCATGAGACTGTTTTTGAGCTTGTTTTCAATGGGCTGCGGGGCGACCATCTTGCCGCCCGAGGTCTTCAGCAGCTCCTTCTTGCGGTCGGTGATAAAGAGGAAGCCGTCGGAGTCCCTGTGGGCGATGTCGCCGGTACGGAACCAGCCGTCGGGGTCGAAACATTCAGCCGTCATAGCCGGCTTGTTCCAGTAGCCGGAAAAGACCGACGGTCCTCGAACCAGCAACTCGCCATCCCCGGCCAGCTTGAGGTCGATATTCGGCATGGGCCAGCCTACGGCGCCCATGCGGTGGGTAAGAGGCGTATTGAGAGCAATCACCGGCGAGGTTTCGGTCAGCCCATACCCCTCCCAGAGAGCGATCCCTACCGAGGCGAACCACTTCGCGGTGTCGATGCCGAGTGGCGCTCCTCCGACCACGAAGACCTTAACCCGGCTACCGAAGGCCTCGCGCACCTTGGAGTAGGCCAATTTGCTGGCCAACTTCCACAGCATCGACGAAGGCTGGCGGCCATCGTAGACCGTCTCGCAATGCTTGGCGCCAAGCCCGAGCGCCCAGGCAAGGATACGCCTCTTGATTGGGGAAAGCGCCGTGCGGCGTTCAACCTCCTGGCGAATCTTCTCGAAGACTCGCGGCACGCCGACAAAGACCGTGGGCCGCACTTCGCGCATGGCAATGGGCAGCTTGTCGAACTTTGAACAATACGCGACCTGCGCCCCGCTGGTGTACATCACGTAATCCAGCGCCCGGGCGGTGATGTGCGAGAGAGGCAGGAAGGAGATGCAGGCGTCGGACGAGGTAAAGCCGAAATCGGCGGCGGCGACGTTTTGATTTGCGGCGATGTTGCCGTGCGTTAGCGCCACACCCTTGGGCTCGCCGGTGGTTCCCGAGGTGTATATCAGCGTGGCCAGGTCCGTGGGCTCGATGGAGCGAGCCAGCGCGTCGAAGACCGGATCGTGCTCAGCCCCGCGGTCGTCGGCTCCCGCCATCACCTCGCTGAATGCGACCGCCCCGGAGGGCGTCGCCGCGGAGTCCATGATCAGAATTCGATCAATTGGAGTCTGCCCACGCACGGCGCTCAGCTTATCGAACTGCTGGCGGGTGGAAACGATTGCAATGCGGCAGCCGGCGTCCTGCACCAGCACGGCAATCTGCTCGCCGGTCAGCGTGGGGTAGATAGGCACATTCACGGCGCCGATGGCCAGCGTAGCGAAGTCGGCGACAGCCCACTCCCAGCGGTTTTCGCCAATGAGGGCGATGCGGTCGCCCTTTCGCGCGCCCCAATCGAGAAAGGTCTTGGCCAGCGCGCGGACACGCTGGTAGATCTGGCCGGAGGAGATCGGTTGCCACTGGCCGAACTCGTCCTGCCAGAGGATCGCGCGGGGATTGCCGGCCGCTGCCACGCGGCAGAACAGATCGTTGATGGTAGAGAGCGGAGTGTTCTCGGTCATGGTGGGTCAAGGGGCCGCGGAGGAAGATCTCGGCCGTAATCACTACGAGAGTGTAACAGCGCGGAGCGGTCACGGTCTCATGGAACCTTTTGACCCCACAAAGAATCGACGGACCATTGCGGCTTTTGCATACTTATGCAGTTATGTTGTATATTTATACGAGAGCGGCTGCCTCGTTGCGGGCCGCGCTTTCTTGTTTGCCGGGGCATCGTGGATGAAGACTCTGCGGCACAATGCGATTCGCGAACTGGTGGGCCACGCGCAGGTTGCCAACCAGGACGAGTTGCGCCGCAAGCTGCGCCGCCGCGGCTTTGCCGTGACCCAGGCAACGCTCTCGCGCGACATTCACGAATTGAGACTCTCGAAGGGCCCCGGCGGCTACACTTTATCGAGTGGGACCAACGGAAGCGGCCTTGGTCCGGCAGTCGAGGACAACAGCCCGCCGTCGGTGGCGGAGATGATTGAAAGCTTCGGCATGCGCGTAAAGCAGGCCATGAATCAGGTGGTGGTTGGCACGGTGATGGGCGGAGCGCAACCGCTAGCCGCGGCCCTGGACTATGAAGCTTGGCCCGACGTTGTGGGCACGGTAGCAGGCGACGACACGGTGCTGGTGATCTGCCCCGATGTTCGACGGGCAGTCGAAGTAGAATCCCGATTGAGGACGATGCTGGAGTCATGACAGGTACGGTGCAAACGGCAGTAGTGGGAGTGACCGGGTACGCAGGTGCGGAGTTGGCCAGGCTGCTGTTGCGGCATCCACGCCTGAAGGGTAAACCTCCGGTCTTCGCTGGCCGTGTGGATGAAAGAGATGCGGCGCGGGGCGGCGTTCCCTTGAGCGAGATTCACCCTCAACTGGCCGATAGCCTGGGCCACGGAGCACTGCGGCAGCAACCTTTTTCCTGGGATCTGCTCACCGATCTTGACGTTGACGTTCTTTTCCTCGCCACGCCGCACGAGCAATCGCGTGAGTGGGTACCGGAGGCATTGGCGCGGGGCATTCGCGTGATCGACCTGAGCGGCGCTTGGCGGCTCACCGAGGCCGAGAACCGCGCAGTTTATGCGTTCGAAGACAAGGACGACCAATTGGCCGCGGAGACCCAGGAGCTGGCCGTCTACGGCTTGCCGGAGTTGCATCGCGCAAGGATTGCCGGCGCGCGTCTTGTCGCCAACCCCGGCTGCTATGCAACCTCGATCATTCTGCCTCTGCAGCCGCTAGTGGCCGCCGGGCTGATCGACCTCTCGCATGGCATCGTCGCCGATGCTAAAAGCGGCGTAAGCGGCGCGGGCAAGGCGCCTACCGCGAAGACGCACTTCATCTCTGTGGCCGATAATCTCTCAGCCTACGGCGCATTCACGCATCGCCATACCGGCGAGTTGCTGGAGCAGATTGGAATCGACGCGAGTGAGATCACCTTTACGCCGCACCTGTTGCCCATTCCGCGCGGCATTCTCTCGACGATTTACGTGCGCTTCAGCAAGCCTCAGACCAGGGAAAGCGTGGCGCGGGTCTACCACGAATTCTTTGCGGGCAGCCCGCCAAAAAGTCCGATGGTCCGGCTCTACGATAAATCGCTGCCGCAGATTCAATACTCGGTCAACACCTGCTTTTCGGACATCGGTTTCCAGTTGTCAGCCGACGGTCGCCGCGCGGTGATCGTGAGTTGCCTCGATAATCTATTGAAGGGCGCCGCCAGTCAGGCAGTGCAGAATTTGAACGTGATGCTCGGCTGGCCAGAGGCCGAAGGCCTGGAATGAAAATCGCCGCGGAAGGTCTCGAATGAAATACGTCGCGGAGGGCTCTGAATGAAGTACGTCGTCAAATTGGGTGGAGCTGGCCTGGAAACTCCGTCGCTGCTGGATGGTTGCGTGCACGCGATTGCCGAACTGGTGCGCGATGGCCATCAGGTGGCCGTAGTTCACGGCGGCGGCGTGCAGTTGACGCGCATGCTCAAGGCGCTGGGCAAGCAGAGCGAATTCATCAACGGATTGCGCGTGACCGACGCCGAGACCCGCGACGTTGCGCTGATGGTGCTCGCGGGAAAAGTAAACAAGGGCCTGGTTGCTGCTCTCGGCTCGCTGGGCGTTCCGGCGATGGGTCTCTCAGGCGGCGATGGGTTGATCTTTCGCGCGCGCAAGAAGCGCACGGAGCCGGATCTTGGTTTTGTGGGCGAGATTGCATCGAGCGATCCACGCTGGCTTGAGGCCGTTTGGAGTATGTCCGGAGTGCCGGTGCTCTCGTCGATGGCCCTCGGCTTTGACGGCGAGTATTACAACGTCAACGCCGACGAGATGGCAGCGGCCTGCGCCATCGCCTGCCGTGCGGACGCCTTGGTCTTCCTCACCGACGTACCCGGAGTCAAGGGAGTGACGGGCGAGGTGCTCCGATGGCTGTCGATCGATCAAATTGCGGAGATGGCTAAGAGCGCCGTCATCTCCGGCGGCATGTTGCCTAAGCTGAGCGCCTGCCGCGAGGCTCTTTTGAACGGCGTAAAGCGCGTAAGAATTTTACCTGCGGAAGCGGCCAGTTCCCTGCCCGACCTGTGCAGTTCTCGCGTAGCATTCGGCACCGAAGTGATGGTGGCCTAAGGAGAAGAAATGACCAAGCTCGAAGAGATTCAAGCCGCCGAAGCGCGGTTGCTGATTCACACCTACGATCGCTTTCCTGTCCTGTTTGTCGCCGGCGAAGACGTCCATCTGATCGACGAGAAGGGCGACCGCTATCTCGATCTGCTGAGCGGCATCGGCGTCAATGCGCTCGGCTACAGTAACAAGGTGATTCAGGATACGATCGCCGAGCAGAGCCGCACGCTGATTAACGCGTCGAACTACTATTTCAACGACAAGATGGCCGGCCTGGCCGAGCGCGTCACGCGGATCACCGGCATGGATCGCGCCTATTTTGGCAACTCCGGCTGCGAAGCCGTCGAGGCCGCGCTCAAGCTGGCGCGCGCTCACGCCGGAGTTTTGCGCGATGAAGGAAAGCAGATCGGCACAAAGTTTCTTGCGCTCGAGCAGAGCTTTCATGGGCGCACCTTCGGCGCGATTTCAGCAACCTACAAAGAAAAGTATCGCTTGCCCTTTGAGCCTGTCGTTCCCGGCTTCGAGTTTGTAAAGTTCAACGACGTGGATGATCTGCGCGCCAAGTTTTCCAATGAAGTCTGCGGCATTCTGCTCGAAGCGATTCAGGGCGAAGGCGGCGTGCGCCCGCTCTCGCAGGAGTTCTTTGCCGAAGCGCGCAAGCTGGCCGATTCGACCGGCGCGCTGCTCATCGTCGATGAGATTCAGACCGGCCTGGGCCGTACCGGGAAGTGGTGCGCCTATCAGCACTTCGGCATCAAGCCCGACATCACCACACTGGCCAAGCCACTGGCCGGCGGCATTCCGATGAGTGCGACACTGTGCACAAATGAAGTGGCGCGCGCCTTCCACGCCGGAATGCACGGTACGACATTCGGGGGCGGTCCGTTCGCCTGCGCTGTCGCATCGGCGGTGATCGACTACATCGAGAAGGAGAATCTTCTCGATCACGTGATCGAGATCGGCGATTACTTCCAGGCTGAACTGACAAAGCTCGCCGAGCGCCATTCCTACATTGTGGACGTGCGCGGCAAGGGCTTGATGATCGCGGCTGAACTCAACTCCGCCGATCTGGCCAAGCACGCAGTTACCGAGATGCTGAAGCTCCACGTCGTTATCAACCAAACCAGTGACACGGTGCTGCGCTTCCTGCCGCCCTTCATCTTCGAGCGTGTTCACGTGGACACCACCATTGCGGCGCTCGATAAGGTCTTCACCGCATACACCGCGGCCCAGACCGCTGTTCCATCTTCCGTAGGAGGTCAAACTCATGGCTAGCAAAACACTGATTGAAGCACCGGCCATTCCCGTCAACAAGGACCCCGACATTCTTGCCGCCGCGGCGCGCTTGAATGGCGAAGACATGTGTTCCATCGCCGATCTGACCAGCGCAGAAGTGCGCGCGATCCTCAAGCTCGGCCATGATGTCAAGCGCAACCCCCGCGACTATCGCCATGCGCTCGATATGAAGCAGATGGTGCTCATGTTTGAGAAGGCCAGCTTGCGCACGCGCCTCAGCTTCGAGGCCGGCATCAACACCATGGGTGGCAACGCGATCTTCGTCGATCAGACGAACTCGCCTCTGGGCGAGCGCGAGTCGATTGCAGATGTGGCGCGCAATGTCGAGCGTTGGGTCGATGTCATCGTGCTGCGCACTTATGCGCATGACACCATCACCGAGATGGCCGCCAACGCGAAGGTGCCGATCATCAACGCGCTCTCGGACTTCGAGCATCCATGCCAGGCTCTGGCCGACTTCATGACGCTCGATGAACACTTCGGTGGAGCGGCCGGCCTCAGCTTTACGTATGTCGGCGACGGCAACAACGTCTGCCATTCACTGATGCTCACCGGTGCGCAACTAGGCGTCAATGTTACTGTGGCCACGCCGCGCGGCTACTCACCCGACATCGAGATCGTCACCCTGGCGCGGGATATCGCGCTGGTCAACAACTGCGAACTGCGCCTGCTGCAAGACCCGCAAGCCGCCGTCGAAGGCGCCGATGCTGTCTACACCGACGTCTGCGTCAGCATGGGCTTCGAGCACGAGTCCACCAAGCGAGAGCCAATCTTCCGGCCTTTCCAGGTGAACGAAGCGTTGATGCAAAAGGCCAAGCCAAGCGCGGTCTTCATGCATTGCCTGCCCGCGCGCCGCAACGCGGAAGTGACCGATGCGGTGCTCGACGGCCCGCAGTCAATCGCCTTCGATCAAGCCGAGAACCGCCTCCATGCGCAGAAGGCCTTGCTGCTTCTATTGCTAGGCGGATTGAAGAACGTGGGAGCTTTTAGCTGTTAGCTTTCAGCTAATAGCTCCTTCATTTCAGATCCGGGCAATATCAACCTCATCGTGCGCCTTTAGGCAAAAGCTGGAAGCTAACAGCCAAATTCTTTCTGAGGTTTTGCAAGCATGTCCGTAATTCTCGAATCACTGCCCACGGGGGAGAAGGTCGGCATCGCCTTCTCCGGCGGGCTTGATACCTCCGCCGCCCTGCACTGGATGAAGCAGAAGGGCGCCATCCCTTACGCCTATACAGCCAATCTCGGCCAGCCCGACGAAACCGACTACGACGCCATTCCGCGCGCGGCCCTCGAATATGGCGCCGCAAAGGCCCGCCTCATCGACTGCCGCGGTCCGCTGGTTCGCGAAGGCATCGCCGCGCTGCAGGCCGGCGCCTTCCACATCACTACGGCTGGAGTCGCTTACTTCAACACCACGCCAATCGGCCGCGCCGTCACGGGCACCATGCTGGTGGCCGCGATGAAGGAGGACGACGTCAACATCTGGGGCGACGGCTCCACCTTCAAGGGCAACGACATCGAGCGCTTCTATCGCTATGGCCTGCTCGCCAACCCCAGCCTCCAGATCTATAAGCCCTGGCTCGATGCGGCCTTCATCGACGAACTAGGCGGCCGCGCCGAGATGTCTGCCTACATGCAGCTGCACGGCTTCGCATACAAGATGTCCGCCGAAAAGGCCTACTCGACCGACTCCAACATGCTTGGCGCAACGCATGAGGCCAAAGATCTTGAGCACCTCTCCACATCCTTGAAGATCGTCGCCCCCATCATGGGCACGGCATTCTGGCGCGATGATGCCGAGATCCAGCGCGAAGAGGTCTCCGTTCGCTTCGAAGAGGGCTTTCCGGTCGCACTCAACGGCCGCGAGTTCAGCGATCCCGTCGAACTTCTTCTCGAAGCCAACCGCATCGGCGGCCGCCACGGCCTCGGCATGTCCGATCAGATTGAGAATCGAATCATCGAGGCCAAGAGCCGCGGCATCTACGAGGCCCCCGGCCTTGCCCTGCTCTTCATCGCTTACGAGCGCCTTATCACGGGCATCCACAACGAAGACACCATCGAGCAGTACCGCGACAATGGCCGCAAACTCGGCCGCCTGCTCTATCAGGGCCGCTGGTTCGACTCACAGGCCGTCATGCTCCGCGAATCCGCCCAGCGTTGGGTCGCTAAACCCATCACCGGCGAGGTCACACTCGAGTTACGCCGCGGCAACGATTACTCGATTCTCAACACTGAGTCGCCCAACCTCACCTTCCATCCCGAGCGCCTCAGCATGGAGAAGACTGAGTCCACCTTCTCCCCGCGAGACCGCATAGGACAACTCACCATGCGCAACCTCGATATCACCGACACCAGGGAGAAGCTCCTCACCTACGCCAAAGCAGGCCTCCTCACGCTCAGCCAGGGCAGCGAAATGCCCCAACTCAAGAGCGGCAAGGAGAACGAATAGCATGGCCATTTGCAAATACTGCGAACAGGAGATGCATACTGCGAACGGGTGCGTGAAGCTTTCTGTGAAGACAATTGACGGGCCGCTCGACCCGGTTCCCTACGGGAGTGAGCTTGGAAACCCGCCAGAAACCGAAGACCACAGGTGTCACGATTGCGGTGCCCTGCCGGGTTACTATCATCATGCCGGCTGCGATTGGGAACAATGTCCTCGTTGCCATGATCAGCTAATTAGCTGCGACTGCGAACCAGAAGTCGATGAATCCTCCGAAGCGGAGGAAGCAGTGAGAAAAGACTGAAGACAGATAAATGACGATCGAACAACAATCCGTGAAGATGTGGTCGGGCCGCTTTCGCGAGCCGCTTGACGCAGAGTTCGAAGCATGGCAGCGGTCGATTGTTTTCGATTGGCGGCTTCTCCAAGAAGAGATTGCCGCCAGCAAAGCGCATGCATCTGCTCTCTGTGCCGCGAACATTCTTACAAAGAGTGAAACAACGGAGTTGCGCGTGGCGCTGGATGCGATTGCCGCGGATCACGCAACCGACGAGGGCAAGGCGCTGGTGCGCAACCATCCGACGGCCGAAGATATTCATCACTTTGTCGAGATCTCGCTGGTCGAGCGCGTCGGCTCACTCGGCCTCAAGCTGCACACAGGCCGCAGCCGCAACGAACAGATCGCAACCGATCTGCGCCTTTATGTGCGCAAACAGATCGCACTCACCCTTGACGCTCTGATCGTCTGGATCAATGCGCTTGTCGCGAAAGCTGAGACCGCTGAGGATGCGGTAATGCCCAGCTACACGCACATGCAGCGGGCTGAGCCGGTGCTGGTCGCTCACTGGCTGCTGGCGTATACCGAGATGATCTTGCGCGATGCCGGACGGCTGATGGATTGCTCGAAGCGGCTCAACAATTGTCCCCTCGGTTCAGGGGCCGTAGCCGGCGCAACGCTTGCTCTCGACCGCAGCATTGCGGCGAAGGAGCTGGGCTTTGCCGGGCCCACCGGCAATTCAATCGACGCCACCAGCGATCGGGATTTTATTTTGGAGTATTTGCAGGCGCTGACTTTTGTTGGTTTGCATCTAAGCCGTTTTGCTGAAGAGATCACACTCTTTGCCACGGCTGAGTTCGGCTTCGTCACGTTGCCCGAGGCCTTTTCGACTGGCTCCAGCGCCATGCCACAGAAGAAGAACCCCGACCTGACCGAGTTGATTCGCGCCAAAGTCGGACGCATTCACGGTGCAGCTGAGGCGGTCACGCTGCAACTCAAAGGCCTGCCCTTGGCCTACAATAAAGACATGCAGGAGACGCAGGAGCCGGCCTTTGCCGTCGAGTTTGTGCCGCAGATGCTCGGGCTGGTGGCGCGATTCACCGCGGCTCTCCAATTCAATCGCCAACGCATGAACGACGCAGCACAGTCGGGCTATCTGAATGCGATGGCTGCTGCTACGTATCTCGTTCACAAGGGCGTTCCCTTCCGGACAGCACACGAGAAGGTGGGTAATGCCGTGCGCTTCGCCATCGAGAAGGGCGTCGAACTGAACAGTCTGAGTCTTGATGAACTGCGTCAATTCGGCGCGGAGTTCGAGCAGGATTTCTTCGCCGCCGTCAGCTTGCATGCAACAGTCGACTGCCACGACGTAACGGGAGGCACCGCGCGCGCACGGGTGCGCAAGAAGCTGGCTGCCATGCGAAAACTGCTCGCGACTTTGCCTACTCTGAATCAGCAGGAGGCCGCACATGCTGGTGCGTAAGGCCCTGCTCAAGGACGCCTCCAACGTCTACGACCTGGTGAACTCGCTCTCCTCGGACGGCACGCTGCTGCGGCGCCCCTTCGCCGAGATCTGCGAGAACATCCGCGACTTCACCGTCGCCGAGTCCGACGGCGGCGTCTTCCTGGGCTGCGGTGCGCTCCACTTTTACGGGCCGCATCTCTGCGAGGTACGCTCCATCGTGGTCAAGCCGGCCGCCAAGGGCAAGGGCGCGGGCGGCCGCATTCTCGCGGCTTTGATCGAGGAGGCCGAGGAGCACGGCATTCAATCCATCTGCCTGTTTACGCGCATCTCGGACTTCTTTTTCAAATACGGCTTCCGCACAGTAGAAGACAAGGCCGAGTTGCCCGACAAGGTCTTCAAGGACTGCCAGAACTGCCCGCGCCTGCATCGCTGCGACGAAGTTGCCATGGTGCGCGGCCGCATTCCCAAGATCTCGCTCCTTGGCCCGCGAGAGGAAGCGCAGCAGCTAGTCCGGCTCTCCGGCTGACTTCAATTGACTTAGGGAAGCGCTGATCAAGTTGATTTCGCGAACCAGTATTCCCTCAGGGGCTAAAGCCCGGACTGATTTTGCAGCATTAGCGGCACGACTAAAGTCGTGCCCTTTCAAAGCATCCATTTAATCAGAGGTTCCTTAGCATTGCCGCCGCAACCGCAACCTGACCATAACTCAGCCCGCCATCGCCGGGGCTGACTTGTAGGTGCTGAAAGACCTTGAAGCCCTCTGCCTCCAGTCCTGAACGGAGCAGCCGCGCCAGCCGCCGGTTGTGCATGCACCCGCCGCTTAGCGCCACCTGATTAATTCCGGTCGCCGCGCGTGTCAGGGCCGAGGCCCGCACATATCCTGTTGCTACACCGGAATGAAACCGTGCTGCAATCTTCGCCTGGCCCACACCGATCCGCAAATCTTTCAACAATTCGCGCCACAACAGAGCAGGGCTGATTCGCGCCGGCTCGCGCGCGGCCCAATCACCGCCTACGAGCTCCATAGCATAACCTGGCTCACCGTCCGGCTCATCCACGGCAACGCCTTCAAGCTCAATGGCGGCCTGTGCCTCATAGTCCACGGTGCGCCTCGCCAAGACCACAGCCGCCACTGCATCGAAAAGCCTACCCAGACTCGATGTGAGCGGAGCATTTACTCCACGTTCGATCATTCGCTCAAGCACTCGCGCTTCTTGCCCGTTCGCGCCAGCCAACGCTGCTGCCTCCTCCACGTTGAGGCCTGATGAACGCAATGCCGCAAAGGCCATGCGCCACGGTTCTTTGATCGCCTTTTCGCCGCCGGGCATCGGCACATCGTCGAGATGCGCGAAGCGTTCAAAACTTCCCAGCCGCGCGATCAGCACTTCTCCGCCCCAGATCTTTCCATCCGTCCCGTAGCCGGTGCCGTCGAGCGCGAGGCCAATCACCTCTCCCGTGAGTCCGTGTTCAGCCATGCACCCGGCGATATGCGCATGATGATGCTGCACTGCGATCAGCGGCAGGCCGCGTTCACTCGCCCAACTCTTAGCCCACTGTGTGGAGAGGTAGCCGGGATGCAGATCATGCACCACCGACTGCGGCACAATCTCGAAAGTGCGCATCAAGTGGGAGAGCGACTCCTTGAAAAACTCAAGGCCAGTCAGGCTCTCCAGATCACCCAAGTGTTGGCTCTGGTAGGCAAACCGGCCGCGCGCCAAGGCAAAGACATTCTTCAGATGCCCGCCGACGGCCAGCAGCGACGGCGAGTCAAACGGCAGCGGCACTGCCAGAGGAACGAAACCGCGCGCTCGGCGAACGAGTTGCGGGGCTCCATCGACGACAGCGGCCACCGAGTCGTCGCAGCGCTGCAAAATCTCGCGGTCGTGCATCAGGAAGGCGTCGGCGATTGCACCAAGGCGAGCCAGAGCCTCATCGTTGTCGATGGCAATCGGCTCTTCGCTGAGATTGGCCGAAGTCATCACCAGCGCCCGCGCGCGCGTGTCCGCAAAGAGCAGATGCTGCAGCGGCGCGTAAGGCAGAAAGACGCCAAGCCATGGAATCCCCGGCGCAACGCTGTCGGCGATTCCACAGCCCTCACGCCGCACGGCGAGCACAATGGGCCGCGCAGCCGTGGTCAGCAGCGCCTCTTCTTCAGCCGTCAGCGCGCAAACTTTCCGCGCCGCATCCAGATCGCGCACCATTACCGCCAACGGTTTTCCGTAGCGATGCTTGCGCTCGCGAAGACGCATCACCGCGGCCTCATTGGTCGCATCCACGCTCAGGTGAAAGCCGCCGATGCCCTTGATTGCCACGATCTGGCCGGCCAACAAAAGTTTGATGGTTTGGTTGATCGGGTCGTCATAAAGCAGCGGGTTAGCTTCCGCTTCGCGGAAATCGCGAGTCAGCAAGTTAGCGCCCCCCACCAGCCAGACCTTTGGTCCGCAATCCCAACAGGCATTCGGCTGGGCATGGAAGCGGCGGTTGAGCGGATCGTCGTACTCTCGCTGACAGGCCAGACACATGGGAAACTTCGCCATCGAGGTCTGCGGCCGGTCGTAGGGAATGCGGCGCGTGATGGTGAAACGCGGGCCGCAGTTGGTGCAGTTCAGGAAGGGATAGCGGTAGCGGCGGTCGGCAGGGTCCAGCAGCTCCCGCAGGCAGTCTGGACAAGTGGCCGCATCGGCGGGGATCCCAGTGCTTACCTGGCCTGTCACCTGACTGGAGACGATTCGAAACTCGCCTTCCTCAACAAGGGGCAACTCGCGCACCGTGACCGAATCGATACGCGCTAGAGGCGGCGCCTCTTGGCGCAAGCGAGCAAGGAACGCATCCACTTGGTCGCCGGGCCCCTCGATCTCAATTTTCACGCCGTCGGTGTCGTTGCCGATCGACCCAGTAAGGCCTCCCTCATTCGCAAGCCGGTAAACAAACGGACGAAAGCCGACGCCCTGCACGACGCCACGGACGAGCACTTCGCGCCTGAGCAGCAGACCATCGTGCGGTTGCGTGTTTGAAGTGGTTTCTTCGCTCACAATTGAGAGTCGCCCCGGAGACAGGATAGCGCAGACGCCGGAAGAAGTTCGCTGCAACCACTTTGTATGACCGGCTGACTGGCCTTCGATCGCCGTTGCCGGAACCACACTGGCTCAATCGATGTCCTTGTTCGAGTGGGCACCCGCGGCGCACGGATTCCCGAGTTGTTTCGGCTCTTTTGAACTTAAGAACACGACCTGCGGATAAGTAGCATGCAACCTGCCAGACATGTGGTCGCACATTTATAGCAACGCCAGCCCGGTCTTCCTGACTGGCGCAAAGCTGTGCCTATGGGTCGCAAGGCTTCTCTAGCTGTCCTGGTGACGGGGCCAAGCCGCATAGAGGATCTTCTGGCTTACCGGAAAGGGACACAGGATGAGCCGAGTATTGATTGGCGCAATGGCCGTAACTTTGGCAACAATGACGGCATTCGCGCAAGGCACGGGTGACCAGAATCTCCAGATCCATGGATTCGCTACGCAAGCCCTTGTCTACAGCTCCAACAACAATTATCTGGGCATGGATACCAGCTCGGGAAGCACTGCCTGGACCGAGGCCGCGATCAACGTTAACGATCAAGTGACCAGTAAGCTGCGCGCCGGAGTGCAGCTTCATTACACCAGGCTGGGTGCATTCGGAGGGGACAATATCAGCGTGGATTGGGCCCAGGGTGATTTCAAGCTGAATCGCTGGATTGGATTGCGAGCAGGAAAAGTGAAGATCCGGTGGGGGCTCTATAACGATACGCAGGATTATGACCCAGGTTATCTGTGGTCTCTTCTTCCTGAATCCATTTACGGAATTGATGTTCGGTCCACAAATCTTTCGCAACTGGGAGCGGAGGTTTATGGAAAAGTTCCTATTGGGCAAAAACTCGGAAAGCTAGGCTATAGCCTCTATTACGGCGACTATTTCTATGCCTCAGACGATGGGTCCGTTGCGAATTTCAGTGAGCAAGGACTCACCTTTGTCAATTTGCCGGGCGGTAAGACACCAGGGTTTGATCTGCGCTGGGAAACTCCCGTTCGAGGGTTAAAGGTTGGCGGCTCTCTTATGACATACGACGCAAAGGGAAACCTGACAAATGGAACCTACGTCCAACCCCTTGCCTATTGGCCAACATATTACGCGCAATACGAGGGAAACAAGTTCTTTGCGTCAGGTCAATTCATGAAACTGGTTCAGTACCAGACCGTCACTCTTACCGGTACGGCACCGTCTGCGAGCGGGTCGGAATCACAGGCGTGGTTTGCGATGGGCGGATATCATTTGACCGAAAAACTGCAAGCCGGAGCCTATTACACGCGATTCTGGGAAGGGGCGGGTGCAAATCTATCCGACCCGGCAACTTATTTCCACGATTGGGTGGCTTCGAGCCGTTTTGACATCAATTCAAACTTCTACGCCAAGCTCGAAGGGCATTACATCGACGGCAACGGCACAGGCTACTACGGCTTCAATAACCCGAATGGATTGAAGCCCAAAACCGGCCTGCTGGTCGGCAAGGTTGGATTCACTTTCTGATGCGGACGAAAGGAGACATTCTCATGAAGAAATCATTGTCTATTTTCCTGATCTCTACTGCTGCGTCAGCCTTCGCTGTGCACGCACAGGCCCAAGTTGTCGTCATTGCGAACAACAACGTTCGAGACACGAGCGCTTCCAAGGCAGATATCCGCGACGTGTTTATGGGAGCGTCTTCCAACCTCAAGAGCGGATCACGTGTCCTCCCGATTCTCTTGAAGGGTGGCCCGGCGCATGTGGAGTTTTTGGTTCTGTTCATTGGAAGGTCCGACGCTGGATTCCAATCGAGTTGGAAGAGCCAGGTCTTCTCCGGGCAATGCTCCATGCCGCGAACCGCGGATTCCGAGAAAGCCATGGTTGAATATGTGGAAACCACGCCCGGGGCCATCGGCTATGTCCTGAAGACGACCCCGCATGACGGAGTGAAGACGCTGACAGTGCAGTAATATAACTCCTACGACCGAGCCGAGAGTGGCCTTTGGCGCCGCTCGGTACGATTCCGGTTGCGGGGGTGGATCTTTGCGTGTGCCATTGCATCCAAGCTTCTGTTAGGGTTGAATGCGAGGGCGAACTTCGGAATGATCGTTTGTTCAAGACGAAGGCTTCTCGCCGGGTTACTGGCTGCGACCGTCGTACTATTTCTGGAAACAGGAGCGATGCCTGCTCAGCAGCCGGATGCCTCATCGGTGATTGCGAAGGTCGACGCCGCTGTCAAGGCCAGAGTCGACCACATCGCGTCCTATACCGTTACCGAGCATTACGCCGTCTACCGGGGCAAGGACGAGACCAATCCTGCGGCTGAAATGACGGTCCGGACAGAGTACCGCAAAGAGACAGGCAAGAATTACACCATCCTTTCGGAATCCGGCTCCGGGTTCATTTTGAAGCACGTGCTGGGCGCGATCCTGGACCGTGAGAAAGAGATCAACCTGCCGGGCATTCGAGAGCATTCGTGGCTGATCTCGGCCAATTATGAGATGAAGCTGAAGCCAGGCGGAGCGCAGCAGATGGATGGACGTGAGTGCGTCGCGCTGGCGATCTCTCCGCGGCAGAAATCTCCCAATCTAATTGAGGGAACCTTGTGGGTAGACGACAGGGACGGCTCCATCGTCCGCCTTGAGGGAAGTACGTCGGAGAGCCCTTCCATCTTCACCGGGCCTACCCAACTGATGCGACAGTACGTCAATGTGAACGGCTTTGGCATGGCCACGCATGCCAGAGCCATTTCGGACAGCTTTCTTCTGGGCCGGACAGTCATCACCATCGACTACCGGGATTACCAGATTCAGCTCGGGTCAGCCAAGTAAGTGAAGCCGGACTTCCCGCGAAGCTGTGCCAATGGATTGAGCGACGGCCGGCCGAGAAGGTAACCCTGGGCTTCGTTCGCGCCGAGCGACCGGATCAGATCCAACTGCTCGACGCTTTCGATCCCTTCGACAACAACTCGCATCTTAAGATTGTGAGCCATCGTCACAATGGACTGTGCGAATGCCTGGGTTTCGCTATGAACCATCAGATCATTCAAAAAAGAGCGATCGATCTTGATTGAATTGAAGCCGAGCCGCGGCAGGTAGCCAAGACAAGAATAGCCGGTGCCGAAACCATCCAAGGCAATTGAAATGCCCATCCCGCGGAAGCGATCGATCTTCTCGGCAACCCGCTCGATCCCATCCTGCGTTGTGGATTCGGTGAGTTCGATTTGCAGAAGGCCAGGATCGATTCCGGCGCGGCGCAGGATGTCGACTACCTCGTCGAAGAACTCATCGCGGGCAAACTGAATGCTTGATACGTTCACCGCGACCTGGATTGGCTGTTCTCCGGCCTTCTGCCAGTTCACTGCCTCTCTGCAGGCGCGCTCCATGATAAAGGCGCCGAGAGGGACAATGAGGCCGCATTCTTCGGCAATCGGAATGAAGTTCAGCGGCGGAATCGGGCCAAGGGTCGGATGTGTCCAGCGGGCAAGAGCCTCGAAACGAACGATCGAACCCGTGCCCAGGTCGAATTCGGGCTGGTAGTCGACCCAGATTTCGCCTCTCTCCATGGCGCGGCGAAGCTCACTTTCAAGCGTGATGCGCTCCCTGACGGCAAAGCCGAGATGGTTACCGAACTGAACTACCTGGTTCTTCCCGGCCTTCTTTACCGCGTACATGGCGCAATCGGCCTGTTGAAGCAAATACCCGCCCTCGTCACCGTGGTCCGGAAAGATGCTTACGCCGATGCATGCGCCGATCTGAATCGAGTGACCATCGATCTGGAACGGTTGCCTGAGCGCATCGAGCAGACCTTCGGCAACCTTATTCGCGTCATCATTCTCCTGGATGTGATCCAAGATCACAGAGAATTCGTCACCGCCAATGCGCGCGACCGTATCGGATTCGCGTGATCGTGCTTGCAGGCGTTGCGCCACTTCGGTTAAGAGGAGATCGCCGACAGCGTGTCCGAGGTTGTCGTTTACCAGTTTGAACCCGTCCAGATCGATGAATAGTAGCGCCAGGCGGTAATTCTCGCGCTTCGCGCGGGCAAGGCCCAGGGTCAAGCGATCAAACAGCAATCTGCGGTTAGGCAGGCCAGTCAGTTCGTCGATCAGTGCCATCTGCTGTAACTTGGCCTCGGCTTTCTGATTTGCATGCTTCCACAGACGGAGTTCGCCGATCATGCTGTTGAAGCCCATGACAACCTGTGAAATGTCCTCGCTGCCCTGGACGGAAACCTCCGTGTCGAATCTAGCTTCCTTCGACACGCTCTGCATTGCCACCGAAAGGTCCCGAACGGCCTGCGCAGTTTCGTTCGCCCTCTGCAATGCCGCGACCTGAATGTGGACCTGCTTTCTCAAATGGCCTATCCAGGCCAGGGCGAGAACAATGAGAACTGCCAGCAATCCCATCAGCACAAATGTATGCTGTAAGTTCCAGAATGGCGGGGGCTTGATGACCTGCAAGTCTTGCGGTGAGCGCAGGAGCAGTTGAAAGTCCGAGGGAGTCTCTTGCACTTGTCTATAGTTCGCATTCGGATTGATCTTGGTTGAATAGACGCCGGTCAAGCGAAGCACGCTGCCCTCTTTCAGCTGCCAAGGAGCGGAGCCGACGTCCGTCGTATCGAGTTGTGCTGTGAAGGTACGCACCCCGGATTGAATAACCAGGCTCTCTTGTCCAGACCCCACCAGCGCCGTCAACAACTTGCCTTCGATGGTGATAAGCATCGAATCGCTATGACCGTCGACAATCGATTCTGCCGTTGTCGATTTCGGCGCCACCAAAGCGTCATGCCCTCTCAACCGAAAGACAGAATCGGTCATTACGGGCGCATAGCGGCCCTCGAGAGTTGGATATCCCAGGGCGTCGATATGGTCGCCGACTTGGATCGAATGAGTGTCGCCGCGAACCTCTACTCCACCATTCGCATCCTGAAGGTACAGAAAGTCGGGTTCCACCAGGGTGACTGTGCCCTCCACCCTCACGCGGTGACCAAATTGGCTGTGAGTGGTATAGGTCAGGAGAGATTGAACGGGTGTCCGCTCCATCTCGAAGGGATTGCGAACGGCTGGGCCGATCACCTCGATTTCGGAAGGGGCAGCGACCAGCAACTGATAACCCACTAACTGGCGGCGCGGATTGAAGACGATGCTGAAGACACCATGAATGCGAACCTTTGCATCCTCAAGATACTTTACTTGCTTCAGGTCGGAAAACATCGGATTGGTGAAGACATGAACCTGGCCGATTCCGGTAACCAACTCAAATGTCAGAATCGGATGCCCTGGGTTTTCCCCGGACCGGATCAGGTGGATAAAGCCTTCCAATTCCGCATAGTGCCCTTCGGCCTTGCCGGTTGCGGCTAGCTCCGTCGTCACCAAAACCGGCTTGGGAAACGATCCTCCGCCCTCTGTCGTGAACCGCGGAGCAACGATCGTCGGGGCATAGTTCCCGGCATTGGTAATACCGATGACAGTTGTACGGCCTCCCACATGCAACTCGGGATGATCTCCCGAGTACTTGATGAAGATTCCTGCGCTATCGTCCTGAAGCCATAGTTGATGCCACACCGGATCGATATAGGTGATGATGCCGGTTATGCGCAGTGGGAGCGCCTCCGCAGCCTGTGAGGGTTCGAGTCCGCGGATCTTCGCAACGCTCGGGATTACGGACAGCTTCGGCTCATTTTTCTCGACGCTTCCAACCTCCTCCGCGGGGATTTCTCTGACCGTTGAGTGGAAAAGATCCCATCTGAGAACGTCGCTTCCAGGAAAACCCTCTACCTCTCCCGGCGTACCGACCTTGAGACCCGGGGGACTGTCAAGATGGCATTCAATTGCACCCCATTTGTCCTCAAGGAGAATGGAGTCGTTTGAAGAGCTTGCAACAATCCCGCGCAATCGAATCTTGTGGCTGTTCCAACTGCCGTTATCACGGTAGAGTGTGCGAATGGAATACAGCCGGATTGCATCGGGCGCGGGCTGCTCGATTAGAAGATCGCGCCCTGAACTCACCCAAAATTGAATTGAGATCGGCCAACCCTGGGGGCTGAGAATCTGTTCGGAAAGAGCAACGATTCGAACCCGTGCGTTGACCAGCTTTGAATAATCACCGCCAGGTTCCCCGATCACGACTGAATATTCGATTGGGGTATCCGCAATTGAAAGGACCGTCCGGTTATCGGCATCCTTGCGCACCGACCGCACGACAGTCGAGATCTGAATTCGGATCCCGCTCTTTTCCGCTGGAGGTAGGTTTGGAAGTTCGATGGGGACGGGTTGGGGCAACTTTACCTGGGCCGCGCTGGCTTTAACCTGGACGTTTCTCAAGACAATGCTGTTGGCTCCCCGGCTTCGATCGTAAGGAGTCGTTTTGATCGCCCTGACTTCCACGGTCTGATTGACATGGATTCCGGCGGCGCGCGGACTCACAGGGATCGATAAGGCCCCACTCTCGTCCTCCATCCAAAATCTGCCACCTGGGTCATCGACGAAGGTCACGACTCCAACAAGACGTACGTTCGAGTCAACCGGTAGTTCTTGTATTTCCTGGATCGTGTTGCGTTTGGAGAACAGCGAGAAATGCCACATCACGGCTAACATGAGTGTTGCCACCACCAGTAAGCCTGAAAGGGCAGTTCTCCAGATCCAGGTAACGCCGCGAAGCTTCATTTACTTGCATATCGGCAAATTTGGCCCTTCTCTTTAAGATGAGTAAGTATCCTCCGGCAGAGCCGGGGGAGTTCCCATTCGAATAGAACCGACTGCTTGGCTTGAGTTTCCATCGTCTTCGATTGGCAAGATCGTACAAATTGTGTATCCTAGTGGTCAGACCTCTTGGTGAAAGCCTGGTGTGCGTCATCGAGGCCCGCGGCGCAACTCTACCACGGCGGAAGGTCGATTGCCTTCCAGTCAGGGTTCCGTGTTTTGTCATGGTTCTCTTTTTCTGATTCCACAAAATGCGGATTATTTTGAAACAAGGAGTGAAAGATTGATGAGTGATGTGCTGAATATTCGCAAGGACGCCGAATTGGACTTTCTTTCGCTGGGTGCGCTGGTGCACCGGCTCGATCCAGGGTTGATTCCCTTCCGCAAAGCGACGGAATGCAAGATTTACGTCAGCGGCGGCGAGTTCAATGTGGCTGCGAATCTGTCGGACTGCTTTGGCATGAAAACGGCAGTTGCCAGCGCCATGTCCGATTATCCGATCGGCGACCTGATCGCCGAGCGGGTCCGCGCCATGGGGGTGAAGCCGTTCTACAAGCATTTCAAACACGACGGCGTGACCGGCCCCAACATGGCGACCGTGTACAGCGACCGCGGGTTTGGCCTGCGCGCACCCGTGGTGTTTTATAACCGGGCCAACGAGGCGGCGGCGCTATTGAAGCCGGGCGATTTCGATTGGGAGGCGATCTTTGCCAAGGGCGTCCGCTGGGTACATTGCGGCGGGATCTTTGCGGCCCTTTCGCCTACCACCGCCGAGCTGGCCGCGGAGATGATGAAGGCCGCCAAGGCCGCGGGGGCTGTCACATCCTTCGATCTCAACTTCCGCGAAAAACTGTGGAAGATTTCCGGCGGCGATGAGCGCGCCGTCGAAACCATTGGCCGCATCGTCGAGAATGTGGATGTGCTGGTGGGCAACGAAGAGGACTTGCAAAAAGGGCTGGGGATTCCAGGACCGGAAGTAGCTGCCAAATCGAAGCTCGATCCCAGTGTGTTCCTGGGCATGATCGACAACGTTGTCAGGAAGCATCCCAAGGTGAAGGTGGTCGCGACAACACTGCGCGAAGTGCACTCCACCAATCGCCATAGCTGGAGCGCGGTTGCCTGGATTGGCGGCAAGACTTACGCAGCGCCCACGGCCGAACTGGAGGTGGTGGATCGCGTTGGAGGCGGCGACGGCTTCGCAGCAGGTTTCATTTATGGCTTGTTGTCGGGCGAACCACCCGAGGAAGCAATGAAGCTGGGATGGGCGCACGGCGCACTCTTGACCACGTTTCCCGGCGACACCACCATGGCCACAGTGGACCAGGTGCGGGCATTCGCGAAGGGTGGATCGGCGCGCATTCAACGCTAGCGAAGGAGGCCATACTTAGTGGACTCTCCCCGCACGAGTTGATTGTCCTATAGTCTGTTTTCGTATTTCAGGAACCGAGCACCATGAGCATTCTCGACCAATTCCGCCTTGATGGAAAAACCGCGCTGGTAACGGGAGCAGCGAGCGGGTTGGGTGCGGCCATCGCGATCGCTCTGGCAGAGGCCGGCGCGAACGTCGCATGCCACGGAAACCGCCGGCCAGCCGAGCAGACCAGTTCGCAGATACGCGCCCTGGGCCGGGAGGCACAGAGCTTTTCCGCGGACCTCAGCGCTCCCGACGGCGCGACTCAGCTATTCGACGCCGTGGCTGCGGCGATGGGCGCTCCGCACATTCTCGTGAACAATGCGGGGACCATCCAAAGGGAAGCCGCTGAGGATTTCAGCTCCGAGGCATGGATGCAGGTGATTCAGGTCAACCTGAACAGCGTCTTTCGACTTTGCCAATTGGCTGGGAAGGAGATGCTGAAACGCTCGCAGGGAAAAATCGTCAACATCGCTTCTCTGCTCTCGTTTCAGGGCGGCATCCGGGTTCCAGCCTATGCGGCGTCAAAGGGCGGTGTGGCACAGTTGACCAAGGCTCTGGCTAACGAATGGGCAGGCCGTAATGTGCAGGTAAACGCCATCGCGCCTGGTTATTTCAGAACTGAAAACACCTCTGCCCTGCGTCAGGATGAGACGCGCAACCGGCAGATCCTCGACCGCATTCCCGCGGGGCGCTGGGGAGATCCCGGAGATCTGGCGGGTGCGGCCGTGTTTCTCGCCTCACCGGCCAGCGATTATGTGAACGGAGAGATCCTGGTTGTGGACGGCGGCTGGATGGCCCGTTAAGCACTGCCTCCGGGAGCAACCCGCGCGGTTACTCCTTGATCTTCGCCACCAGAGCGCTATACAAAGTACCGGGCGGAATCAGTAACTGGTGCGGCACGCCGGCTGGAACGATGACCACATCACCTGGCGCAATTATCTGCGCCTTTCCGCCCTGGACGCTGCTTCCCTTGGTCTCCCCGTCGCTGTCTGTTTTCGCATCGACAGCCTTCCCGCCGGAGATTAGCGTCGCGCTTCCCTGCTCAACGATCATCAGGTCGTCGTAGTGCGCATGAATCTCAGCGCCGCCGCTGGCGGTACGCACGGATAGCTTCAAGGCGAGATTTCCATAACTCGCCAGCGTCGATCCGCTGCTGCCTGTAACTTTGGCCTGCGGCACCAATTGCGCGAGTTGCGCCTGAACCTCGCCTGCGGGGATCACTTCCGCCTTGTCGCCGGTCATTGTCGCTGCCGAAACAGCCAGCGACAGGGTCGCCGCTATCACCATCGCTATTTTCATCGTAACTCTCTCCTGTCAGCGCAGGCTCTCGACTGAGGCTGGGTCCATATCGGCGTAGTCCTGGTTTTCGCCTCCCATGCCCCAACAGAAGCTATAAGCGCGAGTGCCAACGCCGGCATGAATCGACCATCCAGGGGAGACAGCTACCTCCCGGTTCGCAATCACAATGTGCCTCGTCTCCTCTGGCGCCCCCATCAGGTGAAAGACACGAGCGTCCTCGGCAACATTAAAGTACATGTAAACCTCTGAGCGGCGATTGTGCGTATGCGGGGGCAATGTGTTCCATGCGCTCGCCGAGTGCAGGTGGGTCACGCCCATCACCAGTTGGCAACTGCGCGCTCCGCCCAAATGAATGTATTTACAAATGGTCCGCAGGTTGCAATTCTCTGCGCTTCCCACCGTCGTTGGATTGGCGTCTTCTTTGCGTACGAGAGTAACCGGATAAGTAGCATGCGCCGGATAACTCAACAGGTAGAAGACCGAGGGGGAGGACTTACCCGTGGACTCAAAACTCACCTCGGCATTGCCACGCCCAATATAGAGAACGTCGAGATTCTCCATCCCATAGCTTTTTCCTTCGACGCGAACCATCCCGCCGCCGCCGATGTTCAAGACGCCGAGCTCACGGCGCTCGGTAAAGTAAGCAGCTCGCAATTCAGGAAAGGAAGGAAGCACAAGAGCTCGCTCCACGGGCGCAGCCATGCCGATTACCGCCCGGTCAAGGTCAACATAATTAACATTCAGCTCTCCCGGCTCGTAGAGCGTGTTGAGCAGGAAGCTCTCGCGCAGTTCCTTCGTTGTCATGCGCGGGTACCGCACAGGGTCGGCCATCAAAACCATCTTCATGATTCCTCCCGTTCCTCTACTGCATCGCGGATTCGGCTTCGTGCGCATCGCCCATTTCGTGCCGTTATCTCAGCCAGAGTAATGTCTCAATGGTAACGTCCATTGTCCGGACCTCGCAGCGATCAAGTGGTTTATCCGGTAGAACCTCAGGGGCTAAAGCCCGTCTTCATTTTTCTGCTTCTGCGGCACGACTGAAGTCGTGCCCTGTTACAAAGCCGGTTTATCGCTGCCGTAGAAGCCAGTAACCTCCGGAATGCTTAAACGATCATCTGCGTAAGACACACCACTAGCGTAGGTTCATTCTACTGTTTGATGGTCTGCAGAGGATCCCAGTTGTCGGCGCCCTTTAGAAAGACAGACGGCGCTAACTGGCTTGCCTGTTCCTGCGTGAGAAAATGCGTGTGCGGATCGCGCTGATCGTGCTGTGCGCCGGGCCCCGTGGAATTGTATTCGGCATAAGACACGGTTTCGATCGAATGGGTCTCGCCGGGATGCCATTCTCTCCAGCCTGCCGGATCGATGTGGCCTCCCATCTCGGTATTGAGGAAGGCCACCGATGCATAAGGCCGCCAGGGACGGCCAAGATAAACCTTGCCGATCAAACCGGCGTCAGCGACGAGTTTGCAGTGATTGAGGACAAAGCCGGAGTCCTCTTCGGGATAGTGCTTGGACTGCGCGGTGATGAATCCGCCGTCATGGGCCGTGCTATGAATCTCGCAGTGATCGAATATTGCCTTGCCATCGCCGAAGATGAAATCGACGTTTCCGGCAATATAGCAGTCGGAAAAATACTGCCGCGCAGGAATGCAGCCTTGCCCGTCCGGAGCGCAGTTGCGGCTGCCTGCGTACACTGTGTCCTGGTTGCCCAGCAGGCGCACATTGTGGAAGACCGCACGGTCGCCGATAACCCGTAACGCCAAGGCCTGAGACCCGGCGAAAACTTGTTCATGGGTCCGATTGTAGTCGTTCTCGAAGGTAATATTTTCAGCGAAGAAGTTATCGGCAGTCACATTGACCGTAGCTGAATGGAGCGTGCCGCCATTGGCTCCCGCACTTCGATCGTTCACCACCACCGTCTTGGAGGCATCGCTATTGGCGCTGCGCAGGCGGATGTTAGGCTTGTCGACGGACAGCACTTCGCGATAGGTTCCGGGAGCTACCAGCACCAGGGCCCCGTCCTTGGGCGCTACATCGAGTGCTCGTTGGATGGAGTAAAAATCTCCCGTTCCATCGGCCGCAACATACAGCGTTTCGTCCTCTGCCGGAACTGCACCCGCCATCTCAGGAGCCGTGGGCAGCGCAGGAAAAGGAACGAAGCGCGCATCGCAGGCCAGAGGCGCACCGGGCTCGGAACCGGGTGTCTGCTGCACAGCGGCGTTGTCTCCGCTCGGTTCCAGATTGCCGCGCTTGCTTCCGATGAGGATCTCCGCATCCTTGACTAACATCCCGGAGTGCTGCTGGTC
>Ga0302140_10000940_pt1 | contig 38108 bp, 21 predicted proteins | sample I_Bog_E1_1_FD_202095 | JGI IMG/M metagenome (GOLD analysis project Ga0302140, IMG submission 202095) | Peat permafrost microbial communities from Stordalen Mire near Abisko, Sweden - I_Bog_E1_1 | ecosystem: Environmental > Terrestrial > Soil > Wetlands > Peat | place: Sweden: Abisko, Stordalen...
ATCAATCGTCGCAACTACCTGCCCCGGCTGCTGCTGGCCCTGTCCTCGAACAGCGACAAAAGCAAAGACAACGACAAAAACCACCCCATCAATGTGCAGAGGTTGACGGGTCACTCCATATCAGAGCTTCAGGTCACTCGCAAAGGCGAAGATAAGGAACACGTGGAGATGGGATTCCCTGCAATCTACCGCTTTGACATCGAGAAGCGTGGTGGGCGCTGGCTGATCGTCGCCTTCAGTGAGTGACCGGCAAACCGGGCACTGCACCCTAGCTGCTGTCACTGATGCTGTTCTCGCCTCGCCGCCATCTGCTACACTCGCTGCTAACCTCCTCCAATGCTATTCAAGGCTCACAGCGCGGCTGTCTACGGGATCGACGCCAACCTCATCGACGTTGAGGTGGATTATAGCGGCGTGGTGGCGGAGAAAGAAGTCTTCCACACCGTGGGTCTGCCCGATGCAGCAGTGCGCGAGAGCCGCGACCGGGTGCGCGCCGCGATCAAGAACTCCGGCTACCTGATTCCTCCCACGCACATCACCATTAATCTCGCGCCGGCAGATCTCAAAAAAGAGGGTTCGGGCTTCGATCTGCCTATCGCCGTCGGCATTCTGGGCGCTTATGGCGCGCTGCACACCAACGACCTGAGCCGTTTTTTGCTGGTCGGCGAACTGGGCCTCGATGGCTCGATGCGCGCCGTGCCGGGGATGTTGCCGGTGGCGATTCTGGCGCGCGAAAAGAACATTCCCAACCTGATTCTTCCCGCAGCCAACGCCGCCGAGGCCGCGGTGGTCGAGGGGGTCAACGTCTATCCCGCCTCTTCACTTTTAGATGTACTGGAGTTGCTCAACACGATGGTTGTGGGCGTGATCCAACGCGAGCCTTATCGCGTTTCGACCGAGACTCTGTTGGGTGAGCTGCAACACTTTTCCGTGGATTTCAAAGACGTGCGCGGGCAGCAGACGGCCAAGCGGGCTCTCGAAGTGGCCGCAGCCGGCAGCCATAACATCCTCATGATTGGCCCGCCCGGCTCCGGCAAGACAATGCTGGCTAAGCGCTTGCCGTCGATTCTGGCTCCGCTGACCTTTGAAGAGGCTCTTGAGACGACCAAGATTCACTCGGTGGCCGGAGTGCTGGACGCCGCGGCCGGGCTGGTGACGCAGAGGCCCTTCAGGTCGCCGCACCATACAATCTCGGACGCTGGCTTGATCGGCGGGGGCATCGTGCCGCGGCCAGGCGAGGTTTCGCTGGCGCATAATGGGCTGCTCTTTCTCGACGAGTTGCCCGAGTTTCCACGCAACGTGCTCGAAGTGATGCGCCAGCCCCTCGAAGACCACACGGTCACCATCGCGCGGGCCTCGATGTCGCTGACCTTTCCAGCGCGCTTCATGCTGGCGGCGGCGATGAATCCCTGCCCTTGCGGCTACTTCAACGACAAGTCGCGGGAGTGCATGTGCACGCCGCCGATGATCCAACGGTATGTCGCCAAGATCTCGGGGCCGCTGCTGGACCGCATCGACATTCACATCGAGGTTCCGGCGGTGAAGTACAAGGAACTGCGCGGCGGGGCGGCGGCCGAGGGCTCGGCCGAGATTCGCGCGCGCGTGCTGGCCGCACGGGAACGGCAGCAGCAACGATTCAGGAAGTTTGGCGAGAAGATCTACTCGAACGCGCAGATGACCACCCGGCAGATCCGCGCCTACTGCGAGCTGGGCGCCGACGCGGAGAGGCTGCTGGAGCGGGCGATGCAACAGCAGGGGCTGACCGCCCGCGCCCACGACCGCATTCTCAAGGTCGCGCGGACGATTGCGGATCTGGAAGGCGCCGAGCATCTGGCCGTGACCCACCTGGCGGAGGCTATCCAATATCGGACCCTCGACCGCAGCTACTGGGCGTGAAAGCAGGGGTTAGGGGTTAGGGATCAGGGGTCAGGGATCAGGGAAAAGCGAGAATCTGGTAGCTACCCCTTACGAAAGTAACTGATCAGGTTCCTTAAGGCGCGGTGAGGGGCCATTCCTGGTCTGAATCTGCCCTGATCGGCGAGAATCTCGGGCGAAATATCCAACTTATCTTATTCATTCAGAACAATGTTATGGATTTTATGCCCCTGATCAAGCTCACTGAGGAAAGGGAACGGAGAGGGCCGGAAAAAACTATTGACCGGGACGCTCACTCGTTATACATTCATAAAAGCCATCCACAAAGGGCAGATTGTAGAGTGCGATTTTGTGCTCATCTGCCGGTTTCCGCATCAGTATTGAGCTGAGGCTCATCCTATGATGATCCGGCGTTTTTGATAGGTGCCGGAACGGGAATCCAGGGCCGATGGTCCCCCAGGCGGAAATCTGTATCGCAGATACGGCATGAGGCCTGTTTCACAATGTGCGAAAGTGCGTCATGATTCTGAACTCTACGCATACTTCGCGCGTCTAAAACTCGGGAGTGGCAGTTTTTTGGGGCGGTCCGCGTTGTGCTGGCTTCCCTGCTGCGCCGCCGGCGCAAGTTGAATTCCGGCCAGGCAGAGATTCTTTTGAAGGAGGAACTCGTGATGCGTTCCGATCTGGTTTTTGGGGCACTTTCTCATGTCTCCAATCGCTACCAGCTGTGTCAGCTGGCCAGCAAGGCAACCCGCAAGCTGCACAAGCCGAACACACGGCTGCAGGATACGACCAATGAAGTTCTGGGCCGTTTTCAAACCACCAACCCCGGCTCCGCGTTGGCCGTCCAGGCATCCGCGGCCCAGCCGGTCGAAACCCGCCGCGCCGCTTGATTGCGGCATCGAAGGGTATAGTTGAATCAGGCAGCGTTTTAGACGGCTTCGGTTTCAGGCAGTTGCGCTTCCCGGTCTTCGATGCTCCATTTAAATTTGGGATACGATTCCAACGCGGCGCGGACCGGCCGCAGGCTTTGAACTCCCGCCCGCTTTTCTCCCGGAGCACCTCCCCCTTCCGGACCCTCCCACTCCCATCCTCTCTATTTGCAGGTGAACATGACCATCGCTGAACTAAAAGAAAAGAACATCACTGAACTGAGCCGCATCGCGCGCACCCTGGAGATCCCGGGCACCAGCGGCCTTCGCAAGCAGGATCTGATCTTCAAGATTCTCCAGGCACAAAGCGAAAAGGAAGGCCACATCTTTGCCGAGGGCGTGCTTGAGATCTTGCCCGACGGCTATGGCTTCCTGCGCTCGCCCGATTACAACTATCTGCCTGGCCCGGACGATATCTATGTCTCCCCGTCGCAGATCCGAAAATTTGATCTCAAAACCGGCGACTCGATCTCGGGCAACGTCCGTCCGCCGCACGAGGGCGAGAAATACTTTGCCCTGGTCAAGATCGAGGCCATCAACTTCGAGTCGCCCGAGGAGACGCGCAACAAGATCCTCTTCGACAACCTGACCCCGCTCTATCCCCAGGAACGCTTGAAGCTGGAGACGGTTCGGGAAGCCATCAGCGGCCGAGTGATGGACCTGCTGACGCCGATCGGCCGGGGCCAGCGCGGGCTGATCGTCGCCCCGCCCCGCACCGGCAAGACCATGCTCCTGCAGTCGCTGGCTAACTCCATCTCCACCAACCACCCCGATGTCGTCCTCATCGTTCTGCTCATCGACGAGCGTCCCGAGGAAGTCACCGACATGCAGCGCTCGGTGAAGGGCGAGGTCATCAGCTCCACCTTTGACGAGCCCGCCGCCCGCCACGTGCAGGTAGCCGAGATGGTCATCGAAAAGGCCAAGCGGCTGGTGGAACACAAGCGCGACGTGGTGATACTGCTCGACTCCATCACGCGTCTCGCCCGCGCCTACAACACCATCGTGCCCCCCTCGGGCAAGGTACTCTCGGGCGGCGTGGACTCGAATGCGCTGCAGCGGCCCAAGAGATTCTTCGGCGCGGCGAGAAATATCGAAGAGGGCGGCTCGCTGACAATTATTTCGACCGCGCTGATCGATACCGGCTCGCGCATGGACGAAGTGATTTTCGAGGAGTTCAAGGGGACAGGCAACATGGAGATCATCCTGGACCGCAAGCTCGTCGACAAGCGCGTCTTCCCGGCGATCGACATCCAGCGCTCCGGTACACGCAAAGAAGAGCTGCTCATCCCCAAGGAAGACCTGCAGCGCATCTGGATCTTGCGCAAAGTGCTCAATCCGCTCTCGCCGGTCGAAGCCATGGAGTTGCTGATCAGCCGCCTGGAAAAGGTCCGCAACAACGCGGAATTCCTGGCGAATATGAACCAGCTGTAGCCACCTGCCGTGGGGCAGCCGGCGCTTGCGCGCCATGGGGTTCGTGGAATCCCACATTTGGCGCGGTGGGGCCATCTGCCTTCGGCTCTGCCGCGCCAGAGAAAAGTTGCGGCTGAAAGGCCGATGGGTAAATGACCCTTTCAGGATTTGCCGCTCGCTGGTAAGATAAGGAAGTCGTGGGGCTGTAGCTCAGCTGGGAGAGCGCCTCGTTCGCAACGAGGAGGCCAGCGGTTCGATCCCGCTCAGCTCCACCAAACCCCTCCGCCCTCAATTTCACCCGATTCTAGTACTACAGTTGTATTTCGATCAAAACGTTGCGGCCTTCAAAAAGGCCCGGGCCCAAAGGCCCAGTAAATTGGCTGCTTTTCAGGGCGCTAAAGCGCCCTGCTCCCTCCGGAATCTTCGATCTACAAGTGTAGTATTAGAGCATTTTCACCGTTCCTGTAAGGCGAGATTTCGTGGTTTCCCACCCATTTCACAAAGAACGTGAAATGGATGGGGCACGGAGCATCCTTACACGATCAGTGAAAATGCTCTGAAGAAATGCCGCGTGGCAGCGCCGGATCGTTCCCTCTTCAGCCGCAGGGTCTTAAGTCTTCCCGCGCCCATCCTTACATCGGCACAACGAAGAGCGTGATCGATTGCGCCGGGAAGGTGTAGTTGGCGATGGTGCTGGCCGCGCCTCCCGAGCCCGGCGTTACGGTCACGGCAGGCTCCGAGAGGATTGCGTTCAGATTGGCGTTGCTGTAGAGATAGGCCTGCCCGCTGGTCACATTGCCCGGTAGGCCGGGGATCGAGAGCGTGCTGGTCAGGTCGCCATAGGTCTTGTTGATGACCACAACGGTTACCGTGCTGTCGGCGGTGCGCAGAGCGCCGTAGACCGAGAGCGTTCCTTCCCCGTCGGCGCTGGATGAATTCGTGCTCGTCGAGGCCAGAGCCTCGTTGCCAAAGGTGGATTTGTTCCCATCGTAGTTGCGGTAGATGGCGAAAGACATCATGGCGGGAATCTGCTCGGAGGGGTCTGTGCTCGGCCAAAAAGCTCCCAGATCAAGCCCTTCCCGCCCGAAGATGCCCAGGATGTCGGCCTGCGCCAGCGCGCCGTTGATGGCTTCCAATCCGCCAAAGTTGTACTCGTCGATGGCCAGCTTGGTGCCGGGATAGTCGTTGGCGACCCAGGTCTTCATCATTCGAATCAGTTGCGGGGCCTGCTGCGGGGGATTGCAGTTTGAGGTGTAATTCGAGTCTGTGAAGTAGTTCGGCTGGGGATAGCCATTCCCATTCAGCGTGCTTGAATCGGTATAGGTCGGATCCCAGAAGGCGCGAGTCGAATTCAACCGGGCCTGCTGCGCGCCAGTGTCGCCCGCCGCGGCGATGCCGAGTCCGTTGCCGCTGTTGGCGGGGTATTGGGCTGCGAAATAGGTGTGCAGGTCCAGGTAATCCAGCAGACGCCCCTTGCCGTAGGTGGCTTCGGCCGCCTTGAATTGCTGCAGATAGTACTCGATGAACGGGACGCCGCCGTGCGCGGTTCGATCGGCTGGATTGCTCCAGGGCCGATAGCAGGGGCTCGAGCCCCAGCCGGCCCGGATATCCTGCATGGAATAGAAGTAAGCCCACCAGAAGTCCATCACCGGCCCGCTCACCTTGGCGGTCGGATCGACGGTCTTGATCGCAAGCGCCGTGCCGATGCCGCCGTTGGTGACCTCGTCATAAGTGAAGTGATTTGGATGCACATCGAAGCTATTCGCAGACCACCAACTGGGTTCGTTGTCCAGGTCATAGATGGCTACGCCAGTTTTGCTACTGCCCGCGCCGAACTTGTTGACCAGATAATTGATCCAACCGCCCGTCCACGTCGCTTCCGCCCACGCGGTGTTTACGGTGGAAGGGTCTGCTGGTGGCATCGGAGGCGGCGCCGCAATGCTGGTCACGGCCGGGTCGCTGGGGATGTTGCATCCGCTGCCGTTGGTGTTGGTGCAACCGCTCACGCCGTCGGGGTAGACGCCGGAGCCGCACACGAGGCCATAGGGGTCGAAGGCCGCCTTGCCATTGACTGCGAGCTGATTGGGGTAGGTCGTCTTCGGGAAGCTGCAGGAGGTGCTGTCTTTTGACACCCAGCCGAGCACAGGCACCGTACCCAGAGTCGTGATGCCGTCGCTGTTGTTGCTCTCGACCAGGTTGTCGAATGCCTTGACACCGCTGACCACGGGCCAGCCATCTCCCCCGTTGCCGGTTGTGTTTTCAAAGTACCAGTCATCGATGGAGTTGGTTACGTCCAACTGATAGTTGTAGCGCTCGGTGGAGTCTCCGCCCCAGCGATCGAGGGGAATGTTGGTCTTCGCGATAGCGGCCGTGTCAGCCGCTGTGGCGTGAAGCAAATATGCATCCATGCCGTAGATGTTGGGGTCGATGGCGTGAGTCTGGGTAGTTGTGTCGACTGTCAGTGCGGGGCCGGAGGTCGTTGCCGGGGCGCTGAGGGTAACGACGACGCTGCCGCTGTTGGCTGTGTTTTGCGTGCTGGTGGCCTTGACCGTGACCGTTGCCGGGGCCGGGTAGGGCGTGGTGTAAAGGCCGCTTGAGCTGATCGTGCCGGGGCTCAGGCTGCTGCCCGAAGGCGCGGCCACCGACCAGGTTACCGCCGAACTGACCGTGCCGCTGACCTTGGCCGTGAACTGGAACTGGCCGCCGATGGTAGCGGTCGCGGGGTTGGGGAGGACGGCGACTGCGGGCACGACGTAGTTGGCCGTGACGGCGGTGTTGGCGTTCAGCGTCACATTGCAGAGAGCGGTGTTTACTGTCGTGCATCCGGTCCAGGAGGAGAAGTTATTGCCGCCTATGGTTGCAGGCGCCTGGATTCCAAGGGTCTCGCCGGGTGTGCCGTTCACTGTAAAGCTTGTAGTACCTTGGGATGCGAGCGTGGTGGGGGGATAGGTCACTGTCATCGTCACGCCGCTGGATGGGTTGGTCGAGTTCACTGTGAGCACATAGCCATAGCTGGCTGTGACGGTGGTGTTGGCGCTCAGGTTGACGTTGCAGGCGACGGTGTTTGCCGCTGTGCATCCAATCCATCCTACAAAAACGTTGCTACCTGAAGTGGTTGACGCAGTCAATGTGACGGAAGCTCCAGAATTGTAAGTGCGCGTGAAGCTCGTGTTTCCGTTGGTGGCGTTATTGTTGTCTGCTGGAGAGACACCGATGGCGACTCCGCTGGCGGGATCGGTCGAGTTCACGGTCAGCACGTAGGTTGGCGTGGCATAGTTGGCGATGACGGTAGTATTGGCGCTCAGCGTCACATTGCAGATGGTTGTATTGGCTGTGGCGCATCCAGTCCACGAAGAGAAGTTGTTGCCCGCCGAGGTCGCCGGAGCGGTGAGCATGACAGATGTCCCTGAGTTGTAGGTGCGCGTGAAGCTCGTGCTTCCGTTGGCGGCGCTATTCAAGTCCGCTGGAGAGACACCGATGGCGACTCCACTGGCGGGATTGATCGAGTTCACGGTCAGCGTGTAGGTGGGTGTGAGATAGTTCGCCGTGACGGTTGCATCGTCGTTCAGGGTCGCGGTGCATGTGACGGTTGTGGCCGTGGTGCAGCCGGTCCATGAAGAGAAGTTGTTGCCGCCTGCTGTTGCGGGCGCGATGAGAGTGACGGATGTACCCGAATTATAGGTGCGCGTAAAGCTCGTGGCGCCGTTGGTCGCGCTATTGTTGTCCGCGGGGGAGACGCCGATGGCGACGCCACTGGCCGGGTTGGTCGAGTTCACGGTCAGCACGTGTGTTACCGGCGTGAGATAGTTGGCGGTAACGGTGGTGGCGCCGTTGATCGCCACGGTGCAGGTCACGGTGCTGACACTGGTACATCCTGTCCACGAGCCAAAGGTATTGCTTCCCGACGTGGCTGGAGCGGTAAGCGTGACGGACGTCCCCGCATCATAGGTGCGCGTGAAACTCGTCGTTCCGTTTGACGCGCCGCTGGTGTCGGCCGGAGAGACTGCAATCGCCACGCCGCTGGCTGGATTCGTCGAAGCCACGGTCAAGGTGTAGGTCGCCGGAGGAGGAGGGGTTGTTCTTCCGCCGCCGCAGGCCCCGATCGCAAGGATCAGTCCAATTGCAAGACAAAACGCCGCACTCCGCCCCAGATCTCTCATGCCAATACACCCATCTCTCTCAAAGCTCACTGCCCCGGACCCGTTCGTGCTGCAAACTGCAATGTGTTTCAAAAACGGCTCACCAGGTGCTAGTTGTGGTCCCTCCGGGGCTGAAGCCCGCGTTGATTTTGCGGGCCTTATGCGGGGGTTAAAACCCCCGCCTCCCTCCGGATTGAGTTTTCCAGCAGCCTGTAAAGCCCGCAGATTCCCGACCGTTTTCGGCCCGACTGAAGTCGTGCCCTGACACGAATGCGTATTCCAAACATGCTTTACTCTCTCGGCAGCAGCTCTTCAGTTCCGCACGACCATTCCGCCCGGATTGCCGCAGTCTCGGGATGACAGGAAGCGCCGAGGTCTCCAGGCGGAAGCCCGATAGCATTCTACGCCGGTTGCGTTGGCGTTGGTGCCAGGCGCGCGCAAGACGCACTGAGTCAATGGGTTAGTCTGGAAGGTAATGGGGGTGGGATTGCGCCGCCTCCATGGTGAAGGATGTTATAGTAGGTGCGCATGCCCAAACGAACAAAGTCAGGGACCGCGCCTCAGCCGGGGCAGGCTGTCAGCCTGCGTACGCTGGGCGAGTACCTGAACCTCTCTCCGGCCACGATCTCGCTGGTGCTGAACAACGCGCCGGGCGTGCGCTCGATTCCGCAGGAGACGCGGGACCGGGTGATTGCCGCAGCAGCAAAATTCGAATACAGGCCAAGTTTTTATGCGCGGTCGCTGCGCAAGCGGCAGTCTTTCTCGGTAGGCGTGCTGGTCCCGGACCTGAATGATACCTATGTGGCGCAGGTGCTGGCCGGTGTGGAGGAGTATCTGGTTGAGGAAGGCTACTTCTACCTGACCGCATGCCATCGCCGCAAACCGGATCTGATTGAGGAATACCCGCGGCTGTTGATGGACCGGTCGGTTGAAGGGCTCATTGTGATCGACACCGTGCTGACGCACAAGATGAAGCTGCCGGTGGTGTCGGTGGCCGGGCACCGCATCGTCGAAGGCGTTACGAATGTCGTATTGGATCAGCGGCGGGCGGCGGAGTTGTCGCTGCGTCATCTTTACAAGCTGGGGCATCGCAAGATCGCTTTCATGCGCGGCGGCAGCCACAGCTCCGATGCCGACGACCGCTGGGAGTGCCTGATGGCGGTGGCGCGAGAGCTGAAGCTGGAGGTTCCGCCGGAGTTGACCTTGCAACTGATGATTCTGTCCTCCACGCCGGAGCTGGGATTTGTTCCGGCCAGCGAGTTGCTCCGCCGCGGCGTGCATTTCACCGCCCTGATCTGCTTTAACGATGTGGCTGCCATCGGCGCCATCCGGGCCTTTATGGACCACGGCTTGCGCGTGCCGCAGGACATCTCGGTGGTGGGATTCGACGACATCGAAGGCGCCTCGTACCACAATCCCAGCCTGACCACCATCCGCCAGCCGCTGAATCAGATTGGCGTGGTGGCCTCGCGCATTCTGCTGCAACGGATTCGAGGGCAGGCGACCTTTCCGGATTCGGTGCCGATCCAGCCGGAACTGGTCATTCGGGAGTCGACCTCTGCGCCCAGCCCGAAGAGCGCTCGCTGGAAGCGGGGCTAGGGCCGGTGGCGTAAACCCGATCAAGGAAGCGGAAGAACATCTTTCCGGGGCTATTGCTTACTGCATCAATCATGTCGTTGCGCCGTCCCTACGGGACTCCGTAACGAACTTGCGGAATCCCTTTCCCCACGCTGAAGCGCGGGGCTAATGAACTCTGCGCCTCCGGCGCGTTTATGCGGACATCACGTATGCAGTATTCAATAAAGCCCTCAATTCTATTGCTCGTTTTGCGGCACGGCTAAAGCCGCGCCCTTTCAAAGCGCATTGATGCAACCAACTCCGGGCGTTCCGGTATACACCCAAAGGCCAAATGAGATAGCCTTTCCGGTGATGAGAAATAGAAATACGTTCCCTACTCAGCCCTTTTTTTCCTTGAGTTCCATTTGCTTGCTTACTTTCCTGCTTTGTTGCGCTGGGAGCGCTCCAGCTCAGGCGCCCGCTCCGGACTCACCCGCTCTTGAGGCCCAGGCCCACGCGCTTGTGGCCAAGCTTACACTCGAACAGAAGATCGAACTGCTGGGCGGCGAAGACAGCATGTTCACCCGCGCAGTGCCGGCTATCGGCCTGCCGCGCTTCAAGATGTCCGACGGCCCGGTGGGTATAAAGACCTGGGGACCCTCGACCGCCTTTGCCGGTGGCGCGGCGCTGGCGGCGAGTTGGGATCCGGCGCTGGCTCTCAAGGTCGGCGAGGGGCTGGGCCGCGATGCCCGTACCCGCGGTGTCCACTTCCTGCTCGGCCCCGGCGTCAACATTGCGCGTTCGCCGGTGGCGGGCCGCAATTTTGAGTATTTTTCCGAGGACCCTTTCCTGGCAGCCGCTACTGTCGTGCCTTATATTCAGGGCGTCCAGTCCCAGGGGGTCATCGCTACCGTCAAGCACTATGCTCTCAACAACGAGGAGTATGACCGGCACAACGTAAGCGTCGATGTCGATGAGCGGACGATGCGCGAGATCTATCTGCCGGCCTTCGAGGCTGCGGTCACCAAGGGCCATGTGGACGCGGTGATGGATTCCTATAATTTGATCAACGGCGTCCATGCCACGCAGAACGACTTCCTCAACAACAAGGTGCTCAAGGGCGAGTGGGGCTTCCAGGGCATTCTGATGTCGGACTGGTACGCAACCTACGACGGCGTGGCCACGGCAAACAACGGCCTGGACCTGGAGATGCCCGACGCGCGCTTCATGAACGCCAGGACCCTGCTATCCGCCATCAAGGCCGGCTCGGTGAAGGAAGCCACGATCGACGATAAGGTACTGCGGCTCATTCGCGCCGAATTGCGCTACGGCTTCGTTGACCGGCCGCAGTTCGATCCGGCCGACGCGACCTATTCTGTTGCCGACCGGGCGGCTGCTCTGGACGGCGCTCTGGAAAGCCTGACCTTACTTAAGAACGAAAACTCGCTGCTGCCGATCGATCCATTGAAAATCAAGATCATTGCCGTCATCGGGCCCAACGCCTATCCGGCAGTGACCAGCGGCGGCGGCGCGGCGGAGACTCAGGCTTTCGAGCCGGTCAGCATCGTCACCGGTATTGCCAACCTGGTTGGGCCGGGCGTCAGCGTGCTTTACAGCCGCGGCCTGCCGGAGATGAAGGAGTTCTTCAACAGCACCAAATGGGAGGGTGACGTGAAAGTTGCCACCTATCCCAGCAACGACTTCGCCGGCTCGCCCGAGATCGCGGCTTTGTCGAATATTGCGGATTGGAACGATCGATCGTGGCAACCAGATCGCAATGCGCCGCGCAGTGTGCGGTACACGGCCAGCTACAAGGCAGCCAAGGCCGGCACGTATCTGATTCTGGCCTTCTCAGCAAACTGGGGAGGCGGCGATTACAAGGTGATGATTGACGGCAAACAGGTGGCCGCCTCTCCCGAGGGCGATGGTCAGGTTCCGCAATCGGCAACAATCGACCTGAAAGCCGGACAGACCGTGAAGGTCGTGGCAGAGTATATGCCCCACAACAGCGACGGCGTCCGCTTTGGCCTTGGGATCGGCTATGAGCCGGATCTGATTGCCGCCGAGGCAAAGACCATGGCGGCGGCCGCGGACGTGGTCGTTGTGGCCGCCGGCTTCACCGCCGAATCCGAGCGCGAAGGGGTGGACCGCAGCTTCTCATTGCCATGGGGCCAGGACGCACTGATCGAGGCCATCTCGGCGATCAACCCACACACCATCGTGACACTCAACGCAGGGGGCGGGGTGGATACGCGGCCCTGGCTCAGCAAAGTTCCCGCGCTGCTGCATGCGTATTATCCCGGCCAAGAGGGCGGCACGGCGGTCGCCGAGGTCCTCTTTGGCAAACGCAACCCCGAGGGCAAACTGCCGGTGAGCTTTGACCGCAGCTGGGAGGAGAATCCATCGGCGCAGTACTACTATCCCATCAAGGGCGCGGATACCTCTCTTCACGTGATCGAGAACGACAAGCCGCCGGTGGATGATGTGATTCCTCATGTGAAATACGACGACCGCCTGATGGTTGGCTACCGATACTGGACCACGACGGGCAAGCACCCGCTGTTTCCTTTTGGCTTCGGCCTCAGCTACACCACATTCAGCTTCGCCAACTTGCAGGTTCCCGCCACAGCCGCTTCCGGTTCGACAGTTCCGGTCAGCTTTGACGTGACCAATAGAGGGAGCGTGGCCGGAGCTGAAGTGGCGCAACTCTATGTCTCGGACCCTTCGGCAAAGATCGACCGCCCGGAGCGCGAACTCAAGGGCTTTGAGAAGGTTCGCCTGGCTGCCGGCGAGACAAAGCACGTAACCATGAACCTCGACGCCCGGTCGTTCAGTTATTGGGATACGGCCGCCCACAAGTGGACGATCGATCCCGGCAAGTTTGTCATTCGCGTCGGCGACTCCAGCGAAAACACCCCGCTGAACGCGGATTTGACACTGAATTAGGAAGCGCTGAACAGCTTGATTTTGCGGACCAGCATTCCCTCAGAGGCTAAAGCCCGGGCTGATATTGAAGCATTCACGGCACGACTAAAGTCGTGCCCTTTCAAATCATCAGCTCGACCCGAGGTTCTCTAGAGGTTGCTACCAACTAATGAACCGGCCTGCCGCCGTTGACGAGGGCAGGCTGCATTTGCAGAGAGAACACATCATGCGCATTGGAGTCTTCACGCCGCTGCTCTCGCAGCTTCCGCTTGCCGCCGTTCTCGACAAACTCAAGGCCCTTGATATTTCGACTGTTGAGCTGGGTACGGGCAACTATCCGGGCGACGCGCACTGCAAGCTCTCGATGCTCGAGGACAGCTCGGCATTGGCCGAGTTTCAAAAGGTGCTGGCCGATCATGGCGCATCGATCAGCGCGCTCAGTTGCCACGGCAACGCGCTGCATCCCGACAAGGCCCATGCCGAGCACGACCGCGAGGTGAGCCGGAAGACTATCCTTCTCGCCGAAAAGCTCGGCATTCCGGTGGTGGTCGATTTCTCCGGCTGCCCTGGCGACTCGCCAAACTCGACGGCCCCGAACTGGGTTACGTGCCCATGGCCGCCTGACTTTTTGAAGGTTCTCGATTGGCAATGGAATGAAGTTGTGACGCCCTATTGGATCGAGCATGGGAAGTTTGCCGCCGACCATGGCGTGAAGATCGCTATCGAGATGCATCCGGGCTTCGTGGTCTACAGCCCGGAGACGATGCTGCGGCTGCGCTCGATTGCAGGCCCGAGCGTGGGCGCCAACCTCGATCCGAGTCATTTATTCTGGCAGGCGATCGATCCTATCGCGGCGATACGTGTGCTGGGCGACACGATCTTTTACGTTCACGCCAAGGACACGCAGATCTACACGGCCAACTTGCCGCGCACTGGAGTGCTCGATACTAAACCGTACACAGAGGAGCGCGGGCGGGGATGGATCTTCAGGACTTGTGGTTATGGGCACGGGGCCGAGTGGTGGAGCGAGTTCATCTCTACTCTGCGTATCTACGGCTATGACTACGTGCTCTCGATCGAGCATGAAGACAGCCTGATGTCGCCGGAAGAGGGGCTGACCAAGGCGGCCGTCTTCCTCAATGGGATTGTGATTCGAGAAAAGGCGGGCGCGGCGTGGTGGGTGTGAAGCAGTGTTTGGTGAATTTGCCACGTGTTCGGCAAGCGGAGAAATACCTCGCGCAGGGGCTAAAGCCCTGTTGATTTGCTGGGTTTTCGGCACGACTGAAGTCGTGCCCTGATACAAAGCTGGTCGGTTTGACATTCATCAAACACTACCAAATTGAGAATGGGTGACGCGATGAAACCTATCAAGACGGCGATCTTCGGCACGGGCTTCATGGGGCGCGTTCATCTCGATGCGCTACGGCGGTTGGAATCGGTCGAGGTGGTCGCGATTGCCGGCAGGAATCTGGAAGTTGCGCGGAAGTTGGGCGCGGGCTTTGGCATCCCGACAGTTACCGCCGACTATCGTGAGATTCTGCGCGATCCGGCTGTCGATGCGGTTCATATTCTCACTCCCAATGCGCTGCACTACTCGATGACTAAGGCCGCGCTGGAAGCGGGCAAGCACGTGGCGTGCGAGAAGCCTGTGACCACCACGGTCGAAGAGGCTCGGGAGCTGGTCGAGCTGGCCGCAAAAAAGGGATTACGCAACTGTGTCTGCCACAACCTGCGCTATTATCCGCTGGTGCAGCAATTGCGCCGCATGGTGGAGGCCGGCGAACTGGGCGAGATTCTCTCCGTGCAGGGCGGGTATTCGCAGGACTGGCTGCTCTACGACACGGACTGGAACTGGCGCATCGACGCGCAGGCGGGCGGCCAGTCGCGCTGCATGGCCGACATCGGGTCGCATTGGTTTGATATGGCCGAGCACGTCACCGGGCTGCGCGTCACTTCGCTGGTGGCCGATCTCAAGACCTTTCACCCAACGCGCAAGCAGCCCAAACACTCCGTTGAGAGCTTCGCTAATAAACTAGTGGGGCCGGCGGACTATTTGGAAACGGCCGTCGAGACGGAGGACTTCGGGACCGTTCTCTTTCATATGGGCGAGCGATCACGCGGCGCGATGGTTGCCAGCCAGGTCTCGGCGGGCCGCAAGAACCGGCTGGCCATCGAGGTGTACGGCACGAAAGCCGGGGCCGCATGGGATCAGGAACGGCCCAATGAACTCTGGATCGGCCACCGCGATACGGGCAATGAAATCATTCTCAAAGACCCGGCGCTGCTCAAACCCGAAGCGCGCAGCTACGCCGATCTGCCCGGTGGCCATGCGGAGGGCTACGACGACAGCCACAAGCAACTGCTGCGCCGGTTCTATGCCTCGATCGCCGAGCCCGGCCTCGCAGCTGAATATCCGCAGTTCGCTGACGGGCTGCGGCAACTGACGATTTTGAAAGCCGAGCTCGAAAGCCATCGGACGCGCGGCTGGATTGATGTTTCAATCCTCTGAGAACTACTAACTCGAAGCTGAGTCTCGGTTCTCAGGGGTTAAAGCCCACGTTGATTTTGCGGTATTTAGAGCACGACTGAAGTCGTGCCCTAAAAGGAAACTACTCTTCACAGAGGTTGCAAATGATTGATTTCATTGAAACTCACATTTTACGCGGATTTCGCACCGTCCCTACGGGACGGAGGCTTTGTTGAACTCTGACCCAGGACTGCGCTGCGCTTGTCCTGGGCTATTATCGATTCTCCCTCCGGGAGAAAATGCGCCGGCTGGTTTCATCTATCTAGGGTCGGCCGAGCCGGTGGACTACTGACACAAGGCCAGAGTTTTTCTGGAAGGTTTTGAACCGGCACTTGAAGGAAAGGCCGCCGCATGTTGATCTTCGCCGCTATCGTTGCCATCTTTGTCTACGGAATGCTTGCCGCCATGCTGGGCACGATCCTGCCCAACCTGTCGGATCGGTTCAAACTCACACCGACGCAGAATGGAACCATCGCATTTGTACAGGCGCTGGGACTGATCATTGCTTCGCTCGCCGTTGGGCCGCTGCTCGATAGCGAAGGCAAGAAGATCGGCCTGATTCTCGGCCTTGCCCTCATCGCGATTGCGCTTTATGCTCTGCCGCGCTCGCCGGGCTTCCGCAGCATACTCTTTCTATTATTCGTGCTTGGAGTCGGCGGCGGAATCGTTGTAACTGGAGCAAATGCCCTCGTCAGCGACGCCGGTGGCGCGCATCGCGCGACCGCATTGAACCTGGTCAATCTCTTCTTTGGACTGGGCGGGCTGGCCACGCCTTTCATCTCCGCCAATCTCTTCAAGAGCAACTGGGTTCGTCTCTGTTATACCGTCGCTACGCTCACCGTTGGCGCGGTCGCGGTGCAGGCCGTGACCACGATGCCTCCGCCCAGCGGCGACGCGCGGTTTCTTCTCGCCGATGCGGGGCCTGTCCTCGGCCAGCCGCTGCTCTTTCTGCTCGGGCTGTTTCTTTTTCTTTACATCACCTGCGAAGTGGGCGTGTGGAACTGGCTGCCGCGCCATCTCATCGCCCAGGGAATTCCGGAATCGCGCGCGCTGAATATTCTTTCACTGGGATTCGCGCTCGGCCTGCTGGTCGGCCGCGTCGGCGTGTCGCCTATTTTGATGAGCGTATCGCCGATCGATGTTACTCTGGCCGCATCGGTCGCCATGGCAGTGACCACTTACTTGATGCTGCGGACCAGCAAGGCAATGACTGCCGCTGTTCTGGTCTTCATTGCCGGAGTCTCGATGGCGCCGGTCTTTCCCACTACGTTGGCTATCGTCGGCACGGCGTTTCCGCGCATGACCAGCACTGCGATGGGGATCGTGATCACATTTGGATGGGTTGGGCTCGCGGTCAGTTCGCGCATCATCGGCACCATCGCCGGGCCGGACCCGCGGCGGCTGAAGAAGGCTCTGCTGGTCATTCCCGCATCTGCGGTCCTGATGGTTGGATTGAATCTTGCGATACGGAGCGCGCTGCGATAGAGGCAGTTGCAGCTTTCAAGAAGATCCGGGCCTGAAGGCCTAGTCAATTTGCCGCTTTTCAGGGCGCTAAAGCGCCCTGCTCCCTCCGGAGACTCCGTTCTTCGGCTGTATCGAAAAATGGCCTGATCGCACATACATCTTCCGGAAAGCGTGCCTCAGGGGCTAAAGCCCAGGTCCGTTGTGCGACGTTTGCGGCACGACTAAAGTCGTGCCCTGACACTTCTGGAGGCTCCGCATCGAGCTTTTCGCGTCCAGTAAAGTTGTGTGGCCTTTCAAAGCGTCGACTTGATCAGGGGTCTCTTTGAGTTCAGCTACAAGACGGGCAAGCGCACAGTGGCTCGCGCGCCTTCGGCGTCTTCGCGGTTGAGGAGGGTGATCTCGCCGCCGTGAGCGCGGGCGATCTGCTGTGCCAAGGCCAGTCCAACGCCGCTGCCTGCAGGCTTCGTGGTATAGAACGGAACGAAGAGATTTTCGGCGTTGGCGATGCCCAGACCGCGATCTTCAATTGTGATCGATACAGAGGAATCAGCGACCCGCCAGCTTGTGCGCACCGGCTCGGCTCCGCTGGCAAGCGCGGGGGCTCCATTGGCAAGCGATGCGGCGCTATTGGAAAGGGTCGCGGCGCTATTGGAAAGCGATGCATCCACGGCGTTGGCCAGCAGGTTGATGAACATCTGTTCTAACTGGTCGGGATCGGCTTGAAGGACGACTGTGGGGCCAGGGTCCAGGTGAATCGCGAGGCGCTGTTCGAGGAGTGCGACCCGCTCCAGCAGCGGCGCCAGCGAGACCTGCCTGAGCTGCGGCGGGGGCAACTGGGCGAGCTGGCGATAGGACTGGACGAAACGATGCAGCGCGTCGGCGCGGCTCTCGATCACTCCGAGACCGCGGCGAAAATCGCGCAGGACTATTTCGTCGCCTGGAAGATTTTCTGCACGCGCCAGCAGGCTGCCGGCGATGGATTTGATGGGCGCCAACGAGTTCGAAAGCTCGTGACCGAGTACGCGGATCAGGCGCTTCCAGGATCGCTGTTCCTCCTCTTGTAACGAAAGACTGACGTCTGCGAGGAGCAGCAGCGTGTGCGGCGCGCCATCCTGGCGGAAGGCCGCCTTGCGAAGAAGCCAGCGCGAAGATTTAGCGCCGAAGGAGTGAATCGTCTGGTCGGAGGCGCGGAGCAGCCCATCCAAGCCCAGCTCACGCGCGCTGCGGCCGATCGAGCGCGCGTGAGTGGAGGCGAGCAACTCGACACCGGCATCGTTCGCCAATTGCAGCCGGTCGTCGCGGTCAAAGGCGAAGAGGGGTGCGTGCATCACTTCAAGGATGCGAGCCAGGAGGGCTGTTGCTTCCAGGGAACGAACGCGAAGATTTTGCAACAGATCGGCAAGCGTGTTGACCTCGGCGGCAAGCTCGCCAAGCGCATCCCGCGAACCAGCACCGCGCGCGCGAAAGGAGTAATCACCCTCGCGGAGCGAGGCAACGACGTTGGACAAAGTTTGCAAAGGCCGGACAATGCCGTCAATCAGCGCGGCGGCAACCAGGGCAAGATAAAGCAACAGGCATCCGCACAGCAACAGGGCCGGCGCAAGAGAGACCTGCTTCCAGTAAAGAATTATACCGGCGAAGACCAGCGCAGGCAACGAAAGCAAGAAGCAGTAAGCCCACACCCGGCGGATAGCCGAGCGGCGACGACGGCGCGACGCTCTGTCAGAGGCCATATTTTTCGATGCGGCGATAGAGCGCCGCGCGGCTCAGGCCGAGAGCCTCGGCGGCCTGCGAGATATTGCCATCGCAGCGGCGCATCATCTTGCGGATGAGCAGCGCTTCGACCTCGTCGATGCTCATATTCTCAAACGACGGGGCGGAGGAACGCGCGGCAACGATGGCCAGGTTGGCAGGCTCGATCTCCTCCTCGCGGCAGAGCAGGACTGCGCGTTCCACTGAATGTTCCAGTTCGCGAACGTTGCCCGGCCAGGCATACTGCATCATCTGCTGCATGGCGGCGGGGGAAAAGCCATTGACCTGCTTGCGATAGCGCGTCCGGTTGCGGGCGAGAAAATGCTGGGCGAGGAGCGGAATGTCTTCGCGGCGGTCGCGCAGCGCGGGCAGGTGGATCTCAACCGTGTTGAGGCGGAAGAGCAGATCTGCGCGGAAGTTGCCGGCCTTTGCTTCTTCGTGCAGGTCGGCGTTGGTGGCGGAGAGGAGGCGGACATCGACACGCCGGGTCTGCGAGGAGCCCACACGCTCCAGTTCGCCGGTTTCAAGCACGCGCAGGAGCTTGGCTTGCTGACGCAGGGGAACGTTGGCGATTTCGTCCAGGAATAGAGTCCCGCCGTTGGCTAGTTCAAAGCGGCCGATGCGGTCGGTGCGCGCGTCGGTGAATGCGCCTTTGACGTGGCCGAAGATTTCGCTTTCGAAGGTGCCTTCGGGCAGTCCTCCAGCGTTGACCGCGACTAGCGCATTGCGGGCGCGGGGCGATGCGGCGTGCAGAAGCTTGGCGACGATCTCCTTGCCGGTGCCGTGCTCGCCGGTGATGAGCACGTTGGCGTCAGAAGGGCCAATCTGGGCGATCAGCTCCAGCACTGGCTGCATGGAGGGCGCGCCGGCGACGAACTCCGGCATTCCCTCGGCGCGGAGCAGACGGTTTTCCAATTCAAGCTGACGAGCGCGGCGCAGGGCCTGACGCAGCTCGGCGTGAACTCGCACGAGCGAAAGCAGGCGCTCGTTTTCCCATGGTTTTTGAATAAAGTCGCGGGCTCCGCGCTTGATGCATTCAACGGCCAGATCGACATTGCCCCAGGCCGTCATGACGATGACTGGCAGATGGGCGTCATAGTCACGAATGCGCGCCAGCAGGTCAAGGCCTTCCTGGCCGGAGGTGGTGTCGCGCGTGTAGTTAAGGTCGATGAGCAGGACATCGTACTCTGCCTCGCCCAGCGCTTCCAAGAGCAATTGTGGCGACCGGACACAGTCTACATGGATTGCGTGCGGGGCGAGCAGTAGCTCGACGGCCTCGAGGATATGCGGTTGATCGTCGGCGACCAGAATTCGGATTGGTTCACTATCACTGGAGATGATCGGCCTCCACTGTACCGGCTTTGGCGTCGGCGATTGAGATTCCGTACTCCTCAAGGATGGAGCCTGTGGCGCGCTTCACTTCAATGCGCGCTTTCTCGTATGCCGTCTCGGCAGTGACCAGCGCCGACTCGGCCAGCGACAGGTCGTGCTCGGAGCCAAGCGTCTGCTGATTCGATCCGGCACCCAGTTTTTGTTCTTTCTGCATGATATCCAATGTCCGCTGCGCCAGGTCGCGGGCTTTGCGCGCCGCATCGACCCGGCTGGCGCCCTGTTCAAGAGCATAACGCGCGTTGCGGACCTCGATGTGGATGCGCTTCTTCAACTCTTCAGCGTACACCTGCGACTGCCGGTATTCGAGTTCGGTGCGGTATTGATCGGCCTTGGCGATGCGGTTGCGCAGCGGGATGGTGAGTTGGAGACCCACCTGGTATTCGGGCGCGCTGTTTTCAAACGCACTGCCGAGCGCACCCGAATACCCTGTCTGCAGGGTTGTGGTTCCGTTGCCTTTGTAATCGACGCTCTTTTCTCCTGCCAGCCCGGTGCCCGCATAGACACCGTAGACACTGAGCGAGGGGAGCAACGCGTTGCGCGCGGTTTTGCGGCTCAGTTCGCGATTGTCGAGGTCGAGCACCGATTCAGCAAGCTCGGTCCGGTTTTTGAGCGCGAGCTCGATCATCTGCTGAACGGGCTCGGGAGAGCTGGGAGCGATCTTGCCAATACTGTCGGTCGGCACGACCGGCATCTCTTCCAGTGCCGGATCGTCGAGACTGCGGGTGATGGCATTTTTCATGTAGAGTTCTTGCAATTCGAGATTGGTGCGGGCCACGGTGAGGTCCTGCTGGCGCGTGGCTAACTCGCCCTCCGCTTTCAGCACATCCATCTCTGGAATCGCTTGCAGTTGAAGCTGCTTGCGGCTCGTATCGAGGGTTTCCGTGGCAAACGCTACAGAATGCTCCTGCACCTGCTCGTCATCGTAAGCGCTGACCAGGTCCCAGTAAAGATCGCAAATCTGAGTTACGGTGGCGATCGCCTGGGCTTTGAAGGCGATGTCTGAGATTTTCTGGTTGGTCCGTGCAATGCGGAGAAAGCGCAGGTTGGTTCCCGGCCCAAAGCCTGCCAGCAGCGGCTGGGATATGATTGCCTCCACCTTCGAGTTCAACTGCGGACTAAAGAAGTCGTATTGGCCGTTCGATGTTTGGCGGGCATTGAGCCAGTTGACCTGAATGCTGCCTCCGGTGGCGAATGCCTGACTATAGCCAACGGAACCGGAGATGCTGTTGACCTTGTAGACATTCACGCCTTCGAGTTGAAAGTTGGAGAGTTGCTGCGAACTGTGATCTACATTTCCCTGCGCGGAGAGGACGGGGTCGAAGCCGGAGACCGCGGTGCCGGTTCCGAGCGTGGAGGAGACGATGCCGGAGGCGCCTGCGCCCGCACCGCCCGCGCCACCCGTCGTGCCTCCCGCTCCGCCACCAGCGCCGGACGCACCTTGACCACCGCCGGGCGTCCCCTGCACGACACCTGTGTTGACGCCGCGCACCTGGCCCCCCGCCTTGGTGCGCTGAACATCCATCTGCGCGATCGGCAGGTTGTAACGTGCAATGACCATGTCGAGATTGTTCTCAAGCGCGAGATCGATGGCATCGTGCAATGAGAGATAGAGCTTGCCGTCGCGCACCAGGGAGCCGAGGCGCACTGAATTGGCGAGCACTGGCGGCGGTACGGTCTTGCCGCGATAGGCGTCGAAAGGATTGCGCGAAGTATGCATCAGTTGGTCAAATGGAATTGTGCTGCGAGCAACCGGGGCAGTTGCGGACGACGGTGCTGGAGTTTGCACGGCGGGCGACGAGGTCGCGGCTTCGGCCGCCAGCGCGAGGCTCGCCTGCAAAAATAAAATTGCGACGAGTGGCTGCGCGCATTTCAGGAGTTGTGTCTTCGAGCAGTTCACTTGGCGCTGACCTCCGTGGCTGCTGCGTGCAATGCTTCGTCGCGCGTCATCCAGCCGTCGCGCAATTCGAGAATGCGCTGGCCGTAGCGCGCGTTCACCTCCGAATGCGTCACTTGCACGATGGTCGTCCCGGCGCGGTTGAGTTCACAGAAAAGATCCATGATCTCGCGGGCCTGCGTTGAGTGCAGGTTGCCGGTAGGCTCGTCGGCCAGCAGCAGCGCGGGCGCGTGAACGACGGCGCGCGCAATGCCGACGAGTTGCTGCTGTCCGCCGGAGAGCTGCGAGGGGAAGAGATCCTTCTTGGCGACGATCTGGAAGCGATCGAGAATATCTGCCACCATTCCCTGTCTCTCTTTGGCGGGCAGATTTTTGTAACTCAGCGGCAAGTCGATGTTTTCGGCTACCGTGAGGTCGTCGAGCAGGTGATAGCTCTGAAAGACCATGCCGATGCGCTGGCGGGCCAGGTCGGCGCGCTGCTTGCGATTCAGCTTGTGGACGGGCGTTTCGCCAAACCAATACTCGCCCAGCCATGCGTCGTCGAGCAGCGCGAGCACGTTGAGGAGCGAGGATTTTCCCGCGCCCGACGGCCCCATGACGGTGATGAAGTCGCCCTCCTTGATGGTGAGCCCGATGCGACGCAGCACCCAGGTTTCGGTGGGTCCGGTCTTGTAACTGCGTTCAACGTTTTTCAGTTCGATCATGGTGTTACTCCGATCTCAACGGGTGCGTCCTGGTTCAAGCTATTCGGTTCGCAAAGCCTTCATGGGTTCGATGGAAGCGGCACGGCGGGCGGGGATGTAACAGGCCAGCAGCGCTACGATGCAAAGCGCTATCGAGACGGTTGCAAAGGTGAGCCAGTCGGTGGTTCCCACGCCGAAGAGCAGGCCGCGTAGCAAGCGGGTGAAGGCGAACGAGACAGCGAGGCCGAAGGCGAGGCCAATCAGCGTAAGCCGCAGCCCCTGGCGCAGAATCTGGCGGAAGACATCGCCCCGCGCGGCGCCGAGCGCCATGCGAATGCCGATCTCGTGGGTGCGCTGTTTTGTCGAGTAGGCAACGACTCCGTAGATTCCAACTGCAGCCAGAAGCATGGCCAGCAGTCCAAAGGAACCGGCGAAGACGACGACGATGTGCTCAAAGACGTTGCCGATTTGCATATTCGTCTTGAGAGTGGTGACGTTGAACAAGGGCAGGTCGGGGCTGAGCTCGTGGATTGCCTGATCGATGGCGGCTGAGTACGCCATCGGATCGCCGCTGACGCGCACATGGAGGGTCACCAGGTCCTCATAGCGCTGCGCCAAGGGGACCAGCACAAGGGGCGCCGCTTCGTAAGTGAGGCGACGGTATTTGCCGTTGGCGGCCACGCCGGCAACCGAGCACCAGCGGTTGGCGACCTGAACTCGTTTGCCGATTGCGTCCTGGCCGGGCCAGTAGCGATTGACGAAGGCCTGGTTCACAATGGCCACGGGCTGCGTGGATTCATTGTCGGCATCGGTGAAATCGCGGCCCGCAAGCAACGGAGTTCGCAGGGTTTGGAGATAGCCGGGTCCAACGATCCCCCTGTCGACTTCAATGGATTCATGCGGGCGGGGGATGTAGCCCTCGGGCATGACGCCATCGGAGTGGATGGTGAAGCTGAGGGGCGAGAAGTCGGCCAGAGTGGCGGATTGAACTCCGGGCAGCGCCTTGACGCGCACCAGAATCTGGCGGTCGAGGTCCAGAGATTTAGCATCTGAGTATCCCAGCGGATCGAGATCGAATGAGGCCAGGTAGACGTGATCTGGATTGAAGCCCAGATCAGCGTCTTGAGCTTTATTGAGGCTGCGGACGAACAATCCGGCGCAGACGAGCAGGGTGAGCGAGAGGGCCACCTGGATGACCACCAGTCCGGAGGCGAGACGTGACTTGTGCAGACCGCCGGAGGTGTTGAGCGCCTCATCCTTGAGCACCGTCGCCGGAGAAAGAGCAGATGCGCGCAGCGCCGGAAACGCGCCGGCCAGAACCGAAGTGAAGGCGGCGATGAGGATCGTAACCAGCGTGACAGTGCCGTCGACGCTTCCGTTGATATTGATGGGAAGTGTGGTGAAAGGCAAAAAGGAACCTAGTGTGCGGGCGGTCCAGAAGGTGATCGCCAGTGCGACCCCGCCTCCGGCCAGAGCGATCAGGAGATTCTCAACCATGAGCTGCCGCACCAACTGCCAGCGGCTTGCCCCCATCGACAAGCGAATGGCGAATTCGCGGCGGCGGGAGACGGAGCGAACCAGCAAAAGGTTCGCCACGTTGGCGCAGGCCAGTAGCAACAGAACGGCCGCCAGAGCCAGCAGAATCGGCAGGGTTCCATAGAGGTAGACGTTGGCACCGAATGGCGAGCGCCAGAGCGGGTCAGTTGATATTTGGTTTGCACCCAGATGCGAAGCCGGGTAAGAGTCGGCAATGCGCTGCATCAGCAGATTGAACTCGTTTTCCACTTGGCGGTGATCGACGCCGGGGCGAAGCACGCCCAGCACATTGAGCCAGGAGACGCCGCGGTCATCGATGCGCGTCGATCCCCAAACCTGCCGGTCCATGCCGAGAGGAATCCAAAGCTCGGTGCGAAGGCCGCTCTTGCAGCCCTGAAAGCCGCGTGGAGCGACGCCGACAATGGTGTATGTGTGACGGTTGATCTGTGTCGTCTTTCCCACGATGGACTGATCGGCGCCAAAGCGATTCTGCCACAGGTCATATCCGAGCACGACTTCCGGCGCGCCGGCGCGCTCGTTTGCGCTGGACGGAAGAAGCGATCTTCCGAGGATGGGCTTGACGCCCAGGACCTCGAAGTAATTCGCGGAGGTGAGCGCGCCATAGATGCGCTGCGGCCTTCCGTCGCCGGTCAGAGCCACATAGTCGTCGTGATAGGCGAGCAAGCCCGTCAGGGTCTTTGTGCCGTCGCGAAGGTCCGCATAGTCCAGGTAAGAGAAGGGCGGGCTGGCATGCTCGCTTCTCTCTCCGCGCTGGAGCGTGAGCATGTTCGCTGTGCTCCGGACGCCGGGGATGGGATTGAAGAGAGTCGAGTTGATCCAGCTGAATATAGTGCTGTTGGCCGCGATGCCCAAGGCCAGCGTACCGACTGCCAAGGCAGCGAAGCCGGGAGCCTTGCGCAACTGGCGCAATGCATACTTCAGATCCTGAATCACGTTCTGGAGAAGCATGACTATGCCTCGACTTCCGCTTCGAGCTTTTTCAATTCGATTTCGGAGACGACTTTGCCGTCGAAGAGATGGACTTCGCGCTGGGCGTGCTTGGCGAAGCGCGGATCGTGCGTCACCATGCAGATGGTTGAGCCTTCGCGGTGCAGATCGCTGAGCAGATGCATCACCGCCTCTCCATTCTTCGAGTCCAGGTTGCCGGTGGGCTCGTCGGCCAACAGGATTGACGGCGCACCCGCCAGAGCACGCGCCACTGCTACCCGCTGCTGCTGGCCGCCGGAGAGCTGCGCTGGATAATGCCTCATGCGGTGCGCCATGTTGACGCGCTCGAGAGCTTCCTTGACGCGCTTTTTGCGCTCGGCCGAGGGCATCCCGGCGCGATAGGTCAGAGGCAGCTCGACATTCTCTTCGACGGTGAGGTCGCCGATCAGATTGAAGCTCTGAAAGATGAAGCCGATCTCCTGGTTGCGGATGCGCGAGCGGTCGCCGAAGCTGAGCTTCTCGACCGGGCTGCCGTTGAGCAGATACTTGCCGCCGGTGGGCGTGTCGAGCAGGCCGAGAATCGAGAGCAGCGTGGATTTGCCGCAGCCCGAGGGGCCGGACATGGCCAGGTACTCGCCGCGCGCGATGGTCAGGTTAATGCCGGAAAGCGCGTGCGTCTCCACTTCGTCGGTGTAGAAGACCTTGGTGAGGTCTTCAATCTCAATCAGCTTGTCGTTCGATGCCATTTCGTCCCCCTTGTTGTTCGCAAATCTGTTCTTCTGTTCCTTGGAGCGTATTTCAAAAAACGTGCCCCTGGTAGCGATTTCGCGCCGTCCCTACGGGACTGCGGTTCTAATATTGACGCCTACCCAGGACTGCGCTGCGCTTGTCCTGGGCTAATATCGATACTCCCTCCGGGAGAAAGACGTTGGCGGTTACAGCTTTCTTCGGGACAAACGTAGGTGGTTTCATCCTTCCGTGGGACGGCAACGCCAGGGGATGACTGATACGAAGCGGACTTTTGAAACTTGCCTCCAGTCGCTGTGCTCTGCGCGGGACGCCTACTCCAGCCGGATGCGGTCCACGTTGTCTTCCTTTGACATGTCGGAGAGGATCACCGTGTCGCCTTCCTTCAATCCTTCGATTACTTGAATGCTGTTGACCGAGGCCCGGCCCACCTTGACCGGCACCCGCACCGCGCCCTTTCCTTCGGTGTCCAATTTGAAAAGGCTCAGTGTCGAGTTCTCGTTGCCCAATGCCGGCCGGCCCACGTAGAAGACATCGGTCATGCGTTCCAGATCGATGGTGCCGTCCACGCTCAACTGCGGAACCGCTCCCTGAGGCAGAGGACCATCCAGCGCTACGTCTACCGTGCGCGTTCCGTTCACTACAGAAGGGTCGATTCGGGTGACGTGGCCGGGAATGATGCCGTTGTGCGTGTCGATGGAAGCGGGTTGATCGATCTGAATGTCGCGAGCCTGGGTCTCGGCGATCTGCAAAGCGGCCTTGAGCTTGTCGAGTTGAATCACCTCGGCCACCGACGTTCCGGTGGCGACGTGCTGGCCGACTTGCAAAGGAGTCGCAAGCGGAGCCATCACGCCGGAGATTCCGGCTCTGACCTCGAGGGCCTGCGCCTGCCTCTGATAGAGGTCCAGCAGCGCCCTGGCCTGATCGATCTTTGCCTGCGACGAAGCAAGCTGGACCTCGATCGCCTTCTGGTTGACTTCGAGCTGTTGACGGCTCAGTTGATGCTGATCGGTCAACTGGTCGGCGGTGTTCTTTGACTTGCTATAGGCTAGGCCGGAGATGACGCCCAGATCGTAAAGGGCCTTGTCGGTCTGGGCCTGCAACTGGTCCTGGGTATAGTCGGAGTTCACCTGGGCCGCGGAGGCTTTCTTGTCCATCAGGGTGCTTTCGAGCGTGGCCTGAAGGCTCTTGTAGTCAGCCTGTGCGGCTTTGAGCGCCAGCTTCGCGTTGAGGACTTCCTGCTGAAGCTGGGGATCGGCCAGGTCCATCAGTATGGTGTCGGGAGTGACCTTGGCGCCCGGCAAGACGCGTATGCGGACAACGGTCGCGTCGGTCTGCGCGGGAATGAGTTCGATCGAGTCTTCGCGCGGGACAAGGGTTCCTGTCGAGCCGCGAACCTGCCGGATCATCGGTCCGCGCTTGACCGTATCCGTCCAAATGGTCGAGCGGTCTACGGTCGGGGCTGCCGGCTTGAGCCGGTAAACGGCGATCACCGCGACGGCGAGTATTGCCAAAGCGGCAACACTAAAGGCCAGAAGACGGCGTTTCCTCTTAAGCGATAGGTCGGGGCGTGCGATATCCATGACGCTATGAATCAAAGCACCTGGCGTGCCAAAGGGCTCTCGCTTTTCCCTGCTCAAAACAAACTACTTAGCGTCGACAATGGTGGATGGCAGCAGCCTGAAGTGGCCGTTTTCCGATTTGCGGTGTTCGATTTCGGACAGTCTCCGGATCACTGGAAGCCGGTGCTCGATGCCCTCGCTCCGGCTCAAACAGGCAGCGGAAAAAGGCTGATTTTGGACAAAAGGCCCGAAGAGCATACCTCGGGGGCTAAAGCCCGGCCTTTTTTTGTTCGGCTTGCGGCACGACTGAAGAGGCTGCGGAAAAGGCCTGATCTCTGGAGATTCGCCGCAAAAACATACCTCAGTGGCTAAAGCCACCGCTGATTCCATTGTCTTTATACCGGGGATGAATCCCCGGCCTACCGCCCGAATGAGTCTTTTCGCAGCCTGTCGAAACCGGGTGAACGTGGTCTCTGGACCGGGCCGTTTCGATGGGAACGTTTGAACGGAGCCGTGGGCTTTTGCGTAGGATGCGGTTGAGGTTCGGAGGGAGGCGGCAATCTCCGCTGTCTCTGTTCATTAGCGGACATCCTCCGGCGAAATTGGACACCGATTCGATTCCGTTCTACGTGCTAGATCCCGCAAGATGCTTTGTTCTCATGAAGTTATATTTTCCGGACATTGGCTGTCGAAATGCATTCTGTTTTACCTGTAGACTCACCGTCACCGGAGTTCAAAAATGACCAACCTGCTACAGGATCTGCGATTCGCCCTACGCCAGTTGCTCCGTTCGCCCAGCTTTACCATCGCCGCTGTCTTGACGCTGGCACTGGCGATCGGCGCAAATGCAGTCGTCTTCGGTTTGATGGATGGTCTGATCCTGCGCCCGCTCAATGTTCCCGAGGGGGAAAGCCTCTACGGAACGCAATACGGGGACAACACTGCGTGGCAATCCTATCCCAACTATCTGGATTTGCGCGATCGCAACCGAAGCTTCGAGGAACTGGCGGCCTTTAACTTCGCTTTTGTCGGATTCGATACCGGCAAGTCGCCGTCCGTTTCGACGGGCTTCGCAACGACGGGAAACTACTTCGACGTACTGAGGATTCATCCCTATCTTGGCCGGTTCTTCCACGCCACCGATGAACACGGTCCCAACAGCGCCCCGTATGTCGTGCTCAGTTATGGGTATTGGCATAGCCGCTTTCAGGACGATCGCAGCATCGTGGGTCGCAGTGTTCAGATTGACCAGCATCCTTACTCCGTGATTGGCGTAGCCCCGCCCGGATTCCAGGGAACCCTGATGTTCGTCTCTCCCGATTTCTTTATGCCGATCGTCAACCAGCAGCAGCTAGGCGGGGGAGATCCAAATGAGCGCAGCAATACCGGTGGAGTCTTTGAGGAGTTCGGCCATCTGAAGCCCGGCGTAACTCCCGCTCAAGCTGCCGCCGATGTGAACGCGGTGAGCGCGTACCTGGAGAGAACCTACCCCAAAGAGATCGCACACAAGAGTACGATCATCTCGCGGATGGGCCTGAGCGCCTTCGGTTCCGGAGCGCGAGCTTTCGTTGCGGGGTTGATGCTGCTCGCAGCCCTGATTCTGCTTGCCGCCTGCGCCAACCTGGGCAGCCTGTTTGCCGCACGCGCCGCAGACCGCTCCCGTGAGGTTGCCCTGAGGCTCGCGCTTGGCTCAAGCCGCACGCGCATCCTGCGCCAGCTATTTACCGAAGCCCTGCTGATTTCGCTCGCCGGGGGCGCCGTAGGGCTGGTGGGAAGTCAAGCTCTGTTACGAAAGCTAAGCACGTGGAATCCAATTTCCGGCGCTCCCATCCATTTGCCTGTCAGCCCGGACGCGAAACTCTATGTGGCGGCTTTGGCCCTGGTGCTGGTGAGCGGATTCTTGTTCGGGATCGTTCCTGTGCGCCAGGTGCTTGCAACCAATCCGTACGAGATCGTGAAGGCGGGATCGGCGGGTAGAGCAGGACGGCGGATCTCCGTGCGCGACATCCTGCTCGTGGTGCAGATTGCCATCTGTGCGGTTCTGGTCACGTCATCGATGGTTGCGGTGCGCGGACTGGTGCGGTCGCTGCATAGCAACTTTGGTTTTGAGCCGCGTAACACGGTGCTGGCAGGAGTGAATCTGGCAATGGCCGGTTACAGCCTTGACAAAGTGCCCGCGATGCAAAGACGCATGATCGAGTCGATGCAATCGATTCCGGGTGTAGAGTCGGCGGGACTGGTGAATGATTACCCTCCGCTGGTCTATACCGCCGGCACCAAGGTCAATGTCTTTCGAAACGACAACAGCGATCTGAGGCCTGCGAATGCCGACATCATGCCCTACAGGTACAACGTATCGCAGGGTTACTTTGATGCTGCCGGCACAGGCCTGTTGGCAGGAAGACGCTTCTCCTGGGATGACAACAAGAACGCGCCCGCGGTCGCCGTGGTCAATCGCGAGTTTGCCGTCAAAATGTTTGGGTCGGTAACCGGCGCCGTTGGCAGAGAATGCAAACTGCAGGATGGAACCCGCGTAGAGGTGGTGGGAATCGTTGAAAATGGGAAATATCAGACTCTCACCGAGGACCAGCAGGCGGCCATGTTCTTCCCATTTCTGCAATCGCCTTCGAGCGCGGCCTATCTGGTCGTGCGCTCGTCCCGCGATCCGCAACAGTTAGCTGAGGTCATGAGAAACAAGTTGCACGAGCTCGATCCGGGGCTGCCCGTTGACATCCAGACGTGGGGCAGCCTGCTCGAGACGGTTCTGTTTCCCTCGCGAGTGGCGACGATGGCCCTCGGTGTGCTTGGCGCGATGGGGGCGATGCTGTCAATCACCGGCATCTTTGGAATGGCTGCGTACTCGGTGAGCAAGCGGCTGCGCGAACTGGGAATTCGCATTGCTCTCGGCGCGCAGCGGAAGGAAGTATTGGGGGCGGCGCTGGGACGGGCATTCAAACTGCTGGCAATTGGCTCGTCGGCTGGATTGATCCTCGGAGTTCTGGCCTCCAGGGTGCTGGCGTTCATTGTCTATCAGGCGACGCCGCGAGATCCGCTGGTATTGGCTGGCGTTGTGGTGGCGATGTGCGTGCTGGGCCTGGTGGCCACGTGGATTCCGGCGCAGCGCGCACTGTCGGTCAATCCTCTGATCCTGCTGCGCGAGGAGTGAGGCGAGTTGCTTCATAGTGCGTGTTTCAAGAATGGTTTGGCAGTTTGTGGATGCAATTCCGCAGCGGCTAAAGCCGGAATCGGATTTGGCGATTTACGGCACGACTGAAGTCGTGCCCTGACACTTCAAACCTTCCCAAGGATTAATTTTGCAAGAGACTCGTCTGTATCTGAATTCATCGTCCTGGCGGCTCTTCGGGGACGGCGCTTCCCTATCGCTGGTCCCTTGGTTTCGGTGGATTGGGGCCGGAAGTCATAGCAGGTTTTACTGTGCCGGCGGGCTTGGCTGGAGCGGGTTGCGGAGGCAATGCGGGCCTCACCACAGGCTTGGCTCCGGCGGCCGGATGCACTGTGGCGGGTTGCGGCGGCGGCTTGGTTGCCGCGCCGGACGAAGCTGGAGTTGCAAGCGGCTTGGCGGGCCCGTTTGCCTTCACGGCCGTGACGGGCTGGCTAACTGATCCGGGTTTAGCGGGCAGCTCCGCCGAGGCTTTCAGCGTGGAGTTATCCGTCGCATCGCCGAGGAACTGCTCGTTGTCTTTGCCGATGATCGCCTGACGCATGACGGTCATCCAGATGGGAAGTGCGGCCTTGGCGCCGGTCTCCTTGTCGCCCAGCGACTCGCGGCTGTCGAAGCCCACCCAAACGCCGCAGGTGACCGAGGGCGAGAAGCCCAGGAACCATGCGTCGGTGTAGTCGCTGGTGGTTCCGGTCTTGCCGCCGAGCGGGTGGTTGAGCTGCAACGCTGCCTGGCCGGTGCCGTGCTGGACGACGGCGCGCAGCAGGGTCATCATGGTGCGCGCCGTCTGCTGGTCGATCACGTCGTCGACGGCGGGCGGTTCTTCCCATAGCGTGATGCCGTCGGCGTTCTCGACCTTGCGAATGAGCCGCGGCTTCACGCGCAGCCCGTCGTTGGGAAAGACCGAGTAGCTGGCCACCTGCTCCTGGAGCGTGATCTCGACGGCGCCGATGGCAACGGGCAGGTAGGCGGGAATGTTCGACGTGACGCCGAAGCGATGGGCCACGTCGATGACCTTGTGAATGCCGACGCGCGCCGCCAGCTTGAGGGCGGGAATGTTGCGAGACTCGGCAAAGGCGTTGATCAAGGTCATTGCGCCCTTGTAGTCGTTTTCGTAGTTGTGGGGGGTGTAGCCGCCAAAGCTGACCGGTCCATCGACGATGATGTCGTCGGGTTTGGCGCCCTCTTCGATGGCCGCGGTGTAGTCATAGATCTTGAAGCTGGAGCCGGTCTGCCGCTCGGCCTGGATCGCCCGGTTGAACTGCGAGAGCGCATAGTCGCGCCCGCCCACCATGGCCAGCACATCGCCGGTGGTGTTGTCGATGGCCATGAGGGAGGCTTGCGCGCCGGAGTCCTGTTCGAGAGTGGCGCGGCGCGTCTTGCCTTCCATTGCGTCGCCGAGGTGAACGTAGATCACGTCGCCGGGTTTGACGAGCTCGTCGCCAAAACGTTCTCCGGTCCACTTCCAGTCGTCCGGCATGAGCACGATCTCATCGGATCCCACGCGGGCATGAATCTCCAGAGGCAGGTCGCGAGTGACCACCGCATGCACATAGTCGCCGGGTCCGGTCTTCATGGCCCAGTCAGGGTGCTTGTAGTCCTCAATGGTGTTGCCGCCGGTGAGCACGTTCTCCAATTTGCCAATCCAGCCGCGGCGCCGCTCGTAGGTGGCCAGACCATCCAGAACCGCGCGATTGGCCGTCTTTTGCAGATCGATATCGAGGGTGGTTTCAACCTTCAGTCCGGCCTCGTGCACCTCTTCGGAGCCGAAGCGTTTTTCCAGCTCTTGCCGCACACTCTCCTCGAACCAGGGAGCGACCGACATCTCCGGCTGGGCGATGTGCAGCCCTAGCGGGGAGCTGCGAGCCTGCTCGGCGTCGCGGTGGGAGATGACCCGGTCGGACTCCATCTCGGTGAGGACAAGATTGCGCCGGCGCAGCGCCTTCTCTGGATTGAGGATCGGCGAGTAAGCAGCCGGCCCCTTGGGCAAGCCGGCCAGCAAAGCCGCTTCGGTCAGATTCAGATCGCGGGCATGCTTGGAGAAGTAAAACTGCGAAGCGGCCTCGAAGCCGTACATTCCGCTGCCCAGATAAATCTGATTGCCGTAGAGGGTGAAGATCTGCTGCTTGGTAAAGGCGCGCTCGATCTGGATGGCGAGATAAGCCTCCTGCACCTTACGGCCGACGGTGCGCTCGGAGGAGAGAAACAGGTTGCGCGCCAACTGCATGGTGAGCGTGGATGCGCCCTGAGCGCGTCCGTGGCTGCGCAGGTCGTGCCATAACGCCCCGGCGATGCGCAGCACGTTGATGCCCCAGTGCGACTCGAAGCTCTTGTCTTCAATGGAGATCACGGCCTGGCGCAACACCGGCGCGAAGTCTTCATAGTTGACCACCTCGCGCCGTTCCAGAGCAAAGGAGCCGATGATGCGGCCCTTCTGGTCATAAAGATCGGTGGTGGTGGAGGGCCGGTAGCGTTCCAGGTCGTGAATCTGCGGCAGGTCAACCGAATATACAAGGGTCAGCCCGGCCAGCGAGCCGGTGATCACGGCCAGAGTGAGCAGCGCGGCGAGCGTGAACTTGCCGGCCAGCTTGCGCCGCTGGTGCTCGGGCACCGGCTCGGCCTGAAGCCGGCGGGGCCTATCGAGGCCTCGGGTTTCGGGAGGCTGAATGGGGGTGATAGCCAAACGGTTCAGGCCTCAAAGGCAACTTCTCAAAGCAGCTGAAGAGATGCCTAAGTCCAAGGCTAGCACGGGAGCGCTTGTGGGGGATGCACGGATTGGGATTCGAGTATCCGATCATGCAAGATACGGAATAGAAATTGTTCGCGGGAACTGGCTCAGGAGGCGAGTAGCATCAACTGTTCCGCTTTCGGCGCCAGAATCTCGGTTGGCCTTACCGGGAAGTTTACAATCAGCGCTTCCACAACGGGATTCCTGTTTTCCTCTTTGCCGCCCACGTGGTAAAAATGGTCTCTGGTCAAGAGCCCAAACTTGCTCCATAACTTCTTAATGTACTCATTCTCCCTGTAATCATTGTGGTGCCAAGTTGATAAGATGAATTTGCCCTGAAACTCCGACAATGCCTTGTGCAGGCGGGTCTCACTGGATTCGTTCCAGCCGCTGAAATAGTCGACATGACGGTCAATATACGGCGGATCGCAGTAAATAATATCCTCTGGAGAAGCCTCTTTAACAGTTACGAAGAAGTCCTGGCACTTGAAGACGAAGTTCTTGGTTCGCAGCAGTTTTTCCACGCAACTTACTTGATTGACAATCTTGGTCACGTAAGCCTGGGCGAAGCGTTGGGGCTTCTTGCAGAATGGAATATTGAATTCGCCCTTCCTGTTGAATCGAATCATCCCATTGAATCCCGCTCTATTCAAGAAGAGGAAATCCAGCGGACTGTGGTGCTTGTTGAATCGTTCTCTCAATTCGTAGTAGTGGTCTTCACCCTTCTCAAGCAGACTGCTTCCTTCTGCCGCCAAATAGTCGCGGACGATTCCTGACGTGATTTCTCCGCGGGCGAGGGATGAGTAGAAATTTACGAGATGCGGATTTGTGTCGCAGAGGAGCGCATTCGTTGGGGCGATATTGAAAGCAACAGCTCCGGTCCCCATAAACGGCTCAATCCAGCGCCCATCGAAACCGCTGGGCACGATGCTCTGCACCCAAGGCACGAGTTTGGTCTTGATGCCTTGTGACTTAATGGGTGGCACATTCACTCTCATGCCTCCGCCACCCCCTCATTATTCTTCTTGGCAACGACCAAGGAGATGTCGCCCTTCTTGTATTTGACGAAATCCGCGAGATTGGCAATCTTTTGGGTGCCGCCCGCCTCATCGGTGATAGTGATCTTTCTATAATTCATCCAATAATCGTCGAACCATGATTCGCCAAGCTTGGAGAACATTCCACGCCCACGGATAATATCTGCAATGTTGTTGATGCTCCCGATGTTCGCGGTATTGCCGCTTCCACCTTTATCGCTGGCGATTCTCCATTTTTCAGCGACGAAGAACTCAAAGTTACTCACAACCGAAGTTATCGCTCTCAGCTCATCCACCCTGCGTATCCGGGTTTCATCAATTGTCGCCCCCTCCGCCCTGTCGTAGATAATCCCAAGGCAGAAATGGCCGGAATAAGAACTGTATGGGAACTGGATATTCTTTTTACTCGTGCGATTTTCAAAATATTTGCCATGTGAACCGAGGGTAAACCCATTGCAAAGATGGGGCTTTTTTGGATTTCTGTAGGTGGTCTTGAAATCAACGGCAAATTTGATGGAGTCATCATCCGATTTGACGAAGGAAATGTCTGGGTAATAGTTCTGATGGTCCGCCAAAACGATTTTGTAGCCGTTGGATTGAGCAAATGCGAGGATATTGGGAAACAGGTGGATTTCCAGGATTTTGGATACGATCTTCGTGTCAGAGGAGATCGTGTAAACATTCTTGAAAATGTCAATGAATCCTTTCACAGTCCACTGGCCATCTTCCGTGCTGACATGTCTTTTCAGCTCGTTCACCAGTTGAACCAGCTTGGCAGCAAAGCCCTCTTTAGTAGTCATATACGTCTAGCCGTTCTTGGCCTTCAGCAGTTCGAGTGCCTTATTGAGCGGGTCGTCGCCCTTGGGCTGTGGCGCTTCCTCGTCTTCTTCATCGAGCACTTGACCCACTACCACGGTGGGCGTCACGGCCTCGTCCTGAATCTTCTTTCCGTTGGGGGTCTGGTACTTGGCCACAGTCAGCAGCAGAGCGGCGCCATCGGGCAGTTCGATGGTCTTCTGCTCCGAGCCTTCGCCGAAGGTGCGTTCGCCCACCACGTCGCCGCGTTTCAGGTCCTCGATGGCGGCGGCGGTCAACTCGGCAGGGCCGGCGGTGCCGCGGTTCACCAGGATAGCCAATGGAGCGTCTGTCAGGCATTTTGCAGGATCGGCGGCGAAGGTCTGGCGGGGTACTTTCTGGCCTTCGAGCGTGGCCATCGTGCCCTGCTTCAAAAAGAAATTCGCCAGCCGCAGGCCCTGCTGGGGGTCGCCACTGGAGGAGTCGCGCAGGTCAAGCAGCACCTTGCGGGTCTTGGCGGACTTGATGGCAGCGGCCATCTCATCGACGCGGGAGGCGGTCAAGGCGCCGGGTTTCAGATAGAGGATGGTCGCGCCATCATACTGCTGCTCGGCGAGCGCCGGAACCGAGGCGATGGAGCGGATCAGTGTCAGCTTTTCTGGATCGGGCTTGCGCGGCCGGACCACCGAGAGGGTCACCGCTGAGCCCGGCTTGCCCTCCAGCAGCAGCCGAATGACCGCAAGCGACAACTCGCGCGTGGACTGTTCGCCAATGGACTCGATCACGTCGCCGTCCGACAGATGCTCTTTATCGGCAGCCGAACCGGGCAGCACGCTGACCACGGTGGCATAGCCAAAGCGCTTGGAGACTGTGATGCCGACCTGTGCAACGCCGGTCGCCGGACGGTCCTTGTAAGCCTTGTACTCGGTGGGCGTGAGGTAACTGGAGTCGGCGTCTAGGGACTCCAGCAGGCCGTGCAGCGCGCCGGTGGTCACGTCGTCGATGTTTGGCTCGGTCACATAGTCGGTCTGGACCCTCTTGAGCACGTCATCGTAAACGCGCATCTGGCGGTAGGCGCCATCCTGCTGGCCGCCGGCATGGACGCCAAAAAGCCCGAATTCGCCCAGGACAAAGCCCAGGCCAAGGGCGGCAAAGATCGCCACGGAAAGAACGAAGACAAATCGCTGAAGGAATTTCGACACGCTCACCACCGGGGCGGCCCTACGGGGAAACAGGCCGCTCACCCATTAGACGCAATCATAACGCAAGGGGTGCGCGGCGGGGGGATTTTTGCCAGACGGGATACGGCTGGCGAATTCAGACCGTCTCACTGAAGTTGCCCGAACGGGGATTCTACAGGTAATTCAGAGTAGCTTCCGAATAGCCGGTCGTACATCCAGAATGGGAAAAACTGACTCAGACAGAGGCCCAATCCTCCTGTCGGCTCTTGGGCGTAGTGCAAAACCGTCCATATTGCCATAGTTGCTGGTAGAAAGGCAAATCCGCTGCAGGAACCCGTTGGGGGTGTCGTGTCCCCCTAATACCGATGCGGAGCAGCGCGGGCTTTGGCTGATGTGCTGAGGCATTGGACGGAGGCCACTGACGCAAGCAAGCCGCCCCGGAGGACGGCTTGCGGTTAGCTGGAAGACGGCTCACTGCTGCTTTGGCGGATCGGCATGGCCAGACTCATGCAGCAGCGTGTCCGTGGCCGGTACGCTCTGCGCTCCGTACTGGACGGTTGGCTTCGCAGGGTGTACTTCCACTGCAATTTGGTAAGGAGGAAGGAACTTCACCTCTAAATCGGCGTTCTCAGTCTCCGACAAAAGCACAAATTTAAAACTCAGTTGGACCTCTCGATCCCCATCCGTACTAGGATCAAACTTCCACTCTTTTGCCGCGCTTTCAGCAGCAGTTAAAAGCAAAGGTGGTCCTGATTTTGTACTCGCCGAGGTCACGTCTCCGTGCACATCAACTTTCACAAGAACTAACACATCACCGGAGACTCGGGCGAGAACTGGAATGGCAGGATAATGAGGTGCCACTGCTGTTCGCACAGAGGGAAGACTCTGTCCGAATAGAGCAGGAGCACCTGCGAGAAGGACGAGCATCGCGGTTAAGGTTCTCTTCATCACAGCCTCGTTGAAACCTAGGGTTAATAGGGAGCGTCAAAGATTCCCTTGTTGATGTCTGGATTTGTGCTGTAGGGAGGATTTGACAGTTGGTTCTGTATGTCGATTGGAGCGGCCCCTCTTTGTGCGCGGTTTGCGTTTTCAACTCCATACGCCGTCATTTCTGATTGTTTCCCTGTGACATTCATCGCTTTCGCAAGTTGTCCAGTGGGGTCTTGAAGGGCATTGACCGCAGCAGCATAGCCCGCATGATCTTCAACATGACTCCCTTCGTGGACAACTGTGTCAGATAAATCATCGGAACTCATTCCGGCTTTTATGTTTACCTGAGTGTTTTGCATCACTGCGTTTACTCCATCTGTGCCAAGTTGGAGACTACCGCTAGTGTTTCCTGTGACGTTCGCGTTCTTAGCGTCAACCACATTAACGATGGTCACATTGACACCGTTCTTTTCACCCAATTTGCCATAAGCTTTGGCAGCGGCGACTACCTTCGGGTCTTTCGACTTTAGACCTTTCGCTACCGCATCATTTGTGTTCTTCATCTGCTTATCGCAGTTCTTCACGCCGCTTCCGCAACCGATCTCATAGTGTCCTGTCGGATCGGTCCTGTTAAGCGGGTTATTCCCGACGTAGGCGTACAGGTTGAGCGTCTGCGGATTATCGAGCTTCGCATACGGAACGGGTTCATACTTCGCGCTCCAGTCCGGCGACATGAAGCGGCCCATTGAACTTGAGTAGTACCTAGCCCCGAAGTAGTCATTGCCTGATTCTGTATCCCGTTCTTTGCCGGTGAAGTGGTATGGCGAAAAACGCACTGTTCCAAATGCAAACGCCGCGGGCATCGTCGTAAATCCGTTCCTCGTATCGTAGCCGCAGTCTGAGGTTTCCGAAC
>Ga0302140_10000942_pt1 | contig 38062 bp, 36 predicted proteins | sample I_Bog_E1_1_FD_202095 | JGI IMG/M metagenome (GOLD analysis project Ga0302140, IMG submission 202095) | Peat permafrost microbial communities from Stordalen Mire near Abisko, Sweden - I_Bog_E1_1 | ecosystem: Environmental > Terrestrial > Soil > Wetlands > Peat | place: Sweden: Abisko, Stordalen...
GGAAGGACCTGACACTAAGCGGCGGCCTGCGTTTTGACCGCACGGATTTTGTGGGCAATCCGATGTCGCTGAACGATGCCGGCAACATTGTCCCGGTTGGTACACCGGGGTCCACGGTGCAGTTTACCGGGTTTAACAATACGTACACCGGGCCATCGGGCAGTATCGGTGCATCGTACCAGTTGCCGGATGATAATTACGTTAAACTCAACGTTTCAAAAAGCTACCGTGCGCCTGCCATCAACGAATTAACCAGCAACGGGCTCAACATCGGCTCCAATGCTATCCAATTAGGCAGTATCAACCTAAAAGCCGAGCAAGGCTACCAGGTTGACCTGGCTTATGGATACAATGGCAGGGATGTAAGTGTGGAGGTGGATGGGTTTTACAACCATATCAGCAACTTTATCTTTGCCGACCGTACCGATTCCGTTTCTCAGGGATACCCGGTTTATCAGTTCGTTTCGTCAAATACAGCGATCATTACAGGTGTGTCGGGGTTTTTAAATATTCATCCGGCATGCGCGCGCTGGCTCGAAATTGATAACGGTTTCACTTATATCTATACCGATCTCCCTAATTCGTCAGATTCAACCAGCCATATTCCATGGACGCCGGCCCCGCACCTGACATCCGAAGCTGAATTCAGGCTGAACGACGTGCAAAATTCGATTTTAAAAGGCGCCTATTTTAAGTTTGGCTTACAGCACGACTGGGCGCAGAACAATATCTACAGTGCGCTGGAAACCGAAGTGCCTTCCGCAGCTTACACGCTATTTAACGCAGGGTTTGGGGCCAATTTTGTTAACCGTAAAACCGGGAAGGTTTGCTGTTCATTTTATGCTAACTGCACCAACCTGTTCAACATTGCCTATGCGGATCATTTAAACCTTGCTCAATACTTTTATGCGGTAAACGGCAATATCGTTACGGTAACCAGGCAAAACCAGGGCGTTTACAACATGGGGAGGAATGTCAGCTTTAAGCTAATTATCCCGTTTAATATGAAGTAGCAGATAAGTCCGAAAAGTCCGACCGCGTGCCGCCTTAGCTTTAGCGGTGGTGAAAAGACGCTGCAACTGACGTTTCGGCAAAAAGAACCATCAAAAAAAGCAATCAAATTTTAACCACAGAGGCCACTAAGAAGCCGCAGAGAACGCAGAGAAAAGGTTCACAAACTATTAAAGCTTTGTGGCCTTTGCGTTTCCCCTTTGTGGCCTTTGTGGTAAAAATCCGTATACAGAAGAAGAATGGCGTGGCACATATCCCGTACCCGGTTTTATGTTTTGCCAAGCCATAACCGCGAATCGCTTTTTGTAAAAATGATTTAGATCACTAATTATTTTAATTTAGATTAAGTCTAAATAAAAACGTTTTTATACTTTTGGCCCGGGTAAAAACGATATGCAAACTAAATTTAACTTAACCAGGGCAATTTGTATTTTCATTTTAATATCGATAAGTACAGCCATCATTGCCAAAACCACAACGGGGACTGGGATAATAACAGGTAAGATTACTGATGCAGCCAGTGGTTTGCCAATTGCCGGCGTAACGGTCTCTTTTCCCGACTTAAAGACAGGTTCTGTTACCGATACGGCGGGCAACTATGTGTTAAATCAATTGCCAAAAGGCGTCTATTTAATACAGGTAACGTCGGTAGGCTACGCAGGCAAAACACTGATGGTCGATTTAGCCAAAACACATTCGCTCGATTTTCAATTGTCAGCCTCAAATTATGAACTTTCGGATGTCGTAGTCACAGCGCTCGGTAACACGACGAGCAAGCAACGCGCACCTGTACCTGTTACAGTTGTCACGCATGATATGCTTTTGGAGCAAGCAGCCACCAATGCGATTGATGCGATTGCAAAACAACCGGGCATTACCGAAATTACCGAGGGGCCGGGTATTTCAAAACCGGAGATCAACGGACTGGGCTATAACCGTGTTTTGACCCTGATGGACGGCGAAAGACAAGAGGATATGCAATGGGGAGATGAGCATGGTATCCTGATTGACCCTTACGCAACCTACGATGCTGAAATTATCAGGGGCGCGGCTTCGCTGCAATATGGCGCCAATGCGATAGCCGGGGTGATCAGTTTTAAATCGCAGCCTGCTTACCGAGACGGCACTACATGGGGGAGCGTGGAGTCGGAGTATCAAACCAATAACGGGTTAATTGGCAACACGATAGATATAGGCGGAAACAATAATGGATTGGTTTGGGATATACGGGGCAGCTATGAGAATGCGCATTGCTATTCCGATCCTAATGAGGGCTATGTGTGGGGTACCGCTTTTCTCCAAAGCAACGTTAGGGCCATGATTGGGCTGAACAAAAGCTGGGGATATAGCCGTTTGTCGGTAAGCGTCCTTCATCGCCGTATTGAAGTCCCTGATGGTAATCGCGACAGCACAACCCGCCGGTTTGAGTTTGATACGCCCATAGGTGCACAATATGTAAATGGAGTGCCTGTACCGGGCACCGGGCAGATATATCCTACTAAAGCTAACTTTTTATCGTACAAGCCCGACATTGCAGGCGACCAAATTTTAGACCATGATGAAGTTTGGTGGCAAAACAGCTTTAATTTGGGCAAGGGCAAAATCGAAGCTGATATTGGTTATACACAAAGCATTCGCGACGAAATAGATACCGGGACCATCGGGGCTTCGCATTTGATCGTACATGACATCCCATACTCGTTCAAGTACAAGATATCCGGCGACAGTTCGGGCATGAAGTTTACCGCAGGCCTTAACGGAATGTATGAATTTGAAAATAATTATCCGGAGCCGCCCGCCCCGTATATTGCTTATTCCGAGATACCCGCATATAAGGACTTTGATATCGGCGGATATGCCATCCTGGAAAAAGATTACAAAAACCTTACCCTGAGTACAGGCTTACGTTACGATTTAAGAAGTATAACAGGATTGCCCATGGACCTGGTGAATTATGACACGCCGCAGCAGCAGCAAGTACCCGCCGGGACGCCCGGCGCTTACCAGCAATACGCCGGGTTCCATAACAACTACCTTGGTTTATCGGGAAGCATAGGCGCGGCCTATCAGCTGCCCGAAAACTATTTTGTAAAGCTAAATTTTGCAAAAAGCTACCGCGCCCCTTCAATTGATGAATTAAACTCAAACTCATTAAACGGAGGATCGAATGCTTATATCTTAGGCTATACCGGCCTGAAAGCCGAACAAGGGTACGAAGCGGACATGGCGGTTGGAAATAATAGCAAAGACCTCAGTTTTGAAGTGGACGGCTTTTACAATTACATCCACAACTTTATATTCCAGGGCAGGCTTGCCAATAAAACCGGCCGGGATTCTATTCTCCTGGGCTACCCTGTCTTTCGGTACCAGGCCAATACGGCTATTATTGCAGGGGTTACGGCAAACTTCAATATTCATCCGGCAGTTGCAAAATGGATAGAATTTGATAACGGGTTTACCTATATTTATTCATTTATGCCAAATCAAACGGATTCGACCCAGCATGTGCCTTTGACACCCGCCCCCCGTTTAACTTCAGCAATTAAGTTTAAACTAACAGACAAACCCAATTCCATTATGAAAAGGACCTTCTTTGCCATTGGATTGGAACACGACTGGGCACAAAATAATATTTACAGTGAATTGCACACCGAACTACCGTCCTATAATTATACACTGTTTAATGCCGGTATAGGCACCAACTTCGTCAGCAGAAGTACTAAACGTACGGTGTGTTCGCTTTACATTAATTGCACCAACCTGATGAATATCGCTTATGTAGACCATTTATCGCATAACCAGTACTTTTGGGCATCTAACGGTGGTACGCCTAATGTAGTAACCAAACAAAGCGAGGGAATTTATAATATGGGGCGGAATATCGGATTTAAGCTGGTGATACCTTTTTGAAAATATTGATAATTTAGGCGAATCAACGTACTTTGATCAACATGTAATGTGTAAATTATGTTAAAGTTCAACACACTTGGTTTATTAACACCTCCCGAAAATATTTCGTCTGACATCACTGAGTTTGAACAAGTGTTTGTCAATGATATTCAAACATCAAAACGACGCGAATTATTCAACAATTACATCCACTATACAAATGAACTTAAAGGCAGATGCGGCGCCGACGAATTGACTCAATGGATTGATGGCTAATTTGTAATGAAAAAGCCTGAGCCAGGAGATATTGATTTAGTAACATTTATAGACTTTTTTATTGCAGAAAAATTACGTGATGAGCTAAAGGATTTCAAATACCCGTTTTCCGAAATTGTTTTTGGGGTGGACGCATACCTGGTTAAGAAGTATCCACCAAATCATCGGCTGTATAATTTGTATATTTCGGATAGCGCATACTGGATGGCCCACTTCAGTAAAACAAGGAGAAATAGAATCGGGAATAAACAATCCAAAGGATTTTTGGAAATAAAAATGTAAATTTGATTAAATGAAAAAGGCTGAAATATACAAATTGATGGATTTGATCGAGGATGTGAAAAAGCTTGACGAACTTATTTCTGCACATCGACAAAGCGATCCAGCCGACTTTATGATCAGCCAATATGAAGCGAAAATGACCAAGTTAGTGGGAACGCTCATCGACGAACTGGCTTCGCCCCCGGTTCAATCGACCGATAGTTACCTATTAATAAAAAAAATCCTCAATAAATACTATCCCTTTACACCGGAAGAAGAATTAATTGCCGACACCGACATTGGCAAACTTGCCGCTGTGATATGATGCGCCGAAAATATTGCAGTGCCCAATTAATTGAAAATTTATATCGAAGCTCTCCACCCAGCAACTTGCTTTTATTGTAAATTTGAGATGAGTTCTTAACCTTAATCTATTGTAAGCCATTAAGTTTATTTTTCTGTATGACTAGTAGTTTAAAGTTCCCCATAAGCAAATGGTATATTTTTTCTGGTCTGATTGTGCCGGTGGGGGTGTTCCTGTTCACAACATTGGTTTTATTGTTTGCTAAGCTTGAATCAAAAGACTTTCCTCCATTGATTTGCCTTGATATCGTATTCTTTTTGCTGGCGGTTTTCGGCATAAAAATTTTTCTTGACATGACCAAGAATGGACAGACCGCATTGGAATTAAATGACAAGGAAATCATCGATCATATTTTAAACGTCCGTGTTAGCTGGGACAATGTTTCGGATATTCGTTTTAGTGGACAGGGGGTTGGTGGTTATGTTTCCATCATGCTGAAGGACAAAAAAACACTGACCCGTCAAACTAAAAATATTATAAAAAAAGGAGCTTTTTATATCAACATACTTTTTTACGGGACGCCAATAAAAATCTTTCCAAGTTATATCAAGGGGAAAAATTCAGAAATTTTTGATGAGATATATGCGTATTACAAGCGGATAGTTTTGAAAAATGATCTAAGCTGATTGCAATTATTGGCTTGATCAAAAATAAAATCAACTAAATCAGCCTAATCAGCTAAACGGCGTAGCCTTCTTGAACACCTAAAGAAATAAACAATTCGTGAAAAATCAACGTTTCAGACTATTCCTTCCAAAACAATGTATTCGGATGAAAATGTTTCCACGAATGCCAGTACTCCTGGTAGGCTTGTATTTTGGTTAAATGGCTGCCTTTTAATTTGCCATCCGTTGCTAACCCATCCCAATCCCAAACGGACGCGGTTTCCTGGTCGGTTATATTGCCAGCGGTATCCAGTTTAAAGTGCAGGGTTTGCCCGTTCAGCCTACTGTCAAAGGCGTGGTAAGTAAGGCTGTCGTCTTCAATAGTAAGCAAAACCGGCACGGTTGTTACCTGGTCGTTCAGCACGCGTTTTTTAAACATCCGGCGCCAATCGTAGGCCTTTGCCTGGCCGTGAACGATGACGCCAACCATCCAGCTCTTCCGCAGTAGTGAATCTTTATTTTTAAGCGTGCTGTCCCTGTCCACAGCCTGCACGCGGTCGTAGTTCTTCAGGTCAGCATAGTCGCTTGCATAGTGCTGATCGGGCTGAAGGATGAGCGAGGTTGGGTGTTTTTCCAGCCACGATTCCAGGGTTGATTGCTCATAAGGCAGTTCCTGCAGGTGCGAGCCCTTTAGTCTGCCCACGGCAGCCATGCCGGTTGCCTGGTACCACCAGGTTTTGGTGCCCTCATCCTCGATGATGGCGTTATAATGCCGCGCTCCTACCAGCCGGAAGTTTTGCCTCGAACCGTTTATTATCGGGCTGTAAACCCTGTCGGTACGGCACATGCTGCAATAGGTTACCAGCACGGGCAATCCGCCCACATCATCCTGCACCTTATGGTGGTAAGCCAAATAATCCACCGGGTAAGCCTTTGCCACACCGTTATTTACCACCCCGATCACCACAAGGCCCTGGGACACCTTATTGGTAATGGCATTGGCGAATTTTACGGTTTGCGGTTCCTCAAACATGCTTTCGGCCTTAAACATCACATCCGTAAAGTAGTAGCTGATAAGGCAAATCACCAGCACGCCGATCTTAACGATCTTGCCGGTTCTGGAATTCTTTTTGAAATATTTAACCAGGTACCAAATGATCAAAATCAGCCCTGCAATACGCAAGGGCAATACCAATTTTTCAAGGTAATAGGAAACCGTAATGGCATTTAAGTCCTGGCTGCCGGGGAAAGGCATCAGCAGGTAAGCATGCACCAATCCCGGTATGAGCAGCAATACAATTCCCCACCAAAACAGGGATGGTTTCGTTTTCTTCATCTTATTTGGTTTCGTTAAGGCTGGCATACCGGTTTGCCGATGGTAAGTAGCCGTTATTTTTTAAAATATTTGCCAGGCGTTCGTAAAATGCCGGCTCCGTTGGCGTTACGCTGGCCAGCCCGTCAACATATTTGTTGTACAGGCAAAACAGTGCCGCAATCAGCACGGTATCGTGTATTTCGTTGTCGGTTGCACCTTCGCCCCGCGCTTTTGCCACAAGTTCGTCGCTCACGGTGCGGGCATCGGCCTGCACCCTGCGTGCAATTTCCAGCAGGCATTTCATTTTTTCGCTTACCGGTGCGTGTTCAGGATCGTTCTTTACAATTTCGGTAGTGGTATGCTCCCCATAAAAGGCATCTGCGGCGGCGCTGTGGGCAGCGGTACAAAATTTACATTGGTTACCCTGCGAGGTTACCGTTGCGATCAGTTCCCGTTCGCCTTCTGTTAAGGTCGATTCCCCGCGAAGCAATATTTGTGTTAGCTGCCGTATAGGCAAGGCCGTATCCTGGCGGTAATTCAATAAGCCGGTGATACCGGGCAGGTTCTCATCTAACGGGATGTGAGGCATTTGATTGGTTGTAACGAGTTGTAAAGGTTGTAATTAGTTGTAAAGGTTGCAATAGGTTTGAAACAATAAATTAGCATTATAGCTGTTGGCGCTGTTTTTTTCAGTCCATAAAACATTCGTGACAAGTTAAACGTTCAGTTAAAGCTAAATCAGATTAACATTTTATGCCTTAACTTCTTCAATTTAATTAATACTTTAGCCCTAAATCAAAATTCCCTATGCAAACAGTAAAAAATGTTTTTTTTGCCTTAACGGCTGTGGCTGGTATCAGCTTCAGTGCGCAGGCGCAAAAAGTTGAATTTACAGAATACGACCTGCCTAACGGGCTGCACGTTATTCTGCATACCGATCATCATGCGCCGGTGGTGGCCGTATCGGTGATGTACCATGTTGGCTCCAAGAACGAAGTGCCGGGCCGCACCGGCTTTGCGCACTTTTTTGAGCACCTGCTATTTGAGGGCAGCGAGAATATCAAACGCGGCGAGTTTATGAAGATCGTTTCGGCAAACGGCGGCAGCAACAACGCCAACACCACGCAGGACCGCACCTTTTATTTCGAGGTTTTCCCTTCGAACTACCTGGAAACCGGCCTGTGGCTGGAAAGCGAACGCATGATGCACCCGGTGATCAACGAGATTGGCGTACAAAGACAGGATGAAGTAGTGAAAGAAGAAAAACGCCAGAGTTTCGATAACCGCCCCTATGGCAATTTTATCAATACCGTGGAGAAAGACCTTTTTACCGTTCATCCTTACCACAATAGCGTGATCGGCGAGATGAAGGACATCGATGCGGCCAAACTGGAAGAATTTAAAGCGTTTTTTAAACAATACTACGTGCCGAACAACGCAGTACTTACTATTGCCGGCGATATTGATGCAGCTAAAACCAAAGCACTAATAGCAAGTTACTTTGGCCCTATCCCGGGCGGCCCACCGGTGGTTTATCATAAAGTGGAAGAACCGCCGATGGCTAAGCCCATTGTGGATACTTTTTATGATGCCAATACACAAATACCATTGGTGGCGGTCGCTTATCGTACCTCGGGGCACGACAGCAGGGATGCACGTATTATGCAGATGATCTCTAACCTGCTTTCCTCGGGTGGCAGCTCCAGGCTGTACAAAAAAATGGTGGATGATAAAAAAGAAGCGCTGCAGGTGCTGGCGTTTAACTCGACACTGGAGGATTATGGTATGTACATCATCGGTGCGCTGCCCAATGGCGGTACTTCCAATGAAACTTTGTTAAAGGATATTGACGAGGAGGTGGTGAAGCTGCAAACCGACCTGATCAGCCCGGAAGATTATGAAAAACTGGAGAACCAGATGGAAAATAATTATGTAAATGCGAACAGCCGCCAACTGGGGATTGCCGAAAACCTGGCCAACGGTTATACCTTTTATCATAAAGACACCAATGAACTGAACGAGGAGCTGGCCATTTATAAGTCGATCACCCGCGAAGATATCAGGGATGCAGCGCGCAAATACCTGGATGCCAACAAACGCCTCACTTTATATTACCTGCCCGGCAAGGCTAAAGCCAAATAATTAACGATGATGAAAAACACCATGAAGAAATTGATAATGATAGCCGCCGGGGCCATATTAATGCAATATGCACAGGCGCAAACCATTGACCGCAGCAAGGAACCGGCCCCCGGCCCCGCACCTGTTTTAAGTATAAAAGATCCTGTAATTTATAAATTGCCTAACGGCATAACCCTGCTGGTAGTGGAAGACCATCGCCTGCCAAAAGTAACCGCAACTTACAATATCGACGCCGGCCCCGTAACCGAAGGTGAAAAAGCAGGCGTGTTGTCCCTTATGGGCGATATGCTGAACGAGGGGACCAAAACAATGCCTAAAGCCGATTTTGACGAAGCCGTGGATAAATTAGGTGCAAGTGTAAGCCTCAACTGGTCCGGAGGATACGCCTCCGCCCTTACCCGTTATTTTAACAGCGCTTTTAAGCTGATGGGACAGGCGCTAAAAGACCCGGCGTTTACGCAGGAATCATTCGATAAGCTGAAATCGCAGGAGCTTACCGGTTTAAAATCACAGGCTAAAAATGCCAAGGCTATATCTGCACGGGTAAACAACGCGCTTACGTACGGCAAGACACATCCGGATGGTGAGTTTGAAACAGAAGAGAGCATCCAAAAGCTTACGCTGCAGGACGTAAAAGACTTTTATGCTAGGTACATTACTCCTTCGCGCGGCTACCTTACCATCACCGGCGATATTAAACCGGCTGAAGCTAAGGCGCTGGTGACTGAAGTGCTGGGCCCGTGGACCGGCCCGAAACTGTCGCTGGAAAAGATCGCGGATTCGCCCAATCCCGGCAAAACAGAAATTGACCTGGTTGACGTTCCTAACGCCGTTCAATCCGAAATACATGTGGTTAACCTGGTAAACCTGCGCATGGGCGATGCAGACTATTTCCCGGCGCTGATTGCCAATTACATTTTAGGCGGCGGGGCGCAAAGCCGTTTGTTTATGGACCTGCGCGAAAAACATGGGTTTACTTATGGCGCTTATTCGTCGCTGGGCGCAGCCAGGTTACAAAGCCTGTTTGATGCAAACGCGTCTGTTCGGAATGCAAAAACCGATAGCGCCGTAACCCAATTTTTAGCGGAAATAAACCGCATGCGCACCGAAAAGGTTACGGATGAAGAACTGGCCAACGCCAACGCGCTTTACGCCGGCTCATTCGCCCGTGGCCTGGAGGACCCTGCGCGCACGGCGACTTTTGCAAGCAATATCCTGATCAATAACCTGCCGGCTGATTTTTATAAAACCTACCTGCAAAAAGTAAATGCCGTTACCGTTGACGATGTGTTGCGGATAGCACAAAAATATATGGACTACGATCATCTACGCATTATCATTGTGGGCAGCCAGGCGCAAATACTGCCCGGCTTGCAAAAAATCGGGCTGCCGATCAATTTCTTTGACAAATACGCCAACCCGGTAACTACGCCGGCGGCGGGGAAATAACTTTTATCTACTTATCGGTTAAGACTTCCGAAGTTTTTAAAACTTCGGAAGTCTTTTCGTTTTAGGCTATTCATCAAACCTTTCCCGATTCACTATCTTTACCCGGATGGAAATGGACAACAAAAAGGTTTTTGCGGTGATGGGCGTTGTTGCCCTGTTCCTGGTGAGCGTCATCATTTCCCAATACTACGGTGCCTTAAGCAAAGCCGACCTGGTAAAAAAAAGAAAAGCCGAATACGGCTGGCTCCATTTCAGCGGTAAAGTGATTAGTTGCAGGGTGTATAAATACATCAACAAAAGCTTTTACCAGGTGTGCGTTAAGCTTGATTCGCCAAATGTAAAACCGGTTATGGTTTATAACGATGACGATGCCATTAAGATAAGCAATGGCATCGCCACCTTTTCCGCCGGTTATATCGACAAATTTGTCGGGCTGGCTGATTCCGTTACGGTAAATATGAACCGCGGCAAAATCATTTTTTTCCGCAACCGGTACATGATCGCCAAAAAAGAGCTTGGCTTCGACCCGATGGGGCTCAAAAAGGATGATTTGAATAGTTGTAATTGAAATTATTCCGGCCAGACGCACCATTGCACACAACACGATTTCCGAAATAGAATTAAAGATGTATGGTTGGTTATTCGGAATACCGAAATTCTAACTTAATCCACCTAATCAACTCAATCAACCTAATCAACCAACCCTATTTATCCGACTCAACAATATCGCCGCTATCGATTCGGCTCCTTTTGATATTTACCACGGCGTTACCGCGGAAAAGTTTGTAGTCGTTGAAATAGTTGGGCAATCCCTCAGATGCCAGCTCTTTTGTGCCGTTTGTTACCGAATAATGCAAGTGAGGGAAGACAACCGAGCCGGAGAAGCCTATTTCGCCGATCTCTTCGCCGGCTTTTACCATTTGGCCCGGGCGTAACATTACGCTGCCTGCTTCCAGGTGCAGCATCATGCTGTATTCGCCATTGGCGTGTTGTAAAATCACATAGTTGCCCATGCCTTCCGGGTCAGTTTTTGGGTCGATTTTTGGCGATTTAACAGCTTTGCCGTCAAAATCGTTATCCGGGATATTGTTTTGCACAGCAACCACCACACCTTCCAATGGGGCATAAACCGGCTTGCCAAAGCTGTACCAGTTTTGCTTCGCATAAGGTGAGCCGTTGTACATGCTTCCTTTGTCGTCAACGCTCATCAGGTCGTAAGCATAGCGGCTGGAGTTAGCGGTGATCTGTGCAACTTTCGAATCGGCGGCCTGGTTTTCCGACCGCCGGTTATGCGAATAAAAATCGTGGCCGTCCCAAACGATGATCTTCCCCTTTAGCGGCAATAAATAATCATTTTTTGCGACATAAACACGCGGTGTGATGCCAACCACTGCCGACTCGTCATAGTCTACCGGGAGCCGCGTTTTGTTAAGGTCTTTTTGCTGCTGGTTATCGGCAAAATCAAAATAGAGGCCATATTTTAAAGAAGCGATGGTAATATCAAGCGGGAAAGTATGGAAAGGGTTGAATATGACGGCAGTTTCTCCTGGTTTTATTACCGTATTTACTAGTAGGTTGATACCCGGTGCGCTGCCCTGGTTGTTAATAAGTTTACGCAGCGCCAGTTTACCCTTGTCATCCATTATCGCGACTTCAACAGAGCTTAGTTCAAGGGTGTGCGATGTTTGATTTTTGATCGTGATATCAAAATTCATATAATACCCATAGATGTCTTTTTCAATAAGCGGGTGGGCCGGGCCAATCTTAACGCACACTTTTCCGGTGTCGGTATTGGGCGTCTGTAGTTTGGACTGCGCGTTGCTGATTTTTATGCCGAAAAAAACGATTAACAGGCATAACGGGACATATTTTCTGATCATCATAATTGCAATGAAACTGTGTTAAGCAAATTTGCTATTGATCGATTTAATGGACCATCAAAAGCTTTTTAAACTACAATTCATTTATACGATGATTATTGATAAGTTGTTGCACGAAAATAGTGCGCGGAGCGAGGAACCAGGGGGCAAGCGCCACGAAATGGTTCGTGGCGATTTTACGGATTGCAGCGGCCAAAAGGAAATGGGCGTTTGGGTACGCTGCAAAACTTACATTTTTCTTTTCTTGATTCCTGGGTCTTAACTCACCTCAGGGTTTGAAGAAATCCAGCTTTTTTGTTTTGAGCAGGAATACGGGGAAAACCAACAGCAATATGCCGCAGACCACGGCGATGATCAATGATTTGGTTGGTATCCCGGTGTTTATTGCAACATTAAAACTGCCGATGCTGATAGGCAGGAACAGGAAAATACCGGTGATCATGCCCGGCGAAAACTTTCTTTTAGATCGTACATAAGGCACAATATGAAACCATAGCGCATATACTGCCATCCATGCCGGAAAAATGAGGCTGAAGGTCGGGTGCGCCCAGCCTACTTCTGCGCAGCATAAGCCGAAAAACAGCACCGTTAAATTGGTCACAAAAAAGGTGGTCCAGTCAACATCAAGTTTCATGATCTTTTGCGCCCAGGTTTTCCAGTCGTAGCTGTATTCCTCCAGTATATGCAAAACAAAAGCCGCCAAAGCTGCCCAAAAAATGTAATCAGGTTTCATTAAACAGGGTTTTAAAGTGTTGAAGATAGGTAAATTTCGCCAGCAATGGTGTTCGGTCAGCAAGGTTGTAATAAAAATAAATTTTGAAAGATGAGTTTTAAGGCGCATCTTTAGGCAACTAATTATTGGCAAACACCCTTTTGAAAAAGCTGATCGCCGCGTTAATGCTTGGTATCTACCTGTTTAGCCTGGGTGGACAGCTTGCCTTGCACCAATATTTTTCACTCAGGTCTGACAAATTCTTCACCGCACAAACAAGCAAGGGGCTTTATAATAAGGACGATCTGACTGAAGTAAAACTACCGGTTAATATGCCGGCGATTACCGACTGGAAGAACTACGAAAACATAAAAGGCTGCATTCAATTCGATAACATAAGTTACAATTATGTTAAGATGAAGATTACCCGGACCGCCCTTTACCTGATGTGCGTGCCAAATTATAATACGACCCGAATAGCCAGCCAAAACGTAATTGACGCCAAACAGGCCAGGAGTGTGCCGGTCTCAAAAAAGCAGCACATCCCATTCGGAAAGGCTACGTTGCAGGGTAATTTTAACGTAGCTTTTGTACAATTTTCATTCTCATCATTTGAAAAAGCATTACCCGGTCACCGGGTGCTATCATCAGGTGGCATATTGACCCTCTATCACGATATCCCCAGGCAGCCGCCTAAATTCACCTGTTAATTTCTTTTCTTTATTAAATTCATTAAGCCGCATTGCTAACTCGGCCTGTTTGGATGTTTATTCCCGTACGACAACAAGTCACGGATATGCTCATTTGGCCGCCCAGAACGATTAATTTGCCGCTTTTGAGTAATTGTTCATATTAACTCATTCGTTATGCCCTATATACCACTTGAACCGCATTTGCCTGGAATAACAGGCCTGCTGGAATACCGTAAAGACACCGGCCAGCCCATCCGCGAGCTGACCGAAATATTGCTTCGGGGGACGTCAAGCCTTACCCGGGCGGAGCGCGAACTGATCGCTACAGTCGTATCTAACGGCAACCAATGCAAATTTTGCTCTGCCGCGCACGCCGCCACAGTTGATATGCTTTTGGGTGAGTCTGAAACCTGCGCCGCGGTAAAGACGGATATTTCATTGGCGCCCGTAAGCGAAAAAATGAAGGCCCTTTTAACCATCGCCGACAGGGTACGTGAGGACGGCAAACTGGTAACTGCGGCGCATATCGCGGCGGCCAAAGTGGCCGGCGCCACAGATATCGAAATACATGATACGGTTTTAATAGCAGGCCTTTTTTGCCTGTATAACCGCTACGTGGACGGCATGGCAACCGCAATGCCCGAAGACAATAGCTATTTTACCATGCTGGCCGACCGGCTGGTCAACCATGGCTATTACCGTTTGCCGCAAGGCTATGATCATTTAAAAAAGCATTAAGCAATGGAAACAGAGTTGTCAATAATCACTGCGGAAACAGCGTCCGCAAAATCGGCCAGGCTGGCTTTATTGTTTGTGGTTTGCTTTGCGGGCAACCTGTTTGCCGGGGCAATATCAACCGTAATGGCTGTTTACCTGCACGCGGTAGTTAAGGAATTCCAGGGCGCCCAAAGCACTGCCCAGCTGAATAATATCAGCGCGTATATCAACGCACTCTTTATTTTTGGATGGGCGGTAGGCGGATTTTTATGGGGACTCATTGGCGACAAAACCGGCAGGAAAGCCTCATTGTTGCTATCAATAGGCAGTTATGGCCTTTTTACCCTGCTAACGGCTTTTACCCAAAGCTGGGCCGAAGTAATGATATGCCGTTTTTTAAGCGGCGTTGGGGCGGGCGGCATGCTGGTAATCTCCTTTACGTTGATAAGCGAGGTATGGCCGGCAAAGAGTAAAGCTGTATTCACGGGCATACTCTCAATTGCCATCCCGATAGGTATTTTTTCAGCGGGAATGCTCACTTTTTTGGTTAATTCCTGGCGGGAGGGATTTCTTGTCGGCGCTTTACCACTGTTGTTTGCCATTGCGGGTTACTGGATGATCGAAGAATCGGGCTTATGGTTAAAGGAACACATCAAAACAGAGGTTGCACACAAACCTGTTATCCACTTGTTCAGCAGCTCAAACCTTAATATCCTGGCAACAGGTTCCCTCATATTCGGCTCGATGTTGGTCGGTTTATGGGCTATCTTTTCGTGGTTGCCCGCGTGGATACAAAGCCTTTTACCTACAGATGCCCAAAAAGAAGGCAGTTTAAGTTTAATGTTTATGGGTATGGGGGGATTGATCGGTGGTTTTCTTTCGGGTTGGGCACTTAAATTGGTTAGCTTAAGATCTTCGCTGATTGCCAGCTTTGTGGTCTGTTTCCTGATGGCTTTCCTCCTGTTTAAAACCAATAGCAGTTTCTCGCCAATTATTTTTGCCGAAATAGCCGTTTTAGCCCTGTTTTTCGGAGCCAGCCAGGGCATACTATCACTTTATATTCCAGCATTGTTTCCGGCTGCAATAAGGGCCTCGGCAACCGGTTTTTGTTTTAACATCGGGCGGGTGCTTACTGCGCTGGCTGTATTGTTTGCCGGGGTACTGGTAGATGTATTGGGCGGATATGGTAACTCGCTTTTTATTTTTTCGCTGGTGTTTTTGCCCGGCCTTTTTGCAGTTGTGTTTATTAAAAATATTCAGCCGGTCCAACCCGTTGAGTAAAATTAGTCCGAAAGTCAGTAAAGTCCGGAAAGTCCGAAGAAGCTGCAACTAAGTCGGGAAAAACAACATAAATGATATAGAATCAGATGGCACATATAGAATTAAACAATGACCTGCCGGGGATAAGAGGCCTGATGGCTTATAGCCCGAAAACTGCCGAACCGTTAAATGCCCTGGCGGAAACGCTGCTTCGCAGTGACGATAATACCTTAAGCAGGGGAGAGCGGGAGCTGATAGGGACTTATGTTTCTTATTTGAATGATTGCTTTTTCTGCCAAAACGTGCATGGCGCGATGGCCGGGCATTACCTTGGCTGTGATATACAACAGATTGATGGCATCAAGCACGATTTCAGGTCAGCGGAATTATCCGATAAGATGAAAGCTTTATTAAGCATTGCCGAAAGTGTGCAAAAAGGAGGGAAACAGGTAACGGAACTGCAAATTGAAGAAGCCAGGAAAAACGGTGCAACAGATGTTGAAATACACGACACCGTTTTAATAGCCGCCGCCTTTTGCATGTTTAACCGATATGTTGATGGTTTTGGCACATCCGCGCCAACCGACAGGCAGTTTTATGTAAACCGGGCGCCGCAGCGGGCTTTGGAAGGATATCAATCGAGTGTATTTAAATAGGGAGTTTGCCGCAGGCAGTTCGCAGCAGGCAGCTAAGAGGATAACAACATTACAACTTTACAACATTACAACAACACCATGCCACACATTAATTTATCGAACGAATTCCCGGGTATCCGGAGCCTGTTCATTTACAGGCCTGAAACCGCCGCACCGCTTAATGCATTGGTGCAGGCCATGCTGCATAATCCGCACCCATCTTTAAGCGCAGGCGAACGGGAGTTGATCGCTACTTATGTATCGCGCTTAAATACGTGCAAGTATTGCTGCAATATTCATGGCGCAATTGCTAAACACCAGTTGGGCAACAACGGCGAACTTGTACAGCAAGTATTGGCCAATCCGGAAACAGCGCCCATCAGCAGCAAAATGAAAGCTTTGTTAAAAATCGCAGCTAAGGTGCAGTCCGGCGGCAAAAACGTACTGCCGGAGGATATTGCATTGGCCCGTGAAGAAGGCGCCACCGATATCGAATTGCATGATGCTGTTTTAATTGCGGCTGCCTTTTGCATGTACAACCGCTATGTTGACGGCCTGGCGACCTGGCAGCCCGACGATACCGACTTGTACGACAAAATGGGCGAGCAGCGTGCACGGGAAGGATACTTAACGCCGCCATTCAGGGTTGCGAACAGTGCTGTAACCAATGAGTCGTAAATTATAATACCAGCGTCAATAACTTTTACAACCACTTCAAATCGTTACAACTTTTACAACCAAAGACAAACATGCCACACATTAAATTATCAACAGAATACCCGGGGATAAGGAGCTTATTTGCTTTCCGCCCCGAGACTGCCAAACCGCTTTGCGACCTGGCACAAACCTTATTGTACAATCCGCATCCTACGCTTAGCGCGGGCGAGCGCGAGATCATCGCCGCTTACGTATCCAGCCTCAACGCCTGTAAATTTTGCACCAATTCGCACAGTGCGATTGCAAGGCATCAATTGGGAGATGACAGCGGAATAGTAAAACAGGTACTGGCCGATCCTGAAAGCGCACCCATCAGTGATAAACTAAAAGCATTGCTCAATATCGCCGCAAAAGTCCAATCGGGAGGAAAGAATGTGCTTCCGGGCGATATTGAGAACGCCCGCCATGAAGGCGCCACCGACATCGAAATTCATGACACAGTATTGATTGCCGCTGCGTTTTGCATGTACAACCGTTATGTCGACGGCCTGGCCACCTGGCAGCCCGATGATGGGGATATGTACGATAAAATGGGTGCGCAGCGCGTACGCGAGGGCTACCATGCGGGTGCCGGTAGTTTGCAATTTGCAGCAGGCAGCGGCCAGTAACCAGTTTACAGTGGGCCGTCTGCGGTTATTTGAAGGCAAAAATAAAAGATTAAGACTTAACGCATTACAACATTTCAACTTTACAACATTTAAACATTACAATTAACACCATGGCACACATAAAATTACTAAATGAAGAATTACCAGGCATAGTAGGCCTGTTGAATTACCGGCCGGAAACAGCAAAGCCTTTGCTCGACCTTGCGGAAACCTTGCTGCGCGGCCCTTCAAGCCTTACCAGCGGCGAAAGAGAAATTATAGCGGCATCGGTTTCGTATTGGAATGCGTGTCACTTTTGCCATACTTCGCATGCGGCGGCAGCAGCGGCCCATTTAAAAACCGGATTGAACCTGATTGACGATATCAAGGTAGGACTGCCGGTAACCCCGGTTTCGGATAAATTGCGGGCGCTGTTGCACATCGCCCACCAGGTGCAGCGAAACGGTAAAAACGTTACCGATGAGGATATTTCCTTTGCCCGCGAACTTGGCGCCACCGACCTGGAGATTCACGATACCGTGCTGATAGCCGCTGCGTTTTGTATGTATAACCGCTATGTCGACGGGCTGGGCACCTGGGCGCCCGGACCGAATGAAGCCTACGCTGAAATGGGCGAAAGAATGGCACATGTTGGTTACGGGAAGTTTTAGCTAATAGGATCGATTCTGATTGCTGATTAACAAGTATTGAAAAAATTAATTGCTATATCGCTGCTATTGATCCACCTGTTTAATGTCGGGCGGCAATTGACTTTTTATGAATATTTGGCTTATCAGTCTGACAAATTATTTAACGAACAGATCGATAAAAACAATTATAATATCCACGATGTGACGGAGATCAGGATACCGGCAAATATGCCGGGCATCACTGACTGGAAAAACTATGTCAACCTAAGGGGTCGCGTTCAGTTTGGCGAAGCGGCCTACAATTATGTAAAAATTAAGATGACCAGGACGGCGATTTACCTGGTTTGCGTTCCGAATTATGCCACCACGCATTTGTCCAACCAAAACATTATCGATGTAAGGCAGATTCCCGATATCCCTGTCTCCAAAAAAGGTCATGTGCCGGTAGGGAAAATAAACTTCACCACCTACCACCATCAAAATGCATCGTACAGGTTGTTATCGCCTGTTATAGCGACAAGCAAACCTGCCATTCTTTTTCAATTCTTCCTTCCGGATGCATGTATTGCTGGCCCCGGACAACCACCCGACCCGGCTGCTGTATTTTCCTGATTGCGATTTTCGTTACGCTTAAAACAGGCGGTTTTTCGGCTTTGTCGGCGTACGACGATCAATGCATTTTATCAAAGGGCCGCGCTATTGACTTTAGCTTAAAGTCGAATAGCGTTTAGGCCCTCAATCAGAATTTTATTGGAAGATACGTGGCGGGCTGTGCACAAAAACGGTACAGGGCCTACGATAAACTCATGTTATGCAATTAAAAAATAGAAAAATCCGGACGGCGGTTATGTTATCGCTCGGATTGGCAATTTTATTGGTCGGATTTACAGTGATCAATTATTATAAAAGTTCATCGCACCAGCAAATGATAGATTTACTTAAAGAGCTTAATGAACGAAATACCACTTTATCAAACACCTTTTCCCCTGAAGCTGCAAAAGCGCACATCGATTCGATGCTCGACAGGCCAGGTAGTGAAAACAATGTATTCCTGCTGGAGACAAAAGCAGCCCTGGCCTTAAAAGTGGGCAAGGAGGAAGAAGCAGTAGAGACATATGAAAACCTGATCCCCAAATTGAATTTTATGGACCTTGACGACATTATGCCCAGCGTTGCCATTGCCTATATGCGGCTTGGCGAACGCAGCAACTGCATGCTCAATCACAATGGGTCTTCCTGCATTTTCCCGATAAAGGATGGGGGAGTGCACCTGGTAAAAACCGGTTCGAAAAAGGCCATAGGGGTTTATGAATCGATATTAAACAGCCATCCGGACGATATGGAATCCAAATGGCTGTTGAACGTAGCATTTATGACACTTGGAGGATATCCTAAAGACGTACCCGCCCAATTTTTGATACCAGGGCTGGATGCCGACACTGCCTATAAGGTTAAACCGTTTACCGACATAGCTGCCGACCTTGGCCTCAATATAAATGGACGGGCCGGCGGGGTTATTGTGGATGATTTTAATAACGATGGCTACCTGGATATTGTGACCTCGGGCTGGGCGCTTGACGACCCGATGCATTATTTTCAAAATAATGGCGATGGCACCTTCACCGACCGTACCGAACAAAGCGGTTTCAAGGGAATAACCGGCGGGCTGAACATTCAGCAGGTTGATTACAACAACGACGGTAACCTGGACATTTTTGTTTTACGCGGCGCCTGGAATACACAAGGATTTGGCAATCAACCCAGTTCGCTGCTAAGAAATAACGGCGACGGTACCTTTACCGATGTTACCATACCCAGCGGGCTGCTTTACGCAATGCCTACTCAAACAGCGGTATGGGCAGATTTTAATAACGACGGCTGGCTGGATGTATTTGTAGGCGCTGAAAACATGGGTATCACTGATCCCGGAGGAATACACGATTGTGCACTGTACATTAATAACCACGATGGTACTTTTACCAACGTGGCGGCACAGGCGCATTGCGCTATTGAAGCCTATGTTAAAGGCGCAACGTCGGCCGATTACAATAACGATGGTTGGCCGGATATTTTCCTGTCGACCATGAGCGGGAAAAGATACCTGCTCAAAAACAAAGGCAAGCCAGGCAAGATACCGGACTTTGAAGATGTGACGGAAAAAGCCGGGTTGGATGATACCAAAGCCCGGACATTTACCACCTGGTTTTATGACTATAACAATGATGGCTGGCCGGATATTTTAGTAAGCGACTATACGTTCGATCACAGCCTGGCCTGGTATGCTGGCGCAGAAGCGATGAAAAAGCCTGTTCCAGGAGCAGGAAACGTATTTTTATACCGCAACAACAAGGACGGAACATTCACCAATGTAACCAAAGAAACCGGGCTGGATAAAGTGGTTTACAGTATGGGGGCCAATTTCGGCGATATTGACAACGACGGCTGGCCTGACATGTATTTTGGCACCGGCAACCCCGATTTCAGGTCATTGGTGCCTAATAAGCTGTTCAAAAATATGGACGGTAAAAAGTTCGCCGATGTTACCACTTCATCCCGAACCGGTAATTTACAAAAAGGGCACGGCGTGGCTTTTGCCGATTTTAGAAACAACGGCATCCAGGATATTTTTATCGAAATGGGCGGCGCTTACAGCGGCGATTCCTATACCAGTTCGTTGTATCAAAACCCCGGGCAAAATAATAACAACTGGATCAGCTTAAAACTGGAAGGGGTAAAAGCAAACAAGGCAGCAATAGGCAGCCGCATAAAGGTAACTTTCACTGAAAATGGCGTCCAACGCAGTGTGTATAAAGATGTCAACTCTGGCGGGAGCTTTGGCTCAAACCCCTTAAGGCAGGAAATAGGCATCGGGCAAGCAAAGAAGATCGACGAAATTGAGATCAGGTGGGCTGGCAGCAATACCATACAGCGACTTACAAATATTTTGCCCTGCCAATTTTTAAAAATAACAGAGGGAAATGACACACCGGAGGAGATCCATTTGAATAAATTAACGTTTAAAAGAAAGCCGGTGGCGCCCATGTGCATGCCTGTTTCGTCGAGTTTAGCAACCAAATAAAAACAAAGACATCATCTCAAATACCCGATGCCAAAACACGCCGTAACCTTGTGGATATGTTTTATTTAAATAAACAATTTGCTATATTTACCGGTGTAAATAATAACAATTATAAGTATCAATTAACCCGTTAAGCTATGAAGAAATTACTTTTAGTGTGCTGTTTGTTTTTTGGATTGACAACAGTATTGTTTGCCCAGCCGAGCGATCCGCAGAAAAGGGCCAAAGGACTGCAAAAAGAATTAAAGCTTTCTGACGATCAAACGTCAAAAATCGCAGCCATTTACCAGGATTCGGCACAAAAATTTGACCAGATCAAAAAGAAAGATAATGGCGATACCAATAAAATGCTGGTGGACGTAGCGCCGCTGCGCAAGGCAACGATTGCGAAAATAAAGGCACTACTGACCAATTCGCAGGGTGAAAAATATAATGAATTGATCAACGAAAATAAAGGTTCGGGCCTACAGGGCGGCTGGAGTGGCGGCTGGAGTTAATTTTACTATTTTGATATAACAAAAAAGCGGCCGGATGCCGCTTTTTTTGTTTGAACCCGTGGCGGATTATTCCAGCACGCCAAACTTACCCGATTGAAACTCCTCGAATGCTTCCTGCAGTTCGCGGTGGTTATTCATTACAAAGGGGCCGTACTGGGCAATAGGCTCGTTGATCGGCTCGCCGCTTAACAGTAATAAAACACTGTTTTCATCGGCACTGATATTTACTTCTTCACCGGCATTTTTAAATAATACCAGGTCGTGCAGGGCGGCTTTTTCGCCATTAACCGTTACTGTTCCGCTCACCACCAATATAATAGTATTGTGCGAATCTGGTATTTCGGTTGCCAGGCTTTTGCCGGCATTAAGCCGGATGTCGAACATATTTATCGGCGTAAAGGTAGTTGCAGGGCCTTTATTTTGGTTGAATGAGCCGGCGATAACATTTACAACACCGCCGTTATCGGGCAGCGTAACTTTACCCATATCGGCTGCAGTAATGGCCTGGTATTTGGGCGGCGTTAATTTATTTTTTGCAGGAAGGTTAACCCAAAGCTGCACCATCTCGAAAGGGCCGCCTTTTTTTGAGAATTCCTGCTCGTGGTATTCCTTGTGCAGAATGCCAGCGCCTGCGGTCATCCATTGCACGTCGCCGGGGTTGATCACGCCACTGTTGCCGGTACTGTCATGATGGGCTACGCTGCCTTTATAGGCCATAGTAACGGTTTCAAAACCTTTATGCGGGTGCACGTCCACACCGCGCAAATGATCAGACGGGCCGAAGTCATATTCGGCATTAAAATCCATCAATAAAAAGGGGCTCACCCTTTGCTGGCTCAAGCCATTGTTGGGGAAATAATTAAAAACCCTGAACCCGTCGCCCACCATGCCGGGACGCATAGGCCTGTTATATATTTTCTCTATTGACTTTTTCATTTTTATAAATTCCTTCTATACAAAGATAATGGTAATTTATGAAATGAGAATTGATGTAGGTTAAGAAATAGCTTATAGTTCATGGTACATGGTACATGGCAGAAAATGGCAATAACCGGCAGCGAAATGAGGGACCTTATTTCACCCTCAAATATTTCTCGATAATAATGCGGTTGATATTTTCTTTATCCACTTTTTCCAGCCCTTTTTGTATCAAAGTATCCCCGTTGAACGAAATAGTAAAATCGAATGATTTCCCTTCCCAGTTTTTGTCTTTGTAGTAATCCAGGTGTTCAGTGTATTTGTCGCCGGCCAAAGTATAGGCGCCGCCGCCGGCGTCAAAATTATTGGAGGAGTCTTTTTTGGTATTGATGGTATGGTTTAAGAAAGCGAAATGGCTGTCGTTAATGATCTTGATCATTTTCATGTCTTTGGTGTAATCAGTAACAGCGCTGGCCCCTTTCGTTATTTCCGTATGGGTTAACAATTGCCAGGTGCCGATGATCGGGCTTGGCGGCGGTGGGGGTTGGGTACAGGCCGACAGCAGCAACACTACAGCCAAGGAGGAAAGTGCGAAAGTTTTCATGAGAGATAATTGGTTGTTGAGATTTGCAACCAATATATAAATATCGTAGCAAAAACAGAAAAACTACAGTAAACAAAAATCCCTGCTGGTTGGCCGGGATAATATAAATACGATCTAAACTTTAATAAATGAACTGAATCATACTGCAAACCGAATCGTCGATACCGCACCGCAGCCGGGGCCGTCGCTTTTTATTTCAAACGATCCCGAATGGCTTTCGATGATAGCGCGGCAGTTGTATAACCCCAGGCCGGTACCATTCTTTTTCGTAGTGAAACCTCTTACAAAAAACAACTCGGCGGTTTTGGCGTCGAAGCCCTGGCCGTTGTCAATCACGCTTAATTCTGCCACTCCGCCCGCACTATGCATATTAACAGTGATCACCTTGTCGGTCGCATCCGCATTGATCGCTTCAATGCTGTTTTTGAGAATGTTAAGGATCACCTGCATCAATTTGGTATGGTCGCCCTTGACGGTGTAGGCGCCTGGCTGAACGTTGATATTAAATTGTATGCCTTTTTTATCGATAGAAGCAAATATCATCGACCGGCAATCATAAATAATGTTCTCCAGGTTAACGGGTTTTCTTTCATGCATACCCTTGTGGCCGCGCACCAGTTGGCGCTGGATATTCAGGATCTCCTGTATATGGGTAATAATATGGAGCAGTTCGTTTATGGATTTATTGATCTCGGATACGCTATCCCCCTGGGCCAGTTCCACACCCTCGGTCACTGAAATTAACGCAGCGGCCTTTTGCGGCCCTATTGCGCCTGCGATGGCCGCCTGGTTAGTTTTCAGGAATACGGTTAAGCTTTTTATGTTGTTGATGTTATTCTGATCGACGACACGGTTGATACGGTTAAGGTGCGAGCCGAGGCCTACCATGGCATTGCCAATATCATGCAAAAACTCCGAGGCGATCTCAAATTTACCCTGGGCGATGGCTTTTTCCATCTCCTGCTCTTTTTGCTTTTCCAATTGCAGGTTAAGCGCCTTCAGGTCATTAGCCTGTTTGCTTAGTTCCTTCGACTGCAGGCGCAAGTCTTCATTCAGTTTTGTTAAAACCTCGTCTGACTGTTTTCTCAATGTGATATCGTGGCCGATACCCAGCAGGCGGATGATCTTGCCGCGCGGGTCGCGCACCGGTATTTTGGTGGTTTGCAGCCAGCGGGTTTTACCCTCTTTATCGATAAAATATTCCTCGCGGTTGGTAATCGCCTCGCCGGTCTTCAGGATGCTCATATCATCCTCATAGCCGCGCAGGCCGATATCATTCGGAAACAGGTCAAGGTCCGTTTTGCCCAGCACATCTTCTTCAGAAGCACAACCAATACATTCCACGTCGGCACGGTTTGCTATCACTTTACGGCCTTTTATGTCTTTTACGTAAATCGTGTCAGGCAGATTGTCGATCAATGTTCGCAGTAAAATACGCTCGCGCTGGATGGCTTCTTCAGCTTTTTTATGCTTGGTAATGTCTACATGGGTACCGATGGCGCCATAACCCGACCGCTCGTTGTGAAACAACCTTCCCCGCGACCATATCCAAACCCAGCTGCCATCCGCATGCTTCAGGCGGTAGTAGCTTTCGTGAACACCCTCAGGGTTCTTCAAATATTCCGCAAAACGGTTTGTCGAAGCTTCTTTATCGTCGGGGTGCAAAAGGTCAATCCAAACTTCTTTCAGGTTATTTGGGCTGTTGAAGTTGTAATCCCTTATATCCCTGCCCAGCATGGAAAAATATACATCGTTACACCATAAAGTTTCCGTATCCGGAAAATATTCCCACGCGCCGATCCCCGAAGCGTGGATCAGCGCTTTGTAGCGCTCTACACTTTCAGGCTGTTCATGGGTTTGGGTAATTATTTGTTTTTCATCGGGATCAGCAAGATGGGTACTACTGGTTTGAATCATGGTTTAAAAACTATGCTGCTATAAAAGGTTGGTTAATTTTGATTTACTAAAGCGGCAGCGTAATGGTAAACGTGGCGCCATTATCGTTATACACCGCTATTTTGCCGCCGTGACCGGTAATAAATTGTTTAACGATAGAAAGCCCGAGGCCGGTGCCGTTCTTTTTATGGCGGGTTACAAAAGGTTCAAACAAAGTATCTTTAATTTCGGGCGGGATACCGGGTCCGTTGTCGGTAATATAAAGCGTTACTTCCTTGTCCAGCACGCGGGCTGAGATATCGATGGTACCGTTTTCAATGTTTTTTTCATGTAAAACATCGATGGCATTATTTACCAAGTTAACGATGGTGCCCCTTAGCTTGCTTTCATCACCGGGGATCACCAGCATATCAGGGATGTGTTTGGATATGGTGATATGTTCGATCCCGGCGCGTGACCCGGCCTGCCGGATAGCTTCAGTGACGATCTTGTTTACGTTTACTGATACTTTTGTGATCTTTGTTTCCTTCACAAAATCAAGGAAATCATCAAATATTTTGGAAGCTTGCTCTGCGGATTGATCGATCAGGTCGACCATTTCGCTGGCTTCGCCTTCTTCGCGCATTAAGCCGGTAATAAACTTGATGTTTTTGATAGGCGAACGCAGATCATGCATCACCATCGCCAATACCTGGCCCACGGCCGACAGCTTCTCTTTTTGGATCAGTTTTTCATTCAGCTCCGCATTCCTGATGGCTTGTGCGGCATTCTGAACAAATAATTTTATCAGGTACATCTTCTCGGTTTTGAGCCTGCCCGTACTTTTTAACAGCGCAAAAACCGAATAGCTGTCCAGGCGCACCAATACCAGTTCGTTCAACTGGATCACTTCGTCTGTATCTATCGAAATATCTTTTATCCGGGCAACCAGTTCTTCCAGGTTAACTTTTTCTTCAAACGCGCCTATCGAAAACAATTTCTCGTAAACGTAGCCCTCATGCAGTTTGCCTAACAGGGCCATATCCGTGTCTAATGACATTGCCAGCTGCTCGAGTATATTTTTTAATAGCGTGGTGAGATGGTTGTGGCTTAAACCAATATAAGCGATCGATTCGATCAGTTTTTCCAGGTTGCGCAGTTTATTGTAATCGGTAACCGCTTTGGTTGCAATCTGGATGATCTCTTCGGAAGCATAAGGTTTGCAATGGTAGCCAACATTTTGCCCGGCTTGTTCAACAATTTCTTCAATCGTGCAGTCGCTGTAAGCGGTGATAAAAACGATCTCGGCCTTAACATCATATTTCCTGATCTCGATGGCGGTCTCAAGGCCGTTAATGCCTGGCATACGCATATCTAAAAAGATTACAGCATAGGGCCGTCCCTGTTCAATAGCCTTGCGCACCTTTTGAATGCCTTCCATCCCGTTTGATGCTTTGTCGACGGTGAATACGGGGATGTTGCGGGTACGCGGTGCAAGCAGCGTTGCCGGCGCATCGAACAAAATATTTACGGCGCTGTTGATGCCATATTGTTCCTGCGACATGCTGCGCGGTACAAGGATGTCCTCGATATTATCGCGCACCATTTCTTCGTCGTCAATCACCAATACTGATGTATTAAGCTCACTCATTTTAAAAATGTTTATTGAAATAACCGTTACTTAGGATGATGTTATTTATAATTTGACCGCTTATACGGCAGAAGTTTACCGCAGGTTATATTATATAACCAATTATTAAATAACACACTATAATTATATTCAAAATTAAATAACGCTTATATTCATTGTGTTATACCGACGCAATTAGTGTTGAAACGACAAATATTATTTGAATATATTATTGCGTGGGAGGGTGCGGAAATATTTTGGACATATACAGGAACAGGTTATTTCAAAGGGTCTTTGCCGTCATATCGTGAAACCTTTTAACCCACCGGCGCGCGAAATGTCCGCTACAAAACTTCATGCCGGTTACTTTTTTGCGCAGTACGGCATAAAGAGGCGATAGGCTACTGTGTGCTTAGCGGCTATTGGACTATGTTTATCGGAGTCTGGAAATTAACAAATCAATGCCATTTCGCGCGTAAATACTGATCGGGCCATTTTACCTCCTGCCCCAGTTCAAAGGCAGCGCGCAGCGGGAAATATGGTTCGCGCAGCAACTGGCGGGCCAGCATGATCATGTCCGCCTGGCCGGTTTGGATGATCTCATCGGCTTGCTTTGCCCCGGTGATCAAACCTACGGCAGCTGTAGATATACCACTTTCTTTTTTCACTTTTTGGGCAAACTCAACCTGGTAACCCGGCCCGAGCGGTATTTTTGCTGTCGCGACATTGCCGCCCGATGAACAGTCAATAAGGTCGATACCTTTATTAATCAAAATTTTGGCTAAAGCCGCAGAATCATCGCCCGTCCAGCCGCCTTCGGTCCAGTCGGTTGCGGAAATCCGCAAAAACAGCGGGTTTTCAGCAGGCCAAACTTGTTGTATGCTTTCAATCACTTCCAGCAAAAAACGGATTCGGTTCTCAAACGAACCGCCGTATTCATCTGTGCGATGGTTAGTTATTGGCGACAAAAACTCGTTAATGAGGTACCCATGCGCGCCGTGAATCTCGATCACGTCAAAACCCGCTTGCAACGCCCTTGCAGCGGCAGCCTTAAAATCGGCCTTCACTTTTTCTATGCCGGGTTTGTCCAGTTCGGCAGGCGCTTCTTCAGTTGGTGTAAAAGGAATGGCGCTGGGTGCAACCGCTTTCCATCCGTTGGGCTGATCCGAAGGTATCTGTGCATTACCATGCCAGGGCAGTTCGTGGCTGGCTTTACGGCCGGCATGGGCCAGCTGCGTGCCTGCCGCGGCGCCGTGCGCGTGTATAAAATCAGTGATCTGTTTTAACTTGTCAATGTGTTCGTCCTTATAAATACCGAGGTCGCCGTAAGAGATGCGGCCCTCCGGTGATACGGCTGTCGCTTCCGTTATTACCAATGCCGCGCCACCAATAGCCCGGCTGCCCAGGTGCACCAGGTGCCAGTCGTTGGCAAAGCCGTCTTTGCTGGAATATTCGCACATGGGCGATACCACGATGCGATTCTTAAATTCGATATTTTTTATTTTGAGGGGCGAGAATAGATGAGGCATAATGTTTTTTCTACAAAGATGGTGTTCAAACATTTAGCTTTTGCATACAGCAACTATTTTGACTGAATGATGATGTGTTTTAGCCGCAAGTGTTGCAATGCAACACCGTACGCGAAGAAACACGTGACACACCTGACACACTCACCCCATGAAAGTCAAATACTTATGGAAAATAGGTGACACACTTTGACACAGGTTGACACAAGATTTTGTCACCAGTTCCTGAATTTATACTCGCGCCCGCGCCCTTCCGCATCAGCCGGGGTATGGTTCCGCTCAAACAATTCGTACCCCGGCCTCAAATTCTTCCAAAACCCTATCACGCTGCTGTTTGCATACTTCTTCATATGCCCTTCATCCATCCGGAAAGGGAAAATATCCAGGTGCATCATTTTTTGCCCGCCCGCAAAAGCTTCGTAAACCAGCGTGTATATATCTTCAATACCTTCGTCAGTCATGGCGTAGCACCCATTGGAAGCGCAGGTCCCGTGGATCATCACCGCATCGCCGGTGCAGCCTTTGGCCCGCTCCACCTTATTGGGGTAACCAATATTAATGGCCAGGTGATAACTGCTTGCCGGGTTTAGCTGTGATGGCGCAATGGTGTAAAACCCTTCAGGACTTTTTAAATCGCCTTCGCGCGTTTTTGTACCAAGTCCGCCCGAAAAAAAGCAAATATTATAGCTTTTGAAAAACTTAAAAACATGCCCGCTTTTTACCCATATTTCCAGGTTATCTTCCTCCTTAAATATCCGGATATAAAGCGCGCTGCCTGGTTTTAGGTTTTTTTCGTTTAGCTCTTTTTGCAGGCGCGGCCATACTTTACCCCGTACGTTTTTGGCCAGCTTGCTATCGGGCAATGGCGGAGTTGGGCGGGCAAAGCACAATGCCAGCAGCAGCCCGAAGATAAGTTTAGACATATTGATAAATGGTTTGGATTCATTTATCAGTCTAAACAAAACAAACGCAACTTTATTGCATTAATGTCAAACTAAATTTTTAGTCTCAAAAACTAACCTCCGGTCTCTAACCGCTGAACACTACCCTCAAAACGTCACATTCACCCCAATGGTGTATAAAAAATAGGATCCGTTTTGCCCGGTATTATAAGGCTGTATAATATAAGGCGTAAAATTGATCTGCCAGGTTTTAATGGCATAAGTAAATTGTACCGATCCGCTTAGTGCAAGCAACTCATATTTTCGCGATTCCTGCGTAGTTATTGTTTGGGTGCCCAAAATGGTGATTAGCGCCGAAGTGGTGGTATCAGCCGTGGCAAATGATTGGGTGCCGGCATACAACATCAGGTCGGGCATTATCTTAAAGCCGTTGTTGGCGTTCTTTGGGTATTTGTAGAGCCAGATCTCTTTTGAAAGTTCGGCATCGGTAATAACGTCATTGGGGCTGTTCTTACCAAAACGGTAGCTGCCGGCAACGGTCAGTTTAACGATATCCTGTGGGTGAAAATGCAGCTGGCCATCTATGGTGGCGTTAAATGAGGCCAGGATAATGGGGCTGTTATCGGTGATGAAATATTTAGTGGCTGAAATAGCGCCCCCATATTGCTTATTCTTGTCAAACGAAAAAACGTAGCCCGGCGTAAAGCTTACCCCTTCGGTTTGACTGTTGGAGCCATTTACATCAAAATAACCTATCGCACTTAAAAAAAATCCTTTGGTCGAGATAAGCGAAACGGTTGGAAGCAATACGGGCACGCTGGTCGGGTCGCGGCGGCCGGCATAGGTCAGATTTGAAAGATAGATGAGCCCGGTGTTTACAAATAAACTTTTTGTGCTGGTTTTTTTAATAGCGGTATCGGGTTGTAATTGCTGCTGCCCGAGTGAAAACAAGGGGAGGGCCAATAAGGCGATCAGCAGCTTAGGCTTGTACATGGCGTTGATAAATGAAAGGTTTAAAAATGTTTTAAAATCAAAAAAGGGCCGGCGGGCGGCCCTTTTCGATTTTAGTTTACATAATTACTTTTTTGTTGATGAGGCATCGGCTGAAGACGTTCCGGTGGTTTTTAAACCGATTTGTTTTTTCCCGGCTTTTACGTTTGCTGAAGCAGTTGACGAATTGTTAGACGAAGCGCCGATCTTCTTTGACGAAGCTGACACACTGCTGCTACCGCTGATGTTGGCACTGCCTGATCCGCTAACTTTGGTGCTGGTTGCCAATTTTTTTGTTTTGTTTATTGCAGCGGTGGTAGCGGCAGTGGCTTTTGCTTTTTTGGCGCTTAGCGCAGCTTTAGCCGATGACATTTTTTTTGCTGTGGCCGACAATGTGCTTTTAGCAGCGGCATTTGCCCTATTGGCGCTCGCGTTCAATGTGGCTGCCCCGTTTGCGGCGCCTGAACCGGTAAAGCTTGCGCTGCTTTTGGTCGCATCGGCGGCGCCATTTGAAACTAAAGAACCACTGATCATGGTACTGCCTTTGCCTGCACTAACTTTGGCAGAAGATGAGCCGCTCGCGCTACCGTCATTTTTGTTGTCGGTTAAGCTCAATGCATCAGTAGTTGATCCTGTTGCGGTTACCGAACCCGCCTGGCTTTGCCCGGCCTGCACGGCTGTTTGGGCAGTGTTACCTACCTGGCCGCTTACATTGGCAGCCTGGCCTGTCGCGCTCTGTACGGCCGCCTGGGTTTGGCCGGCCACTTTGGTTGCAATATTTGTGGTGGCCTGGCTGATCACTTTTTGAGTGGTTGCCGCGTTTACGGCGGGTAAAACCGCCTGCGTTACTACTTTCGTAGCCGTTTGGGCGCCGATATTTAACTGCGCCATACTGGTTTTTGCAGCGAAGAACACAACTGCAAAAGCTATCAATTTGATTACGTTTTTCATGGTGTTTTCAATAGGTTTAATAAGAATACAGTTTATAACACTAAAAAAACCGTTTGCAAAGTGTATGCCATGAAGCTAAAATGTAGGATTTTCCGGATATTCAAAGTCCGGCAGTACAAAAACGGGGGCATAGGTGAACAGAAAAACAGACAGGTGAGGAATGCCAAATGCGGAATGCGGAATGCGGAATGCGGAATGGCGAAAGGTCGAGTGCGGAAGTTTTAACTGAACGCGGAGGTCGGAATGCCGTCCAGGCATTTATCGGGAGCGGAATTGCAAAATAGGTCGATTAGCCGAAAGAATATTCCGTATTTAAAATTCCGCACTCGACCTTTCGCAATCCGCATTAAAAAATCCGAAATCGAACATCCGAAATAAATTATATTCCCAGCACCTGCTTCAACTTTACGTAGCCCGTTTTGCTAACAGGTATTTTAGCGCCGCATTTGAGGATGGCCAGGTGGGCATCTTTTTCGTATGGGTCGATGCGGGTGATCTGTTGTATGGCTACCATGTACGAGCGGTGTACCCGAACAAAATAGCGGGGATCGAGCGTGCGCTCAAAAAAGTTCATGGTTTTGTTTTTAAGGAAAGAGCCTTCGGGGGTATAAACGCTTACATAATCGTCGTCGGCTGCCAGGTATTGCACATCCTGCACGGGGATGATCTTTACTTTCGTGCCGGTTTTTACCACGATGCGTTCGTGCTGGGCCGGAGAGTTACTGGTTTCCAATAAGTCTTCGGTTTTTTTAGCCGTAGCGGGCGTTGGCGCTTGTGCCAGGTATTTTTCAACGGCTTTGTGAAAGCGGTCCTTATTAAAGGGTTTTAGCAGGTAATCTACAGCATGTGCTTCAAAGGCTTTTATGGCGTACTCATCAAAGGCGGTTGTAAATATTACCGCCGGTGGGTTATCCACCAGTTCCAGCATTTCAAAGCCGTTAATTTTGGGCATTTGCACATCCAGGAACACCAGGTCGGGCTGGTACTGCTGTATCGCCTTCAGGCCTTCAAAGCCGTCGCCACATTCCTGCAGCACTTCTATCTGGCTAAAATCTTGCAAGTATTCCCTAACAACCATTCGGGCCAGCGGCTCGTCGTCAATAATGAGTGCACGTTTCATATATTACAGCTGCGGTACTTTAATAATGGTGGTAAAGATATTATCATTTGCGTAAGTTTCCATTAAATCATTACGCGCAAAAAGTAAATAAAGCCTGCGCTGAACGCCCCGCAGGCCAAAGCCGGTGCCATGTTTGGGGCGGGAAGTTTGCGGATCGTATGGGTTTTGGATGATCAGGTTCAAAAAGCTGCCGTCCATTTCGGCCCTTATACTCACCGTAACATCGCCGGTAGTATCGTAAAGGCCGAATTTTATAGCGTTCTCCACGATCGGCTGTAAAAGCATCGACGGTAACAATGCCGTTTTAGCCCTTTCGTCGCTGCTGATCTCGGTTTGCAGCCGGTGGCCGAAGCGGACCTTCTCAATATCGAGGTATAAATTCAAATGGTTCAGCTCGTCTGTTAACGGCACCAGCAACTGATCGTCCTTTTTTAAGGTACCGCGCAAAAAATCCGAAAGCTGGTGGATCATCCTGCGCGCCTCATCCGGTTTAAACCCGATGAGTGCATTGATGGAGTTAAGGCTGTTAAATAAAAAATGCGGCTGCAATTGCTGCCGTAAATTGTACAGTTCGGCATCGCGGGCCAGTTTTTCGGCCTCGGCTTTGCGTTTTTCATTTTCTTTCTGGTCAAGCAGCGAGTAATAGATAATGCTGATCATCCCCACCCAGCCGATCGCCAAAAAATCAATAAATGCCCGGATAAATATCGAGCTGATCAAAAACTTATTGTAAGCCGCGTCCGAAGTTAATAAGGGCAGTATCCAACGGCAGCCCAAAGCACAAATTGACGCAAGTGCGATATGCCATATTAGTATATTAACATAACTGCCGCTGGCCGGTTGGTAGTAACGCAGGTTATTATTGATGAGCCAGCAGGCCGCGGCAAGCAGCAAGGTGTTTACAACGGCATCGGTAGCAGCGATATACCAGTTGGATACTTCGGTATGGACGATATAGCTTTGCGCCGCGCACCATATCAGCCCACAGACCGCGACTGCTCCGTATAATCTTGTGGTTGTTGATGAAGCCATGTTTTAAGTCCGAAGTCCGGAAAGTCCGAAATGTCGGAAGATAGATTGTGTTTATTTCAGTGTTTTACGTAAGCCATTCAGCATTGCGAGGATCTCTTCGCATTGTTGATATAGCTTTGCGAAATCTTCTGCCTGTATTAAATTTCGTTTTTGCGCCAGGAAGAGGCAGCCTACTACCTCAACATCTGACCTGAGCGCATAACCCAGGAACCTGTTAAATTCTGAATTCGTTTGACCCGTCGATCCCTCTGCAATATTTAAGGATACCGAATCAGCTGCCCGTTTGATTTGTGCCGTCAAAATGAATAGTTCATCCTTTGGGAACGTCTTTGACAAGTCGTGAACATCTGATGCCAGGTCAACAGCCTTTTGCCAAACAATCAACTTTTCAAACTTGAAACTCATATCAGTAGACTATTATGAAATCAAACGATTCACCTTTCGAACTTTTCCGACTTCTTCAGCACAATCCATCTTTCGGACTTTTCCGACTTTCCGACTTCTTCAGCACAATCCATCTTTCGGACTTTTCCGACTTTCCGGACTTCTTCAGCACAATCCATCTTTCGGACTTTTCCGACTTTCCGGACTTCGGACTTTCCTCAAAAACTCCGTATATCTATTCCCGCAAATATGGAGACCCCTTTTAACACCAATATCTTATCGCTGTTGGGCGATGCTGTCGTCCTTATCCTTTTATCGTCAACGCTTGCAAAAACCGCAGCGATATCTGATACAACCTGCCAGTTGGCCGGGACGATGATCTTTACGCCGCCGAATATTTGGGTAATATCGATCATCACCCTGCCGGTGATATCGGCCTGGGTAAAATCAAGCTCCGCCCCGCCAAAAACGTTGACGATCTCGCCGCCTTTAAAATCTTTTGAAAGGATGATCTTTTTTACCCCGCCAAAAACTGAAGTCGCCTCTAACCAGTCATCTCCCGATGGCCTTGGGCCGGCTTGTCCTTGCGGCGGCACTTCGGTATAAGTACTATCGGACATCGGCGGATTATTCGGATTGGGGTTTGGCCCGGTGTGGTAGCGCCAATCCCATTTGTGTTGGTACCTGCCGCCCCATTCATTTTTATCGTAGGGGCTGTGCCGGCGAAGGATGATCCATAAGCCGAAAGCGATGATGGCCATCGGCCATATTACGTCTCCGGAGTGATGTATATTTTCTGAAATTAAAAAAACTACCCCCAGTACGATTAATATAAACGACGACGGTTTATGAAAGTTGCTCCTGGCGCCAACAAACAGGCCCCAGAAGATCAGCCATAACGGCCACAATTCGAAGTCGTCCGGGATAAAGAAAATATGCATTTGCTTGAGGAGCATGATAGACCCAAACCCAAGCAATATTAAGCCAGCTATCGCCCTGCCGTTTGCAGGTCGTTGTGGTTGATTTATATTGTTGTCCATTATCTGATGCAAATTAAATGTTATCCAAAACTAACGCAACATTAAACATGCACCAAGCAAAAACTGGCAGCCTGTTTAAACCAATCGGTAAGGACTGATAAATTGTCGGTGAAAAAAATAAAAAAATTCCGGGGCATTGTGTTTAATGGTTTATTGGTGTTTGGTAAGGCTGATTGCTACGCTCCAGTCGCCGCCGCTGGCAATTTGGTAAGTTTTGGCAAAATCGCCCTGGTTAAGCGCGAACGCCACCTGCAGCAGGCTGTTCACATACGCTAACGGCTTCCCTTCGGCAACTTCGCCAAAAGTTTTTGAATAGGGCATATCGCCACTGTAAACCTGCCGGTGTTTGTTGTAAATGATGACATGCACAATGTCGCCATATTGAGGGTTTAGTTTGTTGAATAAAGTGTCCGGGATATTCGTCCAGATATTGCCGAATTGAACATCGAGGGCAGGTATGTCGCCTTTTATGGTATTGTTTTCCAGAACAGCTTCCTGGAAGGGGATGGACACCACAGTTGGCGGCAAAAGCGGCCCAACCTGTTCAAAGGTGATCACCCCGGCAGCCAGGCGTGCGCCGGTATAACTATATACATCGCGGCCGTGAAAGGTGTTTGACCGCTGCGAATCCTTGCGGCGGTTTACGTTCTCGTCAATTTCCCTTACTTCGGCAATGCCAAGGGATTTGGCCACCAGGGTGAGGGTGCCATTATCAGGCGTAACAATAAAGTGCCCCGATTTTGTTTTCAGCACAACTGATTTGCGTGCTGTGCCAACACCCGGGTCAACTACGGATACGATCACCGTTCCCGCCGGCCAGTATTTAATTGTTTGTTCCAAACGGTAAGCGGCATCCCATATGTTATAGGCCGGTATTTCGTGGGTAATATCAAATAATTTCAGGTCGGGCGAAACCTCCATGGCTACGCCCTTCATTTCCGAAACAGCGCCGTCCTTCAGGCCGAAGTCGGTTTGGTAAACTACGATCTTATTTTGGGCAAAGGCCGACGTGCTGCCTAACAGGATGAGCAGCAGGAACAATGTTGTAAATATTTTTTTCATAATGTTTTTCTCCATGCAAAATAATGGTTTTAATGGATATATTCGGCATTCGTAAAATAATGACTTTTACTTAAAGACCCCGGAGATTAAGCCCCCTCTAAATCTCCCCCTGCAGGGGAGACTTTAGCTCAAATCATTCATCTTTTTAAAGCCCTGGTAAATTTAAATGGAACAAGAATACACCACTTCAACAGGATACAAAATATTTTATGGGGCTGCCGCCCTGGCATTGGCCGTGCTTGCCGCATATTGTTTAGGCAAATCGGGCCAGGGGTCGGGTGCAATATTAATACCGACGGTACTATGCGCCATAGGCGCGCTGGGCATCTGTATTAATCTTTTTAAAAGAAGGCTTATCCTTACCGTCAATGATGTTACTTACATCAGCATATGGGGAGCAAGGGACCTCGAAAGATCGAATATCAAAGGCTACCGGGTTGGCGAAAAGGCCATTATTATCGAGCCTGTACAGGATGGCTATAAAAAGATCATCATACGCGACTACTTCAGCCTGGCCGACAGCAAACAATTGGTGGCATCACTGGGCAGTTATTATAAAGACCTGAATAAGGAAGAATTTGAGGAGTCGAAAGAAGAAATATTGCACGATAGCACTTTCGGCGCCACCGAGGACGACCGCGAATCTGCCTTGAAATCCAGGCGGCAATACGCTATGGTGTTCAGCTTTGGCGGTATCGGGCTGTTTTTCTTTAATACCATTGTAAGGCAGGGTAGCGTTATTTTATCTGCTGTCGAATTGATCTACCCCCTTTTCGGCATCGCTTTACTGGCTTACGGTAAAGGGCTGGTACGGCTTTTTGCAAAAAAGAACAGCGCCTACCCGTCGTTGTTCATCGGGTTTGTCTTTGCCAGTGCGGTTCCTGTTATAGCAGCTACGCTGGACGCAAAAATTTTAGATTATAGTAATGCCTGGACTCCGGCAGTTGTTGTTTTTTTAATAATGGGTACAGTGCTTTATTACCTGGCCGTAAAAGTTGCACAGGCATCATTTGGAAGCCAAATCGCTTTTATCCTCATCATCGCCGCAGCCTATGGATTTGGCAGTGTTTTGCTGGCCAATGATTTGTTTGACCGGTCGCCGGCACAAACCTACCCGGCTGCAATAGCTGACCGTTATGTTAGTCACGGTAAATCGACTTCGTACCATATTGTTCTTGGCGCCTGGGGCCAAAACCATGGCCAGGAAAACATATCCGTTTCATCATCCTTTTATAACCGCACCAGTATCGGGTCGCAGGTAAACGTTAAATTGAAGAAAGGATTTTTTAATGTGCCATGGTTTTATTTATCTGATTAAACAAAAAAGCCGGGCGACATTAATTCCCCTGCCACACTACTTATATAAATCAAACTAAACTATTTAACTTCGGTATAGTCCGCAAAATTTTTGTTCGACTGATCGGCAATCGCATCCTTGTTGTTGTGTTTGGTAACCATCCAAACGCCAAGGGCTATCACGGTTGCCGGCCACACAATGCGCCCGCCATCCGGCACGTTTTGGGTAAGCAGGAAGGCGGTGCCCAAAACCACCAGCCAAAGCCATATCGGCTTGGCAAAATTGTATTTACCCCCTACGTAAACGCCATAGCCAATCATCCACATGGGCCAGCTGAACAGCCAGTGCGGAAAAAAGAACCAGTCCATTTGCCTGATGAGCAGCATGCTGCCTGCAGCCAGTAAAATAATGCCGGCCATTAACTTGCCATTGTGTTGTGTATTTGGGGTGATATCGTTAGTTTTCATCTTATTTTGATTTTGATTGATACCTCAAAATTACCCCAATATTAAAGGCATGTAAAGGCTAATTTGGCCGGATGTCAACGGATGTCGGTGTGCGGGTATAAAATGTCGGTGAAATCAAATAATTAGGGCAATCCTGCCGATGGTATTAGCGGCGGTCGGGTGCTCCGGATGGAGTTTCGTGAGCAGTTTGGCAGGTGTGTGTGCAAAACTTGAACACTTTGATTCCGGTTTAAAAACGGAATCGGGTAGTTGGGATTTGAGTTATTTGCAGGATATTTGATGCTAACTATGCAGGCAAGCGAACGTTTATACGATCATATTGGCGCCGGCTATAATTCTACGCGGCAGGCTGACCATTATCTCACTGAAAGGCTTTGCCGGTTGTTGTCGCCCGGAACGTGCGGTCCGTTCATCGATATCGGCTGCGGAACCGGCAATTACACCATCGCCCTGGCCGAAAAAGTGCTTAAGTTTTACGGCGTTGAACCGTCCGAAAAAATGCTTGCGATCGCGCGATCGCGAAACG
>Ga0302140_10000946_pt1 | contig 38030 bp, 32 predicted proteins | sample I_Bog_E1_1_FD_202095 | JGI IMG/M metagenome (GOLD analysis project Ga0302140, IMG submission 202095) | Peat permafrost microbial communities from Stordalen Mire near Abisko, Sweden - I_Bog_E1_1 | ecosystem: Environmental > Terrestrial > Soil > Wetlands > Peat | place: Sweden: Abisko, Stordalen...
GACGCAGGCGCAGCTGGCGCGCACCCTGTTTCCATTGGGCGAAATGATGAAGGGCGATGTGCGGGCGATGGCCGAGGATCTGGATTTGCCGGTGGCGAAGAAGCATGAGAGCTATGAGATCTGCTTCGTGCCGAGCGGCGATTATGCGGCTTTCATGGACGCGTGGCTGAAGGAAAAAGGCGTGAGCGCGGAGGCTACGGCGGGCGTGGTGGTGGATACGGAAGGCCGCGAGCGGGGTCGTCATGCGGGCGCGCATCATTTTACGGTGGGGCAGCGCAAAGGGCTCGGGATTGCCGCGCCGGAGCCGCTCTACGTGATTGCGACGGATTCGAAGACGCAGACGGTGACTATTGGATCGAATGATGAACTGCTGCGGTCCACGATGATTGCGCGCGATGTGAACTGGGTTTCGTGGAGCGGGCTGTCGGCGCCCGCGCGAGCGCAGGTACGCATTCGGAATCGGCATATGCCGGCGGCGGCTACGGTTACTCCGCTGAGCGCGGATCGCGTGGAGGTGGTGTTCGACGAGCCGCAGCGCGCGGTGACGCCGGGGCAGGGCGTGGTGTTTTATTCGGGCGAGCTGGTGGCTGGCGGCGGCTGGATCGAATAAGTTGCGGACACGGTCGGTGTGGCGGAATTCGGCGGAGGCGGTGCTGGCCCGCGCGCTGGTTTTCGCGCTGGAACATGCGCCGCGAACGAAGGCGGATGCGCTGGGTTTGGGCTGCGCGCGATTACTTGACACGGTGGCGCCGAGGCTGCGGCAGACGGCTTATACGAATCTGACGTTCGCGTATCCGGAGCGCGATGCGGCGTGGCGGCAGAGGACGGTGGATGGCGTTTACCGGTCTATCGGAAGGCTGCTGGTGGCGTTTGCGCGTTTTCCGATTATTGATAAGAGCAACGTGGCGGAGTGGATTCGCTATGAGGGGTTCGAGCATTACGAGCGGGCGAAGGCTCGCGGTAAGGGCGTGTTGTTTGCGACGGCGCATCTGGGCAACTGGGAGCTGAGCGCGTTTGCGCATGCGCTGCTGACGGAGAAGATGAGCATCGTGGTGCGGCCGCTGGATAATCCGCTGGTGGACGATTTGGTGGAGGCACGGCGTGCGCTATCGGGGAATACGCTCCTTTCGAAGCGCGATTTTGCGCGGTCGATATTGCATGCTTTGCGGGATAACGAGCCGGTGGGGATTCTGGTGGATCAGAATTCGGCTGGGGATAATGCGGCGTTTGTGCCGTTCTTCGGCAAGCAGGCGTGCACGAATCTGACTTTTGCCAGGCTTGCCGCGCGCAGTGAGGCGGCGGTGATTCCGGGGTTTGCCTTGTGGAGCGAGAGCGAACGGCGGTATGTGCTGCGGTTTTATCCGGCGCTGACGATGACGGGCGATGCGGTGGAGGATACGGCGCGGATTCAGGGTGCGGTGGAGGCGGCGATTCGGGAGTGTCCGGAGCAGTGGTTGTGGATTCATCGTAGGTGGAAGACGCGGCCTAAGGGGGAAGCGGGGATTTACTGAGGGCGAAAGCGTTGACTTCGATGTTAACCTCGCGGGCGCTCGCTCGTATCAGAGCTTGAGGGAGTAGTGTGAAGCTCGGCCTGATTCCTGGACTGTTGCCGATGATAGCCGGAGTGGTTCACGCGCAGCAGGCGTTTGAGGTCGCGTCGATCAAACCCGCCGATCCCGATCACGCTATGTCGATCACGCGTTCGGGAAATCGGCTGACCTTTTCGAATTACTCTGTCGAGATGCTGATTCTTTGGGCATATGACGTCCGGAGCGAGCGCCTTCTGGGAAAGCCGAAAGGACTAGACTCGGCGCGGTACGACATTGTTGCGGTGGCTCCCGCGCGGGGCCTGCTGCGCCCGGGCAGCTAAATCTCATGATGCGGTCACTTTTGGCTGATCGGTTCGGGCTTGTTGTGCATAAGGAGAGCCGGGAGTTGCCGTATTACGCTCTCGTTGTGGATAAGAATGGCCCTAAGGTTCGTGTGGCGAAACCGGCTGGTCCGGTGGGGCAGAATCCGTTTTCCATGACTGGCTCCGGGCACTTGACTGGCACTCAGGTTTCGGCGGAAATGCTGGCGAAGGTGCTTACCGATCAGACTGGCCGATTTGTTGAGGATCAGACTGGGCTCGGCGGTGTTTTCGATTTCACTTTGGACTGGGATCCGGATATTTCGATGTTCACTGCGATGAAGGAACAGTTGGGATTGCGGCTGGATGCTGTGAAGGGTCCGGTTGAGGTTGTTGTGATCGATCACGTTGAGACTGCGGCTTCGGAGAATTAGGCCGGGCGGCGGAGTTGCATCAGCAGGCCGTCGAGTGCGATTTGTTTTTGGATGTTGCGGCGCAGGAGGGCGGCGATTTCGTCTACGCTCTTTACAGCGTTGATCAGCCATTTGCGGGAGACGCGGGCGGAGAGGGCGGTGAGGTCGGCGCGGAGGTCGATATTGCGGATTGCGGGGTTCGATTCGCCCAGCAGGGTGAGGTCGCGGAGGAGATCGTATAAAAGCTTGAGGTACAGCTCCAGTTTTTCGCTCTTGCTGCGGCCGAGTGTTTCCGAGATCGGCAGCCAGGTGGCGTAGGGCGCGGCGCCGGCTCCGGTTTTCAGCAGCGCCAGCATGGCGGCGCGACGCTTTTCGTATACGGCTATGTCGAGCGATGCCGCTACGCCGGGAGAGCCTCCGGAGAGCGAGATGCGGCGCTCGGAGTTATCGAGTGCGCGGGCGCGGGCGAAATCCTTCATGTCGTCGTTGGTGAGCGGCGAGAAGTTGAGAAGGACGCAGCGCGAACGAATGGTGGGCAGAAGATCGTAGACGTTATCCGCGGTCATGATCAGGATGAGGTGATCGGGCGGTTCTTCCAGTGTTTTCAGGAGGGAGTTGGCGGCCTGTTCGTTGGCGCGGTCGGCCTGATCGATGAGGAAGACGCGGCGCTCGCCGTGCAGCGGCTTGAACTGCGCGCGTTCCTTGAGCAGACGCATTTGCGGGATGCCGAGCTGACGCATGGGGCCATCGGGCGGGAAGGTGAGGAAGTCGGGATGGGTGCCGAAGAAGAGCGGATCGTCGTTGCGTTTATCGGCGGGGAGCTTTTCGCGCGCGGCGATGGCGGCGGTGTTTTCGGGCAGGCTGAGATCATCGTGCTCGATCTTTTCGGGTGAGCCCAGGAGGCGCGCGGCGAAACGGCGGGCGAGGGTGGCTTTGCCGAGGCCTTCGAGTCCGGCGAAGAGCAGGGTTTGCGGGATGCGTTCGTGGGCGATCATGCCTTCGAGCGCGATCTGGACGTGGCGATTGCCCCAAAAATTATCAAACACGATTTTGGAGTGCCTCCCGGATTTGTCTGGCGACGTCGCCGATGGGGGCGCGGCCATCGATTACGAGGAAGCGCGCGGGTTCGGCGGCGGCGAGCGCGAGGTAGCCTTTGCGGACGCTGTCGTGGAAGGCGGCGCTTTCGTCGTCGATGCGCGATTCGGAAGGGCCGAAGCGCTCGTTGCGGCGTTTGGCGCGGTTGAGGCTGGTTTCGAGATCGATATCGATGAGGATGGTGGTGGCGGGGCGGAGGCCCTGGCAGGCGATGCGGTCGAGATCGAGGACGATGGCGGGGTCGAGGCCGCGGCCGCAGCCCTGGTAGACGAGGGTGGAGTCGGTGAAGCGGTCGCAGAGGACGATGCTGCCGGCGTGGAGCGCGGGGCGGATGATTTCGTCGACGTTTTGGGCGCGGCTGGCGAAGTAGAGGAGGAGTTCGGTGCGCGGCTGGATGGAGGAACTGGCGGGGTCGAGCAGGATGCGGCGGATTTGGCGGCCGATTTCGGTGCCGCCGGGTTCGACGGTTTCGACGACTTCGCGGCCGTGTTCGCGGAGATATTGGGCGAGCAGGCGGAGTTGCGTGGTTTTGCCGCAGCCGTCTATGCCTTCGAAGGTGAGGAAGTGGCCCTGAGGTGTCAAGAAGCTTCAATTTTCGCAGATGGGGGGGAATGGGCGGGGGACTAGCGGCAGTCGGAGTGGGTTAGTGGAGTGGTGAGTGACTCGGCTATGGCGGTGCCTCAGTTCGGAGTCGGCCTGTCGATCGAATCGATCACGAGCATCTCGACCGGGCCCTTAACCAACTCCAGCTTGATTCCCAGTTCCCGCATCGCCCCCGAAACAGTCGGTAATCCGGAAGGATCGGAGTCGAGCGGCACACGACCCCACATTTCATCGCTGGAGATCTTCACATCAACATCAAACGTTCCCTTATAACCTGTCTCATCCACAGCAGGATGCCTAAAGTGGCTGGTCAGAAACTCCGCCAAGGATGACATCGAGATCTTACCGCCGACAACTTCGGTCCCGGTCCCCCGCTCGATGAGGTACGCTGTAAGTCTTCCGCATGGAAGCGCAAATGTTGCGCCGCGCGCGGGCGGTGGCGGGGGAGCCCGCTCCTCCCATGAAGCGCAGGCACCTTCCCTGAGCTTGAGACCTCCGCTCGCCACTGAAAGTTTGTAGACAGGCAGCTGCCGCTTCTCGCGGTGCACCTTCAGGTGAAATCTGTCTTCGAGCAGCGGTACCATCATCGGCCACATCTCGGAGGCGCCGACAGGGCGTTCGGCCTTCGCGATGACGCTGTAATAGTCATTGAAAATCCACCCTGGCCCGCCAACCAGCTGATCATTCCTGACTCCAAAGGCAGCCTGGATCAGTGAGTAGGTATTTGCCTCCACACTGACCCTCCCATTCGAGAATTCGTGCATTATGGTCGCACCATGGGCCTCAGGATGACTGGGCTTGACTGATGCCACCTCAAACACTGGCCGCGCTTGCTGCGCGAGCAGGACGCCCACCATCAGGACCGGGCAGACCGTAACCCTAAACAACCGGGAGCGAGACATAACATCCGGAGCATAACACAAAGCCGGCTTGGTGAATCGAAAGCCCAAACCGTTCATCTGGACCGCACAAGCCAGCGATATTCCCGAAAAGGTCAAGCGCGCTCGTGCCGCTCTCGCCTAATCCTCATTCTGACTGACGCACTACACTAGCGAAGCCAGCGTTCGGCGGCGGCCAGGTGGCTGGCGAGTACGGGTTCGGGCACGGCGCCGAAGCGACGTTCGCGGCGGTAGAACTCGTTGACGGCGGCGCGGAGGTCGGATGGGGTGAAATCGGGCCACATGCGCGGGGAGAAGATGAGCTCGGCGTAGGCCGATTCCCAGAGCAGGAAGTCGCTCAGTCGCTGTTCGCCGCCGGTGCGGATGAGCAGGTCGACGGGGAGGCTGGACTGGAGTTCGTTGGCGGCGGCTTCGAGGATGGCGGCGCGCGCGGAGTAGTCGATGGCGAGGCGGAAATGGAGGCGTTCGGCGTGCTGAGTGCGGGTTTCGGCCAGATCGATGGCGGCTAGCAGAGAGGGCGGGAGACGATCGCGGCGGCCGATGACGGAAGTGCGGACTCCGGCGTCGCGCAAGCGCCCGGACTCCTTTTCGAGATAACAGGCTAGCAGGAACATGAGCGCTTCCACCTCTTCCTGGGGGCGCTTCCAGTTATCGGCGGAGAAGGCGTAGACCGTCAGGACGCCGATGTTGAGACGCGGCGCGGCTTCGACGATGCTGCGCAGAGTTTCGGCTCCGGCGCGGTGGCCTTCGAGGCGGAGTTGGCCGCGCCGGGCCGCCCAGCGGCCGTTGCCGTCCATGATGATTGCTGCGTGCAGTGTACTTTGTTTCATAAAGTGTATGGGTAAATTTTTTAGGGTTTAACGGGCTCGGCTGGCGCGGATTAAGGCTTCCATGTGGGTGAGGTAGCGTTCGAGCGCGGCGCGACCGACGGGGGTGAGGCGATATTCGGTGCGTGGCACGCGGCCTTCGAATTTCTTTTCGACCGCGATGTATCCGGCGTCTTCGAGCTTGCGCGAGTGGACGCTCAGGTTGCCATCTGTGGTGGCGAGCAGACGCTTCAGTTCGGCGAAAGTCAGGATGGGGTTCACGGAAAGCGCGCTGACGATGGCGAGGCGCAGACGTTCGTGAATGATGCGGTCGAGCGAGGCGGCTACGGAAGTCGGGTTGATTTCGCCGGTATCGGTAACGGCGCGGGGTCCGGCTGTTTGTTTGGTTGCCGCGGAAGATTTAGCCGCCATAACGCCTCGCAATAATCCATCCGAAAATAAGGTGCAAGCCGCCGAAGCCGAGAGCCAGCAGCGCATCCGCCCAAACGGCGGGCGTGACGGCGGCCACGGTGCCCAGCAGCAGGAAACACAGGCCCATCACGGGCACTACGCGCACGGAAAACGCTCCGCCGCAGGCTACGCCCGCGCCATACAACAGCAGCCAGACGGCGGGAAGAAAATGGGTCAGCCCGGCGCCGTTCAGCATGATAGTGATGACCGCACCGGCGGCGATGGGCGGCGCCATGGCAAATACGAAGCGATGGAAAGGCCGTGAAAGCAGGGCGTTGCCGGCGCGGCGCGCCTTACGGGCGGAGAAACCGAGGCCGATGGCCAGGGCAAGAAAGGCTTCGCCGATCCAGACGGCCAGCCAGGCGCGCGAACCGGAACTGAGATGCGCGGCGAAGGCGGCGAAAAAAGCGGTGGCGCCTACTACGATTCCGCCTACGCCAGGCACGGCGGTGAACGACCCGGCGTTTTCCATGGCATCACGGATAAAGCGCAGGTTGTCCATGGCCTGATCGTGCAGGCCGATGGGCGCGGTAGTGGAGCGAATCGGGCGTACGGCACCCATGAAGCCAGTATAGAGAATGGTGGAGGACTTTGCAATGCAAAGTTTATGGGTTGTGGCGGGGAGGGGGGAGGAATGTTTGTGTGAAGAGATGCCGGGCCTATGTGGCGTTTGTTTCAGCCACGCGCATGCGCTCGTATTCGGCGTTGAATTCACAGCCGAACAGTGCAATGATCGCCAACATGTACATCCAGATCAGCAGCGCGATTCCCGAGCCGATGCTGCCGTAGAGCAGATTGTAATTGGTGATGTGGCGGATGTACCAGCTGAAGCTCAGCGTTGCCAGTAACCAGAGGATGGTGGCGAGGAAGGCTCCGGCCCAGACATCGCGCCAGCGCTGTTTGCGGTAGGGGCCGTAGTAGTAGAGGATCGCGGTGAGCGCCCAGGCTGCGCCGAGCGCGATGCCGTAACGGACGATACGGAAGACGATTTCGAGCGAGCCGGTGAGGGGGTTCAGGACGGGATCGACCTTCCAGAGTTTCAGCATTCCGTGTTCGATTGTGCCGCCGAACAGGATCAGCGACGACGCGCCGAACATGGGGATCAGCGCGAGGAATACGAGCAGAATTCCTACGCCGGCATGACCGTACATGGAGCGGTTGCGCGGAACGCGATAGGCGGCGTTGAAGCCATCGACCAGGCTCTTGACCACGCTCGACGCGGCCCAAAGCGAGAGCAGCGCGGCTACCACGATGAGAGTGACGGGGCGCTGGCCGCTGTAGCGAAACTGCTGGAGCACCGTGTCCTCAGTGCCGGACGGGAGCACGCGCGAGAGAAAGACCGCGATTTTCTGACGGACGTAATCGGCGCGAATCTGGATGGAGATGGCGGCGGCGGAGGTGAGGACGGGGAACAGGGAGAGCAGGCCGGAATAGGCGGCGCCCTTCGCGATGGCGAAGAGGCCGTCGTCGAGGGAGGCGACGAGGGTGCGGCGGAGAAGCCACGGTAGTTGGCGGAGGCGCTGGGGCACGGTGTTAATCGACGGCGTTAATCGACATAGTAGCGCTTGACGCGCGCGCTGATGCCACAGAGGACGTTGTAGGAGATAGTGCCGGCGGTGCGGGCGATTTGCTGGGCGTCGAGGGAAAGGTCGCGCTCGCGGCCGAGCAGGGTCACTTCGTCGCCGGGTTGCAGTTGCGGCGAGGCGGTGATATCGATGGTGGTGAGATCCATGGAGACGTGGCCAACGATGGGGGCGAAGCGGCCGGCGGCGATCACTTTGCCCTTATTTGAAAGCTTGTGCGAGATTCCATCGGCATAACCGGCGGCGAGGATGGCAATGCGCATCGGTCCGGGGGCGATAAAACTTCCGCCGTAGCCGATGCGCGATCCGGCTGGCAGATCTTTGACGGCGACTATGCGGGCTTTCCATGAAAGCGCCGGTTCGACGCGCAGGGTGGAGGGTGGCGCGTCGCCGCGCGCGAGTGAGACGTAGCCGTAGATTGCATGGCCGGGGCGCACGAGCGACTGCATGACGCCGGGCCGCGTGTAGGCGATGGCGTTGGTGCTGGCGCAGTGTGTGAGCGTGGGTCGGATGCCGTGGCTCGCGAGGGCGGCGGTCATCTCATTGAACGCGCGGATTTGCTCCAGGGTCTGTTCGGAGGTGAAGTCGGCCGCGGAGGCGAAATGCGACATCAGGCCTTCGAGGCGAATGCCGGGTGCCGCGTGGATGGCGCCGGCGATTTCAGCGGAGGCGGCGCGCGTGCCGAGGCGATTGAGGCCGGTATCGATTTTCAGGTGCACGTCGACAGGAGGGGCAGCATCCGAGTTTTGAAACTGCGCGATTTCGTGGATGGAATGCAATGTTGGCGTGAGGTGAAATTCGCGAATTGCGCCGCGCTCCCACGGCATGACGCCGGCCATGACGAGAATGCGGCAGGCGATGCCGGCACGGCGCAGGGTGATCCCCTCGTCGACGGAACTGACGGCGAGCCAGGAGGCGCCTTCGTTGCAGAGGACGCGGGAGACTTCGACGGCTCCGTGTCCGTAGGCATCGGCTTTGACGACGCCCATGACGGTGGTGCCGGGGCCTGCGGCTTTGCAGACGGCGCGGTAGTTGGCGGCGAGGCGGGAGCGCGAGATTTCGACGTAACAGCGGGCGTTTTGCGGCACGGAAGATCTATTTTCGCAGGCCGGTCAAGAGTTTTTCGTACTGCGTGGCGACCGCATCCCAGTCGTAGCGATCGCGCACGCGTTCGAGGGCACGTTCGCGATAGGCGGCGCGCTCGGCGTCGGTCATCCCGAGTACGTGGGTCATGAGCGCGGTGAGGCTGGCCCGATCCGTGAAGGGCAGGCCGCCATCGCCGCAGACTTCGCGGTTTTCGGTGGTATCGAGATATAAAACCAGAGCACCGCGCGCCATGGCTTCAATCAGGGCGGGATGTGTACCGCCTACTTCGGTGGCGTGAACGTAGGCGAAGCACCAGGTGCCCAGTTCGGCATAGCCGGCGCCGTAGATGGCTCCGGGCATGACGATGCGCGGATCTTTGGTATCGCGTACCTGGCGGATGTATTCGCTGGCGTAGGGCGCGTCGCCGATGAGGGCAAGCTTCATTTCGGGAGCGACGACGTTTTCAAACGCCTGCCGCACTTCGAGGGCGCGGTTTTCCGGTTCGAGACGGCTGACGTAGAGGAAATAGCGGCCGGGCTGGAGTCCCAGGCGGTCCGGCGCTTCGCGCGTGGTGGCGAGCGTGGTATCGGCGCCGTAAGAGATGAAAAGCGAATCGGCTTTCCATTGCTCGCGGTAGTAGCGGCGGATGGCTTCGGCGTCCGTCACGAAACAGGTGGGCAGGATGGTGGAAAGATACTCGGAAACGAAATACCAGGCGCGGGCATATCGATTCCACTTTTTGCGCTTGCGTTCGATGCCATCGACATTGAGCGCGACGGGGATTCCGGCGAGGCGCGGCAGGAGGGTGAAGATGGCGTTGGCGGCATTGCAATAGAGCGCGACGTCGATGGGGTAGGGGCCGCGGCGGAAGGTCAGGTGGAGAGTGGAGAAGAAGGTGTGGGCCAGGGTATCGAGATATTTGTGGCGGATGGTGGGCTGCCAGACGAGATCGACGCCGCGGTAGGTGGGGGCTTCGTATTTATCGCGGCAATAGACGGTGACACGATGACCGCGGGCGGTCAGGCGCGCCGAAAGCTCTTCGGCGAAGGTTTCAAAGCCGCCGTAGCGGGCGGGGATGCCGCGCGTTCCCAGTAACGCGATGCGCACGGGATCAGCGTTGCTTCGTGACGCGCGTGGGGGTGAGCGCGGCGGCGAATTTCTTCGGGGCGGGCTTGCTGACGGGCTCGAAGGCGAACCAGCTGGCCATATACTCGTCGGTGACGCGGCGGCGGCGCATGATTTCTTTGCGCTTCTCCATCACGCTGCGCCAGTTATTGAACAGGAACGGGAAGGCGCGGAGCGATGTGTGTTCCCAGAGCACGCAGCAGCTGACGACTACGGTATCGCGCGCGGTGATGGAGAAAAAATTGCGCCGGTAAAGATCGCCCGTCATATTTTTCATGCGCAGCAGGAAACGATTCTTCACTGAGTGCATGTTGATTTCGGCTGTGAGATCGCGGCGGTTACCGGGGGTCGCTTTGCGGACGTGATAGCCCTTGGCGTAGGGGGCGTAGAGGCATTTCCAGCCCATGAGCTGGGCGCGCCAGGCGACGTCGGCATCCTCGCGGTAAGCGAAGAAATCGTTGTCGAAAAATTCGCCGTTGATGGCAATATCTTCGACCATTTCGCGGCGATAGAGGGCGGCTGCGGCCGTCGCCCCGAATACATATTCGTAGTTGCGGAAATGGCCGTTATCGGGTTGACGGCTGCCACGGTCCAGATGTCGGAGATTGGGAGTGAAATAGATGCCGGTGGAATCGACGAGGGGCTCTTTGGGGAAGTCGAAAGTAGCCATCATGGTCATCAGCTTGCCGCAGACGGTGCCGACTTTCGGATCCATGGCGCCAGCGGCGACCAGGGCTTCGAGAAACCCCTGGAGGAGCAAAACGTCGGGATTCAGCGTGAGAACCCATTCGGAATCGGACATGGCAATGGCCTGATTCTGCGCTGCCGAAAAGCCGATGTTTTCTTCGTTATAAACGATGCGGCAGCGGTCCTCGAAAGGCTCGAGGATATCGATGGTGCCGTCGGAGGAATTATTATCGATCACGATAATTTCCTTCAGCGGATATTTCTGGTCAAGCACCGATTCGAGGCAGCGCTTAATGAAGCGGCCGCTGTTATAAGTGACGATCGTTACCGAGACAAAGTCGCTACGGGACATGTATGCGAAAGTATTCTCCAGTCATCGAAATCGCGCTGCTACTTCGTAAAGCCACACCTTTACCTACCCCGCCGCGGACCCGGAATACGAGAGCCCGGTAACAGGGCGCCCCGCAGATGGGCGAAAGACAGACGGATCACGGAACTGTAAACTTCGAATACCCTCAAACCACCGCGCGGAAAAGCGAGGATCGCGCGACCTGCGGATCCCACGGCCACCGCCAGGCAAACGCTGCCAAACGCAAGCGGACGATAGTGCTTAGCCGCGTATTTAAGAAGACTACCATACCAATATCGCTCCCGAAATCCGAAAGGTATCCTGCCGACCGAATGGCCACCATGATGGGCGGCGCGGGCGGCTGGCTCATAACGGAGCAGGAACCCGGCCGCGCGCAAACGGGCGCAGAAATCGACATCTTCAAACCAGACGGGACAGAAATTTTCGTCGAAACCGCCCAGTTGTTGCCAGCCGGATCGCCGAAACATGAAGAATGCACCGGCGGGCTGATCGACAAAGGCGGAGGCCATCGGGTTCAAACCTAAGCATCTGTAGTGCCAATTCGACGGATTTTTCGGCCACAGGCGATTTATTCCGAGGACTTCGAAGGCCAGCGCAGTGGGAGTGGGGAGATTTCGGGCCATGAAGCCGGTCTGGGGCTGGTCGTCGGCGCCTGTGAGGAGGCCGCCGGCGCCGCCGGTGTTTGGGTCGTCGAAACAGGCGATGAGGGGGTCGAGGCCGGTTTGGAGGCGGGTATCGGGGTTCAGGAGCAGAATCAGGGGCGCGGAGGTGGCCTGGACGCCGCGATTGACGGCAGCGGCGAAGCCTTCGTTGCCGGGGTTGGCGATGAGGCGAACGCCGAGGGCCGAGACTTTTCCACAGGTGGAATCGGACGATGCGTTATCGATGACGATGATTTCGGCATTGGGCAGGGACGCGAGGGAATCGAGGCAGGGGCCGATGACATCGGCGGATTCGTGGGTGACGATTACTATTGCGACACGTGCCATGTGTCAATGTGCCGCGCTTCGGAAGGGGGAAGTCAGGCGAAAATACCAGAGCCAGTAGGGATCGCGGGCGCGATTGCGGATTTCAGCTTCGGAGGCGGCGAGATAAGCGCGCAGGCGGGGGGAAGGGCGGCCTTCGAGGTGGAAGTCCCGCAGTGCGTCGAATTTGCCCGCCAGCCAGGCAATAGCTGCGCCGTGGCGGAGCGCGACGAGTCCCCAGAGCAATTGCCCGGCGAGAATGGGCCAGAAGCTGGCGCGGAAGAGCTCCCGATCGTAATGGCGGCGGATCAGCAGCAACTGATTGCGCGAGGTGAGTCTGACGACGCGTCCGTTCCAGCGGCCCAGCGTGGCGCTGCCCTGGTGCCAGGCCAGGGCGTCGGGCACGTACATTCCTTCGTAGCCTTCGCGGACGCAGCGGAGGCCGAGATCGACGTCTTCGAGGTAGGAGCCGAACTCTTCGTCGAAACCGTTGAGGTGTTCGAGAAGTTCGCGGCGAAACAGACAGGCGGTGCCGGGGGCGACGGCGATGGGCGCGGGAATGGTGGTGATCGCGTTGCGCTCGCCGAAGCCCGCGCGCCAGGCGCAGCCGGAGCGGCTGAGCAGATCGTAGGTGCCGTCGATGGCCTGGCGGTCGGTGGCGTTGAAGATGGTGCCGGTAGCGAAGCTGGAATCCGACGCGGCGGCGATGAGGCGCTCCAGCCAGTGCGGGTGGAGCGTGACATCGCTGTTGAGGATTGCGATCCAATCGCTCTGGGGAGCCGCGCGCCAGCCCAGATTGACGGCGCGTGCGAAGCCGAGATTTTGTGTTTGCGCGAGCACTTTGCAGCCGTGTGCGCGGGCGAGATCGGCTGCGCCATCGGTGGAAGCGTTATCGATCACGATCACTTCGGTGAAGGGAAGGGTCTGCGCGGCGATGCTGGCGAGCAACTGGGCGAGAAGGTCCGCGCGATTGTGAACGGGCACCACGGCCGTGATGGAATAGCCTGGATTCACTATTTCACTTCAATTTCGATTGTAAGGCGGGTACGCCTGGATCGTTTTGGCCGCGTGGTCCGTCCCGCGCGTTTGGCGGCAATCAGGGTGCGGTATTTCTCCACCAGACGCGCGGTAACGACGGCCATATCCCAGTTGGTTTCGACTTCGCGACGCGCGCGGTGAGCCAGGTCCGCGGCGCAGACGGGATCTTCGAGGAGACGGATCACGCTCTCGGCAAACGCCTGCGGCTCGTCGGCCAGGGCGCAAAATTCGCCATCGCGGCGCGCGAGGCCTTCGGCGCCGAGCGTGGTGGAGACAACGGGAATGCCGCTGGCGAAGGCTTCGAGCAGTTTTACGCGGACTCCGGAGCCGCTGCGAATGGGGCAGATGAAAACGGCGCAGCTGGAGAATAACGGCTGGATGTCGTCGACGAAACCCAGCAGGTCGATGGCGTTGGCGGGATCGTGAAAAGCGTGGCGCGGCGGGGGTTCGGAACCGGCCACGAGCAGGCGCGCGTCGGGTAGCTTTTCGAGGACCAGCGGCAAAACTTCGCGGGTGAACCAATCGAGCGCGACCTGATTCGGCGTGTGGCGGAAGCTGCCGAGGAACAGGATGGTGCGCGGGCGGCGCGGGCCGCCGGGGTAGGCATAGAGCGCGACGTCCACACCGGCGCGCATACCGGCATCGATACGCGGCGCGAGGGCGGGGAGGAAGCTTTCGAGGTAGCGTTTGTTTTCGAGCGTGCAGACCTGGATATGGTCGCAGCGCGGCAGCAGGCCGAGTTCGAAACGAATGGCGCGGAGGTATTCAAAACGGGCTTTGAGGCGTTCGAGCGGGCTGCGCATGAAGGGCAGGGCGCGGCCGATGGATTGAAAGTAGACGTCGTGTTCGAACAGCGCGCAGACCACGCGGTTGAAATGTCGCGCGTACTGGCCGAGCGCGGTGTATTCGAGTTGCAGGACGTCGATCTGGTGAAGCAGAAGCTGGCGCTCGATCAGCCAGGCCATCTCCGGGGTGTGGAATTCGAGGGCGGCGTGCGGCGCGATGGTGCCGAGGTGCGGGTTGCGATCGTTGCGGCGCACCTGGAATTCCACGCTGCGGCAGAACTGACGAAGCTCTTCGTTGGCCTCGCGCTCATGGGCGTAATCGAGCATAACGATGGCATGGACGTCGCAGGTGCGCGCCAGTTCCCGCAGCGTGTAATACATGAAAACGCCGCCGCCGTGGGTGGGCGGGCAGATGGGATAGGGCGAGACGAAGAGTACGCGGGGGCGCTCGGGTTCGGCCGGTAGTGGCGAAAAACGGTCGTGAAAGATGGCGGGATGCGAGCGCAGGAGAACTTCGGAATCGGTTATGGCGGCGAGCGAGCGGGCAAGCCATCGCGAACGCAATGCGCCTGGGAGTTGCAGGGCTGCACGCAGAATTCCGCGCGCGTTATAGCGGCCCGGCGCGTTGCCCGACCACGCGGAGACGACGGAGCCGGCCAGCGCGAAAATGAAACTGCCGGTCAGCTTGCTCCATTCGTGAATGTTTTTCCAGGCGAAGAGGATGAAGTTTTTTTGCAGGATGGAATCGATATAAGCCGCGCTGAAACGTTTGCCGATGGTGCCGCGGTGCTCGTGGTGTACGACGCTGGCGGGCTGATAGAGGACCTTCCAGCCGCGCTTCCACGCCATAAAGCCGAGGTCGGTGTCTTCCAGATAGAAGGGGGCGAGAAGTTCGTCGAAGGCGCCGAGTGCGAGAAACTTTCGGCGGTCGAAGGCGCAGGAGCCGCCGCCGCCATACAGGCACGGGAAGAGTGTATCGACCGCATTGTCTTCGCGGTGCCCCACGCGCAGCATGCCATCCTGCCACCAGCCTTCGGTGAGGCCGGTTTCTTCGCGGCGTTTGGCGGGATCGCCGAGAAAAATCTGGCAGGAGACCGCGAAGACGGAAGCGTCGGTGAAGCCTGCGAGCAGCGGAGCGAGGAAATCGGCTTCCACGCGCATGTCTGAATTCAGCAGCACCACAATGTCATTGCGGGCCGCGCGAAAGCCGGCGTTCGAACCGCCGCCGAAGCCGAGATTTTTCGGGAGCGCGAGCACGCGGACCTGGGGATAATGGGACGCGATCCAGTCCGCGCTGCCATCTTCGGAGCCGTTATCCACGACGATGACTTCGCTGCCAGGATGGTTTTCGATGGCGGCGAGCCAGGTGGGGAGAAAACGCTCCAGCAGATCGCGGCCATTCCAGTTGGGGATGACGAGCGAGGCGGCCTGGGTGGCTGGCTTTGTGTCGCGAACGCGGCGGCTTCGTCCGGCGATGAGCCAGGCCAGGTCGGTCACCGCGAGAGCGATTGCGGCGATCACAATCGTCAGCGGCAAAACGATCAGGAGCGGCAGCGCGCGCAGGAAACGGAGAGCGGACGCTTTCATTTGATATCGCGTACCTGTGGACCCAGCCGCAGCGTCTTACCGGCGCGGAACCAGCGCGAAGCTCCGATCCGCCGCAGCTCTTCGCGATATCCGGCGATTTCGGCATCCAAACGCTGCGCCCACTCGGTGCGTTCGGCGACTGTTGACTGAAGGTCCGCGAGCGCGGACCGAAAATCCGCGGCTTCGGCACGGAGGCGGGCGAGCTGCGCTGTCGCTTCCAGGGTCAGTTGTGCGGATTCGGCGTTCAGGCGCTCGATTTCCGTGCGCGCGCGATCAAGCTGGGCTTCGAGGTCGCGAATCCAGCCGAGGCGCAGTTCGAGCTCGCTTTGCAGTTCAGCGATGCGCCGATTGCGCTGGGTCACTTCGCGATCCAGTTCGGCGGCCCACTCGTTCTGACGTTCCATCTCCGCCGTCAGTTCTTCGTGCCTCGACTGGAGTTCGCTGTGCGCATCGAGAGTTTGCTGAAGCCAGGCGTCTTTCTTTTCCAGTTCACCTTTGAGCTTGGCGATATGGAGTTCGCGCTCTCTGAGTACGTTGGCGCTTGACGGAATCCAGGCGAAGGCATCGCTCGCGGCGATCGGCGACTGGCTGCATGCGGCCAGATAGAAATGGGCTTTGGCAGGATCGTTCGAACCTGCGGTTTCCGTGGTGGAAGCGCGAGCGTTTTGTGGGGCGAAAACGATGGCCTCGGCGTGGTTCTGCGTCCAGATGCGCACGTGCGGATAGAGGGCGCCGAGGGCGGCTTCGAACTCGGCGTAATCGAACTCATGGCGGTGGAATGGATTGGGGCCGGAAGCGCCGCGCGATTCCGCGTAGTAGTCGCGATTGGGCGTCGAGACCAGCAGAATCCCGCCAGGTTTCAGCAAGCGCTTCGCTTCGGAGAGCAGAAGCTGCCACCGATCCAGATGTTCGATCACTTCGAAGGCGACGACAAGATCAAAGGCGGCGTCGCGGAAGGGCAGAGTCTCGCAGGTGGCCTGGATGAAGCGCACGCGCTCACTGCCATATCGCGAACGCGCGTGTTCGACGGCCTCCGCCGCGATATCGGTTCCGGTAACGGAAGCCGCGCCCGCGAGTTCGGCGGTGCCGTAGCCGGTGCCGCAGCCGGCGTCGAGAACGCGTGCGGATTCGCCCAGGCCGGCTACGAAACGCCGGGCGAAGCGGTAGCGCGCCAGATGCTCGTTGAGGAGATCGGCATCCACCAGTTCGGGAATGACGCGTTCGCCCGTAAACTCAGCGCCGGTAAACTCCGCTCCGGTAAACTCAGCCAAGCCGATTCTCCGATCTCACTTCAATGCGGCACGGTATCTGAACATAGCCGTATACGGGGCCTTCGCCGCGCGCCATTTGCACGGTGATGGCGTTGTCGATGGCGTCGCACACCGCGCCCGCGTTTTCGATCCACGGGGAGAAGGAAAACGCGCCGGGATATAACTCCGGAATTTCGAACTGGAAGTCGGCAGTGATGGCATCGCCGGGCTGCATCGGGCCTGGCATGTGGCCTTCGCGCGCGGCGCTGGTGGCAGCGAAATCCAGACCCAGATGATTGCGCAGGCGCACGCCGATATCGGGCCGGGGCAGATCCCGGTTGGCGCGTACGCTGATGCGAACCAGGATGACGCTCTGTGGAAGCATCAACCGCAGAGGGTCGCCAAACTCATCGAGCAGCGCGATGCCCAGGATTTCGGCGCCGCCGTCGCCTGCGCGGTGATCGATGTTCGGGATGGACTTGACGAGGCCGATGGAATCGTGTTTTACGCCGGAGCGCACGGCTTCGCGTTCCGCGATGACGTCATCTCCGGCAACCGCAGCCAGATATTCGGCGACGACACTTGCGGCGTCGCCGATCGCCCGGGCGCGGCCGTGTTCCAGCCACAGCGCGCGGTCGCCGATGGCGTGAATGTCGGTGACGGAGTGCGAGACGAAAATAATCGTGATACCGCGATCCCTCATTTCGTTGATGCGGCGCATGCAACGCTGGCGGAACCAGGCGTCGCCCACTGCGAGAGCCTCATCCACGACGAGGATCTCCGGATCGACGTGAATCGCCACTGAAAATGCCAGACGGACCGCCATGCCGCTCGAATAGGTGCGGACGGGTTCATCGATGAAATCGCCGATTTCGGCAAAGGCCTCAATCGAACTGTAGCGCTGGTCCAGATCCTTTTTCGACAGGCCCAGAATGGCGCCGTTCATATAGACGTTTTCGCGGCCGGTGAACTCCGGGTTGAAGCCGGAGCCGAGTTCGAGCAGCGCGGAAACGCGGCCATTCACGCGAACATTGCCCGCGGTGGGCTCGAAGATGCCCGCGATCAGCTGCAGGGCGGTGCTCTTGCCGGAGCCGTTTTCGCCGATGATGCAGAAGACTTCGCCGCGGCCCACGGCAAAGGTGAGATCGGTCAGGGCGTGGAAGTCCCTGTGACGGGTGGCGGCTCCGAGGGTGGCCAGTTCCATCAGTCGGTCGGCGGGCGATTCATAGACGGCGTAGCTCTTCGAAACGTGTTCGAATTCGACGGCATTCACGGAAACTTCAGTTTAGAGCAGGCTGGTGGTCATGGCGAGCGGACGTGTCTTCGGCGTTCGTCCGGCGTGTTTAGCTTCGAGGCGCAGATGCCGCTTGCGCAGGGCTTCGGAATCGGCGATGTTGCGGGCCGCGCGCACGCATTCGAGCGCCATGGGGAAACTGCGTTCGCGATGCTCGTAGTGCATGGCCAGCTCTTCGTAGGCGCGCACGCGGAAGGGATTCGGCGATAAGGAAAGATCGGTGAACGTCGCGACCGCGGCGTGCAGCAGGCCCTGTTTTTTTTCGATGAGCCCGGCGGCATAGAGCGCGGCGAAAAGATGCTGGTCCGGCAGCCCCATATCGATGGCGCGGCGCAGCGTCTGGTGCGCTTCATCGAGCCGCCCTGCCATTTGCAGCCAGCGCGCCAGGCCGAGGAGGTCCACACCGTGACGGGCCTGCACGCTGGCCGGATCGCGGAATGCGTCCTGGAAAAAACCGGGAATCACGCCCGTCAGGCAGGCGAGCGACACGATATCGAGCACGTTGTGATGAAAGATGGGCGGCAGACGGTGCGCGCGGCGCGAACGCAGGTACTCGAAATAGCAGTAGGGGATCATTTCGCCGGGGATGTCGCCTTCGCGTTCGAAGCCCAGGATCTGGTTTTCGAGGTTGACGAGGCGGCAGTTTTCGAGGCGTAGTTTGAAAAGCCGGCGCGCGCCGTAGAGCAGGTCGAGATGCTCCAGGCGGCCGAACGGATGCCGCGCGCGGCACATGGTATAGCGGGTTTCGAGCAGCGGCTGATCGTAGGAACGGCCGTTATAGGTTATGAGAACGTCGAACTGCGCGATGTATTCGGCGAGCGCGTGCAGGACCGAGGCTTCTTCGCTGTAATCGCGCATGAAGAACTGGCGGACGCGGAAGCCGTCGCGGCCGATGGAGCCGACGCCGATCAGAAAAGCGTAGGTTCCCGAACCGCCCGCGAGGCCGGTTGTTTCCGTATCGAGAAAGAGCCAGCGGCCGGGAGCCGAACTGGCAATAGCGCCATCGGAGAGCGCGCCGAGAAGATCGGCCGGAAGTTCCGCCAGGTCCGAGATCTCATAGCTGCCGTGGCGGTGGGCGGAGGCGAAAAGCTGTTCGGTTTCGAAGTGGCTCCCGTAAGGCGTGAACACCACCTGGCCGGAAACCAGATCTTCGATGAACCCGCTCTTGCCGAGCGGGGCGATGAACCCGCTTTTGCCGATTGGGCCCGCGGGCAGGGTATCTTCGCGCGGAGGGGCGGCGTAGCGGGAGTTGATCCCCGCCACCGTTTGCCGCAGGTGCGCCAGTTGCTCTCGAATGTCCATTCGCCTGAGATTCGCCCGTCTGTGATCCACTATAACGTGGAATGGGGGAACGGAACGGGGCGGACCACTACAATTACGTTGTGACGGCTCCAAAACGCATTCTTGTGACCGGTGGCGCCGGTTATATCGGTTCCCACACGGCGTTGCAGCTGCTGGACGCCGGGTACGATGTCGTGGTAGTGGATAACCTCTCGCGGGGCCATCGCGAAGCGGTCGACCCTGCCCGCCTCCGCGTAGTGGATCTTCAGGATACGGACGGGCTTGTCCGGGTGATGAATGAGACGCCGTGCGAGGCAGTTATTCATTTTGCCGCATATATTGCCGTGGGGGAATCGATGAAGGTTCCCGAACTTTACTTTCAGAACAATGTTGTCGGCTCGCTGTCACTGCTGACGGCAATGGTGCGGGCGGGAGTCAATCGCATGGTTTTTTCCTCCACCGCGGCGGTCTATGGGATGCCGGAACGGGTCCCGATCGTGGAAGACGAACCGTACGCGCCGGTGAACGCGTATGGCGAGACGAAGGTCATGGTGGAGCGCCTGCTGCACTGGTTCGACCAGATTCACGGCATTCGAAGCATTTGTCTGCGCTATTTTAACGCCGCCGGCGCGGACGCGGCCGGACGTACGGGTGAGAGCCACGAGCCGGAGACTCACCTGATTCCGCTCCTGTTTCGCGCCGTGCGTACCGGGGTCCCGGTGACGCTCTACGGCGACGATTATGCTACTCCGGACGGGACATGTATCCGCGATTACGTCCACGTCACGGACTTGGCCAGCGCGCATATCCTGGCGGTGGAGGCTTTATCGGCGGGCGGGGCGTCGGGGAAGTTCAATGCGGGCACAGGGCACGGATTTTCCGTAAAGGAAGTATTAAGGGCGGTGGAAGATGTGACGGGACGCACGGTTCCGCATGCGATTGGACCGCGCAGGGACGGCGATCCGCCGCTGCTGGTGGCCGATTCGGCCCTGCTTCAGCGCCAGTTGGGGTGGACTCCCCGATGCTCCGACCTGAAGACAATCGTGGAGACCGCGTGGCGGTGGGAAATGAGGGGCCGACAGTAGTAGTTCGTCTCTCGAAGCTTCACTCAGGCGCCTTTTTCCTTTGCGTTTCAATTAGATACAGGAAGCTTGAAAACAAGGCTCGCGAAGCGCCGGGACTTCTGTTAATATCTGAGGATAACTCTATATGGGTATAAGATTTAGCCATGGAGGAGCCGGCAGCGGCCGGTACTAGAGCCCGAAAACGGCTCTTAATGGTTTTTCTTGCTTTAATCAGGCGCAGGCTGTAGTATATTGATGATGACCAGACCGATAGGTGTTCTGGCACGGAGGATATAAAAATTGGCACGCACTCTCGCAATTCTAACAATTACGCTTACAGGGATTACATCCATGTATGCGGGATCGCTCGGCATCAACCCCGGCGATTATCTTAATCCTGACGGTTCGGTGTCGATTGGCCTTTTGGCTAATGTAGGGGCCGCATCCGGATTCGGGCTCACATCAAACCCGGATGGCATTACCGGCACTAATTTCTCACAAACAAGTTACGACGCGGCTGGAGCGATCCTTTATGGAAGCTCGGCAAATGTGCCGCAAACGTCTGTCAGTTGCACAGTTAACTGCCAGGGCGGACAGACGATTGCTACTCCCGTGAAGGGAGCGTCTACGATTTACCAGCCAGCGGCAGCTCCCGAGTTTGATTTGCTCGGCGATGGTTCATTTGCCGACAGAGGTACGTCGAGCACTGCCTGGATCAGCACCGGTAACGGTGTGACCTCGACCCTCACGATTCCGGTAGGCATCTTCGGAGTTCAGGATGTCGCCACTTTGCTGAACACCACGGGCGGCGTTATGACCGGCGGTACAGTCTGTGCGGGCGCAACGACTACCGCGACAGCCAATACCACTTGCACAAACACCCGTTCCTACTCATACGTCACGCTTGAGTTCAACACCACCGACGCCACCGGTCTTACTGGAACCGATTTCTACGAAACGGTTTCACTGATTAACGGCGTCACGCAGCGGAATATTCTGGACGGTACCTGCGTGAACGGTGCGGGGTCATTCTGCTCAGGTACAGGTCCGCTTGCCACTGCCCAATCCAATGGCTTGGTGGTTGATCCTACCACTGGCATCATGTACACAATTGACGCAGAGAATGCGTTCACGGGCTTCACCAGCGCCAATACCAAAGGCTCAAATGCCCCGGCGAACAACACCACGATGTTCCTTGACGCCCAGTTGATCCCCGTCTTCAGTGAAAACACGGGCGCTTATCTGGTCAGTGTGAGCGTCACGAATACAGGCGCTAACAACGGCGCTAACTACAACGAAGAGGTTCTTTCCGGACTGACGGTCACTGCGTCACCTGAACCCTCCACCATCTTGTTGCTACTCGGTGGCCTCGGTGTAATCGGCGCTTCCCGCCTTCGCCGCAAGAGTGTCTAAACCGGCGTAGTCCAATTAAGTCCTCCAAGTTAAGCAGCCTGACACTCTATCGAGTGTCAGGCTGCTTTTGTATTTGCAGCGCCGCTGGCGGGTCGTGGCGCTCGTCCGTGATTTGCGGCCAACCGGATGCCGGGGGCGCGTCGGCGGAGGCTTGGGGATCAAACGCCCACAGGTTCGCGTCCGCAACGCGCACAGCAAGTTAAATTATCAGCGAGGAACTGCGAGGAAAGCTAGAATTTGAGGGACTACGGAGCGCCAGTAAGTCAATTACTGAGAAGTCGGGGCAAAGGAAAAACCATCCGCTGAAGTAGCCGGATGGTTGGATATCGCTTGAAAATAGGTGCACGTTCAAGGACGCGCGTCGAGCGCCCTAGGACGCGCTACCGAGAGTTGCCTCGGGATGGAGCGAATTCGACACTCCGAACGTCTCCGAGAAAGGAAGCGCAGTAACCTGCGGGGTCCGCCAAGCCTTGGCGGAACACTTTGGTGTCTGCCACATCTTCTTTTCAGAAGCTTGGGTCATACCTGAGTTGGAACTGGGCGTCGTAGGAATCATACGGGTCTCTACAGGCAGAATAGCATGACTGGGGAAAATGTCCACCCCAAAAATCATTAAAATTCCAATTCAAGCCCATAAAGCGCTTGAATCCGATAGCATTAATGTCCGATTGCGCAGCAGCCAAACGCTTCGCGTATTCCTGAAAGAGCCTGCATACGATCAACGCCGGCGCACGCGGCGACCGCCCGCTGGATCCTCGCCATATCGACCATTCTGGCTATCGACACAGGTACGACGCTATTGTTCAGCTGGATTGCCCAATCCGCATGTGCCTCATAGTAATGACTCCGGAGTGACGCGAGGCTGGATGGCGCTCGTTTTGCGAGCATCCAGTCGCAGGAGGCAGGAAGCAGGCCACTGATCGCGCGACGGAAGAGCGAACGCCCCTGGCCGGATGCCGCCGGAACTCCGAGCGTGAATTCGACCAGCCGCTTGTCGAGCAACGGATAACGATAGACCATGCGATGCCGGGCACCGCTGCACGCCCAATGCTCCAGTCGTCTTTGCTGGTGGCCGAATTGCAAATAGTGGCACATCGTGGTCCCTACGCCCGGAAAAGATCGCCACGCAGGGCCCCTCAATTCCCGGAGTTCAGCTTTGTAGAGACCCGCAAATTCGGGGTGGATGCACGGAGAGCGATGCTTGAGAAAGATGCTCTCTTTGGCGGTCAGAGAATACAGAAAGTCTGGCAGGTGCGGATAGATAACGCCATAAGCTACGCCAGCCAGTCTCCTCAGCTTTGAAAACGACAAACCAAATGTCGATAACCCCGGGCCGCTCGTGTTCAGACGGCGCCGGACTTCGTTATGAAACGCACGCCAGTCGTGATCCTGCACGTACGCGGCGATATAGCTGGCGGCGTGGGATGAAACGGCTTCGTCACCGCCCCAGCCGGATAGCATGGTTCGTACTCCAGCACTTTCCGCGCTCACCTGCACCTTTGCCTCCCACGCCATCATCTCGAAAGGCTCGATGGTTATGTCGCGCCGGAATGATTCCACAAAGCTGGCTTTTGTTACTGGCAGGTACTGGCAGCGCAGGTCTTCCTGTTTGCATACCGCATCGATGCGGACGTGCTCGTCTTCGACACCGGCGGTCCCAGGCTGGGGTGGAGGCGCCCACGAGAACACAGAAACCGCTTGTCCCCGATCGCGCAGGATTTGCGCCGCCACAATGCTGATGGCCGACGAATCCAAACCACCGCTCAGGTGAGCGCCGACAGGAAAGGCCGACCGGACCCGGCATTCCACGGCTTGCTGAAAGAGAAAGCGCATTTGCTCCGCGTAATCGGCGTCAGTCGCGAGGCGAACGTCAGGTGCATTCTCCGGCGACCAATATTCGGATAACTGTACGCCCGCGCCCGTCAAAGTGAGGGTGTGAGCGGGCGGAAGCTTGACGATATTCTCAAAAAACGTCAATCTCTTCTCTGCATGGTAAGTCTTCATTTGCAGATACGCCGCCAACAAAGGCTCATTCAGCTTCGGCGATTCCATACGAGCCAGAACGCCTTTGATATCCGAAGCGAAAATGAAGCGTTTGCCATCGTAATGATAGACAAAAGGCATGCAGCCGAACGGATCGCGGGCGCAAAACAGCTTTCGCTCACGGGCATCCCAGATGGCGAACGCGAAATCGCCGAGCAGGCGCTTCACGCAGCCGGCGCCCCAACGCTCATAGGCAAGCAGAATCAGACTGCTATCGGGCGTGCGTGCACGTCCTGGCGCCGGCACGCCCAGCGCGTCGAAGATCTCGTCGCGGTTATCGATTCGTGCGTCCGCGGTGATGACCAGATGGGGCGCCACGCGAATACTGGCGGGAAGCCGTTCGAGGAGCGATTCCGGCGTGACCTGGAGCATCAGGTGCCCCAGACCGACGCCGCCGCCGCACCACTGTCCGTGTCCGTCGGGTCCCCAAAAAGACATCGCGGCGGCTATGGGCGCCAGCGTTTCGGGGGTGACAGGCGCGCCATCGTATCGCACCAGGCCGTAAATACCGCTCACGGCTGCAATACCTCGTCAATGTTCGTCAATACGCTCATTGTACGCCCGCCGACCACATCTGTTACGCTCAGATATTTCGAGGTACATGTTCAATACCGTTCTGGCGTCCTTCTATCTGTGGAACAATCGCGCCTTCCGCGTCATTCATGGCGGTGCGCAGGCACTGTTTGAGGGCTTCTGGATGGGCCTGCTGCCGGAACAAGCCTACGACGTCATCTCGGAGAAAAGCTATGGCAGCGGGAAAGAATATACCAACGACCGGTATCTGGATCAGGGACTTTACTTCTGGGAAGAACTCGCCGTGCGCGCATGGATTACTCCCGGCGACCGGGTCATGGTGGCGGCCGCTGGTGGCGGGCGGGAACTCATTGGGCTAACAAGAATCGGCTTTGAAGCTGCGGGATTCGATTGCAGCCGCGCCATGGTTCAGGCTGGCCAGCGGGCACTGGCCGCACGCGGCATGGCCGCCACTCTCGAATGGTCGCCGCCCTGTATGGTGCCCCCCATGAGCGGAGATTTTCAGGCCGCCATAGTGGGCTGGAATGGCTACGGTTACATCTCGCCGAGATCGCGGCGCATCGCATTTCTGAAGAGCCTTCGGGCGCAACTGCCGACGGGAGCGCCCGTTCTGGTATCGACGGCAATCAGAACTCCGCGGGCGAGGCTGGCGATCTGGACGCCGCGCATCGCCAACGTAGTTCGCGCCTGCACGTTTCGGCCGCGTGTGTTTGAGCCAGGGGACTCGTTCCAGGGCCGGCCCAAAATGCATTTTACCCGGCGTCAGCTGGAAAGTGAATTAGCCGAAGGCGGGTTCTCGCCAGCCGCTTCCTACATGTGGGGAGTCAATGGCGCGGTGGTGGCTAAAGCGTCGCCCATACAGGAAGACGGGAGCGCCGACTGATTTGAGGCTGGCGCGCATGGGGATTTGGGAAAGCTGCGTGGCGTTCATTGACGCCCTGAGGGACGTATCGCTGGCCGTTCGTTAGACCTGTTGCGACCGATTCCGGCGATTTGGCGGTAAGATATTTATCGTGACACCACAGGCCATGACGCCGACTGTCAATAACGAGGCCGACCAGAAGACCCGGCAGCAACTGAACCGGATACTTGCCAGCCGCACATTTCATCAGGCCGATCGGCTCAAACGGTTTATCAGCTTCATCGTGGAAGAAACCATTTCGGGCCGGGGCACTCATCTCAAAGAGTTTCTGGTTGGAATGGAGGTTTTCGGTAAAGACTCCCGCTTCGACCCTCGCACCGATCCGATCGTTCGCGTTCAGGCACGGCGACTGCGGGCACGCCTGACTCGCTATTACGGCGAGGAAGGGCAGGAGGACGAGATCGTCATCGATCTGCCCAAAGGCGGGTATGCACCGATCTTTAAACGCGCGGAAGTTGCCGCGCCGAAACGTCTGGTGGCCGCGACCCTGGTCAGCCGGAATACCGTTGTTGTCTTACCGTTTGCGGACCACAGCCAGCAGCACGATCAGGATTATTTCTGCAAGGGTATCGGCGAGGAAATCATCCAGACACTGATGAGACGGAACAACATCCGGGTGGTTTCGCCTGAAAATTACGCATCATTCCAGGCGGAGTCCGATCTGCGGGACGCGGCGAGCCGGCTGAACGCTGCAATCGTGGTTACGGGCAGCGTGCGGAACTGTCGTGAGAATTTCCGTATCACCACGCACCTGATCGACGGGGTTAGTGGCCGGTATTTGTGGTCGGATTCGATTGATCGCCCGATGGAAGATGTCTTCGCGATTCAGGAAGAGATTGCGGCCGCGGTTGGAGAGAAGCTGGCAACCGAACTAGCCGGTGGGCGCATTGCGAAGGGTCAGAACCAGCCCGGGAACCTGGCCGCCCATAACCTCTACCTGCAGGGCCGCTACCACCTGGGCCAGCGAACCGAGGAGGGACTGCGTCTCGCGGTTGAGTTCTTCGAAAGGGCTATTGTCGAAGACGAGCAGCACGCTCAGGCTTATTGCGGGCTGTCCGACGCCTACGGGTTGCTGGGGCATTACGGGATTTTGTCGCCGGCGGAGGTGTTGACCAAGGTGGCTTCGAACGCCGCCTGGGCGGTGACGCTGGACGACAATTCAGCCGAAGCGCATACCTCGCTCGCACACGTCAAGGCTACGCAGGATTGGGACTGGGTGGGCGCTCAGCGGGAGTTTCAGCGGGCAACCCGTCTGGATCCACGGTATCCGACCGGGCATCACTGGTATGCGATGTCCTGTCTTGCGCCGCTTGGAAAGCTCGATGAGGCGGTGGAAGAAATCGAGATCGCGCAGGCGCTGGATCCGATTTCGTCGATCATATCGCGGGACCGGGCCATGATTTACTATTACCGCCGGGACTTCGAAAGGGCGCTGGATCAGTGCGACCATACGATTGAATCGAACCCTCATTTCTCGCCCGCCTACTGGGCTTTAGGACTGATTCAGGAGCAACGCGGCGATTACGACGAATCCGCGGCGGCGTTTCAGCGGGCGATCCAGCTTTCGCCGAACAGCCCGCGGATGCGGGGCTCGCTGGGCCGCACGCTTGCACTGGCAGGGAAGAAAAAAGAAGCTCTCAGGACGCTCAGCGATCTGCACGATCTGGCGGCAAGGCAATATGTTTCGCCGTTTGAGCTGGCATCGCTGCACTTCGCTCTGGGACAAGCCGAGCCGGGGTTTGAGTGGCTCACGAGAGCTTACCAGGACAGGTGCTACGAACTGGTCTCGATACGAGTAGACCCGCGGTTCGACTCACTGCGCGGACATCCGATGTTCGCTTCACTTGCCGGCAAGTTGGGCGTGGAGCCGTAGGCGTAGTCGGGTAACGGTAACATTTCATCGGGCTGCGTGCCGACGGACGGATAATAGTGGCCGGATGAAACCGCGCAATATACTATTCCTTCTCACGGTGGCACTGGCCGCCTTTGCGCAGGCCCCGAAGCCTATCGGGCTTCCACATGTTGCGCTGACTGAAGGGCCGTTCCCCTTCGACACCGCGGAGCAGCATAAGATCCGGGTGACGTTGGTGGCACGCGGCCTGGTTCATCCGTGGAGCATGGCGTTCTTGCCGGACGGCGACATACTGGTCACGGAACGCCCAGGGCGGTTACGGATTATTCACGACGGCATACTTCGCGCTGAGCCACTTGCAGGTGTTCCGAACGTCCGTGCGGTGGGGACCGGCGGTTTGTTCGATGTCGTCCTGCATCCGAAATTCGCGGAAAACAAGCTGGTCTACTTTACTTATACGAAGGCGGGCGAAAACGGCAGGTTTGCAACGACGCTGGCGCGGGGTGGCTGGATGACGGCGGGCTGACGGAGGTGCGCGAAGTTTTTTCCGCCGAGTGGAATAAGCTGACCGGGGGCTCGCGGATAGCATTCGGTTCGGATGGCACGGTCTACATGACCCTCAGCGCCACCACCGGCAACGCGGCGCAGGATCCGGGCAGCGACTATGGCAAGATTCTGCGGCTGCGCGACGATGGCCCGATACCGGACGATAATCCGTTAGTTCATCGCGCCGGATACAAACCCGAGATTTTTTCCATGGGCCACCGCGATCAGCTCGGACTGGCGTTTCGCCCTGCCACCGACGAGCTCTATAGCCGCGAGAACGGACCCAACGGTGGCGACAAAATCAATCTGGTTCTGGCGGGCCGCAATTACGGATGGCCGGTGGGCCGCTACGGGCGCACCAATCCAGGTCCCGGGTCTCGGACGTTCCGTGGAAGGAAGGCTTCGAGATGCCCTTTGTGGTTTGGGTGCCATCGATCGCGCCCTCTGGCCTGACCTTCTATTCGGGCAGCCAGTTTCCGGCATGGAAGGGAAATCTTTTCGTGGGTGGAATGAAATACGGAGAGTTGCCTGCGACCGGACGACTGGAGCGCGTGGTGTTCAACGACAAGATGGAAGAGATCAGGCGCGAATCCTTACTGACGGATCTGAAGCAGCATATCCGGGACGTGCGGCAGGGGGCGTATGGCTTCCTCTATGTTCTGACCGAAGAGGACGATGGAGCACTGCTGCGAATTGAGCCGGTTTAGTCAAGCTGGCGGCAGAAGGTCTCTTTCGTCAGTGCGATCGACACGAACGACAGCAGAGACCAGCCGACGATCAGGACGAAGCCGGTCTGATAGGCCTCTACGCCATAGACGCGGGCTCCTTTGAAGGTTGCGCCGGTCCAGTGCCGGTCGAGGAGCATGCCGATGCCTGGTTGCAGCAGCACGTTTCCCAGCATGTTCCCGATGTTGGTGGTGGCGGTCACGGTGCCCATATGCCGGGCGGGAACGGATTCGCGCGCGTAAGCGAAAGCGATGATCACGCAGCCGGTGGCGAAGCTGGTGATGGCGGCGACGCCGGTGAACGCGAAGAGCGGCAGCCTGACATAGATCATCACGATCCAGCCGATGGCGCAGACGAGGGAACCGATCAGATATGCCGGTCTGCGTTTGCCGATTTTGTCGGAGAATCCACCGAATACGGGGCTGGCAACCGCCCAGCAGATAATCATGACCGAGCAGATAGTGGCCGCGGCTTTTGGCTCCAGACCGAAGCGAGCCTTCAGAAAAGGTGCGCCCCAAAGGCCGGTGAACGTCATGATGGGTCCCACCATGCCGCCCTGCGCGATGAGAATCAGCCAGGTATTGCGGAAAGAGGAGACGCTCCGCAGACCTTGCAGGATGCCGCCGAGAGTGGCTTTATCGTGATGCTGGAGCGCAGAGGGGGCGTAGCTTTCGAGGCCTTTTTCAGCGGGATCGTCCCGGACGATCAGCCAGGCCAGAACGCCGATGGCGAGAATAGCGGCGGCGGAGCACAGCGCCGTGCCCCTCCAGCCGAAGTATTCGACGCCGAGGCGAAGCGGGACCTGCGCGAACAGCGCGCCCAGATTGCCGAAGAAGAGCCCGAGGCCGGAGACCATGCCGAACCTGCGGTTGGGAAACCAATGCGCGGCGAGGCGGAGAACCACCAGCCAGCCGACAGCGGTGGAGCCGCCGATGATCGCTCGACCGAGGCAGGCCAGGGCAAAATTATCGGTGACGCCGAAAAGAAACTGACCGGCGGCCGCCGAGAGAGCGCCGACGACAAGCAGCTTGCGCGGCCCCCACGAGTTTGTCAGGGCGCCAATCGGAATCTGCATGGCGACGTAGAAGTAGAAATAGAATGCCGAGAGGTTGCCCAGGCTTGCGGCGCCAATGCGAAAATCGCGCATCAGTTCCGTCGTCATGACGGCTGGAGCGGCACGCAGAAAGAAGACTGCCAGATAGAAGATGGCGCCGATGCCCCACACGGTCCACGACAGCCAGGAGGGCGGATAGACCTTCGTTTTGGCTGGTTCGGTTGCGCTGCGGGCCGGCATGAGCGGTTTCAATCCTGTGCTCGCGGAGTCGCCGGGATGGCGGCTGCGGAGATTACAGAAGCGGCGTAATTACGGGTATTCTTCATGGACCAATCAGGGCGGAACTTCGCAGCGATGGTATCACGTATGGGGGCCGGGAAGAAACGTTTCCGGGCAATTTTACGGTTACCTGGTTCCGGACACTGTCAGATGTATCACCGAACGGATCGCTTCCCGATACATGCTCCGGACCCGGAATCAGCTGGACGAATTTATCCCGAATCCGGAACGACGGCGCGAACAGACGCCGGGAGGGGAAGCCGGGCGCGAGCACATGGACTTCTCTTTTTCGCTGTCGCCCGGTGATTCGACGCCGGTTGCTCCAGTCGTCTCTTCGAGGCACGGCCAGGACGGCCGCGACACCTGGAACAATGATATTGGCTCCGGGATTTCCCGCTTGCTGTGGTATCAGGCCCAGCCGGATTGTGAAAAGGCAGTGCGAAGAACCAGCAGATCTCTTTTCATGGCGCCCAGAACCTGCGCACGAGGCAGTGTGATCTTGTCCGCCGCGTTGTTCGCACCCCCGTTGGGATACTCGGCCTGAATCTCGATCGGTCCGTTGAAGCCCATTTGCATCAGGATCGAGCCGAGTAAAGGCAGATTATCGATACCTTCGCCGAGCGGAACCTGGCGAATTCTCCAGGGATTTGCCGCGCCGCCACCGCCGCGACCACCAGCAGCGGCGCCACCGCCGCGACCACCAGCAGCGGCGCCACCACCGCCGCGACCACCAGCTCCTCGACCGCCGCTGGCTCCGGCGGGGCCTCTGCCGCCTCCGCCTGGTCCAGCGAAGCCGCCACTGCCGCCAGGAGCGCCTCCGCCTCTGCCGCCCAGGTTGGGAGGGCCGGTGTAGGGGCCTCCGCCTTCAATTGGAAGATTGAGTTCAATGACCGAATCCTTGCAGGAAACGCCGGCGATATAAGGCCCTGCGGCGCGCAGGTTCAGATCCCAGCTTGCATAGCCGGCGTCGGTCATGTGGCCGATATCGTAATGGAAGCCCACGTGTTTGGGGTCGAAGTTCTTCAGCACATACAGGAAGTCCCAGATGGCCGCCCCCACCGAAGCGCTGCCCGAGTAAGTATGGTACATGGCAGTCATGTTGTACTTTTCGAGCAGGGGGACCAGCTTTGCGATGCGGAGCTTCAAAGCATCGAGCTGCTCGATGATGGGCTTATTCAGGTCATAGCGGAACATGCCGCCCCAGTAGTGAGTGAGGCCGAGAGACGAGGCCGTCCGCAGGATGTTGTCGGCATTCGGAGTGTCGGCGTCCGTGATGGTGCATCTCATCGAGGTCACCCGCAGGCCCTGCCTGCGGGCCGCGTTAACATACGGAGGTAAGTCTGTGGCGACCTTTTCGGGATCTACGTGACCCGGGTAGGGGACGACGGTGATATCGAGACCCTGGTAACCCATTTCGGCGGCAGCCTCGGCAACTTCGTCGGGCGTTCTGAGCCATTGAAGATGGCGCGAATAGGCGTCGACGATCAGCTTCCTGGCCGCGGCCGGGGCGGGAGTCTGCGCTACCGCCTGTGGCAGCAACCGGGCGGACAATGCCGCAGCGAGGCCGGTCTGGAGGAGGTCACGTCTGTGCATGCTGGCCAGTTTATATCAACAATGATCCCAACGTTGACAATATGAGGTCTTTTTACGGTTACATCAAAAGATTTCGCCGTTGAAGAACTCGCCGAAAATCTCCTCCTCCGAGGGTCTGTCTTCCGGTATGGGCTGGCTCACCCAGGTGACATTCATAAAGTGCTTCACTCCGATGTTCTCGCTGGTGATATTGCCGCCCCAGGTGCCGCAGCCGAGACTGGCCGTCATGGGCATTCCGTTGGTGAATGAACCGGCATTGCCTCTGACCTGAGGCTGCCTGACCATGATGCGGCTCACGGGCGCCATCAGAGCCAATTGGTGGATGTGTTCGGGGTCGAAAGTGTAGATTCCGCAGGAATGGCCCTTGCCTCCCACTTCAAAAATCTGCGCGACCATGTTTAACGCTGTGTCGAAGCCCCGATATCGGAAGATGGCGAGAACCGGCGAGAGCTTTTCGCCGGAGAAGACGTGTTCCCGCCCGATGCGGTCTTCCTTCACGATAATGAATTTCTTGCCGGCGGGCAGGGAGAAACCCGCCAACTCCGCGATCGTCGAGGCGGAGCGTGCGACGGTTTCCAGCGTTCTGTGGCTTTCCGGATCCCACATCACCGCTTTCAGCCGCGCCTTATCCTGTTCGGACGCAAGGTAACCGCCTTCCTGCTGCAACTGCTCGAGGAAACGGTCGTAAATAGAATCTTCGACAACCAGATTTCCGTCGCAGGAACATCCCGACCCGTTGTTGTGAGTCTTGCTGATCCTTGTGTTGGCCGCGGCCTCCGCGATATCGGCCGTTTCGTCGATGATCATGGTGGCATTGCCCGCGCCTACCCCATACGCGGGCTTGCCCGAACTGTACGCGGCTTTCACCATGGCCGAGCCGCCGGTGGCGACCGTGAGGTCGCAGATCGACATCAATTCCTGCGCGAGAGGGATGCTGGGTTTTTCGATGCACTGGACCGCGTCTTCGGGCGCACCCTGTTTTCGGAGCGCCGCACGCAGGATACGCGTGGCTTCGAGGGCCGTCCGTTTGCTCGCGGGATGCGGAGAGAAAACGACGGCATCCCGGCATTTGAGGGAGTTAATGGCCATCGCGACCATCGTCACCACGGGATTCGTTACGGGCAGAAGGCCCGCGATCACACCGGCCGGCTTCGCGTATTTGACAATGCCTTTCTCCGGGATTTCCTCGATGATGCCGATGCTTTTTTGACGAAGAGCGTCGCGGAGAATGCCGACGATCTTGAAACGGCGAGCGAGGCCGCCTTCGGCGCTTCCCATTTTGCTTTCGTCAACGCTCATCTGCGTGAGAGCGACGAACGTTTTCTCGTTGGCGGTAGCCCATGCGACACCCCGGCACAGATTGTCGACCGCGGCCTGGTCGTAGCTCTCCAGCGTCCGCGTCGCCGTTCGGGCTTTGTCCAGCAGCGCCTGCGCTAACGTTTTCTCTTCTTCAGTGACTGCTCTTGCCATGCTCGTCTCCCTATATAAAATGCCGATTTTCCCGTCAACCGCCGATCACGCCGAGCTTCCGGAGTTGCGCGATATCTTCGACGGTGTAACCCGTACTCGCGAGGATTGCATCGGTGTGCTGGCCCAGCGTTGGCGCGGCGAAGGGTTCCGGACCCGGCGCGGCACTGAACTTCAATGGCTTTCGCAGACCCCGATAGCTGCCGATCCGCGGATGCCCGACCGTGGCGACAAGCCCCTCGGCCAAAACCTGAGGATGGTCGAACATATCTTCGATCCTGCGAATAGCGCAGCAGGGCACTTGTTGGCCGAAGATTTCTTCCCACTCCAGCGCAGTGTGCGATTGCAGGGCTTCCCGAATAGGGGGAACGATTTCAGCCGCGCACTTCGCCCGTTTCCGGACGGTATCGAATTTCGGATTGCGGGCCAAATCCGGCAATCCGACCAGCGTGCAGAGAGATTGCCAGAAGTGCGGAGTATTGGCTGAAATATAGAGCTCGCCCCCGCCAGTGGGATGAATGCCCGTGATACCTCCCGAGCGCAGGTCACGGTTTGTATTCGAGTCTTCGCCCTGAGCCCGGATGAAGCGGCCCGACTGCATCGCGAGCGCCGCTCCGAGCAGTGAAAGGCCAACCTGCTGACCCTCGCCCGTGCGCTCCCGATGGAAAAGCGCGGCGGAAATTCCGCAGGCGAGCAGGGAAGCGGCATAGAAATCCACCACGGAGCCCAGGACAATTTCCGGCTTGTCGCCGTTAGCTCCCTGAAACGTGCAGATACCGGTGAATGACTGGAGCACCTGGTCGTAACCCGCCTTGTCGCTCATAGGGCCGGTCTGGCCGTAGCCGGTAAGCGCGCAGTAAATGAGGCGCGGATTGACCGCTTTCAGGCTTTCGTAATCGATGCCCAGACGGGCTGGCACGGAGGGACGGAAATTGTGAACGAGCACGTCCGCCGATCGGACCAATCGCATAAGCACGGCCAGCCCCTCTTCGCGCTTCAGGTCGAGGACGATGCCTCGTTTACCGCGGTTGGCGCCGAGAAACGCACGGGATTCCGCTTGGAGAGTGGAGGGATATTGCCGCAGCGAATCTCCGCCAGGCGGCTCCAGTTTGATCACCTCGGCGCCCAGGTCCGCTAACAGCGCGCAGGCGTACGGTCCGGCGACGTAAGAACTCAGATCCAGAACCCCGATTCCGCTCAACGGACCCGCTGGCGTCCTCTGGTTACCGGGAACGAAGAGCTTACTGCGATTCAACATTGAAGATAGGCGCGCCTGGCGACTCAACTGACGTTTGGCTGGAGCGATAATAGCATCCGTCGCAATTCTGCGGCAAGCGTGTAACGGTCCATCTTCATCAGCTCAGGGATACGCCCATTGCGGCGGCAGAGCGTGTCTGTTCGGACTCGTCCACGGGCAGCCGGGGTGGCGGATGGTTACCCGGTACCGATCTGAATCGACATTGTTTGCCCGGGTTTACGCTGTGTCTCACCTGGTAACTACCGCTCGCGGCGCTGCGCAGGATTCGGGTAACCGCTACGGTTACGCGATTGCCCGGGCGGAACCAAGCTGCTAGAATCGCCTACGTCAGTCGGGAAGAAAGCGAATAAGAATAATGACCGGAGCGATGTTTATAGCAGCATGTCTGAAGCAAGAAGGAGTGAGCAAAGTCTTCGGACAATGCGGACATACCAACTACGCCCTGATCGATGCCTGTTACCGGCACGGAATCGAGTACATATCCTTCCGGCACGAACAGCAGGCGGCACATGCCGCGGATGCATACTTCCGGGTTACTCATAAGCTGGCGGTCGTGAATGTCCACCTCTCCCCTGGCATGACCAACGCCATCACCGGAGTGATTTCGGCGGCGGCGGACTGCACACCGGTGCTCGTCATCTGCGGGAATACGCCAGCCTATAACCACGCTCGTGAACCGCACCAGGGCATCCGATTTCACGCGGACGCATCGCAGGGCGATATCTACAGGCCATTCTGCAAACGCGTCTGGCGAGTGGACGACGTCAGGCTGCTGGAAGACGTGATGCCCAGGGCCCTGAACGTTGCGCAAACCGGACGCAGCGGCGCCGTTCTGATCGATGTGTCAATGGACGTATTTTCGGCGCAGACGGACGCAGAAGCGGTTACCGTCGCCCGTCGCCCCTCGTATGGACGTGCCACGGGCTCACGCGCCGGGATTGACGAAGCAGCGTGCCTGTTGCTGGCTGCCGCCAGGCCAGTTATCTTTGTGGGGAATGGCGTATTACTTTCGGAAGCCTGCGATGAACTGAAAAAGCTGGCGGAATTCATGGAAATACCCGTAGCGACTACGCTGATGGGAAAGGGAGCGTTTCCGGAACTGCATCCGCTGGCCCTGGGGACAACGGGTATCTGGGGGACGCGCGTCGCAAACGAAATCTGCAGGGAAGCCGATGTCATTCTCGCCGTTGGCACTGGTTTCGGAGAGGCGGACTGCAGTTCCTGGAACCCAGCGCACACGTTTGCCATCCCTCCCGCGCGTCTGATCCAGATCGATATCGATCCCCAGGAGATCGGCAAGATCTATCCCGCTGAAGTGGGAATCGTCGGCGACGCCAGAGACACTTTACAGGAACTTATCGCGCGTGTGCATGGCGAAGAACCGCTGGCTGCGACGGGTGCGGTCCGCAGGGCCGAAATGGACAGGCGGAAACGAGACTGGGACGCGGAGCTTGTTGCCTCACAGACCAACGACGATAAACCAATCCATCCGGCGAGACTACTTTGCGAGATATCGAAGGCGGCTCCCGCGGACGCAATTTATGTCACGGACGTCGGGTGGAACAAGAACGGGGCGGGTCAGCAGCTCAAGTGTTCAAAGCCCGGTACTTTTATTACTGCCGGCGGGATGGCGACGATGGGATTCTCCCCCGCTGCCGCCATCGGCGCAAAGATAGGGGCTCCGGACCGCAAGGTCATCTGTCTGGTGGGCGATGGTGGATTCCTTTCGGTTATCGGCGCTCTGGCAACTGCCGTGGAGCTGGCCGTGCCCGTGCTCTGGGTGCTATTCAATAATTTCTGCTTTTCGACTATCCTTTCCGTGGGTACAAGGTACTTCGGGAATTCGTATGGCACTGAATTCACGAAGCCCGATGGCACGCCCTACAACCCGGACTTCATGCTGCTGGCAAAGTCTTTCGGGATAGAGTCGGATCTGGTGGTGGAGCCTGCGGATCTGGCGCCTGCGCTGGAGAGGGCACTGAAAGCGACCGTTCCCTATCTGCTCGAAGTGCGAACCAGAGGCGATGTTCCCATGCCACGCACCGGCTACTGGGACATTGCCGATTTCCTGGTTCGCGGCAACGATCCGGCGGATGAAACTCCGGCTGAGTCTCAGGCCAGGGACAAGATCGAAACCCCGGTTGCATAATATGCCGTACAGCGGGCATTAGTCCCCGGAGATTTCCAGTTACTTCACGGAAGCGGGTGTCGTGCTTTCTTCTATTAGTTAGTGCGCGCGCAATCCACCAACATACAAGCCTTTGAACGTAACCACAAACGGGGTGCGTATCGATGCTGCAAACCATCTGAATTGACGATGGTTAGTTGTAATAAGCAGCTGCCAGGCGGGGTATGTTATAGCCTGCCCATCGGTTCATCATGACACGGTTACTTAGGTCTGAGTTCCGCGAAACCTGTGATAGTCTCAACCGGGTGGGAGGGGTATTTCAAATGAAACAAACAGCGGTTCACGTAGTCTTTACCTGCCTTCTTGCGCTAAGTGGCGGCGCGCAGACGACGTCGGAGATCTCGGGGCGAATAGCGGACCCCGGGGGCTCTGTTGTGCCCGGAGCGCAGGTGCAGGTTACAAACCTGGATACCAACGCCGTGAAGACTGCGCAGTCCGGAAATGACGGTTCTTATAGCTTTCCGGCACTTACCGTGGGCCCCTATAAGCTGGAGGTCAGGAAAGACGGTTTTGAAACCTATGTTCAGTCCGGTATTGTGTTGCAGCTGAATGTCAACCCGACCGTGAATGTCGCGCTGCAACTCGGCAGCATCACGCAATCGGTTGAGGTCAAGGCCGATGCCGCTATGGTGGAGACACAGAATACCGGTGTTGGTCAGGTGATACAACCCGAACAGGTTTTGGATCTTCCCCTGAACGACAGGCAGGTGACTCAGTTGATTGCGCTCTCCGGGGCGGCTGTCTCGACGACCGGTTCCGGCGGCACCATCAACACGCTGGATTATCCGACTGCCGTGTCCTTCTCGGTGGCGGGAAGCCAGGCGAACGAGACGAATTACAAGCTCGACGGGTCTCCCAATATGGACTATCGAACGAACGTCGGCGCGCCCTTGCCGTTCCCGGACGCGTTGCAGGAGTTCAGGGTCGAGTCCAATTCGCTGCCGGCAAATTCGGGAGGCCGTCCGGGCGGGACGGTGGGCGCCGTGACAAAAGGCGGAACGAATTCGTTTCATGGCGATCTGTTCGAATTCCTGCGCAATGGAATCATGGACGCGGATTCTTATCAGTTCGGCAACACCGCGAACGTCGTTAGCAAGGGAATACAGGATACTCTCAAGCGCAATCAGTTCGGCGGCGTCGTTGGCGGTCCGGTGAAGAAAAACAAAGTATTCTTCTTCTACGGGCTTCAGGGTACCGAGGAACGTTCGCATACCAACAGCACCAGGTCCGGCATTCCGACAGCGGCTACACTGGCCGGCGACTTTACCGCATTTCTGGCCCCTCCGTGTCAGGCAACTCAGCAGTATCTGAACTCCACGGTGGCGTCACCCATATCCGGAGGGGCGGCCCAGCAGCTTACGACCGCTCCGAAAAGCAACATCATCCTCCCGCAGTGGCTTGCCACTCCTTCGGCGCAGATCTCGGCAAAGATCGCCGCTCTTCTGCCCACTCCCATCGACGCATGCGGAGACGTTCTGACGGTGGCGCATATTATCGACCGGGAATTTCAGAATGTTGCCCGGGTCGACTGGCAGCACACTGCCAACGACGCGCTGTTTATCCGCTACTTTATTACCGATTATGCGCAGCCGGATTATTACCAACCCGGTAACCTGATCAACAACACCGGCCCGGGCCTGGCCGACCGCGTGCAAAACGTAGTCATCGGCGATACGCACACGATCAGCGCCACGATGGTGAATACAGCGACTCTGAACTTCGGCCGCACAGCGGATGTACGCACGTCCGTCCCTCAGATCCCGAACCTGTGTACCCTGGGCATGAATGCCACCTGTCCGCTACCGAACTATTTGTCGTACGATTTCTCCGCGCCAGGCTTTCTCGGTTACGATTACGAAAATGTCTTTGGCGGAACGGAGAACCTCGGCTGGCAGATTCACTCG